>Ga0137409_10002244_pt1 | contig 20802 bp, 19 predicted proteins | sample CZODoug1_16funga_FD_122059 | JGI IMG/M metagenome (GOLD analysis project Ga0137409, IMG submission 122059) | Vadose zone soil fungal communities from Angelo Coast Range Reserve, California, USA - CZODoug1_16fungal (Hybrid Assembly) | ecosystem: Environmental > Terrestrial > Soil > Vadose zone... | reverse complement strand
TAACTTCTCTCCTCCTCGCCGGCGCTCTCCTGTTCGCGCTGGCGCCTACAGTAACGGCCCAGCCCCAGGAGCGCAAAGAGGCCGCGGTCGACAAGAAGATCTTCGACGGGTACGTGGGGCGGTATCAGATGGCCCCGAGCTTTATTCTCAACATCGCTCGCGACGGCGACCACCTGTACGCGCAGGCAACCGGGCAGGGGGCGTTTGAAATCTTTCCCGAAAGCGAGAAGGAGTTCTTCGCCAAAGGCCCGGCCATCCAGATCAGTTTCACGACGGATGCGAGCGGCGAAGCGGGCCTTCAGTTCAAGCTGCCCATCGGCGCTTATCGGGCCATGCTCGACACGCAAGAGCGTTTGCGGCAGTCGGAGCGGTTGGCGGCGCTCGAAAAAGAAGACCGCATCGATCAGTTGCTGGCGGAGCTGAAGACGAAACGGGGAGCGTAGGGTGTGTGAGCAACAGACGATGTGTGCCCCATGCTTCGCGCACTCTGCGAAGCGTCGGATTCCACGGGCCAATCCCTCTGCGGATTTGGCAGGCCCGGGGACGGAGGGGGCGCACGTCACTCTCGGCGGTTAAAGATAGACTCCAAACCAGGAGCCGGCGCCCACCCCCGGCGTTCTGCAAGGGTGGGAGCCCACCATTGCGCACGAACATCAATCCCGCGCTCAAGCCGCCTTGGCCAGGCGATGCACCCACGCACGGGCGCCGTCAATCAGGTGGCGAGGCCCAACCTCAGGCGCTGGCTTTATCAATCAGGGGCAGGGTAGGCTCATCGTCAGCCTTGGCAGTCGACGCATCCAACTCCAGCTGTTCCTGCCCGCTGAGCGCCGTCACCCGGCCGCGGTAAGTCTTCAGGTGTCTCTGCGCCGTATCAAAAGCCTCCTGCGCTTTATTCAGGTTCTTCCCGACAGTTTCGAACTGGTTCTGGAAATGATCGAACGACTTCTGCGCCTTGGCCAGCTCCAGCCGACTCTTTTCGAAACGGCTAGCGACTTCGTACCACTTGTGTACCAGCGCGATGGTCTGCAAAGTCATTAGCAACGTGTTGGGTGAAACTGGAAACACGTGCTGCGCGTTGAGCCAGTCCGCCAATTCACGGTTGCGGATGGCTTCCATGTAGAGCGTCTCGCTGGGCAGGTACATCAAGGCAATGTCGGTTGTGCCGTGCTCGGGTTGGATATACGCCTTGATCCGCCTGGCTTCGACCTTCATCACGCGCACAAACTCGTGGCGCGCTTCTTCAATTTCTGACTCGACACTGCTTTCAAAGAGCGCCAAGACCTGTTCGCGCGGAAATTTGGCGTCGATGGGCAGACGACGGTCGGGAAACTGAATGACGGCATCGGCGCGTCCGTTGCCATCGCCGGCAGAGGACTGTATTTCGAACATATGGGCCGGCAAAAAATCGGAGAGCAAACGTTCCAGGCTGGCTTCACCAAACTGCCCACGCAGATGCGGAAGCTTGAGCATGTTGTTGAGATCGTTGATGGAGTGTCCCAGGGCGCCGACTTCGCGCAACTGCTCTTCCGCCGCCTTCAAGTGCTGCTGCACTTTTTCGAACTGGGCAAACCCTTCCTTGATGTTCTGGTCGAGTTTCAGCTGCACCTGGTCGGTGATAGCGAGCAGCTTGGCGTCGACGCGATCGCGAATCGAATCGAGGCTCTGCGCCGTTTTCTGATTGAGGTGTTCAAATTCGCCTTTGGGCTGCGAGGTCGTCAGCGCCAGCGAGGTGGTCAGTTCAGTGCGCGCCTCGCGCAAATCTTGAGTTTGTTCCCGTCGTCCGCCGCTCAGCTGGGCTTCTACTGAACTGCGGATTTCGTTGAATCCCTGGGTCAGGCGATCGGTCACGCCCTCCCGCAGGTCCCTCTTGGTGCCCTCCAGCCGCGTAGCCATGTCGAGAGTGGCGTCGGCAAACTTCTGGCTAAGGGATTGCTGCAACAGAGCAGTCTGTTCAGCAAGGCCCGTAATTTCAGTGGTTTGCGAAGAGCCCGTGGTCCGTCGAAAAATGGCCACGAGCAGTACCAGAAGTACTACGTTCACGACGACAAGTAAGCCTAGCAGCAATGTCCCCATCGTAAGGTGCTCACCATGATTTTAGGGTCTAGCGTGAGGGAAGCAAAGCGGAAGTTTGATTTCGCATCCATTTGGCTGCGCCAAGACGACTCATATGGTCCGTACCCTCATAGCCGCTCTGTCGATTTTTCTAGCGACAGGCGTCGTAATGCTCGAGGTTCCGCCATTACGGGCGGCGCAGCAAGCGACCATGGCCACAAACGATTCCCAGCCCTCCCTTACTTACGACGCCACGGCGGAACGCCGGCTTCTCGACATGGCGAACCGCGAACGTGCCAGGGCCGGCCTTCCTCCATTGCAAAAAGATGAAGGACTTACCCAGGCGGCGCGAGAGCACGGGGCTGCCATGGCAGCGCAAAAAAAACTCTCGCACCAGTTTTCTGGAGAACCCAATCTTATTCACCGTCTGGCGGCCAATACCAAGACCCGCCTCGACCAGGCCGGAGAGAACGTGGCGTTCGCCGGCAGCGTGGACCAGGCGCAGGACAGCCTGATGCATTCTCCGCCGCACCGCGCGAACCTGCTCAATTCCGGTTACAACGTCGCCGGATTCAGTGTGGTCCGCAGCGGCTCTTTGCTCTACGTGACCCAGGACTTCGGACACAGCTTGCCCACTCATTCTGACGATGAAGCGGAAGTTCTCGTAGGCCGGATTGTCGATCGTATCCGGGCCCAGACTCGCCTGCCCGGGTTGCACCGCATGGACGGCAGCGAAGCCACTGACGCGGCCTGCGGCATGGCCAAGGCCGATTCGCTACGCGCGCCTGCACCCCCAGCTCGTGTAATTCTTCGCTATACAACGTCCCAGCCGCAGATACTTCCCGAGAACGCGTCCCGAGCCATTGCAAGCCGCTCTGTCCGTGCGTTTGCCGTCGGGTCCTGCTACGCCCGCACTGCCAGCTATCCGATCGGTGTTTACTGGGTCGCGCTGCTTTTCTACTAGGCTGGGCAGCAATGCTTCGAGCTTGCGAGGGATCCGGCGTGGAGCGCATCGTGCGCTGGGCTGGCAATTGCCTGTGCGCGCCAGATCCTTCAGGACTGAAGTCCCTCAGGATGACGCTTGGATCGGACCTCAGCCTTCAAAACCCCGCCCGACGCCTGTGCTAGTCTGCAGGCATCTAATTCTCCGAACGCATCGTCTTGGGCGCATCCTCCCAAATCCGGATAGGCACTGCCGGCTGGTCCTACAAGGACTGGGAAGGAGTCTTCTATCCGCCAGGAATGCAGCACCGGAAGCAGCATCCGCTCGAGATTCTGGCCCGCTGCTTTGACATGGTGGAGATCAACACCTCGTTCTACGGACACATCAAGCCGCATCTGGCCAAACTCTGGGTAAAGAAAGCGGAGGCGGTGAATCCCAACTTCATGTTTACCGCCAAGCTGCATCGATCATTTACCCACAATCCCATGGCCGTCATGGAACCCACCTCAGCCGCGTCTATAAAGCCTAACGACGAAGACGAAGCCCTGGCGCGCGAAGGACTGGAGACTCTGGCGGGAGAAGGGAAGTTGGGCGCGCTGCTCATTCAATTTCCGGTTTCATTCAAGAACACATCGCTCAACCGCGAATACGTCGAGCGCCTCATACGCCAGTTCATCGAATATCGGCGAGTAATCGAAGTGCGCCACGACAGCTGGGATAACCCCGAGACCATCCGCTATTTCGTTGAGAAGAATGTTGCCTTCTGCAACATTGACCAGCCGTTGATCGGCCGCTCACTTGAGCCGACCGAGCATGTAACTTCTCTCGTGGGCTACGTGCGTCTCCACGGACGAAATTACAACCAATGGTTTGATGCCGATACTGGCGCTGATCGCTACAACTATCTGTACAGTGAACCCGAGCTGGCAGGCTGGAAAGACAAGATCGTTCGCATCGCCGGCAAAGCCGAGGTCACGTATGTAGTGACCAACAATCACTTCGAAGGCAAGGCTGGAGTGAACGCGCTGCAACTCAAAAACATGATCACGGGACAACGCGTGAAAGCGCCGGAGCCGCTGCTGAAACACTATCCCGAGCTGGGCAAGATCGCAGATCCGATCTACGACGACATGGCGAATTCAAATCTACCTTTGCTTGCTTAACCCAGAAGATTATCCGAACCTACGTGGGGACAGCCGCCCTCGGCTGTCCGGCGGAGCAACCCTCCGCGATTGAAGCCGACCCGACAGCCGAGGACGGCTGTCTCCACGTGGTTCGTGACCATGGTTAGACCTTTGCGGCGAGTTCTTCTTTGGCGGCGTAGTGCGATTCTACGTAGTCGTCCAGAATCCGGATGAACTCGGCTACGATCTTGTCGCCCTTCAGCGTGGTGAACAGGCGGCCGTCCACGTAGACCGGCGCCTTCGGTTCCTCGAAGGTTCCGGGCAATGAGATGCCGAGGCTGGCATGCTTCGATTCTCCGGGACCGTTCACTACGCAGCCCATGACGGCGACTTTCATCTCCTCGACGCCGATGTAGTGTCCCTTCCATACCGGCATCTGGTCGCGCAGATAGGTTTGAATTTGCTGCGCCATTTCCTGGAAGAAAGTGCTGGTGGTGCGGCCGCATCCCGGGCACGCTGTTACCTGGGGAGTAAAGCTGCGGATGCCGAGCGATTGCAGAATCTGCTGGCCTACGCGGACTTCTTCGGTGCGATCTCCGCCCGGAGCCGGCGTAAGCGACACGCGGATGGTGTCGCCAATGCCTTCCTGCAACAGTACGCCGAGCGCGGCGCTGGATGCGACGATGCCTTTGGCGCCCATGCCGGCCTCCGTAAGTCCCAGGTGGAGCGGATAACTGCAGCGCGCAGCCAGCGAGCGGTAGACGTCAATCAGGTCCTGTACTCCGCTGACTTTCGCACTGAGAATAATCTGGTCGGGCCGTAGACCATATTTCTCGGCCAGGCTGGCGGAGTTCAGCGCGCTCACGACCATCGCTTCCATCGTCACTTCGCGGGCGTCCTTCGGCTCGGGCAGGAGCGAATTCTCGTCCATCATCTTCGTGAGTAGTGCTTGGTCAAGCGATCCCCAGTTGACTCCAATGCGCACTGGCTTCTGGTTCTCGACCGCGACCTCGATCATGGTGCGGAAATTGTTGTCGTCTTTGCGTCCAATACCGACGTTGCCGGGGTTGATGCGATACTTGGCCAGAGCGCGGGCGCACTCAGGGTACTTCTTGAGCAGGATGTGACCGTTGTAGTGAAAGTCGCCGATGATGGGGACGCGAACACCCTGCGCCTCGAGTTGCTCCGCGATGGGGGCGACGGCCGCTGCGGCTTCTTCGTTGTTGACCGTCACGCGTACCAACTCGGACCCGGCCTTGGCCAGGGCGGCAACCTGCTTGACGGTCGAAGGAATATCCGCGGTGTCGGTGTTGGTCATCGATTGCACCACAACTGGTGCATCGCTGCCTACCTTGACGCCGCCAATCGAGCCGGTAACCGATCTCCTGCGCTGAATGTCTGCCATGGGGAAACTCTAGTTTAACACGGGAGGAGGCGGCGCTCGGCTGTCGGCCCTCAGCTTTCAGCGCTTAAGCGATGGCGGTTGAATGAGTTAGCGTGAGTATCGCTCTTGATGCCTTTGCCTTCCGGGTGATGGAGTTTCTGGGATGAGGCCGCTGGTCGCGTCGGGAAAACGCAAGATCCACTACGCTCACTGCGGGTCGTTCCGGTCGGGATGGCAAGGCTTTGCGCTGACGGCTAACCACTGACAGCTGTCTTTAAGGTGTCCGCTGCATAATGCTGGGCAGCATCTTGAGCACGTCGTTGTAGATCACCATCACTGCGAACAGTACCAGGAATACAAAAGCTGCCTGGTAGATACGCTCCTTGATCCTCAGGCTGATATCTCTGCGCATGAGGCTTTCGACGAACAGCAGCAGGATGACTCCGCCGTCCATGATGGGAATGGGCAGCAGGTTAAAGATGCCTAGATTCAGGCTGATTCCAGCGGTCAACTCCAAGAGCGGGGTCCAGCCTTTCTTGCTGGCGGCTTGACCGGCGGCGCGTCCGATGCCGATCGGGCCCTCGATGGAGCGGATCGAGATCTTGCGCTGGATCATTTTTTGCACCAGCTCCAGGATCAGCAACGAGCCTTGCTTGTTTTGCCTCACCGACTGGCGAAACGCAGCCGCAAAGGGCAGTGCTGATACCTTCATGGGTGCGCTGCCAATCCCCACCCGGTAGCGTTGATCACCCCGGAGGTCGGACAAAACCGGTTGTACGGTGAAGTTGAGCAACTGGCCATCGCGCTTGACCGTAATCTCGATGGGCTTGCTCTGGCTCCGCTTCAAGCTTTCGATCATGGCCGCAAGGCCGGTGATCGGCTGTCCGTCAACGCTGACAATCTCGTCACCCAGCTTCATTCCAGCCTTTTCGGCTGGCATGCCGGCCTCCAGGTCGGTAATGGGAAAATTGGGTTCCTTCGGCTCCCATCCTGCGGAGCCCATCTGATTAGGGCCGTAGGCCTCGGGCACGATGGTTTTGGTCAGGGTTTGGCCGGCTCGATCGATGGTGACCTCGAGGGGCTGGTTGGGGTTCAACGCTTCCCGCAAAAACTCCTGCTCCCAGGTCGGGTTCTGTATGCCGTCAATCCGGACGATGCGGTCTCCGACCTGGACTCCGGCTTTCGCTGCGGGAGTGTCCTGCACCACATATCCAACGACCGCAGGCTCGTCGAACACCGCGGGATACTCGTAGTGCACCATGTAGACGAAGGTCAGCAGGCCGACCGCGAACAGGATATTCATCGCAGGACCGGCAATGGCGATGATGAAACGATGCCAGCGCGGGTGCGACATAAACTCGCCCGGATCGTTGGTGCGGGCATCCATCGGGTTCTCGCCCGACATCTTTACGTATCCGCCCAAAGGAATGGCGGCGATGCGGTAGTCGGTGTCGCCGCGGCGGAAGCCCAACAGTCGTTTCCCGAAACCGATGGAGAAGACTTCAACCCGCACTCCCAGCAATTTGGCGGTCGCGTAGTGGCCGAACTCGTGAATCAGGATCATGAATCCCAAAATCACGCCGACGGAGAGTATGGCAATCAGAAATCCAGACATAATATGATTTGTCCTACTTAACTGCGTTTGATGGCACCGGCTGAGAGCTCCCAACGCGTTGGACCCTTTCGCGGGCCAGCGCGCGCGCCCCCGCGTCTGCTTCCAACACCTGTTCTATAGATTCCAACTTCCCAACTTCCGTTGCAGAAAGGACTTCTCGGATCACTTCAGGGATATGGTCGAAACCGATACGGCCCTGCAGAAACGCTGCTACCGCCACTTCATCGGCGGCATTGAGTGCAACTGTTTTTGCACCCCCAGCCTCCGCCGCTTCATACGCGAGACCCAGACAAGGGAATTTTTCCATATCCGGAGGGAGGAATTCGAGATGTCGTAAGTCCATGACCGGGAAACGCATGGCCGACGGGATGCGATCCGGATAGGTCAACGCGTACAGGATGGGCAGGCGCATGTCGGTTACAGAAAACTGAGCAAGTATGCTGCCATCGACGAACTCAACCATGGAATGGATTGTGGATTGGGGATGCACCATCACCTGCACCCGGCTGGGCGGCAAGTTGAACAAACGACAAGCCTCGATGACCTCAAATCCCTTGTTCATCAAGGTCGCTGAATCGATGGTGATGCGCTGCCCCATTTTCCACGTGGGATGGTTCAGGGCCTGGGCCACCGTGATCGAAGAGAATTGCGACTTTGGTGTGTAAAGAAACGGTCCTCCGGAGGCGGTCAGCCAGATGCGCTCGACCTCCTCCATTCGTCCCCCGCGCAGGCACTGGTGGACTGCATTGTGTTCGCTGTCGATAGGCAGCAGCGGCTTCCGCTGGCGGCGAGCCTCGGCGGTGATCAATTCTCCCGCCGCTACCAGGCATTCCTTGTTGGCCAGCCCGACCGCCTTTCCAGCCTTGACTGCCTCGTACGTGGCTTTAAGCCCGGCCACCCCGACGATCGCGCTGACCACAAAGTCCACCTCGCGATGAGTGGCCACACTGATAGTGCCGGCTTGGCCATGCACGACTTCAACGCCTTTCATTCCGGAGGTCTGCAGGCGCGATCGCAGAATTTCCGCATCGACGGCGGTGGCCATCGAAACCAGTTTGGGTTTCCAGCGCCGGACCTGCTCGAAGGCGGCGTCCACGTTCTGCCCCGCCGCGAGAGCAACTAGCTCAAAGAGTTCGGGGTAGGTTTCGACCACGCTCAAGGTACTGCGACCAATCGAGCCAGTCGATCCCAGGATGGCAATACGTTTCATGAGCAAGAAATTCAGGTGGGGCGCAGCCAGGGGGGCGGCTTACTGCATCACGCGCCAAGCCGCATAGTACCACAGCAGGGGAGCGGCAAAGAGCAGGGCATCTACTCTGTCAAGCATGCCTCCGTGGCCGGGAAGAATCGTTCCTGAGTCCTTTACCCCGGCGCCTCTTTTGATCAGCGATTCCACCAGATCGCCCAGCTGGGCGGCGATATTAATGGCTGCGGAAAGCAGGATGATCGGCCACAGCGGCGCCTTCTCCAGTGCGAACAGGCCATCCTTCTTTTCGATCAAACGCGCGTTCAACAGCGTAGTGCTGATGGGCAACGCGTAGTTGTACAGGAGCATGCCCACGCCCACACTTGCAATCATCGACGCCAGTGCTCCTTCCCACGTTTTTTTGGGGCTGACGCGCGGCGACATCAAATGGCGGCCCAGCGAACGTCCTACAAAATAGGCGAAAATGTCGCCGGCCCACACCAGCAAAAGAAGGTAGAGCAACAGAAATGCCCCCGAGGCCTGTTCCCGAATCTGCACCAAACATCCCAGCGGCAGCACAATGTATGCGAACGCAAAAGCTGAAGTCATGGCCGCCGGAAATCCGGTGCTGAGATCAGCCCGCCTCATGCCGATCACCAGAAATACGAAGGGCGCTATGGCCGCCATAAACACCGCGCTGCCGGCGAACACGGAGGTAGAAAGCAACGGCGTATCACGCCCGAAATTCACCGCCAGGAACAAGAAGAACAAACCGACAAAAATATAGGTTGGCCAGTGGAAGGGCCGGACTTTGTAGGCCTCAGAAATTTTCAGCAGTTCCTGGACCGCCAGCAACGCAACTAACGCCGTCACCAAAGCTACAACCGACACCGGCGCCCGCAGCACCAGCAGCAGGACAATCGGAATCAGAAGCACTGCGGTGAGGATTCGTTTCAGTAGTTGCAAGCCGTTCTAGCTCCGGCCCGTCTTGTGTGGATGTTGGGGATGGCCTTGGGAGTGGGTTGCATGGTCCGCCAACCCTCCGTAACGGCGCTCACGCTTCTGATACTCCGCGATGCCTTCCAAAAGATGCACTCCGCGGAACTCGGGCCACAAGGTGGGAGTGACATAAATCTCGGCGTAGGCGAGCTGCCACAACAGGAAGTTGCTCAAGCGCATTTCTCCGCTGGTGCGGACCACCAGGTCAGGATCGGGCAAGTGGCGCGTGTACAGGTTTTGCGACACCGCGTCCTCATCAATGTCGAGATGATCCAGACCGCCGTTGCGGGCAGCAGCGTCCACGATAGATCGAAATGCGTCCACCAGTTCCGTTCGCGCGCTGTAATTGAGCGCCAGGGTCAGCACCATGCCGGTGTTGCCGGCGGTCGCGTCGCGCGCCCACGCCATTTTTTCCTGTACCGAAGGCGGGAGCTCATGCTGTCGTCCTATGTATTCCAGCCGGATGTTGTTCTTGTTCAGCGTGGGAACTTCCGCCTTGAGATAGCGGCATAGCAGGCCCATCAGGAAATCGACTTCGCTGCGGGGACGCTTCTTCCAATTCTCTTCCGAAAACGCATACAGAGTAAGCCAGGGGATGCCAATGCGGGCCGCGGTCTCCACTGTTGAGCGCACAGATGTAACTCCGGCGCGGTGTCCGGCCATGCGCGGCAAGTGGCGACGTTTCGCCCAGCGACCGTTGCCGTCCATGATGATGGCGATGTGTTTCGGGAGCCGTTCCGGATCAAGCCGCTGATACACTTCAGCTTCCTTGCGATCCAGCCCGGCAGGAATCGTCGCTTGCAAGCTAACCTCTGCTGTTTCAAGAAGCTAACACAGGGTGACGGTGGTTGCAATGACACCGGAGTGGCAGAGTTATGCCAGCGTTAGCAACGCCCGTCTGGCGGCGGGGCCGAGGCCTTCCCTAAGCAGAATCCTAAGGACCCTCCAGGCCGAGCAAAGGAGAGGAAGCCGCACCTTGTCATTCCGAACCGGCTTCAACCGGTGAGGAATCTGCTCTTGCCATAAGCGCGGACTTGCCCCGGTGCGCAGCAAGATCTTCCCGACTCGGATTGTTCGCCTCGAGCAATGCGACCTTACACAGTGACACGTGACCAGGTCAGGAACCCTTATCGACCGAAAAAACCTTGCCTAACAACTCAGCCCTCTCCAAACAACAAATCCTTTGTCATTCCGAACCGGCTTCAGCCGGTGAGGAATCTTGCCACCACCACCGCCCGCGCTTTACAGCCCCCAGCCCTTGCAATTATCCTCCGGCCCATGAACCGACGCAGATTCCTCCAGGCCAGTGCTGCTAGCGCCGCCTCTCTCGCCTTCTCCCACAACTCTTTCGCCGCCGACAACCCTGATCTCAGTGCCATCCATAAAGAAATCGAGAAGCGCCACGACGAATCCGTGCTGCGCCTGCAGCAGTGGATTCGCCAGCCTTCGATTGCCGCCGAGCACCGCGGGATGGACGAGGGCTGCGATCTCGCCATGCACATGCTGCGTGACGCCGGTTTCGGCGAGGTCACGAAAATTCCTACCGACGGTCAGCCTGGCATCTTCGCCACGCTCGACGCCGGCGCCCCGCGAACTCTCGGTATCTATTTCATGTATGACGTCAAGCAGGTCGATCCCGCCGAGTGGTCGTCGCCACCCTTCGAGGCCGCCATCATTGAAAAGCCCGGTCTGGGCAAAGCCGTGATCGGACGCGGAGCCGTAAACCAGAAGGGTCCGGAGGCTTCCTTCCTGGCGGCGCTGCACGCGATTCGCGGCGCCGGCCGAAAACTCCCCGTGAATCTTGTATTCGTGGCGGAAGGCGAAGAAGAAATCGGTTCACCGCACTTTTCGCAGATCGTGCGTCGTCCCGAGGTGCTAAATGCGCTACGAAAATGTTCGGGCGTCTACATACCCTCGGCCGAGCAGGACCTCGACGGCAAAGTCACCATGACGCTTGGCGCCAAGGGCGTCATCGAACTCGAACTGGTCTCGAGCGGCGAAAAGTGGGGACGAGGTCCACGCAAGGATGTCCACTCCAGCCTGAAGGCGATGATTGATAGCCCGGCGTGGCATCTGGTGGAGGCGCTTTCTACGCTGGTCTCACCCGACGGAAACACTCCTGCGATTGAGGGTTTCGCCGACAAGGCCCGTCCGCTCTCTGCCGCGGAAAAGAAAATGATTGCAGAAGCTGCCCGACGCCTGGATGAGAGTGTCGCAAAGAAGCAGTACGGCACTGAGCATTGGATCCACGATGTCCGCTACCAGGAGGCACTTGAACTGTTGCAATCGCGTCCGACGGTGAATATCGAAGGCTTGGTCGGGGGCTACACCGGGCCGGGTGGCAAAACTATTCTGCCGCATCGTGCCGTCGCCAAGCTCGATCTGCGTCTGGTGCCGGACATGAAAGCCGACGAAGCTCTGGCCGCACTCAAGGCGCACCTGGCCAAACGCGGCTTTGGCGACATCGAGGTGAACATGACGGGTGGCTACGACCCGAACAGCACTTCTGCAGATGCTCCGCTGATCCGCGCCCAGGTGGCGTTCTATCGCGGCCAGGGGATTGACCCGATAATTCTGCCGCGCAGTGCCGGATCGTGGCCGGGATACGTCTTCACCGGCGATCCGCTGCACCTGCCTGCGGGACATTTTGGCATGGGGCATGGCAGCGGTGCGCATGCGCCCGATGAGTATTTCGTGATCGAATCGAAAAACCCGAACGTGCAGGGAATCGACGGCGCAGCGCGCTCGCACGTCGAATATCTGTACCAAGTGGCGATGATTTAAGACAAACCCCCTAGGGGCGGACGCCCAGCCGAGCGAGGCTCAGCAGCCTGCCGTCATCGGCAAGAGCTGTGTGGAGACGGGTCTCCGACCCGTCCAGGTCGAGCGCAGCTCGGCAGGTATTTCCAAATAGCGTCTGAGAATTACCCCTTGCCGAACCTCCGCTCGGCCGGGTAGCCGAGGGGTGGCTGTCCCGGCCTGTGGCGTCCCCACACACGCGGGCGAGGGCGCCCGCGCCACACGAACCGCTTACTGCGACTCTTCAGGCACGACCGCCAGATTTAGCTTTTCAGTCCAGCGTAGCACTGTAAGCGAATTGCTGACTCCGACCCGAGCGTCGGTCAGTAAGCGATGCAAGTCGTCTACGCCAGCTACGGGCTTGCCATCGAGCGCAACGATCACGTCACCTTCCCGCAACCCGGCTTTTTGACCCGGACTGCCTGCGGTCACGGAAATCACGACTACACCCGTCTCCTGCGGCAAATTGTAGAAACGCACCAGCCGCCGATGCAGCGGCATGGTCTGGGCCTCGACGCCGATGTAGCTGCGCCGAATTCTGCCTTCCTGCAACAGACGACCGGCCACAAACTTGGCGGTATTGATTCCGATGGCGAAGCAGAGTCCCTGCGCGCCCATGATAGTCGCGGTGTTGACTCCGATCACTTGGCCATCAGACGTCACCAACGGGCCCCCGGAGTTGCCCGGGTTTAGCGAGGCGTCGGTCTGGATCACGTCATCGATCATTCGCCCGGAGTAGGAGCGCAAAGACCGTCCCAGAGCGCTCACCACGCCGGCCGTCACCGTGTACTGGAAGCCATAAGGGTTTCCAATCGCAATCGCCAGTTGTCCCACCCGCAGCTTCTGCGAATCGCCCAGAGGCGCGGCCACCAAGTGGGGTGCATCGTTGTCAGGTATATCCACACGCACAATAGCCAGGTCGGTTGCGGGATCGTCGCCGATCGTGTGCGCAGGAAAGCGCCGGCCGTCGGCGAATGAGACCTGAATCCTCGTGGCGTCGTGGACCACGTGGCTATTGGTGAGAATCAGGCCGTCGGGCGTGAACACAAAGCCCGAGCCTCCGCCTTGCCGCTCGAGGGGTTCGCCGGAGCGGCTTTTGCCTGACTGAGCCACGTCGATCTTGACCACGGACGGGCTGAGTTTCTCGGCGGCGCCCACGACCGCCTGCGAGTAGGCATCGAGCAGGGCGGATTCATTCAGCGGGCTAGCACCGGAAGTCTGGATTTCGGGCTCGGAATAATTCGCAACAGAAACGGGAACTACTTCTTGGTTCATGTCTGCTAGATGAAAGAAACAATGTTTGGGATTCAGTCACGTCCCTCGAACCCCTGTCATCCCGGAGGCAAAGGATCCCTACCAGCTTATCGACTGCATGACGCCTTGCTCTCGGCAGTAGTCGGGGAGAATTCCGTGAAACGATCGTGGAACAAATAGGGGTCCTTCGACTCCGTCAAGTCATTCGCACGCAAATGACTTGGCTCCGCTCAGGATGACAGGGTTACTGCTTCGGACGCAGCCGGGTGGCCGCAGTGGGAAGAATGCACGCGTTCGAAGCATCCGCCAGCGATTGCTGTAGGGCCACGCCCACAATGGAAAGTTCTTCCGGCTTCATCAGACGCTGCATGCCCTCGAACAACTCGCGCTCTTCCTTGCGAATGTGGGACGCCAGTTTCTCCACCAGGGCTTGTAAGCCGGCCACATGCAACTTGCGAGCGGCAGCGCGCGAAAAGAAATCACGCAGCAGAATGTGCCCGGTGAGAAGTTCCTGGACCAGAGGTTGCAACTCCGGAAATCGCGCAGCCACCGGAAACAACTCTTTTTCCTCGGCGGCAAAATGAAATGTGATCTCCTGTTCGAAGATCTGCTGAATCTCCGCCTGCCATGCTTCCAGATCGACCCCACCCGCCTGGAGGGCGCGGTCCAGGCGCACACACAGCGCCAGGCAGTGCTGGTGCTGGTGGGAAAGAGGAATCAGGTTCTTGTCTCGAAGCATGTTTAGCTATTGTCCGCGCAGCTCATCCGTAGCGCAACCGGAGCTTCGCCACGACTGGTAACGCTCGTCACATAGATGAGGGGAACTGGAGTGTGGATTCAGGCGCTGGCAGTTACAGCCTGAACCGCCGCATCCTTTACGGCCGGCCGCAGGGTCAGCCAGTCGGTGCGCACGCTGTCCCATTCCTGGATCAGAATTCCATAGGACTCGAAGAACTGGCGGATTTGTGGGCGCTCCCAGCCGACCGTTTCCTCGAGGATAGGCCCAAGGACCGCCAGGGCGTTGGTGCTCAGGACCGTCCTGCGGGCGATCTGAGAGATGTGCTTGGATTCCGATACCGCAATGGTGAATCCGTCACGCATTTTGACGTGCAGCATTACGTTGATGTCAGAGCTGCCGTCGCCGGTGTAGATGATGTGGTCCGGCCCAATCTGTAGCTCAGCCTGTAACTGGTCGAGCGCCGCCACTTTGCCATATCCGGCCGTCGCTCGCACCAGGCTTTCGATCTCGCCCGCGGCGTTGTAGATGAACTCGGTTCCGTAAATGTGATCCTGCGGAACGATGCCCTCGAGCGCCGATTGAATGACCTCCACCGGCGACGCGGAGAGAACGTAGAAGTCGAAGTGATAGCCATCCACTCCGTTCTTGAGTACCTGATAGAGCAACTCGATGTTCTCCTTCAGGCGAATGGTCTTGCCCACTTTGTAAAGATGCTGCTTGCGCACTTTCTTGCGGAACTCGGGATCATGCAGCAGCAGATAAGACAACTCCGCTCCTTGCTGTACCAGGTTCAGCTTGGCCATACCCTGAGCCTTGCGCTCAAATTCCGCCGTCGGGATGCCCACCAGCTCGCTCAATACATACCCGGAATCGTCGAAAGTAAGGGTCTGGTCAAAATCGCTGGCAAAAAGATAACGCTTCAAAGGTTTGTCAGTCATAAAGATTAGATTCCCCGGAGGCCCCGAATGGCCCATAAATAACATCGATCGGAAGCATTACCAAAGTGATAACTGGGCGCGCCCCTAAGGGGAAGTTGTTGACGCTGTTGGCTCAGTCGCTGTCCTGAAACGACTTGGAGGGTTCCGCCCTGTGAGCGTCCATCCAGGCGTATTGCCGGAGCGAGCGCACCCATGCCTGTCGTGCCTTTACTAATCGGTTCGCAACATTGAGAATGGAAGTATCCCAAAAGGGCAACAGGAGCAGGTCCAACTATGGCAGCTACCGGGGAACTCATCCGTCTCATCAACTACGTCGACGACATCAACACCACGCTACGCCGGATCAGCGCCTCCATCCCACTGATGGAAGCCGATGAGCGCAAACGTCTCGCCGAGAATATTCGCTCCGCCAGCACCAACCTGAACTCTGTCCTGGGACAACTGGAAAAGGGACAGTAGTCGTGGCCGCAATACCGGGTGACGTGCGGACCATCGCCGTCATCGGCGCTGGCCCAGTGGGCCGAGGCATTGCCCAACTGGCGGCCCGGGGCGGCTACCGCACCATCCTGGAAGATCTGCTGCCGAACGCCCTGCGCCGGGCGGAGAGCGAGATTCGCATCCAGCTCGCCTTGGCGGTCGACTCAGGCGCGGTTGCCGCTGATGCCGCCAATGCCGCGTTCTCCCGCTTGGAATTTGCGGACAGTGTAGAAGACGCGGCCCGCCCAGCCGATCTGGTCATCGAGGCAGTCCCGGAAGAACTGGAATCGAAGATCGAGATCTTCACCCTGCTCGACAAGATCTGCCGCCCCGGTACCATCCTGGCTTCCCATGTTTCCTCTCTTAGCATTACCGAGATTTCCCGCGTCACCTATCGCGCCCGGAATTGTTTGGGTATGCATTTTGCCGAACCGGTGGACCGCGAGAAAAGGCTGGAGATCATTCGCGGCCGTGAGACCGATGACGATACCCTCGCCGCCGCTGTGCAGGTGGGAAGGCGGATGGGGAAAGAGACAGTGGTGATCGAGGATGCTGCTTCCATCCCAACCTGAGACTCTGCCACTTGGCAGCTAATCATTGACAATATGGCAGATAGCCCGATACACTTGAAACATGGGGCATACAGGACTCGACCAGCCACACAGAGCTGCCCGGCCGGGTAATTCACGCCAGCCGCTCCGATACCGATTGCGCGGTAGCACTCTAGGGCTGACCGCGGCCAATCCCGCGGAGCTTGTTGAGCAGCTAGAGCGCGGCTTCTCTTTTAAGGCCTTGCAGACGTTCGAATCTCGAAGCGGTCTTGCCTTGTCGAGGCTGGCGGCCACGATCGGAATTCCGGAGCGAACCCTGGCCCGACGCAGGGTTTCCCGCCGACTGACTCCAGATGAATCCGAGCGGCTACTCCGCATCTCCGCCATATTCGAAGACGCCTTAGGTTTGTTTGAAGGCGACGTGGCGGCCGCAGTGAAGTGGCTGACCACTCCCCGGAAAGCGCTCGGCGATCGGGCTCCTCTCGCCTATGCCCGTACCGAGCCCGGGGCCCGTGAGGTCGAAAACCTGATCGGACGGCTGGAGCACGGAATCTTTTCGTGATGGTCACAGCCTGGCGAATCACCAAGCGAAAGCATGCCAGAAACGCCTTTACTGGGGAAGGCGCTCGCGAGTTTGGCGGGCGCTGGAACAATCCCGGAACCGCCATCGTCTATACCGCCCAGTCGCAATCGCTTGCCGCCCTGGAAATGTTGGTCCATCTTGACTCTTCGGAACTGCTGGAGAAATACGTCCTAATCGGAGTGGAGTTTGATCCGTCGCTGATCAGGCTAGTTGAGCTCTCGGCGCTGCCCAGGCACTGGACGTCGGATCCTCCACCGCCAGAAGTCCGGTCGGTCGGTGATGACTGGGTACTTGCCCGAAGTTCAGCCGTACTCCAGGTTCCGAGTACCCTAGTCCCGGGAGAAAACAATTTTCTACTGAATCCCGAACATCAGGACTTCGTCGGACTGCGCTTCGGAAGACCCCTGGCTTTTCGCTTCGATCCTCGTTTGAAGAGGTAATGCGGCTTCTAGCTCCCGGCTTCTGGCCCCAGCCCGGTGCTGCGGGATTTAGGCTGGGAACCAGGAGCTAGAAGCCCCAAACTATTTGTTAATATCCTCCTTCGCTTCCAGCCGTTTGGCGAACGCCTGTAACGGCTGCTTTTGCCCGTCGGGTGCGCCGGTGACGGCGGTGTTCATCTCCCTCGTCGCGTTTGCGAAGTCGCCCTGCGCGGAATACATGCGCGCCAAACCAACGTGCACGATCCACTGGTCAGGATTCTTCTTGGCGTTGTCGCGGAAGATGGCAAAGGCCTCGGTCTGCTTGCCATCACCTTGCAGCTGGCGCGCATAGGTGTGGAGCTGGATGGCATTGGCCATGGCTAGCGCCTTGTTTCGCGCCGTCGTGGCTTCGTCTTTGCGGTCCAAGGCGGCCAGCACTCGCGATTTGGTCATGATGTTGTCGTAACGCGCCTCACTCTGTATCGATCTGTCGGAATATTTCAGTGCCTCTTCGAGATCGATCTTCTCCTGCAGCAAGTAGCTGGCTGCATCGTCCCATCCATCCCACGCGTACTGCGCCAACCCGCGAAGCTGATTGTGCAGATTTTGCGCCACGATTTCGTGGGTGTTTACTCCGACCTTGAAAGGAACTACAACCTTCTCCCAGCGCAGCGTTACTACCGAAGCATCCGGACTCACGTCGTCAAAGTCGTAGGTGAGCGCTTCGTGAAACTCCGCCGTCTGCGGCTTTACCATGACCCGAAGCGCGTCTTCGGCCTGGTCATAGGTGAAGCTGCCCCAGGAGGTGGAATTCTTCGAGAAGATGACAGTCCACTCGCTTTCTCCCGGAATCATATGCAGGCCGTAGGTTCCCTTGGGCAGCGGCTTCCCCTCGATTGTGACCGGATCGGTGAACTCGATGGTCGTATTCTCATTGGCTCCGGCGCGCCACACCTGGCCATAAGGCACGAGGCCGCCCCACACCTTGCGCTTGTTGGCCACCGGACGGTGATAGTTGATGGTGATATCGGTGATTCCAATTCGTTGCGTTAGCACCGCGTGCTGGCTGGGCCGCGGCAGATCCAGAAGGAACGACTGCGCATGAGCGAGCGAGCCCAGCAGCAGCAATCCTTCGATGGCAAACAGAACACGCACAAACAGTTTGAACACGGTGTAAATCCTCCCAATCCGAATTGCATTCTTGATGAAAATCACTTGGGCCGGCGAAGCGGAACGGTCGGTTAGACGCCACGTCTCCGACCTGGTTAGCATCCCTGCGATGAGCCCGCGGTACCGCCCAAAAATGGGGCTATCCTTTTACCTTGCAACACGGTCTAAACAGTGCCAACAGATTGCGGGAACTTGCTAGCGCCGTGCAGCGTAATAGGTATAGAGGTCGAGACAGTAGGCGTCCACTTGCGTCTCTCCAGGTTTTCCCGATTGCGCTTGAGACGATAAGCTTATGAACGTGCTACTCGAAATCGTTCGTCAGTCACTGGCCACACTGTGGGCCCACAAGCTGCGCTCGTTTCTGACTATGTTCGGCATCGCCTGGGGCGTGGGCTCCCTACTACTGCTGGTAGGTTTGGGGGAGGGCTTCCGCAGCGGGCAGGTGAGGAACCTGGCGACTCTCGGTCAGGACATCATGTTCATTTTTCCGGGGAGGATTCCGGCGGTTGCGGGGAGCCTACAATCCGGCCAGACTTACCACTTTACCTACGAAGATTACCTCGCCATCCGGAATGAAGCCCATACTCTGCGCTTCTTGTCTCCGGTGATCAACCGCGAGGATATTCGCGCGGTCAGCGACTACGGCTCGACTAATGGCCAGGTATTCGGAGTGACCCCGGAGTATAACCAGATCCGCAATGTGCCTCTGGGTACGGGCCGGTGGCTAAATGATGAGGACAACACCGAACACCGCCGAGTAGCAGTGGTCGGTTGGGAACTGCTGAAGAACGTTTTCCCCGGACGCCCCGCCGTGGGCGCGACCATGCTGCTGAATGGCATTCGTTTTGACGTGATCGGTGTGCTGGCAAAGGTTGGAAAAGACGGCAACAACGGCACCAATGCCCGCATCTTTATTCCGGTCGAGACCATGCGCAATCTCTTTCCCCTGAAGCAGGAGAATTCCGAGAGTGCGCTTTCCTTCATTAACTACCGGCCGATGATCAAAGCTGAGCACATGCGCTCCAAAGAGGAAATTCATCAGATCATTGCTCGCCGCCACGGGTTCGATCCCAAGCTGGAAGATGCCTTTGACGACTGGGACACAATTGAGAACTCGCAACGCGTGGACAAGATCTTCGATGCCATGGATTATTTCCTCGGCGTAGTGGGATTGGTGACTCTGGCGCTGGGCGCGATTGGCATTGTCAACATCATGCTGGTCTCCGTAGCCGAGCGCACTCGCGAGATCGGCCTGCGCAAGGCTTTGGGCGCAACTTACAAGAATATTTTGACCCAGTTTTTCGTTGAAGGTGCTTTTCTCACCGTCTTCAGTGGGGGAATCGGACTCTTGATCGCCACTGCGTTCGTGACCGCGCTGGCCCAACTGCCTGCCCCGCAGGGTTTTGACACGCCACGCATCGTACCGATGTCGGCTCTGGCGGCAATCCTGTCGCTGGCGGTTGCCGGCATCGTGGCGGGAATTTATCCGGCGCGGAAGGCGGCGCTGCTGGCTCCGGTCGAAGCCATGAGGCAGGAATAGCCGTGCTCCACGAGCTTGGAACCCAGGCCTATAGCGCCCTGCGCCATAACAAGCGACGCAGCATCCTCACCATGCTCGGTATGGCCTGGGGCATCGCCACGGTGGTGCTGCTTTTGGCGTATGGAGCGGGCTTCGAGCGCGGTTTGTGGGCGGCGTTCCGCTCCTTCGGCACCAATCTGGTCTTTGTCTTTCCCGGTCGCACCTCGCATCAGGCGGGTGGTACCAAGGCGGGCAGCGAAGTCCGTCTCACCGTCAAAGATCTGGACTACATCCGTGACGAAGTGCCTCTGCTCAAGCGGCTCTCGCCCGAAGTGTTCAAGCAAGGCAGCGTGGCCTGGGGTACGCGCAGCGCCAGCTATGGGGTGAGTGGCGTCTACGCCAATTATGCCCGCATGCGCCGTATGGAATTTGCCGAAGGCGCTCCCTTCGGCGAAGCTGAGGACTTCACTCACGCGCGCGTGGCTTTCATCGGAGCCGACGCCAAGAAGAAGCTTTTTTCCGGTCAGAATGCGATCGGCGAGAACATTCGTGTGGACGGCATCTCATACCAGATCGTCGGCATCCTGAAACATGTCATCAACAACAGTGATGACAACCTGAACGAGCACATCTACGTGCCTTTCAGCGCCATGAGCGATCTCAAAGATACCTACTACGTGAACTCGATTGTCATGGAATACGAAGGCGACAATGCCAAGGTGGTCAAGGCGCTACGGCAATCGATGGCTTTCCATCACAACTTCGATCCTAAGGACGAGCGAGCGGTCTTTCTTTTCGACGTGTTTTCCGATTTGCTCGACTTGCGAGTGATTACCACAGGGATCAAGATTCTCCTCGGCTTCATCGGCCTGCTCACGCTGGGGATCGGTGGCGTCGGGCTGATGAACATCATGCTTGTTTCTGTAACCCAGCGAACACGCGAAATCGGCGTGGAGAAGGCCCTGGGCGCCCATCGCTGGCACATCCTGTTCCAGTTCCTGGCGGAAGCCACGGTCATTACCGCGCTGGGCGGACTACTGGGCGTGGCTT
>Ga0137409_10002242_pt1 | contig 20806 bp, 17 predicted proteins | sample CZODoug1_16funga_FD_122059 | JGI IMG/M metagenome (GOLD analysis project Ga0137409, IMG submission 122059) | Vadose zone soil fungal communities from Angelo Coast Range Reserve, California, USA - CZODoug1_16fungal (Hybrid Assembly) | ecosystem: Environmental > Terrestrial > Soil > Vadose zone... | reverse complement strand
CTTTCCCCCTCTCGGTGGGCTCCCTTGCCCACTGTAAGGGTTATCGGCAATTTTGGTCGGCTACTGAGATAGATTCTTAGTATTCGAACAGTCTTTACGGCTGTTGTGGCTTGAAGCGATTGATCCTCTGCTATGTGGATATTCGACTCCATCTTAAAGGCAACCCGGGAATAGATCGGCGAGTCTCCAGGCCCACGATTGTCGCATTTGCATTTCCGGCGCAGCTAGACGATGCAGGAAGCGGGAGTCCAGTCCTTGAGAGCGAGGTATTCTGGTTTCTTTTCTCCTTCACCAGCTCAATGTCCAAACCATTTACGGACGACCCGCACGCGGGACTGTCGACTCTTCTCTAGTCCAACTCTGAGCCAAGCGATTCGCCCTTTTCTTGTGTTTCGCAAGGTAAGGGGCGGCATTCTTCGGCGCAGCCGGTTATCATCCGCGCATATCTTTTCAGAGGCAATGCGGCCCTTTTCTTTTGGTGTTGGTATTTTCTTGAAGGGTTCCTGGGAATCTGTGATGTATAGGATGCGCCGAGGGAAGTGGAGTAACTCGTTTGGTGTCCGACCCCATGAGCGATCGTCCATCTGAGACTACTCCGCACACGCTGCTCGAACGCGGTTTTCATGAGGCGATTCGTCGGAGCGCCATGTGCCCCCATGGATGTCGCTTGTTCTCGGCAACTTTGATCCTAGACATCGAGCGTCCCCTCAAGGCCGACGTCCGCGATTGCACGCTCGCGTGGTTTCGACAGGAGTATCCTGCTCATCATTCGAATCTATTATTCAAGACACCCGTCGTCCCGTTCGAGCATCGGGACGTGCCTCCCTGTCCGTTCTGTGGAAGTCCTTTTCTTCATGCGGACGGATTCGAGGACGAGGGCGGCGTCACATTTGTGATTTCGTGCCAGAGGTGCGATACCAACGGCCCGATTATCGCGGATCACGAGAAGCGCGCGATTCAGGCATGGAGCCTGCGAACCTCCGTTCCGCGCGACTGGCTCGGGGAAGCATTCCGCGGCCACATCTACAAGCATCCCCTTCCTCCGGATGACTCTGACGTATTGCGAGAGTGTCCCTTTTGCGGTCAAAGGCGCTTGCATGTAAGCACCTTCGCAAATGGGTCTCCATTCCTCGTAAGTTGCGATACCTGCGAGGCTGCTGGCCCCAGTGCTGAGGATCGGGAAGATGCAGTTAGGAAATGGAATCGTAGAGTCTGAAAACGGGTTTTCTGATCAACAAAGTGCTAAGAGTTGCAGATTGGTCGGTCGTCGGATGGTTGTCTCTACCGGCTGGATGAGCTAACACGAATGCTCGATGCCTTCGAGATCATCGATCAACTAAATCGTGTAGGTGAAGTCCCTTGGCGAGCGCGAACTCTGAAGATCTCATCTCGTTCAGCCTCCTCAAGGAGGATCGGTCGTCCGTGGGGCTCATTTGGGCCCAGTGACGTCGCAATGTATCCATGTCCCCTATCAAAGCATTCACCCGAGAATCCCGAAGAATCCTACGGAAAAACAGGATTGACTTCGCAAAGTGAAGAGTGAAGTAGGCGTGCAAGGACTTTCGGGTTTCAGAGCAAATTTCGAAGTCCAGAGCCTCCTCCTGGGAGCGAGGCTCCGAACGTTTCCCCTCGATCAAATCACGGGCTGCTGCAGGGTGGTTGAGAAGTGCATGGAGGAAATATGGGAGCGCATCCCTTGGCCTAGCCGCTTCGTACAGCGCGAAAGCTGCCGTGAAAGCATGGGAGGGATTGATCCTAGCCAAATGCGCTGCTTCCGAGGCGGCCTGGGTCCACTCTCCAAGGTTCATGGCGATGGCCGACCGGTATACAACGGCTGAGACATCATCACCGCATTCCCGTTCAAGACGGTCACAGATGGAAAGGGCCTCGTCGTAGCGGCCGGCCTGATTGAGGGCTGCCGCCAAATTGCGGAGGCCCCGCATGTATGGGCGCGTCTCCAGGTTGACCCAGTATCTGGATCGGCCAAATCTCTTGGGAAACTTCTTCCGGCCAACCGATGCCGTTTTTAGAAACCAATTGATGGCTTCGTCAAGTTGGCCCCGCTCAAGGGAGATAAGCCCCAAGATGTTGTATCCATCCGCGAAGGTGGGGAAGCACTCTACCAGGAGCCGGTAGGCATTTTCCGCAGGCTCGAGTTCCCTCCTTCTATAGAGTCCCGTAGCTGTTTCCTCAACATCGGGGGGGACCTCCCGTGTACGCAGTCGGGAAGTCCATTCAAACGGATCCCCTTGGAAAGGTTGGCTGATAGAGGGCATTCTCAAGCGTAGATCGATCAGGCTTCGCAGAAACTCTAGCCGGCCTCGGAACTGCTCGGCGACCTTGGCTCGGACGGGTGCAACGTAGGGATCCGCTAGAATGAGTTCGCGAGCGAAGGCCTCCAGTGTGCTGTTGAATTGGGCGATGAATTCTTCCTCGCCGGGATTATGCTGCTCGGGGAGCACTTCATAGTTCACTTGAATGCCCTGCCGAATGGCCTGCCAATCAAACTTGATCTCGGGGTACTGCTCGGTGAGGAGGGCCCGGAAATCATAAGCAGTCCCTGCATTACGTTTCCTGAGCGCCGCCCGGGCTTCTGCGCGAGAGTAGAGGGTGAATAGGATCTGCTGCTCGACGTTCCGGCTCTTGGGATTCCGAACCCCTTGAACGATAACCAACTGACGACCGCGGATGCGAACGTAAGCCATGGATCCTCCGTGTTGTGTCTATGTAGAAGTCTAACACAACAGCCGTTGTGTGCAAGATTATTACTGGCGGGCATAGCAATGGGCCGCATTTTTAACAAAGGGTGCGTTGTGTCCATGGTGTTGATATGGGCAAGATTCTGGTTAAGCCTGCGCTAAAGGTTCAAAGAATTGGTTGACATGCTCGTCCGGAAGGGTTGAAGTACAGGCCCGAAGGAATTCGGACCCTTAGGCGTGCGATCGGGATGAGCGTTGAGCGTCCCCTCAGAGTTGTGGGGAGGCTGAAGCTGTTCTCTGTCGTACGGGATGATTGTGGAGCAGTTCAGGGGGTCCGAGGCCCGATCCTCGACCCCCCGTCCCCTCCCCCCGTACAAGTCTGATTCAGTGACCCCCTCCTACGGGGAGGGTCGGACTTGTTAAGTGTGTTGGGGTGAGAGTATGAGTACGCAACAGAGCCCCTCCCCGGAGGGAGGGCCCAATCCAGGAGCCAAGGATCTTTCCAAGTTCTTGCTCGAGGAACCAGTTCCCATCCTCGGGTCGACCCTCGAGGCGGAAAAGATGCGCGAGTTCGTGCGTCGATTCGCGCCGGCTTTCACAGCGAAGATCCTGCTCACCGGCGAGAGCGGGACGGGCAAGGACCTTCTTGCGCGCCACCTGCACTACCGGAGCTCGAGACGCGCTGGCCCATTTGTCCCCGTGAACTGCGCGAGCATCACTACAACCCTGGCAGAGAGTGAATTGTTCGGACACTTGAAGGGGGCCTTTACAGGCGCCGATCGAAATAAGCGGGGATATTTTGAGCTTGCCCATGGGGGGACGTTGTTTCTAGACGAGATTGCGGAGCTCGCGCCATCAATCCAGGCGAAGTTGCTCCGCGGCATTCAGCAGTCTGCGATTTTCAGAGTGGGTGGGGAAGAGCCCATCCTGGTCGACGTGCGGATCATTGCCGCAACGCACCGTAACCTGGAAGTGGAGATTGCGAAGGGGCGATTCAGAGAAGACCTGTACTCTCGGCTTCGGACACTGGAGTTCCGGGCACCGGCTCTTCGCGAGCGCCCGGGCGATATCCGCGAGCTTGCAGAAGTGTTCCTGAGAGGGGCCGCCCAGCGTCACAAGAGGGGAGGCCGGCGGCTTCTAGATAGCGCAGTGAAGTGTTTGATGGCATATAGCTGGCCCAGAAACATCCGAGAACTTGAGCAGGAGATGGAAAGGGTGACCCTGACCGGCGATCAGGAAGACATCACGAAGGACGAGCTCGATCCTCGTATCTCCGCGCCGAGTATGAAAAATGGTAGCTCGGCACCAGCCGCTGCCGATGTGGATGCGATCTTGATCGCGCTTCATAGGGTCGACGGGAAACTCGAGGCAGCTGCGAGCACTCTGGGAATGCATCGGACGACGTTGTGGAGAAAGATGAGGGAGTTCGGGATCAGCAAGGACTTCAAGAAAAGGATCATGGACGGTGGTCCTGGGGATTCTGAATCTTCCTCCGGCCTTGGTTCCTGATCGGGCGACTGCAACGATCGAAGCAACACATGTTGCAACGACTGATGCAGCATGTGTTCAGTGCGATACCGGAATCCACATGACGGCAGAGCCCACGTCCCTTCCATGTGTCCATTCCCTTGAGTGCGAGGCGCCCACGGTTCGAAGTCGCAGCTTCCACAATTCCCCATTGAGAGTGGCCTTGCATTTGCATAGCGAGGCTTCATGGCCGGTGAGCCCATCCTTCTGATCTGGGACGATGATTGGGAAGCGCTCCATCGCCTTTCCGGTCTCTTAGGAGAACGGTTTTATATTCTCATTGCCCGGAGTGCAGGCGAATTGAACCGCCTGGAAAACCGCTTTCATCCTGACGTCATTCTTCTTGGCGAATCGCTGCGCTCGGGTGGGGATGAAGCCGCGCTCCTATTCCGGCAAGTCATCCGGCGCTTTGGTGCGAAGGTCATCGTGCTGACCGAGAATGGAAGCGATAGCTCCAAAAGGGATTGGAAAGGGTTGAGCGAAGGCAATTGCCTGCCTCACCCGACCAAGTACGCGCGTCGCGCAAGGATCTTGGAGCGACGGATCCTGGAGATCATCTATCCCCAGATGGAAGGAGCGGGCGCGAAGAGCCGCTGAGCGTTGCGGGTGCGCTCATGACGCTCGGTTCTAAGTGAAGAAGGGGATTCAATACCGAGTCTTGGCCGATAGTTGTTTCCTGCTGTGCAGAGTCGCATCTGTGAGAGACAGCAGCGAGAGCGATCGGCGAAGTCGTTTGATTACAGGTGCTCCAAGAGAGGAGCGGTCCCCCGGGGTGCCCTGAAGGTGTCAGTGTGCATGAGACCCAATGGGTGGACCGAAGTCGGGGGACTGCTCCTTCCTTGGAGAGGATACCTCAGGGAGAGGAAAAATGCGAGTCGTGATCGATCTTCGCGCGGCGCATCCGGGTCTTACCGGCATCGGGAGATACGCCGTCAACCTCTGTCTTTCCTTGGAAACGGTAAGGGGTCCTTTCACCGTGCTCGCGATCACCACGCAGGCGGGGAAGGAATATATGAAGGGGATGGTGGGATCCGCTATTCACGTCGTGCCCTCAGGAGACCCCAAGTGGGATGATCTTGGCCTTCCCGACTTGCTGGCCAGCCTGGGCGCGGATGTATATCATAGCCCGCTCTTCATCCTCCCCAGGATTAACGTCTGCCCTTCGGTCTGCACAATTCATGACGTCATCCCCCTGGCGCGCCCGGATCTCACGCCCCCGAGCTTCGCCCAGTTCTTTCACAAACATGTCGAGAGAGCGATGCAGCATGCGGATCATGTGGTCACGGTTTCCGATTTCTCCAGGAGAGACATCCTTCGCTTCTTTCCGACCGCAAAGGCGAAGGTCAGCTTCATTCACGAGCCGGTTAGCCCAATGTTCCACAGGAGATCGCCCGCTGATTGCCAGGAAACCCTAATGGATCTTGGTCTTGAGCCGGGCTTCATTCTCTACGTGGGAGCTATTGATCGCAGGAAGAATCTTGGCAGTTTGCTCGACGCCTACGCCAGTCTTCGAGCTGATGGCATCCTCGTGCCTCCCTTGGTCATCGTCGGCGAGCCGAGCGGAGACGGCTTCGACATCCGCTCCGAGGTGATAAGACTCGGAATAAGCGGTGCGGCAAAACTGCTCGGACGCGTTTCCGACAGCATCCTGGCCTATCTCTATTCAAGTGCGGAGATCTTCGCCTTTCCTTCCCTTTACGAGGGTTTTGGACTTCCTGTGCTCGAGGCGATGGCCTGTGGTGCTCCCGTCCTGACGAGCAGGACTACCTCCATACCTGAGATCGTCGGGGATGCCGCCCTATTGATCGACCCTCTCAGGATGGAGGACATCAAGGAAGGACTCCGAAATCTCCTCCGCAATCCTGCCTTGCGTTCCTCTCTCATCCGAAAGGGACTTGCTCGTTCGGCCGAGTTCAATGTGGAGATGCAGGGTGAGCGGTTGCTCGAAGTCTACCAGAAAGTCGTGAAGGTGGTGGCATGAGGATCGCACTCGACTGCAGGGCGGTATTCCGGGGAATGGGCGGAATCGGTCGCTATGCGTGGTGTCTGCTTCGCGAATTCTCCCGGTTGGATGAAGTCAACGAGTATGTGTGCTACTTCACGCACTTGGATCTGCCCGAGCCCTTGGATCTTCCCAGCCGCTTTCGGATTCGCAGGTTCCGGGCAGGGATGGTGGATGATCGTTTTGATCAGATGATGTTGCCTTCGCTGTTGAACGAGGATCGCATTGACGTCTATCACAACCCGACCTTCGCGGTTCCGCTGGTGCGAACGCGTGCACGAACGGTTGCGACGATTCACGACGTCGTCTTTCGGCGTCATCCCAATCTCGTCGAGCATCATCTGAAGAGCTACCTCGACCTGGCGACGCTCCGGTCGTGCAAGGCGGCGGATCATCTCATCACGGTATCACACTTTTCGAAACGTGAAATCCTCTCACTATATCCTGCGGAAGACCACAAGCTCTCGGTGATTCATAACGGGGTAGAACTGAGAACAGGAGAGGATGTCAGTGACCGGGAGTCATTCCGTCCTCTGACAGAGCGAGTCGGTCTCAGGTACGGCATGTATGTCCTCTATGTCGGAAGTATCGAGACGAAGAAGAACATTGGCGTGCTGCTTCAGGCGTTCTCCCGGATATCCCGGACGGAAGAAGGGCAAAGCCTAAAATTGGCCATCGCCGGCGCACGCAATGACGCGGCGTATCCCCTTGAATCGTCCATTCGTGAATTGGGGATCGAGCAGCGGGTCAAGGTTCTAGGGTACGTCTCCTCCAATCTCTTGGAAGCCCTTTACGCGGGCGCCTTGGTGTTTGTCTATCCCTCTCTTTACGAGGGCTTCGGGTTTCCACCGCTTGAAGCGATGGTCAGGGGAGTTCCCACGATCGTGTCGGACGCATCCTCACTTCCCGAAGTGGTTGGAGATGCCGCCTTGCTCTTTGATCCGAACCGCCCGGAGCAGCTTGCGGACGTGCTTACGAGCTTCATCACGGATTCACAGCGGCGGCAGGAGTATTCCAAGCGCGGGGTGAGACAAGCGGCGCGATTCACGTGGCGTCGCTGCGCGGAGGAGCATCTCAGGGTCTACGAACAACTCTCGAGGATCCATGAAGCTGCTCCACTTGGCGTCTGAGTTCCCCCCGGCCAAGATCTTCGGACTTGGGAGATACGTTCACGACCTTGCCCGCGCGCAAGTCCGCCGAGGTCACGATGTCCATGTCGTGACGAACAGCCTTAGCGGCAAGGACCAGGACGTCGAGGTCCACGGTATCCATGTTCACCGTATCCATTTTCCAAGCCCCCCAATGCCCGCCGACGGGGCGACCCAAGTGATTCAATTCAATGCTTGTCTGTTTGAACGGGTTATGGAGTTGAAGGATCAACTGCGTGAACCGTCTGCCGTGATCGCGCATGACTGGCTGACGATGTTGGCAGCCCACGCTGCGAGAAAACAGCTGGGAGGCCGGCTCATCCTGACCATGCACGACACGGTGATCGGCAAGACCTTTGGGAAGATGAACAACGAGGACAAGTTCATCGCACTGGTCGAACGCTGGGGGTGTCAGGAGGCCGATCGGGTGATTCCAGTCAGCAATCATGTGAGGAACGAGCTGCAGCGAGTTTATGAGGCTGATCCCGCGCGTCTCCATGTCGTTCCTTGTGGTGTAGATCCGTCCTGGTTCGAAACCGTTGATCCTCAATACCTCCGCGACTTACGTGGGACCCTGGGGAAGACGGGCGACTTCCTGGTTACCTATGTGGGGCGACTTGATCCGGAGAAGGGCATCGATGTGCTTGTAGAGGCGTTCGCTTCTCTCGCAATCCGTCATCCGTCGCTATTCCTGCTCATCGCTGGAAAGGGCAATGAACAGCCGAAACTGGAAGGTCTCCTCAAGGAGAGGCGTATCGAAAAACGTGTACGCTTTCTCGGCTACGTCACTGGACCTGCCCTCGAAGCTCTGTACAAGTGCACCGACCTGTTGGTCTGCCCCTCCACCTACGAGCCGTTCGGCATAGTCCCTCTTGAGGGGATGATCAATCGCATTCCGGTCATTGCTTCCGATACGGGGGGCATGTCTGAGATCGTGGAGCATGATCGCAGTGGGTTGAAGGTCCCACCGGGAGATCGCTCTGCACTGTCCCGGGCTATCGAGCAGATCGTCCAGAATCCCTCTCAGGCCAAGCAACTGGCTGCTGGAGGCTATGAACGCGCGAAGTCCGTGTACAGTTGGGATCGGGTTGCGGAACGTCTTGATCCCGTCTACGGGTCAGGGAATTCCTGCACGAAGACCCCGAGAGCTCGTACGACGCCCGTTGCAAAGTCCAGGCCAAAGTTGACGGCAGGGATCCGGGTCAAGAACGGCGAGCCCTTTGCAGAGGAATGTCTCCGCGATCTATCCGTCTACGTCGACGAAATCGTGATCTTAGATGACGGCTCGACCGATCGAACGGTCGACATCTGCAAGTCCTTCCGAAAGGTAACCAACATCATCCGCTGGGAGAAGGACTTTTTTCATGAAGGGATCGATCGCAACGTCGTGCTTGCCCTGATCAAGAATACCAATCCCGACTGGATCCTGCTTCCCGATATCGATGAGGTATTCGAGGAGCGCTTCAAGGAGGAAGTGCATCGCCTGATGACGGCACCCGACATCGATCTCTACGCCTTCTTATTCTGCCACTTCTGGAGGAGCAAGACGCATTATCGGGTGGATGGCAAGTGGGGCCGGGAAACTCGAGAATTCCCGATCCCGAGGCTCGTTCGCAATCGACCAGGCCTTCAATATCCGGTGCATCGCCCTTTGGGAACGGCCCAGATCACCGGCATCAAAGGAAAGGGTGTGATTTCCGATATCCGCGTCAAGCACTACGGTCACCTGTACGAGGACATTTCGCGACATAAGATCAAGCTCTACTCGGCTCTCGATCCTGGCCAGGACTATTCCTACATGGTTGATGAGGCTGAACTGGAGCTTGAAGAGTGGAAGGAGCAGGAACTCGTACTTGAAGGGCAGCCCCGATGAAGTTGGGAGCCTTGATTCCCGTGCTGAACGAATGGAGGTTCGTCCCCGCCGTGGCGGGGCAACTTCTCGAGGTCGTTGATCGATGCCTCATCCTCCGGGGGAATCAGGCTCTGTCAGGCGCTCCGGTGGAGCCGGGCCCTGTCCCGACACTCGACCCTCGGATTGAAATCGTCGAGGGAAACTGGGCCAGCGAAAACGAGACACGGAATGCCGGAATGGAGCTTGTTTCCGACTGCGACTACATCTTCATGGTGGATTCAGACGAAATTCTCGTGGATGAGGATCTCCAGCGACTGAAGACTCTCTGCGAGAGGGAACTGCCTGAGGTGATCGCGGTCCAGCTTCACACTTACTGGAAGACCTCCCAATACCGGATTCAGCCTCCGGAGGACGGTGTCATCAGGATGGTCCTTCGAAGAGACGTCCGATTCGAGGGGCTCAGAGGAGTCCAGGCTCCCGTCGTCCAAGCGGATGTCTGGTGCCGGCATTTGTCCTACGTCCGCACCGATGAAGAGCTTCTCGAAAAACTCAGGCTGTTCAGCCACGCCGACGAAATCCGGCCCAACTGGTACGAACAGGTCTGGAAGGCGTGGGATACTCGTCAGGATCTCGAGGATCTCCATCCCATCCATCCAGCCGCCTATAAGAGAGCGGTCTATGCCCCTGATCCCGCTCTGGACGCGGTGCTCAAGAAATGGGGTTGCCGATGAGAGGAAGGACATGAGAGAGACGTTTTGGCAGACCCTGGACGGGATCGTTGGTCCCGCGACTCGCGAGGACTTCGAGCAGGTAGGGCAGAAGGAGACTCGCGACGCCTTTGAGCGATTCATTCTTGAGAACAGCGGACCTGGCACACGCCTTCTGGATGCCGGATGCAGCACCGGCGTGGAAGCCTACCGACTCCAGCAGAAAGGGTACTTGGGCTCCTATGTAGGGGTGGACAGCAATCAGAAGGCTCTTCATCTGGCTCTTAGGAATCTTCACGGTTCTCCTGTCTCGTTCGCGCTTTCGGATCTCGAGGCGACGAGCTTCCCAGATACTGGATTCGACATTGTCCTCACCAAAGACGTCATCGAGCACGCGCCCAGTTACCGGGCGATCGTTCGAGAAATGGCTCGACTGACCGGAACATGGCTCATTCTTTCCATGTTCATTCGGATGGGAGACGAGACTTCAAGCGTTCGGGAGGGCCCTCCAGGGTTGTTTCACAATCGGTACCAGCGGTCTGAATTCGTGGCGTTCGCCTCAACCTTGGGGCTTGAACCGCCCTCAACTCTCTATGAATCCGGAGATGACGAAGTGCTGGTATTCAAGAAGCGGCACACTCAATAGGGCAGACGCCGGTGAATGCAAGGATCCCCATGAGCATAGAGATCGTCGCCGAAGAACGGCCCAAGTCTCCCCTCTCCATTGCGATTTGTGCGTTCAATGGGTTGGAGTATACCAAGCTCCTCATTGAGAGTCTCCGAAAGCACTCGAAATATGAACATGAGCTCTTGATCTACAGCGACGGTTCGAAAGATGGAACTCTGGCCTGGCTTAGAAAGCAGAAGGATATCCGCTGGCAGCACGATCACCAGAACCGCGGTATTTGCACGGCCATGAATCGGGTGGCGAAGATGTCCACCCGGGACTATCTCTTCTTCCCGAATACGGATCACGTCGTGGCCCCAGGTTGGGACCAAGCTCTTCTTTCCCGAGTGGGTCCCCGGACCGTCGTCTCCTCGAAGTGCATCGAACCTGGAATCGTCCCCGTCGCCTCCATATTCCACGCGAAAAACTGTGGGACCAGATGGGACGACTTTGCTGAAGGACGATTTCACGCTGCGGCAAGAGAGGTATCGATAGCGCGAGAAGTTCCAGGGGTCAACTATCCGTTCGCTCTGTCGAAGGCTCTGTGGGACGAGCTCGGGGGATTGGATGAGACGTTTAATCCCGGGCCCGCTAATGATCCGGATCTCTTCTATCGATTGACGTTCGCCGGCGCTCGAATGGTCCGAGGGGACGATGTAGTCATCTATCATTTCAGTGGCAAATCGAGCCGGATGGCCGACGAGGCGATGGAAGAGCATGACGAATGGCATCGCCTCACCGTGCGCAATGAAGCTCGCTTTTTAGAAAAATGGGGTGAACGTTACCAGTACGTCAACGGAGGTTTGCCCCAACCGGGTACCGAGGCGAGGCGGCGATGGCGGGCAATGAACGGAGGTCGTCGCCAAGCTGAAGTGCTCTCGAGACTCCGGATTGTTGTCGATGCGCGCACGGTTGGTCCCAGAATGGATGGGATTAGCCTGTATACCCGAAATTTGATTCGGGCTCTGGCACGTCTCCCGGAAGCTCCGCAACTCCATGCTTTGACTTGCGATCAGGTGCAACTTGAGAAGGCGCTTGGAGCTCACAATAACATCCTCATCACCTCCAGCAAAGCTTCCCCGGGAGATCTTCGGCAGGAACGGGAACAGCTTCCGGAGGACATCCGATCCGCTAAGGCAGACTTGTTCCACGGTCCAGCTTTTGCCATACCGCCGGGCGTCTCAGTTCCGGCCGTCGTGACGGTGCACGATCTGGCGTTCATGCTTCATCCGGAATGGTATCCGCCCCACTTTGTGAAGCATCTCTCGCACGTGCTTAGAGAGAGCATGGTTTCTGCTGCTGGGGTCATCACCAACTCGGATATTACCAAGAAGGATGTCCTAGCCCGGTTTCCAGATGCGATCGGAAAGGTTCACCGGATTTATGAAGCGCTTCCTGAGGAACTCAAGCCCGGACACTCCCCTCAAGGAACTGCAGAAGCACGGTCCCAGTTCACTGGTGATGCGGAATACATCTTGTCCGTGGGGGTGCAGCAACGGCGTAAGAATGCCGCCGGTCTTGTGCGTGCATTTGCCCGAATACGGCATTTGGTCTCCACCCCCGTCAAGCTTGTCCTCGTGGGAGGACGAGAATGTGAAGATCCTAGTCTTCCAGATCTGATCCAATCGCTGAACCTTGAATCGGAAGTCATCCTAACACCGCATCTTCCCAACTATGTCTTGATCCCTCTCTATCGTAAGTGCCGCCTTTTCGTCTATCCGTCGCTCTACGAAGGATTTGGCTTTCCTCCTCTTGAAGCCATGGCTCATGGAGTGCCGGTCGTGTGCTCGAACAGGGGCTCCCTTTCGGAAGTCGTGGGTCGGGCAGCCCGACTGGTGGATCCGGAGGATACGGAATCGTTCTCCCAAGCGATGGCAGACATACTCACGGATTCTTCGCTTAGGGATGACTTGATCAGGCGTGGAACCGTTCGCGTCGCGGACTTCTCCTGGGAGAAAGCGGCAACGGAGACTCTCGAGGTGTACAAGCGCTGTCTCGATCGCGGGCAAACCGCCCCTGCGAAACCGAATCAGCGCGAGCAGATAGGAACTCCTCCGCAACTCAAGTGCCCACAGGCAGCCATTCGAAGATCGTCTCGTCTCAGGGTAGCGATTGATGCTCGACTTTATGGCTCTCGTCGTCTGGGAACGGGGCGCTACACCCACGAAATTCTAAAAGGGCTGTTTGCGAAGGATAGAGGAGCTGAATTTGTCCTGATTGGCCCCAAGAATGCAGATGTAGATCTCCAAGAGGCTCCCATCATCCAACTGGTGCCGGCCGGGATGGAAACCTTGCTCGATCCTGCCTGGGAGCAGTTCACGCTTCCGACGCACCTACTTGGATGCGATGTCTACTTCTCGCCCACGGGAATTGTCCCTGTCGCCCGCCCATGCCGGGCACTTGCAGTGGTCCATGATCTTGGGTTTCTGGATCATCCAGATCATTTTGATCCAGACCTTCAGGAACATCTCTGCCGCTGGGTGAGAAACACCTGTCTTTCAGCAGAGCGGCTTGTTGCTGTCTCGAAGTTTACAGAGGATAGGATTGCGCGACATTTTCAAATCGAGCGCTCTCGAATGAGCGTTGTCCATCACGGTCGGTCGACGAGCCTAGGAGCCACTTCCAAGGCCACCTCAAGACTTCAGAACTCCCCAAGTAGTCCTGTGGAGGAGTACATCCTCTGCGTGTCCAGTTTCGAGCTGAACAAGAATCATGCATCCCTGATCTCAGGATTCAAAGAAGTCAGTAAACACTGGCCAGGGAACCTGGTACTGGCCGGCCGTAAAGGGAGAGCTTTCGAGTCTTTACGGATGCAGGTTTCGAAAGAGGGCCTCGAGAAGCGGGTTCGGATCGTCGCCGAGCCCGGGGATCGGGAGATTCTCGACCTCTACCGGCAAGCCACCCTTTTCGTTTATCCCTCGATGTATGAAGGATTTGGCCTACCGCTGCTGGAAGCGATGGGCCATCACCTGCCCACGATTACCAGTCGTATGACCGCTTGCCCCGAGGTCGCGGGAGAAGGGGCGTTTCTAATCGATGAACCGACACCGGCCCTCTTGGGAGGAGCGATCAAGCGTGTTCTTGAAGACCGGTCCTTGAAAGAGCAGCTCTCTCGTGCGGCGGGGTTACGGGCTGAGGGTTTCAGTTGGTCGCGCGCCGCCGATGAGACATGGCAGGCCATCGAGGAATGTGTGGAGGTTGGATGAAGATCCTTGAGATCGCCCCCTCCTATCCCCCTGCTGAAGGGTACGGCATTGCACGTTATGTCGAGGGCATGTCCCGTAGCCTGCACCAGTTAGGTCACGAGGTCCATGTCCTGACGCTCGCGAAGTGGGAAGGGACGAGTCCCTATCAAGGAGTCCCAGTTCGTTCCATTGGTGAGCCATACCCGTTCTACGCCTACAACGATTGCCTCGAAACAGTCCTGGGAAACCTTCCCCTTGGCGAGCGGGTGGTGGAGTTATGGGATCAGGTCGGTCCTTTCGATGTCGTGATGGCCCATGAATGGAAGAGCGCTCTCGCGGGTGTGCATGCCAAGCGGTTGTTCCACATCCCTCTTCTGGCCGTTTTGCATGGGTGCCAGGTTGGAAGGATGGGAGGCCGGGGGTCACGGGAGGAACTTTACGTCGCGGACGTGGAGAAATGGTTCTCGGAACATGCGGATCAAGTCCTCGTCGAAAGTGCCTTTCTGCGGTCTGAGCTCGGACGTTATTACTCGATCCCCTCGGACAAAATCACCGTAGTTCCTGGCGGAGTCGTCCCTGAAGCCTTCGAAGCGAGAGTCGATCGGGAGGACTTCAGGAGCATGTTTGCCGGATCAGATGAAGCCCTGGTCCTCTTCGCAGGAAGGCTCGTTCCTGAAAAAGGACCGGATCTGTTGATCGACGCTGCTCGAGATGTCCTGTCGAATCGCCCCAAGACACGGATTGTCATTGCGGGGGATGGAGCCATGCGAGGGGAACTGGAGAACAAGGCGGAGGAACTGCGGATCTCCGATCGCATCCACTTCGCGGGCTATCTTGGACCGGTCGTCCTGGGGGCACTCTATCAAGTATCCGACCTCCTTGCCGTCACCAGCCGATACGAGTCCTTGGGCAATGTCGTCCTGGAGGCGCTCGCGCATGATTTGACGGTCGTGGCGGCGCACTGCGAGGGGCTTCAGGAACTGGCGAAGAGTCTGAGCAGCCCTCGCCTGCAATGCGTTCCTGCTGCAGGATCGCGTGCCCTTGCAACGTGCATCCTAAATGTTCTGGCTAAAGGGGACTCAAGGGACCGCGATCGCTCTCCTCGATCGGATCGTCTGCCTCTCAAATACCGATGGGAGAGCGGTGCTCGGACGCTTGAGAGCGCCTTCGGGGCACTATCGGCCGGTGTATCGAGATAGACCATGTACTCTCCTGTCGTCATGGATCACTTTGAGCATCCACGGAATGCCGGGAAACCCCCGCGATCCAACTGCGTGGGCCGACATGGTGATCCAAGTGCGGGGCCATTCACCGTCGTCTACATGGACGTGCAGAATGGCATTATCGAAGGAGTTGGATTTCAGACGTATGGGTGCGGCCCAGCTATTGCCGCCGCCAGCATCTTGACGGAAATCATCAAGGGGAAGACCCTGGCTGAAGCCGGTCAGATTCAAGGCATCGAAATCCTTGGGATCATGGGAGATCTTCCTCTAGGGAAACACCACTGCATCGATACGGCAATTCAAGCCCTCGCGGATGGTCTCAGAAAGGGAGTTGAATGACGTTACAACCAGTGCCTGACCGCGCTGCTGTGGATCCCATTCACCTGTTCGTGCCTAAGTTCCGGGTACCGGAATGTCTGGCTGAAATCACGGATTGCCTTGAGAAGGGGTGGACGGGGTTGGGGTATAAGACCATCGCCTTCGAGGACGCTTGGAAGAAATACACGGGATTCCCCCACGCTCATTTCACTGCTTCGGCGACGGCGGGACTTCACCTGGCTTTGACTCTTCTCAAGGAAGCTGGCAGCTGGGCGGATGGCGACGAGATCATTACTACACCGCTTACATTCGTGAGTACAAATCATGCCATCCTCCATTCCAGATTGCGTCCGGTGTTTGCGGATGTGGACGACTATCTCTGCCTGGATCCGGAATCCATCCTGGATCGGATCAGCAGTCGTACTCGGGGAGTGATGTTCGTCGGTCTGGGCGGAAATGTCGGACAGTTGGACAGGATACTCAAGATCAGCCGTGATCGCAATCTCCGAGTCATCCTGGACGCAGCCCACATGGCGGGAACTCGGGTACGCGGCGTTCAGGCGGGACTTGAGGCGGATGTCACGGTTTTCAGTTTTCAAGCGGTCAAGAATCTTCCTACGGCAGATTCCGGAATGGTCTGCTTCAGCGAGCGCTCCTTGGATGAGGCTGTACGGAAATGGAGTTGGCTTGGAATCAACAAGGATACCTATACAAGAACAAAGTCTACCGGAGCGTATCGCTGGCGATATGACGTGGAACAGGTCGGCTTCAAGTACCACGGGAATTCAATCATGGCGGCTCTGGGCCTTGTGGGACTGAGATACTTAGACGAGGATAACGGGTACCGAAGGAGACTTGCTGCGCACTACGACTCACTGTTGTCTGTAGTTCATCAAGTATCCCTGGTCAAAATGGCGCCCGAATGCCAGCCCTCGCGACATCTTTACCAACTTCTGGCGGAAGACCGGGATGAGCTGATGAGCTATTTGAATGATCACGACATCTATCCAGGCGTGCATTACAACGAGAATACCGCCTATCGGATGTATCCCTCATCGGAGGCAGCTTGTCCCAAAGCCCGGCATGCCAGCGAGCATCTAATTTCCCTTCCTCTCCACCTGAAAATGCTTGAAAGGGATGCGCAGCGGGTCGCGCAAACCGTTGCTGAATTCTGCGGCGCGAGAGTGGGTCATGCCTAAGCCTCAAGTGGCTCCCCTCGTGGGGGAGAGGATTTCTCTTCGGCTGCTGGACGAATTGAGTCTTCCCCTGACCCTCGAGTGGAGGAACAAGGTCCGGATCAGGAGTCATCTGAGGACCTCCCGAGAGCTGAGCATGGAGGAACATCTGCTGTGGTATCGCTCCTATGCCAAGAGGGACACCGAGTTCGTGTTTCTGGTTCTTCAGCGCGAGCGAAGGGATCGTGCGATCGGACAAGTGTCCATCTACGATATCGACAGGGCGCAAGGAACCGCTGAATTCGGACGGCTGATGATCGGTGAAGACGATGTCCTTCAGCAGGGGTATGGAGGGGAAGCCAGTGCCAAGGCTGTCGAGTTTGCTTTTGGAGAGTGCGGACTTCAGGAACTCCGTTTGGAGGCCTATGCCACAAATACGCGGGCACTGTCGATCTATGTTGCCTTGGGGTTCGGGATATGGGATCGCCACGATGATGGATTGCTTCAGATGAGATTGCGCAAATGCGCCGAGCAGAGAATCCAACGGGAGTGACGGATCGTCAACCTCTGATTAGGCTAGACCATTTGGCGCAGGAGGGTACAGCTACTTAGACGTTCCTATGCCTAAACACACAGTCATCATCGGAAGTTACAACCGTCCCCGGATGGTCAAACAGGCAATCCTTTCCGTCTTGGGACAGACTGTGGGCGACTTTCAGTTGATCATTTCTGATGACGGCTCGAATGATGAGACTCAATCGGTGATTCGAAGCGCTATCAGGAATGACCCGAGGTGCTTGTTCCTGACGCTAGGACAACAGGACGACTCCCACGTTCGGACGGACTGCCTGAGGCGAGCCGTTCTTCGCATCAATGATGCTATCCGTCTAGTTCGAGGGGAGATCATTCACTATCTTGCTGACGACGACTGGTATGACCCCATGCGGTTCTCGGTCTTCGACGAACTATTTATGAATCCGGAGGTTGTCGTTGGGTATGGACGGCTGACCTACGTGGATGGTTGCGGAGTACCTGATGGCCGGACGCGATACCCTGAACAAGTTCTAGACCCCAACGGCACGCTGGATCAAATGCAGGTCGTTCATCGGAGGAAGATCTTTGAAAGGATTCCTGAGTGGAATCCTGACGCGATTCCTTCCGATGGCTGCTTCTTAGGAAACCTGAGTGGCTTGTGGAGATTTCATGGCGTGGACAAGGTGGTCGCTTATAAACGGATGCACCCTTTGAACATGGGGAACACCATGGCGCAAAGCACGGGCAGGCGCGAATAAGACACTTTCATTGGAACGGTCATCCGTCACTCGCAGAGGACTGTGCTGGTCGGGGTTTGCGTATGAACAAGTTGACGCACACGGTGATCTTGGGCAGCTACAATCGGCCTAAGCTGATCTCTAGGGCCATCACGTCGATCCTGGATCAAACATGCCAGGACTTTCAACTGCTGGTGACCGATGACGGCTCAAACGAGGCTACTCTGCAGGCCATCCGTGCCCTTATCGGAAAGGACAAACGCTGTACCGTGCATACGGTTGATCGCGGGGATGATTTGAAGGAACGGAAGGACTGCGCCAATAGGGCGGTCCAGCGGATCAATGATGTCATCCCCCTGGTCTCAGGGGATCTTGTTCATTATCTGGCCGATGACGACTGGTATGACACTCGTCGGTTCGAAGTCTTCAATGAGCTGTTCTCAGATGACGAGATCGTCGTTGGATATGGGCGACTGATTTATGTGGATGTGAGTGGTCTGCCCAATGGTCGAACCATCTATGTGGATCGAGTGACCGATCCATGCAATGTGCTGGATCACAACCAGGTTGCTCATCGTAAGCTTGTCTTCGATCGTTTCCCGCGGTGGGCGGATGCGATTGATTACTCTTCCGAAGGTCACTTCTTTCGCTCGATGAGCCAGCACTGGGAGTTCCATGGAATTGATCAAGTGATTGCCTACAAGAGGCTGCACTCGCTGTGCATGCAAGTGACTTTGGAACGGAGTACGGGGAAGAGAGAATAGAAGGCGTCCAAGATCGGGTGGAGGCACCCCAATAGACTCAAGAGTCCCATCATGCCGAATCCTGAGATCCCTCTTGGTAAGCGCAGGCAGGATTCATCCGTCCTACTCGTCCGGCTGGTAATGGAATACCCGAGAGAGGCGATTACGGTCGCACTCGTGGGAATTGTGGTGGGAGCGCTGGGGTGGGGTACCGCATTCGGGATTCAGTGGGTCATTGATCGCCGTTTCAGTCCGGGTCAACTCGCCTTGTTCGCCCTGGGAGTGGGCGTGGTATCTCTTTTGAGAACCCTTCTGGCGGTCCTTCGTCGCATTCTACAGCTTAAGATAGTGCGTCGCATCGAGCGCGCTCAGATGGCACGTTTCGTCACGGGCGTGCTAAACCTCGATCCGAGCCAACTGCGAAAACACTCTGCCGCCTCTCTTCATCAAAGACTCCAAGGGTTGGAAACTTTGAGGCAAGCACTGGAGGATCGACTTCTGGGCGTCATTTTCGATGGAATCCTGGTCATCGCAGCCATGGGGTTCCTTGTCTCCCACAGCCTGCGATTGACGGGCCTTGCCGCCTCGGGCGCGCTGCTCCCCGCTATGGTTGTCTACTATGTCAGAGGGTCTATCAAGATCTCGTTTGAAGAAACGCAAAAACAAAGGGCCAGCGGTGCTGGGGTGTGCTTGGATGCGTTTGAAGGTTTGGCAGAGTTGCGATTGTGCGGAGGAGAGAGGTGGATTCAGGCACGCCTGGTGAAAAGGTATGCCGAGGCACAAGATAGTCGTCTTCATCATCTGGTCAGGTTGGCGATCATTGGCAATACGACGGGCATGATCTCATCTCTAACGAGCATTGGGGTGCTCTATCTCGGAGCGCTGGAGGTGGAGTCTGGACGGTTGACTCCAGGCCAGTTCATGTTCGTCTTCACCATGGCGGGAATGATGCTGGGGCCGCTGGAGAACCTGGTCGTGTCGTGGATCTTTTTTGACGACGCAGTCATCGCTCTCGACCGTGCGGAGGAGGTCGTGAGCCTGAAAGCCGTGGGGAGGCCTCACGCTAAGCATACTCCCGAAATCAAAGGGGAGATTCGTCTCGAGAACGTTGGCTATGGCTATGACGAGGGTCGTCCGGTACTCCAGGGAATCAACGTTAGGTTATCTCCTGGTAGTTCGCTGGCGATCGTTGGTGAGAGCGGGGCAGGGAAATCGACCCTCCTTTCGATCGTCGCGGGGCTTCTGAAGCCGACCGAAGGAAGAGTCCTGGTGGATGGCCATGATCTTTGCGAGATCGACTTTGATGTTTGGCGCAAACATCTGGGAACTGTGTTTCAAAATCCACATCTCTTCGAAGGAAGTGTCCTGGAAAACGTGCTTCTGGGTGTGGAACCCGTGAAATCCGGGGTCCTGAGGGAAGCACTCAATACTGCGCACATCGGGGCGTTCGTACGCGGTCTTTCTGAGGCGGAGAATTCAAGGATTCTTTCTGGCGGCCGGGGACTGTCCATGGGGCAGATACAACGTCTCGCACTGGCTCGAGCCCTTGCGCGTGATCCGAAGGTGCTGCTGCTCGATGAAGCTACCAGCAATCTGGATGCTCACACCGAGGCGGCGATTTGGAATGCTCTTGAGACCGGTGCCCGCAGGAGAACCATAATATTCGTCACCCACCGATTGGCAAGCAGCGCCATGGCAGACCAACTTCTGGTCCTGCAAGGAGGCCGTGCTGCGGAGATGGGATCCTATCAAGATCTCATGTCACAGCGAGGGCATTACTACAAGCTTTGGCAGCGGCAGATGTCCTCGCCGTTGTGTGATGAGCCGCAGGGATCGTCGATATGATGAACACCAAAGAGGCGCGCTGATTCTTGGACCGACTTGGGCATGCCTCCAAGAAAGATTATTCTGATAACAGGTGTTTTTCTCTTGCACTCTTTCTTGAGCTTGTTACGATCCAGTTGCACACGGACACCTCGGTCGTGATTTAGGGCAACCTCTCCTCACCCGTCGGGTCTCTCTACGTCTGTTTGGCGTGCGAGGGAAAGGGAGAGGTGTGATGGCCCGACGAATTCACCCTGCCGGCGCAACCCTCCAGGATTCTTCGTCAATGCTCAGCTTTGCTCGGCCCTCTTATTTTCAATCGATCAGATAGGAGAAAGCTCATATGGCGACGATGAACAAGCCGGCGGCAGGGGACACGAACTGGTATCAGCCGGTGACGGACAACTGGAATTCGATCGAGACGAACCTGATCGACAAGAGCATCGTGACGACGAAGGGCGACCT
>Ga0137409_10002241_pt1 | contig 20809 bp, 16 predicted proteins | sample CZODoug1_16funga_FD_122059 | JGI IMG/M metagenome (GOLD analysis project Ga0137409, IMG submission 122059) | Vadose zone soil fungal communities from Angelo Coast Range Reserve, California, USA - CZODoug1_16fungal (Hybrid Assembly) | ecosystem: Environmental > Terrestrial > Soil > Vadose zone... | reverse complement strand
CGGAGGTCGCGCGGCGCAAGGAAGCCGAAGGTTGGTTTGACGTTTCGACTCTGAAAGAGCCTTACCGGATCGAGGGCAAGAAGACGATGGGTTATGAGTTGGCCGAGCAGTTCGATTGGGATCTTCCGGATGTAATCATGTATCCCACGGGCGGCGGCACGGGACTTATTGGCATGTGGAAAGCGTTCGATGAGATGGAACAGATGGGTTGGATCGGATCAAAGCGACCGCGGATGGTCACGGTGCAGGCGGCAGGCTGTCAGCCGATAGTGCGCGCCTTCGAGGAAGGGAAGCGCTTTGCCGATGAATTTCCTAATGCTCGGACAACCGCCTCGGGGTTGCGGGTGCCCAAAGCGATTGGCGACTTTCTGATCATCGATGCGCTGCGAGCCTCGGACGGTACTGCGATTGCCGTCACCGACGAAGAGCTGATCGCCGCGACCAAAGAGATCGGCGCAGCGGAGGGGATCTTCTGTGCGCCCGAGGGTGCGGCCTGTTTGCCGGCGCTCAGGAAGTTGCTCGCAGACAAGTTGGTTATGACGGACGAGCGCGTCGTGATTTTCAATACGGGAAGCGGAGTAAAGTACGTGGAGAGTTTCTCAATTTGAAATTTTTCGCTGCGGCCTGATGGAAGCGAGTGAGTGAGGCAAATGAAGAAGATCCTGGCATCGATACTCTTGTCGTTGATGGTCAATCTCGTCTGCGCTCCTGCGACGTGGACTCAACAGCCGTCTGGCAAAGAAGAGAAGCGGGTCCGCAAAATCAAAAAAGAGATCGCCGGGCTGGAACGCTGGGACGATCCGGTAACAGTTAAGTTGCAGGACGGGACCAGGGTCAAGGGCCATATTGGGGAAGTCGCCGACGATCACTTCGTACTATCTGACAGTCGTCACCACACTAGAGTTGACTATTCGCAGGTTAAGGATGTGAGCGTGGGCTTTGGAACCCGGACAAAGATTGGGGCGGCAATTGCCGGCGGAGTTTTTGCGATCTTGGCAGTCTGTCTAATCAGTAAAGGTTGTCGGGAATAGCCTGAACGTCATATTAGGTGGATCTATTCCACGTAGTTAGGAGAAATAACTTGAAACGTCACATGAAATTTTTCATCTTGATTTGGATCCTCGCGCTGCCCTTGCCTGCGCACGGCCAGCAACCAGCAACGCCCTGGCTCACCGAAGCCGAACGAGCGAAATTCGAAACGCTGCGCATCGCCGGCTCGGAAGCGCTTTTCAATCTCGACTATGAAAGCGCGCGCAAGAGCTTCAAGGAAATGGCCGTGGCTTTTCCGAACTATCCTGCCGGGCCGCAGTTTTTGGCCGACAGTCTGTGGGTGGAAACTCTCTATCAGACACGGCGTCTGCAGTCCTCGCTTTACGGCAGCGACGATACGTTCTATTCGACGAGCGACGACAAGGCCGATCCCAAAGTGGTCGATCAGTTTCGCAATTTGACCCGCCAGGCGCGGCTGTTGGCCGAAGCGCGGCTGAAGCAATTTCCGCGCGATCCTGAGGCGCTATATTTTCTGGGAGCGACCGAAGGCTTGAAGGCATCGTTTGAAGAGGCCGTCGAGCGCCGGCACTTCGCGGCGCTGAAGGACGGGTCCGACGCAGTCGATCGGCATCGCGAAGTGATCAAGCTCGATCCGAACTATCATGACGCGGAGATAACGATCGGTTTGTATGATTACACGGTGGGCGCGCTGCCGCTGCCGGTAAAGCTGATTGCCGGAGTCGCCGGCTTTCGCGGGTCGAAAAAGCGCGGCCTGGCTACATTGGAACGGGTTGCGAGAGAAGGCCATTGGGTCCATGACGAAGCGAAGACCCTGCTGATCGTTTTGTACACGCGTGAGAAGCGATACGCTGACGCCGCCGCGCTGGCGCGTGAGCTGGCCGCAAAGTATCCGCCCAATTATCTCTATCGCCTGGAAGCTGCCGACGCCCTGGTTTTGCAGGCGGCGCTGGAACGCGAAACCAACCACAACACGACGACGACCGCTGCTGAGACGGAAGCCTTTGCCACGTTCGAATCGCTTTTGCGCGATAAGGCCGTGCGCAACACGGCGGCGCGCGCTTTCGATCTGATTCATTTCAAGTATGGCGAAGCACTGATGACAGCGGGACAATTCGAGAAGGCGTCGAAAGAGTTTCTGGCTTCGGCCGAGATTCCCGGCGCGCAGCAGGGCCTGGCGACGATGGCGCATCTATACGCGGCGCGCGCGCTGGATATGGCCGGCAAGCGGAACGACGCCGTGACGCAATATCGCGCAGTGCTGGCGCGCCCGAATGTTTACGACGCGCACGACCAGGCACAGGCGGGGTTGAAGGAAGCGTTTAAGAGAAAGCTGAGCTAGGAGCTGGGAGCGCGGACATCTCGTCCGCACTGAGCGCGTAGCGCGAAAAGGTTTCGCCCGCTGAAGCGCCGTCAGGCGCGCAATGTCTATAGTTCAAGAGCTATTGGATTATCGCAGCTCCTTTAGGAGCGGAATATTATGGCGCTCCTAAAGGAGCTTCATTGTTGATTTCGCTTCAGGGCTATAAACATCTGGCTCCTAACGGAGCCAAGACCTCGACGACGCTGCTAACCTGTGCGCACGCGCGCGGTTTCTTTCTCAAACACAAACGCCAGCGTCTTATAGATCAGTTTTGCGCACAAGAACGCTGAAGCATTTTGTCCCTCGACATAGGAGTACTCAGTCAAATCCATCCCGACGACGTTGCGCTTACCGGCAAGGGTTTTAACAAGTCCAATAACTTCGTACCAGCCCAAGCCGCCAGGTTCCGGCGTTCCGGTCGCTGAGACCAGAGACGGATCGAGTCCGTCGATGTCGATTGTCAGATAGACATTTTCGCTCAGGCCATCAACGGCCTCATCCCACCAATCATTCCGGCCGACGATGTCTTTGGCCCAGAAGATCCGCGTCGGCAATTGGTCAAGCTCACGAGCTTCGTCTACTGAGATCGAGCGTATCCCGACCTGAACAGCCGGAATCCGCATGTCTTTTACGACGCGTGCCATGATCGAGGCGTGTGAGTAGGGAGTGCCGTCATAGGTGTCGCGCAAATCCGCGTGCGCATCGATTTGCAGAATTGAAAGATTTGAATACTTTTCCGCGTGAGCCCGAATCACCGGAGCACTGACCGAATGTTCGCCACCGATCATGGTGACGAACTTTTCGCTGGCGACTAATTCCTTCGCGCGATCGTATAGAGACAACATCATCCGCTCAGGTGGATCCAGCGATGACGATTCGTCGAGTGTATGAATGCCCAGCTTGTAGACTTCGGCGTCGGTCTCTTCGTCATAGAGTTCCATGTTGCGCGAGGCATCGATGATCGCCTGCGCGCCCTGGCCCGTGCCGCTGCCGTAGGAAACCGTACCTTCGTAAGCGATCGGCCAAACCAGAATGCGTGATTTGTCGAAGCTGGAAAATTCTTCTTCGGCAATACCGCCGAAGTTCATGGGCAGGAAAGCGGATTCGCTCATGCGTTGGAGTTTAGCGAAGGTGGAAGCGAGAAGCCAACGGAATTTCGCCGCGGATTAACGTGGATCTTCACGGATAAGACGGACAACCAGCCATTAAAAGGCGCAAAAGCACAGTTAGATATAAGCGATCCTATTTGCGCCTTTTCGCGGCTTGTTCTTATCCGCGTCCATTCGCGGCTAATTATCAAGGCACTTCGATCAGCAACTCTCGACCCATGAAAGTGAAGTTGGGTCGCCGGCGCCCTTTCATGTACTTGGCCGCGGTCTGTGAGAGGGCGGTGATAATGATGGGCAGCGCAATCGTCGCATCGCAGTTGACGTAAGCAGTAAGCGCCCCGCGGCCAAGTTTGCCGAACACCAGTGATTCGTCGAAGGCCACGGCGCTGGATCGTCCGCCAGGATGCGGAGCGTCCGCCGCGATTTGAATTGCGTATTTGTGGCCGTGCACCTGTTGTTTGAAGATATGAGCGGACATTTCAGTCTGGCGAATGAAACTCTTGGTGATGCCGCCGCCCAGATTGATTACTCCCGACACACGCGCGCGCAGAGCGATCTGCGCCAGATCCAAAACGTCCTGCACGACGTCGAACTGAAAGTTGTTTTTCTTCTCGAACCTCGATCCGGCGATGCCGACAGCGATACCGCTGTCGGTAATTCCCGGACAGAAAACCGGCACCCGTGATTTGTAAGCCGCGGTGAGCACGCCGTCCTCGGCCGCAATCTCAGCCAGTTCCCGGCCCAGCAGATGCAGGAACTCGCGCGTCGAATACGGACGCGACTGATCCAACTGGCTGGCAAAACCTCCGACCCACTCTTCGGCTTCGTGATATTCCTCTTCGCTGGCCAAAAGGTCCCACATGCGATTGATCTGCGCCGACTCAAGTTCGGCATCTGTCATGTTTGGGTGGGCCTGAAAATGATGTCGGCCGAGCGTCTCGTGCAAATCATGAAAGATTACGGAGCCGGACAAGACCAGGCAGTCGACGAAACGGTTCTTGACGACATAGGCCAGCAGCCGTCGCATGCCGGCCGGGATCAGGGCTCCTGACGCCGAGACTGTGATGGTGGTGTTGTCACCCAGCATGTCCAGCCAAATGCGATGCGCTTCAGCCAGTTGCCGGCCGCCGAACCCGGTGCCTTCCATCTTTTCCAGCAACCCGGCCACCGAGCGGTCGCGATCAACCTGCACGGGGCGGGTGGGGATAGTCAGGTATTTGCTGGGTTTGGGTTTTCGCTGTGTAACCATAAGCTCGTTCTAACCTTCTTTCAAATAGTCCGACAAACTTCAGTTTGTCGTGTTTCGCGCCAGGCGTTCGGATAATCAGCGACAAACTAAAGTTTGTCGAACATTTAATAATCATGACGACGACGACCCCGCGTGCGGTTACCATTAACTGCCACGTAGGTGTAAGCGTCATAACGCGATTCGTAAAAGTTAACCAACTCGGCGCCTTCGGCCTGCTTTACGCGGCACTCCGCGCACGTCACGTAAGAGTCGATAATGGCGTCGTCGTCCAATATATCCACCATCCATCGCGGCACAAGGCCTTGATCCAGTTGTCGCTGACGCAGTTGCGCCGCAAGTTCCGACTTCTTCATTTTGCCGCTCCTTTGTGTAAGGTCCGCCGATAAGCAAGACTGACAACCTGCCTGTCACTTAAATAATGAGCTCGCGGAGGCGAACTCGGCAAGGCCGTCTTCCCACTGTGGCAATAAAATCTCAGGCTCCTGAACCGTGGTCAGAACCGAATAGCGCGGGCGCGGGGCGGGCCGGGGAAATTCGGCTGTCGCCGCCGGAAGCGCGACCGTTCCGATTCCGAAAAGTTGATAGAGTCTCCGCGTCATTTCAAACCTGCTCGCGGCGCCATTTCCAGCGAGGTGATAGGTTCCGTAGGCGCCGGTCTCCATCAATTTCGCAATCGCCGCGGCCAGATGTGGCGCGTATGTCGGCGAGCCGTATTGATCGCACGCCACGCGGACTTCGGCGCGCTTCGATTGGGCCAGCATCGCCTTCGGAAAGTTCTCTCCCTCGGTGTGGTAAAGCCACGAGGTGCGGACGATGTAATGGCGGGAATTGTGCGCGGCCACCGCCAATTCACCCTCCAGCTTGCTCTTGCCGTAGATCGAGAGCGGGTTGGTCCGGTCGAATTCGTGATACGGCCTATCGCTCAGACCGTCGAAGACGTAATCGGTCGAGACGTGAACGAGCGGTATGCCGAGTTCGCAACTGGCGACGGAGAGGTTACGCGGAGCGACGGAGTTGAGTCTGTACGCCCCGGCGTGATCGGACTCCGCGCCGTCGACGTTGGTGTAGGCGGCGGCGTTGATCACGACATCAGGGCGATGCGCCGCGACGGCCTCGCGCGTGTCTTCAAATCGAATGACGTCGAGTCGCGAATGCGCGAGCGCGATGATTTCATGCCCGGTCAAAACCGTTTGCAACGCGCGCCCAAGCTGCCCGCCGGCGCCCGCGATCAATATTTTCATTCGGCTTCCTCCGAAAATTAACCACGTAGTAACGAATAAATTCGTTACTACGTGGCGCGCTTCTCTTCAAACCACGGCAAAACGTCCATCAACTGCCGCAGTGATTTCGCCGCGATATCTTTCTTCGACAGGATCGGCGAGTAGATCTCTTCGAGCGGCCAGTTGATCTTCAGGTCGGGGTCGTTCCACTGAACGTTGATCTCGCCCTCCGGGTCGTAAAAATCGGTGCATTTGTACGTGACTTGCGCGACCTCGCTGGTCACACAGTAGCCATGAGCGAACCCGGGCGGGATGTAAAGCTGCCGGAAGTTTTCAGCCGACAGCCAGACGCCGACCCATTGCCCGAAATGAGGAGAGCCGCGCCGAATGTCGACCGCCACGTCGTAGATCTCGCCCTCTATCACGCGAATCAATTTGCCCTGCGGCTGCCGAACCTGCGCGTGCAGCCCGCGGATCGCGCCGCGCTGCGACCGCGAATGGTTGTCCTGGACGAAGACCGCGTCAATCCCGGCCTCGTGATACTTTCGCTGGTGATAGGTCTCGAGGAAAAAGCCGCGCTCGTCGCGGAAGACTTGCGGCTCGATGACGATCACTCCGGGGATGTCCGTGGCAATGAATTTCATCGCGCCCGCGCCTCCTGCTCCAACATTCTCAGCAAATACCTCCCATAATCGTTCATCTTCATCGGATCGGCGATTCGCGCCACGTCTTCAGCGGTGATCCAGCCCAGGTGATAGGCGATCTCTTCGAGACAGGCGACCATCAAGCCCTGCCGCTCCTGCAGCGCCTGTATGAAGAGCGAAGCCTGCTGCAGCGATTCGTGCGTGCCGGTGTCCAGCCACGCGATGCCGCGCCCCAGTTTCTCGACATTCAGCGATGCCCATTCGAGAAAAGCTTTGTTGACGTCGGTGATCTCCAATTCTCCACGGGCCGACGGCTTCAATTCGCGCGCCACATCCAGAACGCGGTTGTCGTAAAAATACAGGCCGGTCACGGCCCAGTTCGAACACGGACGCTCCGGTTTCTCCTCCAGGCTGACCGCGCGCCCGTCGGCGTTGAATTCGACCACGCCGTAGCGCTCGGGGTTGCGGACCTGATAGGCGAAGACGGTCGCGCCTTCGGGACGCAGGGCGGCTCGCCGCAAATCCTCCGGCAATCCGTGCCCGTAAAAAATGTTGTCGCCGAGCGCCAGCGCGACATTATCTTTGCCCACGAATTCGCGCCCGATGATGAAAGCCTGCGCCAGGCCGCCCGGGCTGGGCTGCGCGGCGTATTCGAGCCGCAAACCGTATTGCGAACCGTCGCCGAGCAATTGTTGAAACTGCCGTTGATCCTGCGGCGTGGTGATGACCAGAATTTCGCGTATCCCCGCCAACATCAGGGTCGAGAGCGGGTAATAGATCATCGGCTTGTCGTAAACCGGCAGCAGTTGTTTGCTGACCGACATCGTGATCGGGTAAAGCCTCGTGCCGGAGCCTCCGGCTAAGATAATGCCTTTCATTTAAACGATCTCCAATGCCATATCTCATATGCCATATTTCACATGGCATATGAGATATGGCTATCCGCTTAATTGCTTTGTGGGCGCCAGATCCTCAATTCGCGCTCAACCCTAAGCGTTCGCGCCCATACTTCCCTGCCAGCACGGTCTCACACCACTCGCGGTTCTCAAAATACCATCTCACCGTCTTCGCCAGTCCTGATTCGAAATCGCAATCCGGCTTCCACCCGAGTTCCGCGCGAATCTTCGTCGCGTCAATCGCATAGCGATGGTCATGTCCGGGACGATCAGGCACAAACGTCTTCAACTCAAAATAGTTCTTTTTTCCTTGCAGTCTTAATATCTCGTTATCAGCCGCAGGTAAGACATTCTCGATCTCCGCGCAGAGTCGATCGACGATCTGCAGATTGGTTCGCTCATTACCGCCGCCGATGTTGTATTTCTCTCCCGGCTTGCCGTTCCGCAGCGCGAGCAGGATTCCCGCGCAATGGTCTTCGACGTAAAGCCAGTCGCGCACATTGCCGCCATCGCCGTAAATCGGCAGCGGCTTGCCTTCAATCGCGTTGAGCAGCGTCAGCGGGATCAGTTTTTCGGGAAACTGGTACGGGCCGTAGTTGTTCGAGCAGTTCGTGATGATCGCCGGCAACTGATAGGTCTCATGCCAGGCGCGAACCAGATGGTCCGCCGAAGCCTTTGACGCCGCGTAAGGCGAATTGGGCGCGTAAGGCGTCGTCTCGGAAAACAAACCTGTCTCGCCCAACGCGCCGTAAACCTCGTCGGTCGAAACGTGCAGGAAACGAAAAGCCCGCCTCGCGCCATCGTTCGACCGCGCCAGGTATCGGCGCGAGACTTCGAGCAAAGTGAACGCGCCGACGACGTTGGTTTCGACGAACGGCGAAGGATCGTCTATCGAACGGTCGACGTGAGTCTCGGCGGCGAAATTGACCACTGACGTCGGACGATGTTCGTTGAAGATCGAGATCATCGCCTCTTTGTCGGCGATGTCGGCTTTGACGAAGTGGACGCGCGGGTCGCGCAGAACATCCTCAATGTTCGCAAGGTTTCCTGCGTATGTCAGTTTATCAACGATGACGAGCCGGTCGTCGGAGCGCGACAGAACGTGACGCGCAAAGTTTGCGCCTATGAATCCGGCGCCGCCCGTAATGAGCATTGTGTCAATCAATCTTGAATCTCCTCGGAAAATTCCTGGGTACGCATTGCTTCCAGCGTGCCGCCCTTCGATCAATGTATGAGTGATGGAACCTCACACGCTGGAAGCGATGCGTACCCAGGCGGGCGCCGATAAATTACACTCTGCGACAGCCTTCGCACAATACCATCGGCGATTTGTTGACCGGCCGGGCGCATTGGAATTATTCTGAGTCCGGTTGCGCAACCGAATCTAATCCGGGCGGCCACCCGCCGCTCAAAATACAAAAAGAATTATCGGAGACTCTTATGGCAAACGCGATCGCTTATGACTATTTGAATCGAAAATCCGATTGGAGCTTCACCACCGTAATCTTGCTGCTATCGCTGATCATCGCGCTTCCCTTCGCGGCATTTGCTCAAAATGCCGCGCAAGAGGGGTCACAAGATGGAAAGACCAAGCCCGCCGCCCCGAAGATCTCGTTGGAGGAACGCGAATACAACTTCGGCAAGGTCAAAGAGGGCGAAGAGGTGAGCCACACCTTCAAGATTAAGAATGAAGGCGCCGCCGAACTGGTCATTCACAACGTCTCGCCGGCCTGCGGATGCACGGCGAGCGACTTCACCAGAAAGCTCGCGCCTGGAGAAGAGGGCAAGATCACGCTCGCGGTCAGGACCGCCGGGATGAACGGCAAGAACGACCGCTACGCGGATGTCATCTCGAACGACGCCGCGCAGGTTGGACTCAAACTCTGGCTGCATATGGACGTGAATAAAGGCGATTCGAACATCGTCACTTCCGGGGGAGCTAATAACATGGCTGAAAAATCTGTTCTCGATTTCACCTTGAAGAATATTGACGGCAAGGAGGCGAAGCTGAGCGACTACCGCGGAAAAGTGCTGCTGCTGGTCAACGTGGCGAGCCAATGCGGATACACGCCGCAATACGAGGGCCTGCAGGCGATCTACGCCAAATACCGCGACCAGGGGCTGGTCGTGATCGGCTTTCCGGCAAACAACTTCGGCGGCCAGGAGCCGGGAACGAACGAAGAGATCAAGCAATTCTGCACGGCAAAATACAAAGTCTCATTCCCGATGTTCGCCAAAATCTCGGTCAAAGGCGCCGACATTCATCCGCTCTACAAATTCCTCACCAGCAAGGAAACCAATCCCGAATTCGGCGGCGACATCACCTGGAACTTCAACAAATTCCTGGTTGACCGCAGCGGAAAGGTCATCGCACGCTTCGAAACCAAGGAAAAGCCCGAAGGCGAAAAGGTGACGCAGGCGGTTGAGAATGCGTTGAAATGATTCGCATGGCTCCTCGGAAACGCGTTTGTAGTACCGCCTTCAGGCGGCGGCTTTCGCAGGCTACCGAGTGGATTACATTCGACCCATGCCGCCTGAAGGCGGGTACTACAAACACTTTTTCATCGTTTCAGAGCGTCGCAACGCGACGTGAAGTCTCTTGGGAACACAGCAGATTCAGTATGTTCCGCGTATTCCGCGTTCTCCCTGTCTTCCCTGCCGGTAGTTGTATTTTGCCAGTATGAAGCTCAGCAAAGTGTCCCTTATCGTGTTTTTCCTCCTTGCTCAGTTCCAGGTCTCAGCTCAGAGCCTCGAAGGGGTCTTTACGAAAGAAGACAGGCTGATTTATCAAGAGTACGAAGTAACCCGATCCGCGAAGCAGGGCGTGGATTCCTGGACGATAACTGTCAGGAAGAATGGCAAGGAGCTGTCGAAATTTGAGACCGGCGCGACGGGGTCAAAAGATTGGGCCAAAGTGGGGCTGTTCAACTTTCTCGGTGGTCAGAGCCCGCAACTGATTGTCGAAGGATATTCCGGCGGAGCGCATTGTTGCTGGGAATACAGGATCATCGATTTATCGCCGGCGTATCGCCTCCTGTATGACAGCAACGATTGGCGGGTCGGTCAAGGCTTGACGCCCGTCGACCTCGACGATGATGGAGTTTTTGAATTCATTCAGAGCGTCATGGCTTTTGATTATTTCCACGTCTCTCACGCGCGCGCCCCTTTCCCGAAGGCGATCTTCAAATACGATAAGAAAGCCGGGAAATATCTTCCCGCCAACCATCTCTTTCCCGACGAAGTTGCTCAAGACCTCAAGAAGGATCTGGCGGAGGTCGCGCGATTCAGCCAGAATCCTGATCGCTCGGACGTTTACGAACGTGAAGAATACGTCGCGGCGGCGCTCCGCGCGTTTCTAAAATATGTATACGCTGGAAACGAGCCGCAGGCATGGGCGTTTTTCGATGCGGAATACAAATTAGACGACAAACAGAAGCTACGATCGGACATCAAGAAACAGCTTCGCGGATGTTCAATCTACAATTACATCTATAGTCGAAGGAAATGAAATGGGAATTAGCCGTTGGATTCTCCCGGTTTTAATCATGGGTTGCGTTCTCAGTTTTATTCATAATGAATCTGCGGCTCAAGGCGCGGCCACGACTCACAACCTGATGCCTGTCCCAGCGTCATTGCGTTTCAATTCGGGTCGCCTCGCCATCACGCCATCATTCACGATTGCGGTAAAAGGCGCGATTGCGGTAAAAGGCCACAGCGATGCGCGGCTGCTCGCGGCGATTGATCGAATGGCGAGGCGATTGGAAGCCCGCGCCGGCTTGACGTTCGCGCGCGGGCTGGCGAGCGACGCGGCCGCGGCGACGCTGGTGATCCAAAGCCAATCGGCCGGCAAGGCGATTCCGGCCGTTGATGAAGACGAATCCTACTCGCTCGAAGTCTCGAATTCGCAGGCGGTGATGAACGCGCCGACGGTCGTCGGCGCGCTGCGCGGGCTTGAGACTTTTCTGCAATTGCTCAGCGGCGGCGCGGACGGTTACTACATCCCGGCGGTGAGCATTCAGGACAAACCGCGTTTTCCGTGGCGTGGATTGATGATCGACATCGGGCGGCATTGGCAGCCGATGGAAGTGATCAAGCGCAACCTGGACGGGATGGCCGCGGTCAAACTGAATGTCTTGCACCTGCACATCACCGATGACCAGGGCTTTCGAATCGAGAGCAAAAAATATCCGAAGCTTCACCAACTTGGTTCGGACGGGAATTACTACACGCAGGCCGAGATGCGCGAGATCATCGAATACGCCCGGATGCGCGGCATTCGGGTCGTGCCTGAATTCGATATGCCGGGACATACGACCTCGTGGTTTGTGGGCTATCCCGAACTCGCCAGCAAGCCGGGGCCTTATCAGATCGAACGCAGGTGGGGAGTCTTCGGGCCGGTGATGGACCCGACCAACGAACAACTCTACAAACTCCTCGACGGCTTCATCGGCGAGATGGCCGCGCTCTTCCCCGACGCCTACATGCACATCGGCGGCGACGAAGTAGAAGCCGAAGACTGGAAAGAGAATCCCAAAATTCAGGCTTTCATTCAGGAAAAGGGATTGAAGGACAATCACGGGTTGCAGGCCTATTTCAACCAGCGGCTGTCGAAGATTCTGATCAAACACGGCAAGAGGATGATCGGCTGGGACGAGATTCTGCATCCCGATTTGCCGAAAGACATCGTAGTGCAATCGTGGCGCGGGCCGCAGAGTCTGGCCGAAGCGGCGAAGAAAGGCTTCACCGGGATTTTGTCGAACGGCTACTACATCGACCTGATCGAGCCGGCGTGGCGGCACTACCTGAACGACCCGATCCCCGAAAACACCACGCTGACGCCCGAAGAGCAGAGGCTGATTCTGGGCGGCGAGGCGACGATGTGGTCTGAATGGGTCTCGCCCGAAACGATTGATTCGCGCATCTGGCCGCGAACAGCGGCGATCGCCGAGCGGTTCTGGTCGCCGCGCGAGGTTAAGGATGTTGATGATATGTACCGACGGCTGGCGGTAGTCCGCGTCCAGCTTGAAGACGTTGGGTTGCTGCACAAGAAGAATCCGGAGGCGATGTTGCGGCGATTGGCCGGGGATTTGAGTGGAGACGAATACGTAGTCGAAACGATCAAGAAGCTGGTTGACGTCATCGAACCCGTGAAAGGTTACAAGCGCGGGTCAATGCAAAAGGCGACGCAGTTCACTCCACTGACGCGGCTTGCGGATGTGGCGCGTCCGGACAGCGACGCGGCGCGCGAATTGGCCAAAGCAACGACCGGCCTGCTCTATGTCGATAGCGGCGACAGAGGCGACAGAGTGGATCGCGTCAGCGCAATGCTCACTTCGTGGGGGTATGCCGGACACAGTCTTCCCTCCATAATCGAGCAGTCGCCGATTATGGATGAAGCGCTCCCCCTGGCGAAGGATCTGGAAGAAATCAGCGAGATTGGTTTGGAAGGGATTAAATATTTGAATCAGAGGAATGCGCCATCTGATGAATGGCGCGCGTCCAGGATTGCTCGACTTGAGGCTGCGGCAATTCCTAAAGCCGCTGTCGAATTCGCCATCATTCAACCGATCAAGGAACTGGTCATCGCCGCCGCCGAACAGGAAAAGCGCAAAATGATGTCCGCCGAGGAATGGAAGAAACACGTGAAATCGCTGGCGGCGGAAAAGAAGAAGCAATGAGGGCTTAAATCGTCGGTTAGGCCGCCGGACCGACGGTTGAAGGCATCGCCTCAATTAATTGAGGCCCGTGCAAAAATCGGCGGAGCCTTTGGAGTGCGGTTGCTTGGAACCGCTTTGGTATTCAACTTCGATTCTGCAGCATTGATCGGAGAGTGAGCCCACTTGGGTCCTTCGTCCCGGAAATCCGTAGAAGCAAAAGGACTACCAAAGCGGTTCCAAGCAACCGCACTCCAAAGGCTGTCGCCATTTCAATTAGTTGATGGCATTCAGCTTTAAATTGCACACGAAATTTTTTCCAAACATTTCAAATTCCTCCGCCACATGAATATGACCGGGCAAGTGTCCCCGGCGATTGCTGATCCGAATGGAAAAAGGGCGCCGGCGCCGAAAGACAGTGAAAAACACGATCCTTCCAAATGATACGCGGCGAGAGCCTCAGCGGCCTCTTCAGCAAGAGGATACGCAGCGGCGCAAGTGGAGTCTGACGCAGGATGCGTTCGATCAATTTCTCTCTCTGCTCGATCTCGACCGTGATCGCGCGGGAGAAATTTATGAAACGTTGCGCCGGAACCTGGTTCAGTTGTTCATCTGGCGCGGCTGCCGCGACCCGGAAGCTCACGCTGATGAAACCATCAATCGCGTGATCCGCAAGATTGACGAGGGCGAAGAGGTTCGCGACGTCATCGCTTATGCGCACGGCGTGGCCCGGCTGTTGTTGCTGGAGATTTTCAAGAAACAGGAGCGAGAGCCGATCGGAATTGACGAATTGCCCCCTCTCGCCGCGCGGCCGGAACGACAGGACGAGAATGAAAACGGCGTCCTCTGCCTGCGGCGCTGTCTCAACCGGCTGCCCGAAGAGAGCCGCCAATTGATCGTGCTGTATTACCAGGGTGAAAGGAGCGCCAAGATCGAGAACCGCAAACGGCTCGCTGAAAGCCTGCGCATCACGCTCAACGCGCTTCGCTACCGCGCCTTCGATCTGCGGCAACGGCTGCAAGGCTGCATCGAAAGGTGTCTGCGGCGGGAAATATGACTATACAGAGCGCAAAAGAAGAACGATTGATGACTCGCTATCTGTTGGGCGCGGCGGCCGAAGAGGAATGCGTCGAAGTGGAAGAACGGTTCCTGCGCGACGCCGAATACTTCAAACAATTGCGCGCGTTCGAGTGCGAGATGATTGACGACTACGTGCGCGGCGGGATGCCGGCGGCCGAACGCCGAAGCTTCGAGCGCCGCGCGCTGGCTTCGCCGCAGGGCCGCGAGCAAGTCGCGCGCGCGCGCAAGTTTCATTCCCAGCTCGATCAAATAGCGGTGGAAGGGCGCGAGCCCGCGCCGTTGATCTCAGTCCCGCGAGAAAGACTGCGGGAAAGACTGCGAGCCCGACTCTTCACACCCGCGCTCGTATTGCGGTACGGGATGGCGGCCGCGGCGTTGCTCTTCCTGCTCAGCGGATTGTGGCTGTTGCGAGAGGAGAGTCTCTCGCGCCGGCGGATCGCGGAGCTCACCGCCGAACGTGACCTGGCGCGTCGGAACGAAAAGAATTTGCGGGAAAGACTCGCCGCACAGCGCAGCGAAGGACAACAATTAACTTCTCAGCTCGAAGATGAAAAGCGCCGGCTCGCCGCCGAGCGCTCGCGCAACGCTCAAACGCGACAGGAATTGCTGCGACTCCTGTCGGGATCATCGCCATCTCCGATCCCCCAGGGTGATTTTGTCGAGCTGGCTCTGGCCAGTGGAATCGAACGCAACGCCGGAGAGCCGCGCAGACTGCGTATTCCGACGGGTGTGCGGATGGTGAAGCTGCAGCTCGAACTTGATCCTTCAGTCAACCATCGCGGCTATCGCGTCGAACTCAACACCGCCGGCGGCGCTCAGGTATGGGTTCAGGGAGGTTTGACCGCGCAACAGACCGACTGGGGGCGGTTCGTCACCTTGATGATACCCACGCGCGCTTTGCAGGCCGGCGAATATGAATTGATCCTTCGCGGCTCGACAACCGAGAGGAAGAGCGAGGTGGCCGGGTACTATTATTTCATCGCGTCGCCATCCGACGCGCGTAAGCAGTGAAATCAGTACCACGAGCGATAGCGAGCGGGCTTCCATCAATGGGGCCACGCTCGCTACCGCTCGCGGTACTGATTCGGCGCAGCCAGCCCGAAAAGCACTTGCACAGGTTGAATTATCTTCGCTGAAGAGGCGCACAATTATGATCCACAGGAGACCTCGGCGAGTGGCGCTGCTCGCGCCGCTATTTTGTTTCTCCATTGTTTGTTTGCCCGCTGATACTTCAGGCGCGCTGTCGCGCCAATCTCAAGCCACTCTGACCTCGGGATCGGTGATCGAAAAAGAGATCGGCGGGGATGAACAGCATGTCTATCTGTTACCGCTCACCGCCGGCCAGTTTGCGCGCATAGCCGTCGAACAGCCCGCCGTGGACGCCGTCCTGGTCCTGCTCAAACCGGACGGACGGCCGTTGGCGGAAGTCAACAATTACGCGCAGCACGATCCTGAGTATCTTTCGCTGATAGCCGAAACAGATGGCGCTTACCAACTGAAAGTCAGCGTCGCCGATCCCAAGGCGGCGCGCGCAAGTTACAAAATCAGAGTTGAAGACTGGCGCGCGGCCACGCCGCGCGATTCGCAATTCGTGGACGCCGAAAGAAAGTTTTCAGAGGCGACGCGATTATTGCAGCGCGGAAAGGCTGATTCGCTGCCGCAGTCCGCCGCGATATATGAAACCGCGCTGCGGCAATGGCGCGAATTAGGCGAACGTCGCTATGAAATGAAGACTCTGATTTATCTCGGCGTAATCAGCGAAAGGCAGCAGAAATTTCAGCGCTTTATTGAGTTTTACGCGCAGGCGCTGCCGATAGCCCGCGAACTGGGAGATCGGCGATATGAAGCCAGATCCCTCAGCGGCATCGGCTGGGGTTGGCACAATCTCGGCGAATACCAAAAGGCGCTTGAATATTACCAACCCGCGCTGACCATCAGACAATCGCTCGGCATCGGACGCGATCTGGCGCAAACCCTGACCGCCATCGCGCTCATTCACACGGAGATGGGCGAGGCGAATCTGGCGCTGGAAGCCTATCAACGGTCGCTGCCGCTGGCGCGCGCTTCGGGCGACAAGATTCAGTATGCCTTTACGCTGAACAGTATGGCGCTGCTTCATATCAAGCTCAATGAGCATCAACAGGCCATCAATCTGTTGCAGGAATCGCTCGCGCTGTGGCGCGAAACCGGGAACCGATATGGCGCCGCTTCCGCTCTCAACCTGATGGGCATGGCTTACAGCAATCTATTCGATATGCAAAATGCGATAGATTACTACACTCAATCAATCGAGCTTGCCGAGAAGACGGGCAGCCGTTATGGCGCCGCGCAAACAAACAACAATCTGGGCATTCAGTATTGGCGCCTGCGGGATTATGACCAGGCCGTCGCTTGCTACGAACGCGCTTTGCGTTTCTGGCGCGAGATCGGCAACGGCCCGGAGGAATCACGAACACTAAACAATCTTGGCCTTATATACATTGACAAAGGCGACACGGATAAATCGCTCGAGTTATTGAAAACGGCGCTCGGCGATAGAGTGAATGGAAAGTATCTGCGCACGGACGGCGGTATCCTAACAAACATTGCGAGATCCCACCTAAACCGAGGGTGGATCAAACAAGCGCCGGAAGAGTATCAACTGGCGCTGGAATGGTATCAACAGGCGCTTCCGCTCATCCGCGAGAACCGTGACCTGGGAACGGAGGTTGGAGCGCTGACCGGCAGGGCTGAGGCGCATCTGATGCTGAGTCAGCCTGAATTGGCGCTAAAGGAGATTGATCAAGCCGTCGCCGTCGCGGAAAAGATCCGCACGGAAATCGCCGGCCCGGAATATCGCATCTTGTCACAGCCATGGATGACGCGGATTTACAGATTGGAGGTTCACGCGCTGATGGAGCTTCATCAAAGGGATCCGTCGGCCGAGTATGACACCTTAGCCTTGCGCGCCATCGAGCGGTGCCGCCTCCGCACGTTGCTCGAATTGCTGTCCGAATCAAGAATCGAATTGAGCCAAGGGATTGACGCCGGATATCTGACCCGGCTCAAAGAACTTCAACTAAAACTCGAATCCGCGGAAAACCGCCGCGCGCAATCGCTCAACCCAAATCAGGCCGAAAAACTGGCGGAGATCGAGAAGGAGATGGAAGAACTGTTACGTCAGAGAGATCTGCTCGACGCTGAAATCCGCGCCCGCTACCCCCAGTACGCCGCGCTGAAGATGCCCGCTCCACTCGGCCCATCTGAAATCAAGCGGCAATTGCTCGACGACGAAACCATCCTGCTCGAGTATATGCTGGGCAACGCGCGCGGCTATATGTGGCTGGTCACCGCGGATTCAATCAGTAGTTACCGGCTTCCCCAGACTCAGAAAATCAATCAAGCCGCGCGGCGCGTTCAGGAATTGCTCGCTTCGCACACTCAGCCTCCTGACGGTGAAACGCTTAAGGAGAAACACGCGCGACAGACCAGAGAGAAAACAGAATTCGATCAGGCCGCACTCGAATTGAGCCAAATGATCCTCGGCCCTGTGGCGGGAAAACTCGGCAAAAAACGCCTGCTGATCGTCGGCGACGGCATACTGCAATACATACCCTTCGGCGTATTGCCTGAGCCTGAGACTGCGGATTGCGGATTGCGGATTGCGGATTGCGGATTGCAGGACAAAGGGACAAAGGGACGAGGAGACGGAGAAACGGGGAGGCAAAACAAATCCGCAATCCGCAATCCGCAATCCTATATTCCGCTCATCGCCAATCACGAGATTGTTACATTGCCATCGGCTTCAGTGCTGGCGACGCTGCGGCGGATCAGAACCGGCCGCTCCGCCGCCCCACATGCGCTGGCCGTTCTGGCTGACCCGGTCTTCAGCAGCGAGGATGAGCGAGTGGGATTCCGCGCCCGAATGAAGATCGAATCAGTTCAGGGACCTGACCAGGGCGGGAACGCGGGGAGCGTCGCGTTGGCGGGGAAAATTGTCTCCGACGTTAAAAGATCGGCGGCGGACTCCGGCATAGAGGTTTTCAAACGATTGCCTTTCAGCCGCCAGGAGGCCGAAGCGATCACCGGATTGCTGCCGGCTTCCGAGCGGCTTCAAGCGCTGGACTTTGCGGCTGACCGGCGGCTGGCGCTGAGTGGGAAACTAGGTGAATACCGCATTCTGCATTTCGCCACGCATGGCCTGCTTAACAACAAAACCCCCGCTTTGTCCGGTCTGGTCTTTTCGCTGGTGGATGAGCAGGGGCGGCCGCGCAACGGTTTTCTGCGGCTGCACGAAATTTACAACCTGAAGCTTAACGCCGACCTCGTCGTGTTGAGCGGTTGCCAGACCGCTCTGGGGCAGGAAGTCGAAGGTGAAGGATTGATCGGTTTGACGCGCGGATTCATGTACGCCGGCGCGCCGCGCGTCGTGGCCAGCCTGTGGAATGTAAATGATCAAGCCACGGCCAACCTGATGAAACTGTTTTACCAGGGAATGCTGAAGGATGGGCTGCGTCCCGCCGCCGCGCTCCGGGCGGCGCAAATAGCCATGTGGAAGACGGAGCCGAACGCCGTCCCTTATCGATGGGGAGCCTTCATTCTTCAAGGCGACTGGCGCTAACGCTAAATCCATTCTAAATCAGACCACGTAACATTAAGTACAGATAGTCCAACCGCAAGGACGCAGAGGTACGCAGAGGACGATCCAGACAGGTTTTTCTCTGCGTACCTCTGCGTCCTTGCGGTTGGATGTCTCAATCTTGGTTGTCCTGATTTAGACTAGCGCCGAGCCGCGCGTGACCGATCGAGTGGTACTCCACTAGCTACTAACTAGCCAAAGCCACAAAAATTCTCCAAACGTTTCGCTTCAATCCGCCAGTCATGATTGAGCGCGAGGCGACCTTCCAACCTCAAGCCATCCTTTCACGCTCGTCTGTCCGCCTATCCGCGGACTTAGTCGAGCAGTCACTAACACTCAACGCTTCGTCGTTATTCGGCGAGGCTTCCTGGGAGATATTTATGAAAAGCAAACCAGCAACTATCAGTCGGACCCTGAAGGCCCTTGCGATCATGGCCTTCTGCTTTAACTTCGGCGCGATCACTCCGACCGCGCCCATGCTCGGCGCCACGGCCAGGGCGCAAGAAAGCAAAACCCAGAAATTCCAGTCCATTCTTGCCAAGGCCAATGCAAAACAAGTTCTTCAGCAGACAAACGCCACTAAGTACGACACGGCGATCCGAAACATCAGCGCCCTCGAACAGGCCCCGCTCAAGACCGAAGCCGATGTGAAGAGGGTTATGGATACTTTGCAGAAGAATGAAATCGATGACGGCATGGTATTCGGCAAAGGATTCACGATGGCTATAAACAATTCCTCTTTCAAAGCCGGCGTGGAGGCCGAAGCGGATCGACTTTCACTCAATGGCGTCGCCGCTCAGATAAAGAACAAATCACTCTCAATCAGCAAAATCGGAGGGTTCAACGATCTGAAGACGGCGCTTAAGCGGCAGTTCGATGGCGACGCTGCAATGCTGAAACGTGTCGGCGCCCGGTTACAACAGGCGGCCAAACAAAAAGGCATCTCGCTTTCGTCGCCAGGCTCGGCGCCGAAGACAGGTATGGCGTCCGCCTTTGCTTCCGGATTCCCGGGTAAAAAGTCGTTGTCCAATTCATTCATTTCCACCAGCAACTACTGCTCAACACCGGCGGATATTCTGGGCGCCTCGCCTGCTCGGACAAACGCCCCTCCTGTCGAACCGGCCCAGATCGATCCGGTTACAGGTTCTATCCTGGCCGGGGTCGCGCTGGGGGCGGCCGCGTACCTGATCAGCAAATATGCGGAACACAAAGTAATCCATGATCTTGAAGATGACCCTGATACCGGGGTGTCACCAACGGCCGCGTGTCGCACGGACGCAAAAAGCGCCCGCAATAGGTGCCTCGCCAAACATGACGGAGACTTCTTTGCCCAGGCCGGCTGCTGGGCGCAATACACGGTTGATGAAGCCGCTTGCCTGCTTTTACCACTTTAACAGGCTGACTATGCGCCGCAGCGACGTCCATCACATGGATGGCGTCGCTGCGGTAAGCGCCATTGCGCTCGGTGATGAGGGCAGGATTATGGAAAAGGTCGGAAGAAAAACATTGTTGTTGGTCTCTTGGCTTTATTTGCTTAGCCTGACGACGGGCGCGAACACGCGAACGATCGAATCGCCATTCACCCTCTCGTCCGACGCGCGCAGCGAGTTCAGGGCAAGCTTTCAGGTCTTCAGCGCGGGGCGCATCGTCATCGAAGGCTCATGGAACGTGGAGCAAAGCGGCGCGTATCCGCTTCACATTGCGCTCGTCCGCCCCGACGGCAGCGAGGCCGCGCGACGCGAAGGCCATGGCCCGCTGCGGCTCGAATACGCAATCGCCGAAACGGAAGTCGACAAGTTCAACTCCGAGTCGCCGGCAAAATGGAACGCCAAGATCATCAACAGCGCGGCGACGACGCGCCGCGAGGTATCAGGAAAATTGCGCCTCACGATTCCGACCTCGGCGCGCACGCTCGAAGACACGCAATTTACGCTGCTCGGCTCCGGCAACGCGCAGGAAATACCGATT
>Ga0137409_10002239_pt1 | contig 20829 bp, 20 predicted proteins | sample CZODoug1_16funga_FD_122059 | JGI IMG/M metagenome (GOLD analysis project Ga0137409, IMG submission 122059) | Vadose zone soil fungal communities from Angelo Coast Range Reserve, California, USA - CZODoug1_16fungal (Hybrid Assembly) | ecosystem: Environmental > Terrestrial > Soil > Vadose zone... | reverse complement strand
GCTCGACATCGACAACCCGTCCAAGCTGCCGACGCCGGATCGGATCGAGCAGATGGACGAGCCCTACGTGAAGTCGTCGATCCTCGTGCCGACCGAGTTCATGACCGCGATCTACAAGCTGGCCCAGGAGAAGCGCGGCGAGCACCGCTCGCTCGAGTACCACGGCAAGCGCGTGCACATCCGCTTCGACTTCCCGCTGTCCGAGATCGTCGTGGACTTCTACGACCGGCTGAAGTCGATCTCGAAGGGGTACGCGTCGTTCGACTACGAGCTGTCGGAGTTCCGCCCGTCCGACCTCGTGAAGCTCGACATCCTGCTCAACGGCGACCCGGTCGATGCGCTATCCAGCATCGTGCACCGCGACAAGGCGTACGAGCGGGGCAAGGCGCTGGTGGAGAAGCTGCGGGCGGTCATCCCGCGCCAGCTCTTCGAGGTCGCCATCCAGGCGGCGATCGGCAGCCGGGTCATCGCGCGCGAGACCGTCAAGGCGATGGGGAAGAACGTGACGGCGAAGTGCTACGGCGGAGACATCACGCGCAAGCGGAAGCTGCTGGAGCGCCAGAAGGAAGGCAAGAAGCGGATGAAACAGGTCGGGAAAGTGGAAGTCCCGCAGGAAGCGTTTCTCGCCGTACTCAAGACCTGACCATGGACGAGCGAAAGATCGAGATCGAAGCGAGCCCGGCGCTCACGGCCGACGAGGCGGAGCCGAAGCGACGCCGGAAGTCGATCGTCCGCGAGTACGCCGAGGCGATCGCGATCGCGGTCCTGCTGGCCCTGGTCATCCGCTCGCTCGTCGTCCAGGCCTTCACGATCCCGTCCGGCTCCATGATGGACACGCTGCTGGTCGGCGACTACATCCTGGTCAACAAGTTCCTCTACGGGCCCGAGCTGCCGCTCCTCGACTGGCGCATGCCGGCCATTCGCGATCCGCGGCGCGGCGACATCATCGTGTTCAAGTACCCGCAGGACGAGAAGCGCGACTTCATCAAACGCATCGTCGCCACGGCCGGCGAGCGCGTGCAGGTCCGCGGTCATCAGGTGCTCGTCAACGGCCGGCCGCTCCAGGAGCCGTACACGAAGTTCGCCGATTCCGGCGGGGGGCGCGGCGCGGAAGCCTACTGCGGCTACGCGTACGGCTGCGAGCCGACCCTGGTGCCGCCCGACTCGTACTTCGTCATGGGCGACAACCGCGACAACTCCCAGGACAGTCGCTACTGGGGCTTCGTGAAGCGGGACAAGATCAAGGGCAAGGCCTTCCTCATCTACTGGTCGTGGGACGGCGATCGCCACTGGCTGCGCTGGTGGCGGCTCGCGAACTATATTAGCTAGGCCTCCTGGGTAATGGTTCCGGTGGCTTGTCGCCCGAACGCCCTGTTGTTGTAGCGGGGGCCATGAGCACGCCTTTTACCGGGGGTGGCCTGAGACAGGGGCGACCCGGCTCCGGTCCGCCGACTTCCCTTTCGAAGCTGCTGGCCAGCTCCGGTCCGCGGACTTCCCTTTCGACGCTCGACTCGCTCGAGCCGCTCGGCTCACTCCTGACGGACAACGCACCCGAGGCTGAGGCTCTGGGGCTGTACGTGCATGTGCCCTTCTGCGCGAAGCGGTGCGGGTACTGCAGCTTCAATACGGCGCCGCTCGAGGACGGGTCCATGGTCCGCTACCTCGAGGCGGTCCAGCGCGAGATCGATCTGCTCGGCGCGCTGCCGTGGGCATCGCGGATCCGGCTGGGGACGATCTTCCTCGGCGGCGGCACGCCGTCGCTCATGGAGGCCGAGGAGCTGGCGGCGGTGCTCGATCGGATCCGCGCCCGGTTCGACGTCGTCGCCGACGCCGAGATCACCGTCGAATGTAATCCCGAGAGCGTGACCCGCGCGAAGCTCGAGGGCTATCGCGCCAGCGGGGTGAATCGGCTGAGCCTCGGCGTGCAGTCCCTCGACGACGCGATTCTCCCGCGGCTCGGCCGGCTCCATGACGCGCGCGGCGCGCGAGCCGCGTTCGAGGCGGCGCGCGACGCCGGCTGCGCCAATCTGAGCATCGATCTCATGTACGGCCTGCCTGGCCTCGACCTCGACGGATGGACACGCGCCGTCGACCGCGTGCTCGGCTGGCGTCCCGATCATCTTTCGGCCTACGGCCTCACCCTCGACGCCGGCAGCCTCTGGGGCGCCGCCGGGATCGACGGACTGCCCGCGGAGCAGGACCAGATCGATCAGTACTGGCACCTCGCGCGCGCGGCGGCGGCCCACGGCCTCGAGCACTACGAGATCTCCAACTACGCGCGGCCCGGCTTCCGCTCGCGCCACAACCAGATCTACTGGCATGCCGCCGAGTACCTGGCGGCCGGTCCCGGAGCCTGTGGGTTCGTGGGACGGGTGCGCTATTCGAACGTCAAGGCGACGCCGCGGTATTGCCAGGTGCTCGCGGACGGCGCGCTTCCGGTCGCCGCCGCGGAGGAGCTCTCGCCGCGACAGCGCCTCGCCGAGCGTCTCCTGCTCGGTCTCCGGACCGCCGACGGCGTCCCGACGACGTGGCTCGAGACGCGGCTCGACGGCGACCGCGGCCTCCGGCAGCGGATCGAGGCGTGGCGCGCGAAGGCGCTGCTGGTCGACGTCGCCGACCGCGTGCGCCTCACCGAGGCCGGATTTCTCCTCTCCGACGCGCTGTTCGTCGAATTGTTATAATTCTGGGGCAATGGATGCCCGTCATCGCGACGTACTGGTTGCGGTCATCCGTGAATACATCGACTCGACCGAGCCCGTCGGCTCCCGCAACCTCGCCCAGCGCCACTTCCCCAGCCTCTCGGCCGCGACGCTCCGAAACGTGATGGCCGACCTCGAGGAGATGGGCTACCTGGTCCAGCCCCACACGAGCGCGGGCCGCGTCCCGACGGACAAGGCCTACCGCTTTTACGTGGAGTCCTTTCCGCCGGCACCGAGCCCGAAGGTCGCGATGGCCGGCGACACGCTGCCGGCGCGCCGCTCCGGGATCGACGGCTTCATGGAACGGACGTCGTCGCACCTGTCGAGCGCCACCAAGCTGACCGGCCTGCTGCTCGCGCCACCGCTCAAGAAGACGACGCTCGCGCGCGTCGATCTCATCCGGCTCGAGGACGATCGCGCGCTGGTTGTCATGGTGACCGACGCGGGCTGGGTCACCGCCCGCGCCGTGACGCTCGACCCGCCGCTCGCCACCGAGGAAGTACGCGCCATCGGGCGGGAGCTCAACCGCCGCTACAGCGGTCGCACGGTCCAGGACGTCATCGACATGGAGACGGCGCCCGCCGATCCCCTCGACGCGCTTCACACGCGCGCGCCCGGCGTCATCGAGCAGATCGTCACGCAGCTCCGGGGCCGCACGCTCTACGTCAGCGGCGCCATCAACATGCTCGACCATCCGGAGTTCTGGAACATCGACACGACCCGCGAGCTGCTCCGGACCTTCGAGCAGAAGGAGCGTCTCGCGGACCTCATGACACAGCTCGCCGGGGACGATGGGCTGAGCGTGACGATCGGCGAGGAGAATCCGGTGGCCGAGATGCGCGAGTGCACGCTGATCACGTCGACCTACACCTACCGCGACCAGGTCATCGGCATCCTCGGCGTCGTCGGGCCGCGTCGCCTGCCGTATCCCGAGGTCATCTCGATCGTCAACGAGACGGCCCGGCATGTCACTGACGCTCTTTCTCGCGTTCGCCAGGATCTTTATTTGCCGTCGTAGCGCTTGAGTCCGGCGGGGGGGCGGGCCCGGGGGCGTCCGGGTGGCCCCCGGGCTCCGACGGCTGATTACCCCTATCGACGAATCTCCACGCTCACCGCGCGGGTAACGCTGCCTACACGGAGCCCGGGAGCCACCCGGACGCCCCCGGGCCCGCCCACCCGCCGGGACCGCGTTGCGACGCTGCTATAATTCATACGTTATGGACGAAGCGAACGAGCAGAGCACGGCCGCGCCCGGGTCCGTCCCGTCGTCCGAGGGCTTGCGGGGCGGGGAGAGCGTCGAGGAGCTGAGGCGGCAGGTCGAGGAGAAGCAGGATCGGCTGCTGCGCGCGCTCGCCGAGACCGAGAACGTCAGGCGGCGGACTCAGCGGGACCGCGAAGAGTACGTCCGCTATGCGAACGAGTCGCTGCTCCGTGACCTCGTTCCGGTGCTCGACAACCTGGATCGGGCCCTCGGGGCCGCGCGCGCCACGAACGACCCCTCAGGCGTCGTCGGCGGCGTCGAGCTGATCCAGCGCGAGCTGCTCAAGGTGCTGGAGCGCGCCGGGGTCACCCGCTATTCCGCGCTCGGCCAGCCCTTCGATCCGACGCGGCACGAGGCGATCGCCCGCGTCGTCAGCGCGGACGCCAAGCCGGGCACCGTCGTCGCCGAGACGCTGCCGGGCTATCAGCTGCACAACCGGGTATTGCGCGCCGCGCTCGTGTCCGTCGCCGCCGCGCCGGACGAGGACGCCTGAGTCCGGTGCCGCGCGACTACTACGAGGTCCTCGGCGTCTCGCGCGACGCCGGAGAGACCGAGATCAAGAAGGCGTACCGGCAGCTCGCCATGCAGTTCCATCCCGACCGCAACCGCAACAACAAGGACGCCGAGGAGAAGTTCAAGGAAGTGAACGAGGCGTACGCCGTGCTGTCCGATCCCGACAAGCGCGCCCATTTCGACCGCTTCGGGACCGCCGGGCCCGGAGCCGGCCCCGGCTTCGGCGACACCGGCTTCGGCACCCTCTTCGAGGACATCTTCGAGAACTTCTTCACCGGGGGCGGACGAGGTCGCGGCGGCTCGCGCGCCGCGCGCGGCGAGGATCTTCAGTACGAGCTGAAGGTCACCCTCGAGGACGCGGCCGCCGGGCTCGAGACGAAGATCCAGGTCCCGCGCCTCGAGCGGTGCGAGGCGTGCGCGGGCGCAGGCGTCGAGCCGGGGAACCGGCTGGAGACGTGCGACATGTGCCGCGGGGCCGGCGAGGTCCGACGCAGTCACGGCTTTCTCACGGTGGCCCAGCCGTGCCCCAAGTGTCAGGGGGCGGGACAGATCAACCGAGCCCCCTGCCGCCAGTGCCGCGGCCAGGGACGACAGCGCGCCGAGCACCTGCTCGGGGTCAAGATCCCGGCCGGGATCGACGATCAGATGCGGCTGCGCATCAGCGGCGAGGGCTCGAGCGGGCTCAATGGAGGACCTCCGGGCGATCTCTACGTGCTCGTCCGCATTCGCGAGCACGACCTGTTCGCGCGGCAGGGCGCCGATCTGTACTGCGACCTTCCCGTCTCCTTCGCCAGCCTGGCCCTCGGTCACGAGGCCGAGGTGCCGATCCTCGGCGGTACGACGAAGCTGAAGATTCCCGCCGGAACCCAGCCCAACGACATCCTGCGGCTTCGCGGCAAGGGCATGCCCCATCTGCGCCAGCGCGGGCACGGCGACAGCTGCTATCGCATCGTCCTGGAGGTTCCCCAGAAGCTCAACGCGAAGCAGCGGGAGGCGCTCGCGGCGTTCGAGGCGGCCTCGAAGGAAGAGCGGGGGCCGCTGGCGTCGGCGTTCTTCGAGCGGATGAAGAAGCTCCTCGGCTGAGCCGATGTCATCCTCTGGCTTCTGGGAGCTCGCCGTCGGCGTCCCCGCCGACCTCTCGGAGGGGCTGACCAATCTGGTGTGGGAGCTCGGCGCCCTTGGTGTGGTCGAGGAGGAGCAGCCGGGACAGGGCGCACGGCTCCGCGCATTCTTCCCGGGAACCATCTTCGCGAGCGCGCTGGAGGCGCAAGTGCGGGCGTACCTCGACGGCCTCCGCGAGCTGGGATTCGAGCCTCCCACCGACGTGAGCGTGGTCGCGCTCGCCGATGAGAACTGGGCGGACGCCTGGCGCGCCCACTTCACCCCGCGGCTCGTCGGACGGCGGCTCTTGATCCTGCCGCCGTGGGAGACGCCCTCGGCGAACGGCCGAATCGTGATCACGATCGACCCGGGGCGGGCGTTCGGCACGGGTCATCACGGCAGCACCATCGGCTGTCTCGAGGCGCTCGAATCGGTGATCGAGCGCGACAGCCCGTCGGGGATGATCGACCTGGGCACCGGCTCGGGCATCCTCGCGATCGCGGCCGCGCGGCTCGGTGTGCGCGCCGTTCTGGCGGTGGACGACGACCCCGACGCGGTCGCCGCCGCAGTGGCCAACGTCGCCCGTAACCACGTCGCCGACCGCATCCGGTGCGTGCTGGCCGACGCGGCGCGATTCGACGAGGCGCCCGCGCCGCTGGTGGTCGCCAACCTGCTCTCGGCCGCGCATCGACGGCTCGGTACCCAGTACGCGCGCGCGCTGCAGCCGGGCGGGACGCTGCTGCTCGGCGGCATCCTCGACGGCGAGGGCCCCGAGGTCACCGCCGCGCTCGGCGACCACGGGTTCGTTCCTCGCGAGTCTCTGTCCGTGGAGGGCTGGACCACGCTGGAGCTCCGTGCGCCGCTTCACGATCACGCCTGAGCGGATCGCCGGCGGCCGCGTCGCGTTCGACCGCGGCGAGTCCCGTCATCTGTCACGCGTGCTGAGGCTCCGCTCGGGCGACACCGTGCTGGCCGCCGACGGCACCGGGCGCGAATACACCGTGCGCCTCGAGACGGTCGGCGAGCAGGCGACCGGCACCGTTCTCGGGGTCGCTGCGGGCGCGAGCGAGTCGCCGGTCCAGATCACCCTGGTGCAGTCCGTGCCGAAGGGCGACAAGATGGAGTCGATCGTGCGCGCGTCCACCGAGCTGGGCGTCGCGCACGTCGTGCCGGTGCTGACGACGCGTACCGTGGTCACGCTGGAGGCCGGACGCTGGCGCGACCGCGCGCGGCGCTGGCAGCGGGTCGCGGCGGAGGCTGCGAAGCAGTGCGGCCGGGCGGTGATCCCGACCGTCAGCACGCCCCGACCGCTCGCCGACGTGCTGGCGCGCGACGAGCCCGCCGAGCTCCAGCTCTGCCTCTGGGAGGGCGCGACGACGATGGCGGGGCCGGGCGCCGAGCCCGAGCGTCCGCCCGGAAGAGCACTGGCCGCGAGCCTGCCGCCCAGCCTGCCCGCGGGCGCGCGCATCCGGCTCCTCGTCGGTCCCGAGGGCGGGCTGAGCCGTGAAGAAGTCGAGAGCGCGCAGGCGCGCGGCTGGACGATCGTCGGCGTCGGACCGCGTATCTTGAGAACCGAGACCGCGGGGCCGGCGATCATCGCGGTGCTGCAGGCGCGCTTCGGCGATCTGGGCTCGGGCGGATGAGCGCGCGCGCGCCGGGCTGGAAGCACTTCGAGACCGAGGCCGACGTGGGCGTGGAAGCGTGGGGCCCGACCCGCGCGGCGGCGTTCGCGCAGGCGGCGCTCGGCGTGTTCGCGCTGATCGTGAAACCCGAGGAGGTCGCGGAGCGGGAGCACCGCGAGGTGCGGGCGCAGGCTGATTCGCCCGAGCGCCTGCTCGCGAGCTGGATCAACGAGTGTCTCTACGTGCACGAGATCGAAGGCTTCGTCGTTCGCCGCGTCGAGGTGGACACCTGCACGACCACGCTCGTCCACGGGCTGCTCCACGGCGAGGAGCTCGACCCCGGACGCCACCGGCTGGGGACCATCGTCAAGGCCGCCACCCTGCACCAGCTGGTCGTGACCGAGCAGGAGGGTCTCCACCGGGTCAGTGTCGTCGTCGATGTGTAATGTCTCGCATCGGAGACAGACGGGCGTCTCTCCCGTGTCATCGACACCACCCCGGAGTACTTCGCCGTTACTCGACGCTATAGAAATCACATAGTTTCCGATCGGCGGGCCTCTGGCACCCTCGTTGCTATTTCCGGTTACGGTCTATGCGACAGCATACGATTCGCAAGCCGGTCGGCATCGAAGGTATCGGCCTCCACTCGGGCAAGGTCGCCCGGATCACTCTCTGTCCGGCACCCGCTGACTCGGGCGTCGTGTTCCGGGCACGCGCCACGGGTGAGCGGATCCCGGCGCGAGCCGACAGCGTCGTCAACTCGCACTACGCGACCACGGTCGGCGTGAACGGCACGCGGATCCAGACGGTCGAGCATCTGATGGCGGCCGTCTCGGGGTTCGGCGTCGACAATCTCGAGATCGAGGTGGACGGGCCCGAGATCCCGGCGCTCGACGGAAGCGCCAAGCCGTTCGTGGCGCTGCTCTCGCTCGCCGGCCGCGTCCAGCAGTCGGCGCGGCTGCGGACGCTGACGATTCCGTGCCCCCTCCGGGTCGGCGACAACGGCCGGTGGATGCAGATAGTTCCATCCGACACGTTCCGCATCAGCTACACGCTCGACAACGAGCACCCGGCGATCGGGACGCAGGTCCTGTCGTGGACGCCGACCGAGCGGTCGTTCGTCGAGGACTTCGCGCCGGCCCGCACCTACGGCTTCCTGAAGGACCTCGGGCTCATGCGGAAAAACGGCCTGGCGCGGGGAGGCTCCCTGGACAACGCGATCGTGCTCGGCAACCGGGGCGCGCTGACCGGCCTGCGTTACCGCGATGAGTTCGTCCGGCACAAGATCCTCGACCTCCTCGGGGACCTCGCTCTCCTGGGCCGCCCGCTCCAGGGGCACGTCATCGCCCGGAACGGCGGCCACGCGCTCAATCTCGAGCTGGTGCTCGCGATCCAGCGAGCCGTCGGGCTCGAGCGGCGAGCCGTGCTCGAGGCCGCCGCGGCCTTGGAGAACGGCCTGCGTCACGAGAGCTTCGTTCCGGCCCCCGGCCTCGCCGCGATCTAAGCCGCCCGTTCGGCCTGTATCCCCGCTATATAATGGGCCGTTCGCCGTATGCGTGGCTTGCGGCTCGTCTATCACCTCGGTGCGGCGGCGATGGTGCTGGCCGTTGCGGCGCCCGCCCGCGCCGAACTGCGTATCAGCGACCTGGACGTTTTTCTCAACGACCATGAAGTGACCGTCCACGTCGTGCTGCTGGGGGTGCTGCCCGCCGGCCTCTCCGAGGGCATTCAAAGCGGAATCCCCGCCCACATCCGCCTCGACATCGAACTCTGGCAATATCAGCGCATGCTCCCCGACCGGCTGCTCGTCACGAAGACCGTCGAGCGGACGCTCGCGTACAACGTCGTCACTCGAGAATTCAAGGTGGCGGCGCTCAAGGGGGAACCGCGCCTGGTCCACACCACGCGCGACCTCCGGGACGCGCAGCGCGTCCTCTCCGACATCCGGGGCGTCAAGATGACGCCCGCCGCGGATCTCGATCCGAACGCCGTCATCTACGTGCGCGTCAACGCCACCACGGCGCTGAACGGCGAGAATACCTTCGTCGCGCGCATGAACGGCATGGCCGAGCAGACGACACGGCAGTCCGACTACCGGACGATCCAGCGGATCCAGTAATGCCACTGCTGAGCGACGACCACCGGCGCAAGCGCAACCTGATCATCGTCGCCGGGTTCCTCGTCCTGGTGGGCGCGGCGAACCTCCTGGATGTCGGCGTCTACGCCCCCGACCTGCCGCTCGCGTCCAACATCGCCGTCTTCGCCCTGCTCAATCTGAACCTGATCGTGCTGCTGCTCCTGGTGCTGCTGCTTTTCCGCAACCTCGTCAAGCTGTGGTTCGAGCGGCGCGAGCAGGTGATCGGCGCCAAGTTCAAGGCGAAGCTGGTGATGTCGTTCCTCACGCTCTCCCTCGTCCCGTCGATGCTGATCTTCCTCATCGCGTCGAACTTCATCACCAAGTCGATCGAGGGATGGTTCAAGCCCCAGGTGGAGCGGCCGCTGGATCAGGCGCTGGCGGTGGCGCAGACGTACTACGCGAACCTCGAGCGCACGGCGCTCCGCCACGCCCAGCACATCGGCCGCGTGATCGATCGCGACGGGCTCCTCGCCGATTCACGGCGGGAGGCGCTGGCGGCCTACCTCGTCGAGCAGCAGGACCGGCTCGGGATCAGCGCGATCACCGTCTTCGGCACGCAGGGGCAGGAGCTGGTCCACGTCAAGGACCCGATCCTCGGCGATCTCGCGACGCGGGACGTCGACGAGAACCAGCTGCGGCAGGGCATCGCCGGGCAGGAGCTCACCACGGTGCGCGAGCTCGCCTCCGGCGACCTCGTGGAGGCGGTCGTTCCGATCTGGGTGACGAAAGCCGGCGAGCGCCGCGTGGTCGGGGTGGTCGTCGTGGGCACCCATGTCACCGACCGCCTCGAGGCGCGCGTGCGCGGCATCTCGCAGTCGTTCCGAGAATTCAAGCAGCTCAAGCTCCTGAAGACGCCGATCAAGGGCATCTACATCCTGCTCTTCCTGTTGATGACCCTGATCGTCGTGTTCTCGTTCACGTGGTTCGGCCTCTACCTGGCGCGCGGGATCACCGGCCCCATCGAGCAGCTCGCCGAGGGCACGCGCGAGGTCGCCGCCGGCAACCTCGCCTACAAGGTGCCGACGCGCGGCGACGACGAGATCGGCGTGCTCGTCCAGTCGTTCAACCGGATGACCGACGATCTCGCCAAATCGAAGCGGCAGCTCGAGGAGGCCTACCTCGACCTGTCGGACAAGCACACGGAGCTCGAGGATCGCCGCGTCTACATCGAGACCGTCCTCGAGGCCATCACCACCGGCGTCATCTCCTTCGACCCGCTCGGGCGCCTCACGACCATCAACCGCGGCGCCGCCCGCATGCTCGGCGTCAACGAGTCGACGGCCGTCGGACGCTTCCTCGAGGACGTCTTCGCGGGCCCCGAGCTGCGGGCCGTGGTGGCGCAGGTGCACCGGACGCGGCGGCCCCGGGCCGCCAGCACCGAGCTCGAGTTCCAGCTGCGCCGGAGCGGCGCCACGCTCTCGCTGCTCGCCTCCGCGACGGCGCTGCGCGGCCCCGACGGCGAGTACACTGGGGCCGTGGTGGTGCTCGATGACCTGACGGAGCTCCTGAAGGCCCAGCGCGTGGCGGCGTGGCGCGAGGTGGCGCAGCGGATCGCCCACGAGATCAAGAATCCGCTCACGCCGATCCAGCTGTCGGCCCAGCGCCTGCGACGGCGCCTGGCCCGCACGCCGGGCGAGGAGCGTCTGGTGCTGGAGTGCACCGAGACGATCATCCACGAGGTCGAGGGCCTCAAGCACCTGGTCGACGAGTTCTCGCGGTTCGCGCGCATGCCCGTGCTGACGCCGCGCCCCACCGACGTGCGCCAGATCATCGAGGGCGTCGCGAGCCTCTACCGCGAGTCGCATCCGGCGCTGTCGATCACGACGCGGCACGCCGACGACCTGCCGCTGCTCGAGGTCGACCCCGACCACATCAAGCGCGCCGTCCTCAATCTCGTCGACAACGCGGTCGAGGCGATCGGCGACAGCGGGGTCGTGCGCGTCGAGACGGTACACGTGCCGGAGACCGGCCACGCCCGGATCATCGTGGCCGACAACGGCCCCGGCATCAGCTCCGAGGATCGCGAGCGGCTCTTCCTCCCCTATTTCTCCACCAAGGTCTCGGGCATGGGCCTGGGGCTGCCGATCGTGCACGAGATCGTGACCGAGCACGGCGGGACGATCCGGGTCGAGGACAACGAGCCGACCGGGACGCGCTTCGTCATCGAGGTGCCGGTGTCGCGCACCGCCGCCCCGGTCGAGGCATCCTAGAATGACCGACGCGCTGGGAGGGTGACGTGGCCGGCGAGCACATCTTGATAGTCGACGACGAGCCGGCCATCCGGTCGACCCTTCGCGACGTGCTGGAAGACGAGGGGTATCGGGTCTCGGCGGTCGGCGGCGGTGCCGACGCGCTGCGCTTCTTCGCCGACGAGCTGCCGGATCTGACCTTTCTCGACATCTGGATGGACCGCATGGACGGTCTCGAGACCCTCGCCGAGATCAAGCGGTCGCGACCGGAGGCCGTCGTCGTGATGATCTCCGGCCACGGCACGATCGAGACGGCGGTGAAGGCCACGCGCCTGGGCGCGTACGACTTCGTCGAGAAGCCGCTCTCCCTCGAGAAGATCCTGGTGACGGTCAACCGCGGCCTGGAGCACGCGCGCCTCGAGCGCGAGAACGCGTCCCTGCGCGCGAGCCTCGATCAGCGGGCCGAGATCATCGGCGAGAGCGCGGCGATCCGGGCCCTCGTCGAGCAGATCGCGACCGCCGCGCCGACCAACGGCCGCGTCCTGATCCACGGTGAGAACGGCAGCGGCAAGGAGCTGGTCGCGCGCACGATCCACCTCCGCTCCGTCCGTAACGGGCGCCCGTTCGTCGACGTCAACTGCGCCGCGATCCCCGAGGACCTGATCGAGTCCGAGCTATTCGGCCACGAGAAGGGCGCGTTCACCGGCGCGCTCGCCCGGCGCTACGGCAAGTTCGAGCTGGCCGATGGCGGCACGCTGTTCCTGGACGAGATCGGCGACATGAGCCTGAAGACCCAGGCGAAGGTCCTGCGCTCGCTCGAGGAGCAGGCCTTCGAGCGGGTCGGCGGCAAGGACACGATCAAGGTCGACGTGCGGGTCATCGCCGCGTCCAATCGCGACCTCCCGACGCTCATCCGCGAGGGCCGCTTCCGCGAGGACCTCTACTACCGCTTGAACGTGATCCCGATCGAGGTGCCGGCCCTGCGAACCCGCAAGGACGACATCCCGGCGCTGGTGAGCAATTTCATCAGCCAGTTCTGCGCCGAGAACGGCAAGCACGCCAAGACGCTGTCGAGCGAGTCGATGGGCTATTTCCTCGCCTACGACTGGCCGGGCAACGTCCGCGAGCTGCGCAACATGGTCGAGCGGCTCGTCATCATGGCCCCCGGGGGCGTCATCACGGCCGACGACCTGCCGGCGCCCCTGCGTCCGAAGGAGGCGGCGGCCCCGGCGGGCGAGGCGCGCGCCCGGTCGCTCAAGGACGCCCGGGACAACTTCGAGCGCTCCTTCATCATTGCCGAGCTCCGGATCAACGACTGGAACGTGACGCGGACCGCGGATCGGCTGGGTATCGAGCGCAGCCACCTCTACCGCAAGCTCAAGGCCTACAACATCAATCCCCCGAGGCGGGACTCCTAGCTCCGCCCACTACGGGTACGGGCGGCCGTCCACGAACACGCGGGTGAGGAACGGGCGGCCGCCCGCTGCCAGCGCGATCTCCGCCTCGAACTTCCCGCCGCGCGGCAGCACGCCGCGGCCCTCCGGTACGTAGAGCCGCTCGATCCCGTAGACGATGTGGACCTCCGGGCCCCGGGCCGTCGTGCTGAGCGTCTGCACGCGGCCGACGATCACGCGTTGCCCCGGCCCCGGCGCCACCGGTGCGCGGTTCGCGGCGGCCAGCGCGTAGACGTTGTCCTGGGGAGCCAGCGTCACCCAGACGCGGTCCCCGTAGTCGGGCCGGCCTCCGGCAATCGTCTCGAGCGGAATATCGGCGATCACGTACTGGAGCCACACGTAGGTGCCACGCAGCAGGTCGCGCGGGTCGCGCTGGACGACCTCGAGCCTGATTCTGACGGCGCTGGCGAGCTCCCATTCGAGACTCGCCGACCAGCCGACCAGCACCAGGGCCTGCAGAACGACGGCCGCGATGAACAGCCCGCGCCGCACCTACGCGCTCCCCCGCGGCGCCGTGGCCCGCGCGGTGACCCGGCGCCGCAGCAGCTCGAGCGCCCCGCCGAGCGCGATGACGAACAGGCCGGTGGCGGCGAACAGGGCGCTCGCCTGGAGCATCGTCCCGACGAGCTCGACGTAGCGCGCGACCGCGTCCACCCCGATCCAGATGACCCCCCAGTTGATCCAGGCCGATCGATCCCAGCGCGCGCCGTACAGGATGAGGGCCAGGGCCACGACGAGGAGGATCGCCCAGTTCGTCCAGCCGAGCACGCGAAAGACGTCGGCGGCGGCGCGGTGAATGAGCTGCAGCGTCACGGCGAAGAGATAGAGGAGCACGAGGAGGAGCGCCGCGGGCCCGGCGCGGACGACGGGGCGATCGTGCGGAAGACGGAACGACGCGACGCCGACCGCCACCGCCGCGAGCCCGATCAGAACCAGCACCGCCACCGGCCAGCGCGTGGCCTCCCCGGAGCTCCACCAGGCGCCGAGCTGCCTGAGCAAGCCGAGCGGAACCATCGCGACGAGAATCGTCAGCAGCCCGAGCTGTTCGAGGAGCTGGCGCGCCCGGCGGAACTCCCCGTCGCCGTGGAGCGCGCCGAGAGCCCATACCAGGACGCCGGCCGCGCCGAACGCTACGGCGCCGAGGCTTCCGTTCGAATAGATGTCGCGGCCGAGCCAGGTCATACGATCGAGGACGAACATCCAGAACCACACCGAGGCGCCGAGCCAGCCGAGCGCAATGAGCGCGATCGACGGGAGCACATAGGCCGCGGGCAGGAGAAGCGCCCACCACAGGAGGACGGCGTCCGACTCGCGCCCGGCCAGGTTGTAGACCTGGCCGAGGAGCGCGATGCCGACCAGGAAGAGCCCGCCGCCCAGCACGAAGAGCCCCTCGCCCATCAGCCCGTGGCCGCGGGCGCGGAGGACGAGGCCGCCGGCGTGGGCGCCGAGGAGCACAGTCAGCACGCCGGCGAGCTTGGCCGAGCGCGGGATCTCGTGCCAGTTGTGCGCGACGAGGAGAGCGACGGCGAGGACGACGAGCGCGCCGCCGAGCACCGAGAAGATCACGATGGGCCGCTGGAACCAGCGGCCGGACTCCGGATAGCGCGCGAGAATCGTCTCGGCTTGCTGAGCGGTCACGACGCCGTCGCTGACCCAGCTTGGCGTCTCCTGCCGCAGGCGTCGCATGAAGCTCGGGGCCATGACCCGACGTGCCCTCCGCTCGCCACTCTAGCGCCCCGCGACTTTCGCCGGAGAAGAAATCGGCGTACTGTCCCCGCGTGCTCGACCTCGTGCTGCGCAATTGCCGCCTGCCGGAGCGCGACGATCCGGCCGATCTGGCGATCGCCGACGGGCGCATCGTGGCCGTCGGCCCTTCCGCCGGCACCGCCCGCGAGGCGCTCGACGTCGACGGACGCCTCGTCACTCCCGGCCTCGTCGAGGCGCACATTCACCTCGACAAGGCGCTCCTGACCGACCGGGTGTCCGGCTCGGCGGGCACGGCCGCCGAGGCGATCCGGCTCACCGGCCAGGCGAAGCGAGGCTTCACCGCCGCCGACATCGCGGGACGGGCGCGGCGCGTGCTCGACATGGCCGTGCCGGCGGGGACGACGACGATGCGGGCGCACGTCGAGGTCGATCCGATCGTCGGCCTGATCGGCATGGAGGCGATGCTCGCCCTCAAGCGGGAGTACGCGCCGGCCCTCGACATCCAGCTCTGCGCCTTCGCCCAGGAGGGAATACTCCAGGCGCCGGGGACGGAGACGCTGCTCCGGCGCGCTCTCGAGATGGGCGCCGACCTCGTGGGCGGCTGCCCCTACAACGACACCGACGCCGTGCGGCACATCGAGATCGTGTTCGCGCTCGCGCGCGAGTTCGGAGTCGACGCGGACTTCCACGTGGATTTCTTCGACGAGCCCGAGCACCTGCACGTGCGTGAGATCGTGCGTCAGACCGAGCGCCTGGGCTGGCAGACGCGCGTGGCGGTCGGCCACCTCACCGAGCTGGCCGCGCTGCCACTCGCCGAGCAGGCGGCGTTGACGGCCGACCTCGCCCGGGCCGGGATCGGAGTGATCAGCCTGCCGCTGACCGATCTCTATCTGATGGGACGGGGCGACGAGCGGAACGTCCGGCGCGGTCTCACGCCGATCCGCCGGCTGCTCGAGGCCGGCGTCCCGGTCGCGCTGGCATCCAACAATATACGGAACCCGTTCACCCCGATCGGCACGGCCGACCCCGCCCATCTGACGTTCGTCGGCGCCGTCGCCGCCCACATGGGGACCCCCGACCTCATGCGCGAGCTCGTGGCCGCCATCACGACATATCCGGCGCGCATCCTGAACCTGCGTGACTACGGCTGCGCCGCCGGCTGCCGGGCCGATCTGGTCGTGTGGGAGTGCGAGCGGCCGGAGGAGATCGTGACGTCGCTGCCGGCGCGCCGTCTCGTGGTGAAGGCCGGGCGCGTCAGCGTCGAGCACGAGCGGCGGATCGTCGAGCGCTGGCGCTCCGGAAATGCGCGTGAGGCTCGGCGAGGTTGACACCGCCGGAGGGCGCCGTGTAGAGTGACATCTGTCGATTGCCGCGCCTTTCCTTTAAGCGAGCCCCGCGAGGCCCGCAAGGAGAGAAGAAGATGGGCAGCCCCGCACCACGCCACCGCGAGAAGGCGCAAGTTCTCGACGAGATCGCCCTCGACCGGGCCCTCACCCGCATCGCCCACGAGATCCTCGAGCGGAACGGCGGCGCCAAAGACCTGGCCTTCGTCGGGCTGCGTACGCGCGGCGTGAGCCTGGCGCACCGGCTGTCCGAGAAGATCGCCCAGATCGACGGCACGACGCTCCCGGTCGGGGCGCTCGACATCACCCTCTACCGCGACGATCTCGGCATGCGCGGCACGCCGGTCATCCGCGGCACGGACATTCCGTTCTCCATCAAGGCCAAGACGGTGATCCTCGTCGACGACGTCCTCTTCACCGGCCGCACGATCCGCGCGGCGCTCGACGCGATCATCGACCTCGGGCGGCCCACGGCGATCCAGCTCGCGTGCCTGATCGACCGCGGGCACCGCGAGCTGCCGATCCGGCCGGATTACATCGGCAAGAACCTGCCGACGTCGCGTCGGGAGAGCGTGGCGGTCCGGCTGCGAGAGCACGACGGCGAGGACCGCGTCGTCATCGAGGAACCCGAGGAGGCCTAGGATGGGCTGGACCCGCAAGGATCTGCTCACGATGCGCGACCTCGAGGCGGGCGAGATCGTCTTGCTGGTGGACACCGCCGCGTCGCTCCAGGAGATCGCCGGGCGCGAGATCAAGAAGGTCCCGGCGCTTCGCGGCAAGACGGTCGTCAACCTTTTCTACGAGTCGTCCACGCGGACGCGCACCTCGTTCGAGATCGCCGGTAAATGGCTCTCGGCGGACGTCATCAACTTCTCGGCGAGCGTGTCGAGCACGAGCAAGGGCGAGAGCTTCGTCGACACCGCGAAGAACATCGCCGCGATGAGCCCCGACGTGGTCGTCGTCCGCCACTCGTCGGCCGGGGCCGCCGAGCTCCTGGCCCGCCAGCTGCCGTGCTCCATCGTGAACGCCGGCGACGGCGCCCACGAGCACCCCACGCAGGCGCTCCTCGATCTCCTGACGATCCGCGAGAAGAAGGGCCACTTCGAGGGTCTCCACGTGGCGATCGTGGGCGACATCGCCCATAGCCGGGTCGCGCGCTCGAACATCCACGGCATGCGCAAGCTCGGAATGACCGTCACCGTCGCCGGGCCGCCGACGCTCATCCCGCCCTTCGTGCAGGAGCTGGGCGCGAAGGTGAGCTACCGCCTGGAGGACGCGATCGGCGACGTGGACGTGATCATGATGCTCCGCCTGCAGCAGGAGCGCATGACGGAGGGTCTGATCCCGTCGCTCCGCGAGTACTCACGCTTCTGGGGGCTCACGCTCGACCGGCTGGCGAAGCACGCGCGGCCTGACGTCCTGATCATGCATCCCGGGCCCGTGAATCGCGGCGTCGAGCTGTCGCCCGAGGTCGCCGACGGTCCGTACTCCGTCATCCTCGACCAGGTGTCGCGGGGCGTGGCCGTGCGCATGGGCGTCCTGCTCCTCCTCGCCGGCCGGAAGGGCGGAGACGGAGCATGAGCCTCCTGCTCCGGGGCGGCCGCGTCATCGACCCGGCGAACAATCTCGACGCCGTGCAGGACGTCCTGCTCGCGCACGGCAAGATCGAGCGGCTCGGCCGGAGCCTCGAGGCTCCGGAGGGCACCGAGGTCGTGGACGCGAGCGGCAAGATCGTTTGCCCGGGCTTCATCGACATGCACGTTCACCTGCGCGAGCCGGGCTACGAGTACAAGGAGACGGTGGCGACGGGAACGCGGGCCGCCGCCGCGGGCGGGTTCACCGCCGTGTGCTGCATGGCGAACACGAACCCCGTCAACGACAACGGCGCGGTCACCGACTACATCCTGGCCAAGGCGAGGGCCGAAGGCGCGGTGCGCGTCTATCCGATCGGCGCCGTCACGCGGGGCCTTCGCGGCGAGGAACTGGCCGAGCTCGCCGAGCTCGCCGAGTCGGGCTGCGTCGCCTTCTCCGACGACGGCCGGTGCGTGATGAACGCCGGCCTCTATCGGCGTGCGATGGAGTACACGCTGCCGTTCGGCGCACCGCTCATCAGCCATGCGGAGGACTCGACCCTGAGCCGGGGCGCGTCGATGAACGAAGGCGTCGTCTCCACGGAGACCGGCATCCCGGGCCAGCCCGCCGCCGCGGAGGACGTGATGGTGGCCCGCGACATCCTCCTCGCCGAGCTGACGGGCGCCCACGTTCACATCGCCCACGTCTCCACTGTGGGCGCGGTCCGTCTGGTCCGCGACGCGAAGGCCCGCGGCGTCCGTGTGACGGCCGAGGTGACGCCACACCATCTGGTGCTGACCGAGGACGCCGTGAGAACCTGGGATCCGAACACGAAGATGGCGCCACCGCTCCGGACCAAGCGGGATGTGGAGGCGCTGATCGAGGCACTCGCCGACGGTACCGTCGACTGCATCGCGACCGACCACGCCCCGCACGCGCTCTCCGAGAAGGAGGGCGAGTTCGATCGAGCGGCCTTCGGCGTCGTCGGGCTCGAGACGGCGGTGGCCGTGCTGCTCGATCGGCTGGTGCGGCCGGGGCTCCTGCCGCTCGCGACGCTGGTCGCGCGGTGGAGCCGCGATCCGGCGCGGCTCCTCAACCTCCCCGGAGGCAGCCTCGCCGCCGGCGCCCCTGCCGACATCACGATTCTGGACCCCGACGCGGAATCGACCATCGACCCCTCGCGGTTTCGTTCTCGAAGCCGGAACACGCCGTTCGGGGGTTGGACGCTTCGGGGAGGGCCATGGATGACGATCGTCGGCGGGAAAGCCGTGCGGCCGTGAGCGAGGCGCCGAACGTGGCGACGCGAGCCGCGGGCCGGGCGAGCCCATGAGCAATTCCGCCTGGCTCGTCCTGCGCGACGGGCGCACGTTCAGAGGCCGGTCGCTCGGGGCGGTCGGGGAAGCCGCGGGCGAGGTCATCTTCAATACCGCCATGCAGGGGTATCAGGAGATCCTCACCGATCCGTCGTACCGAGGGCAGATCGTCGCGATGACCTATCCGATGATCGGCAACTACGGCGTCAACGACGAGGACGTGGAGTCGCGGCGGCCCTGGGTCAACGGGTTCATCGTCAAGGAGGCTTCGCCGATCGCGTCGAACTTCCGTGCCGGCGCGAGCCTCGACGAGTATCTCGGGCGCCACGGGATCGTGGGGATTCAGGACATCGACACGCGGGCGCTGACGCGCCACCTGCGGGACCACGGCGCCCAGGAGGGCATCATCTCGACTGTCGAAACGGATGCGGCGTCCGTCGTCGAGCGGGCGCGGGCCCTGCCCGGACTCGTCGGCCGCGATCTCGTCAGCGAGGTCAGCGTGGACGCATCCCACGGGTGGAGCGAGGGCGAGTGGGACGTCGTTAAGGGCTATAGGCAGCCCCAGGCCGCCAGCTTCCACGTCGTCGCGTTCGACTCCGGCATCAAGAACAATATTCTGCGCCAGCTGTCCTCGCTCGGCTGCGCGGTCGAGGTGGTGCCCGCGAATACGCCGGCGGCGGCCGTTCTCGAGCGGGAGCCCCACGGCATCTTCCTCTCCAACGGCCCGGGCGACCCGGAGGCCGTGCCGTACCTGGTCGAATCGGTGCGCGGTCTCATCGGCAAAGCGCCGATCTTCGGCATCTGCCTCGGCAACCAGATCCTCGGCCTGGCCTTCGGGGGCCAGACGTTCAAGCTGAAGTTCGGCCACCACGGCGCCAACCATCCGGTGAAAGACCTCCTGACCGGACGCGTCGAGATCACCGCGCAGAACCACGGCTTCGCCGTGGATCCGAAGTCGGTGGAGAAGGCGGGCTTCGTCGAGACGCACGTGAACCTCAACGACGGGACCTCGGAGGGCATGCGGCACCGCGAGCTGCCCGTCTTCTCTGTCCAGTATCACCCGGAGGCGTCGCCGGGGCCTCACGACTCCCACTATCTCTTCGCGCGGTTCATCGACCTTATGAAGGGAGGAGGATGACCGGATGCCGAAATATCTCATCTCGTACCGGAAGACCGAGGAGACGGGGCAGAAGCCGGAGTGGGCCGCTTTCACCTGCGAGAACGAGCTCGCCATGGAGGGCCACGCGATCAAGGAGCGGGTCGTCAAGCGCATGAGCGTGCTCGGCGAAAAGCTCTGGGGCGACGGGGAAGCCGTGTGGATCGGATCGGCGCGCCTCGATGACCTGCTCTACAAGCGCGAGGAAGCTACGCCCGAGACCTCCATCGTCTACGGGCAGGTCGAGGGGTAAGAGACCGCGGTGCCAAAGCGGACCGACATCCGGAAGATCCTGCTGATCGGCTCCGGGCCCATCGTCATCGGCCAGGCCTGCGAGTTCGACTACTCGGGCACCCAGGCCTGCAAGGCGCTGCGGGAAGAAGGCTTCGAGGTGGTCCTGGTCAACTCCAACCCGGCGACCATCATGACCGACCCCGAGATGGCCGACCGCACCTACGTCGAGCCGCTGACGCCTGAGTTCGTCGCCAAGATCATCGAGCGCGAGCGGCCCGACGCCATGCTGCCCACGGTCGGCGGCCAGACGGCGCTCAACCTCGCGGTGACGCTGGCGGAGGACGGCACGCTCGATCGCTTCGGCGTCGAGCTGATCGGAGCCAAGCTCGGCGCCATCAAGACGGCCGAGGACCGGAACCTCTTCGCCGCGGCCATGGCGCGGATCGGCCTCGAGATGCCCAAGGGCTTCTTCGCGCGGAGCCTCGAGGACGCCGTCGCCGGCACGCGGGCCCACAGGCTCGGCTTCCC
>Ga0137409_10002238_pt1 | contig 20842 bp, 21 predicted proteins | sample CZODoug1_16funga_FD_122059 | JGI IMG/M metagenome (GOLD analysis project Ga0137409, IMG submission 122059) | Vadose zone soil fungal communities from Angelo Coast Range Reserve, California, USA - CZODoug1_16fungal (Hybrid Assembly) | ecosystem: Environmental > Terrestrial > Soil > Vadose zone... | reverse complement strand
TAGCGGATCTGCGGATTGCCGAACAGCTGCTCGTTGGCGAACGACGATGTGATGATCGCGAGTGTTGTGCCGTCGCGCGGCGCGACATTGTAGAGGTGGTTCGACGCGATGACGCCGCCGCCGCCCGGCATGTTGCGCGCGATGATCAGGGGATTGCCGGGAAGCTGCTTGCCGAGATGGCGCGACACCAGGCGCGCATAGGCATCGTAGGCGCCGCCGGGACCGATCGGAATGATGATCGTGATGGTCTTGCCGCGGTAGAAGTCGTCCTCGTCGGCCGCCCACGACGGCGCCGCCATCAGCGCCACCACAAGCGCCACATAGCCGGCGAGAGCTCGCCCCCATCGTCCCGGCAGAATCGATTCCATCCCAAGCGCCTTGTCGACCGTTCGGTACCCAGCTTAGGGACCCGGCGGTCGATGGGCCAGTGGCCGTGCGTGCAACCGGCGCTCGTGCTTCAGACTCCTCCAAACCAGTTGTAGCCGAGGTCTTCCCAGTAGCCGCCCGGGTAGTCGTTGGTGACGTGGATCGAGGTGACGAACTTGGGCTGCTTGAAGCCAAGCTTGGTAGTCATCTTCAGGCGCATGGGCGCGCCGAACTTGGGCTCGATCGGGCGGTCGGCGTAGGTCAGGCATAGGATGGTCTGCGGATGGAGTGCGGAGGCCATGTCGATGCTGCTGGAATAGTTGATCGGATCCTCGCAGCGGAACATGACATACTTGGCGCGGGTATCGGCGCCAACCTTTTCCAGCAGAGCGCGCAGCGGAACGCCGCCCCACTTGCCGATCATGCTCCAGCCTTCGACGCAGACGTGACGCGCCACGTAAGAGCTTTGCGGCATGGCCTGCAGCTGCTCGAGCGTCCAGGGCCGCTTGTCCGCGATCGCGCCCGTGAGCTCGAGCCGCCAGGTGGCCGGGTTGATGATCGGAATGCGTTCAGCGCCATACTGGGCGTTGAAGCGGAATTCCTTGGCGACCATGCTCTCCGGGAAGGTGCGCGCGAGCTTGTGGGACCGAAAGAGCGTGGCTTGAACGCCGTCGTTCATGCGCGAGATCAGGCGCAGAAGACCATCGACCGGTCCTGTATTGGTAATGTCGCAGCCGGACAGGAGCGTCAGCGCCGACAGGCTCAGGCCGCGCTTGAGAAAGACACGGCGTTGAAGATTGGCAACGTCGGACTTGCTCAAGCCGCCATCACGCAATTGCTTCTCGATGGTCATGATTGCTGCTCCAGCGCTTCCGGCGCGACGGCCGAGCGAGGCGCCTTGCCGGTGATCATCGGGGGCAGGACCTTGGGCACCAGCGCCGTCAGCGCGATGTGGACGACGATGAACAGGACGATGCCGGTCATGCCGAAGAAGTGGATGTAGCGGGCGCCTTCATAGTCGCCGAGCGGAACGCCGATCTCCTCGAACTGGACCGGTTTCCAGAGCACGAGGCCCGACCACACCATCAGGATCATCAGCAGCACTGCGCCGGTGTAGAGAAGCTTCTGCACGGCATTGCGGGTTCCGAGCCGATGGTCGAGGCGACCACGCAGGAAGTCCGTAATGTCGGAGAGAATTTGCCGCGGCCAGATCGGCGTGAAATGGTGGCGGAAGTGGCCGCTCGCGAAGCCGTAGATCACGTACACAACCAGGCTGATGAACAGAAGCCACATGGCGGCGAAATGCCAGAGCAGCGCGCCAGCAAGCCCGATATCGTTGTGGACGCGCTCGGCCCCCTCCCAGCTCCCCAACCCAATGGTCAGCCAGGATGGAAACTCGAAGCCAAACAAAGGCTCCTGATTGTAGATCTGCCAGCCGCTCCCGATCAGGATGATCACGCCCAAGGTCCAGCACCAATGGGCGTAGCGGACGACGCGGGTATGCAGAATGACCGTATCGTTCTTTGCATTCATGACGGCATCGTTGTGTGTGATGAGGACCGCACATCTGTTGTTCGTTTGGAATCGCGCAACGTAACAGCAAGCCGCAAAAAAGTTGTCGTAATCTTCCAGGCGGCGCGGAAGCTGGCGACGAGATGGCCGGAAACCTTCGACTCACCGCCACGACGGCAGCGGTGATCGACCGGCACTTCCAGGATGCGCAGACCGGCGGCCGCTACGCGCATCTGCATCTCGAGGTTCCAGCCATAGGTGGTTTCACGCATGCCGAGACGCCTGAGCTGATCGGCGCGCATGGCCCGGAATGGCGACATGTCGGTGAAGCGCACGCCATAGACGAGCTTGAGCAGGAGGCCGGCAAGCATGCCGGCGACGATCTGCTGCGGGGTCATGCTGCACGCTTCGCGCCGGCCGCGCAGCCGCGAGCCCATGACGAAATCCGCCTCGTCGTGCGCAACTGGGCCGACGATATTGGCCATGAAAGCTGGAACATCGCTGCCGTCGCCATCGAGGAAGCAGACGATGTCGGCATCCGGCCGGATGGCGCGCAGCCCGGCCGCGCAGGCGCGGCCATAGCCGCGCTGAGGCTCGAGCACGACACGCGCTCCGGCTGCCTGAGCGTGCGCGGCGGTGGCATCGGTCGAGCCGTTGTCGACAACGATGACGTCGTCGACGCCCTGGGCTAGAACCTCGCGCACAACATCGGCGATCGGTATCTCTTCGTTCAGGCAGGGAATGACCACCGCCACGATGACGCTTGTGTCCGGCAGGCGCATCAGAGGCTCCATCGCAGCCCGCAGCTCGCACAGGCTTGCGGCGGCTGCGGCGAGCTGAGCGCCTGGCGGAAGGCGCGATAGCGAGGCCCGTTCCAGATCTCGCGCAACGCCTCTTGTGTCGCATCGCCCAGCGTATAGTTGGCGTAGCCGTGCTGCGAAAAGGGCGCGATGCAGCAGGGCAGGGCGCGGCCATTGGCGGTGAAATACATGACCGTCCAGGGACGGCGGCAGAGCGTCCAGGGATTGCCGTCCTGTTTGCGCGTCAAGCTCATGCCGGGCTCGGACGCGGCGCCGGATGCGCTGAAGGTCAGTCCAAGTGATTTCGCCAGCGCTTCCGCTTCCTGCAGATGAGCGGATTCCTCCGATGTGAGCTTCTCGAACAGCGCCTGATCGGGCCGCGCCATCCCGACGGCGTCACGATCGAAGAACACCAGACGCTGCAGATAGACTTCCTTGACGCCGATCGATGCGGCAACGCGAACGAACGCCGGCAGCTCGGCGATCGTATCCTTGAGCCCGGTCAGCCAGGCGGAGACTCTGGGCTTGTCGTGTCCCTCGCGCTCTTGCAGCGCGCGGAACGCCTTCACATTGCGCAGGATTCGATCGAAATAGTTCTTGCCCCTGACCTTGAGATACGAGGCCGCGGTCGAGGCATCGAGTGAGACCCGTAGCTCGTCGAGGCCGGCATTGATCATCGCCCGCCCGTTGCGCTCGTTGAGCACGGTGCCATTGGTGTTGAACAGCACATAGGCGCCGCGCTCCTTCAGGTAGCGCACCATCCTGGGCAGGTTTTTCACCAGCATCGGCTCGCCGACGCCGTGCAGGACCGCGCGTGCAAGATCGGGGACCTGATCGACGATCTTCGCGAACAGCTCCCACGCCATGTCGGCCGGCGGCTCAAGCTCCTCGTAGGTGCGAGGGCAGGTCGTGCACAGGAGATTGCAACGGTTGGTGACCTCGAGATAAAGGCAAACCGGCAGCCGCTCGGAGTGCTCTGTGAGGCCGGCCGTGGAAGTCTCAAAATAACGCCGCGGATCGATCTGGTCCGACTTTGTCAACGCGTCCATCGTAGAGCCCTTTCCATGGGCGCATGCCACGACGTGCGCCAGCTCGTTCCGGCGAGCACCGCGAGTAGGAACGCGATGCTGATCACGCCTTTCCAGATGAGAAAGCGCGCGGTGTAGTCCGGATAGAGAAGATAGAGAAGAAGTGCGCCAATGCTGAGCGCCCATGCGGGAGCGCCGCCGCCGATTGGAATGAACGGAACGACGACGAGAAAGTACCAGGCATAGTTCGGCGAGAGAAAGAACAGCCCGCTCATGAGCAGCATGGCGATGTCGCGCATGCGACGCTCAGGCGAGGCCTCGGGCGTGAACTCCATGCGCAGTGCGAGAGTGCCAAGGACGCCGGCGGCGAAGAGGATGTAGAGCGCCTGCAGTCCGGGAATATCGCCGAATACGTGACGCGCTGCGTTCACCAGCCAGAAGCCTTCGCCACCTCGGAATCCCTCTTCGCTGAGATAGCCGCCCAGCAGGAAACCAAGCACACCCTGGCCGATCCCGATATAGGGCAGGTAGCAGGCGATCACGACGAGCGTCGCGGCGACGGGCAGACGCCAATCCCAGGGCTTCCAGCACGCTGGCAGGATCACAATGGCGTAGGGCTTTACGAGTGTGGCGAGTGCGATGAGGATGCCGGCCGCGATGCGGCGGCAACGCACCAGCAGCCAGACTCCGATCATCACCAGCATCACCATCACGGCGTCGACATGCCCGCTGTTGGCGATCTCCCAAACCGCCAGCGGGTGCCACGCATAGGCGACCGCGAGCGCTGGAGATTTGTTGAAGCGGCGCAGCAGGTCGACGAGTGCGAGCAGGATCACAATCTCGCAGCCGATGAGCGCGAGCCGCATGCCTGTGACGGATTCGGAAAGCCTGGTGACCGCAAAGAAGAAAAATTGCGCGACCGGCGGATAGATCGTGGTCGCGTAGTCGGCGCGGTTGATGTTGGGATAGATGAGCGTGTCACGCAGCGAGGCAAGCTGCGGATCGGCAGGAATGTAGCGATACGGGTTGATGCCGGCGCCCTGTACGCGCCCGTCCCAGATGTAGCGGTAGATGTCGCTCGAGAGGATCGGGTCGTCGCCAAGCACCATGAGCCGCATGGCAATCGCGATCACTGCCACGAGCGCCAGCCCAAATGCTCGCGGAACCCGATCCGCGACTTTGGTGGCCGCGATGGTGAGAAAGCCATGCAGCACCAGCAACAGAACAAACGTGTTCCAATAGGGATCCTGGATGCGCAGGCCGATTGCGGTCAGCGACACCGTCGCCAAGCCGATCAGGCCCAGCGCCGCGAGCGAAGTCCTCGCGCTTGCATCGGTGCTCCTGATCGGATCGGCAATGTCGATCACGAGAAGGTCCTTGCGGGCGCCCGCGCGTTGCGGTTGGCGAGGAACTGCCGGGTGTGGCGGGCTTCAGCCGGCGTCAGGCCAGGCTCGGCAAATTCGAGGCGTTGTCCGGCAAGCTCGGCCTGCAGCAGCTGCAGCGTGTACTCGTCATCGACGTCGTACCATTGGGGCACGTTGACCACCGGAAGGCCGATCTCGCGCGCGCGCTCGAGCGTGAGGCGGTAGACCTGCGGTGTGCTCCAGGGAATATCCGCGAACACGCGCGCACACGGCTGCGACAAGCCGACGAGAGTGTATCCGCCATCAAGCGCCGGCCCGAGCACGAGATTGTCGCTGCGGCGAAGGGCATGAACCGCGTCGTGCAGGATCGACAGCGGCAGGGTCGGATTGTCGGAACTGACAAGCACGGCTCCGGAATGGCCCGCGCTCAGGAGGTCGACGGTTGCGCCGAAGAGCCGTGCACCGAGATCGCCGGAACATTGCGCCAGCAGGCGAAAGCTTGGCGGCAGCAGGGATCGGAGCGGCGCTTCCGAGCCCACGGGAGTGTAGACGGCGTAGCCTGTCACGTCTTCGGTGGCGGTCAGTGCCTCGATCGTGGCGGCCAGGTCGCGGATGAAGCACGCTGAGAGCGCAGCCGATTCCTCGGGCGCGAGTGCCGGCGACAGGCGGGTCTTTGATTGGCCAGCGATAGGCGTCTTGCAGACGATGCCGACTGCGATGCTTCGCACGGGCGGACCCCTAAGCTTGCGAAATCTGGCCTGCCTGTGCGAGGCCTCCTTTTTCGTCATTCGCCCCCAAGGCCAGCTATGTTACGTCGGTCCCTGGCGGCGTGAGAAAATTCAACAGAATATGTATGTAATTAAGTAACAACGGAAGGGATCGGAGCGTAGGCTCTGATGGAAGCCGAGTGAGCGAGCGCGACATTGATTGGGGCGACCTGATGCGCGCGGCCAACGGCGGCGATGCTGCTGCCTACAACCGGCTGTTGACGCGCCTCGCGCCAGCGGTCCGCGCGGTTGCGCGGCGCGGGCTTGGCCGCGCTGGACTTGGCCCCGAGGAGGCCGAGGACGTGGTGCAGGAGACCCTGTTGGCCATTCACCTCAAGCGGCATACCTGGGATCCGTCGTTGCCGCTCGGGCCGTGGGTGCGGGCGATCGCCCGCAACAAGCTGATCGACTCCATGCGCCGGCGCGGGCGTCGCGACCACGTCCCGATTGACGATGTGATCGACACACTGGCCAGCGATACAGCCGAGCCGACGCCGATTCCCGGCAAGCTCGATGAGCATTTGCAAAGCCTGCCGGACCGGCAGCAGAGCGTGGTGCGGTCGATCTCGCTTGACGGCGCATCCATTCGTGAGACGGCCGCACGGCTCAACATGAGCGAAGGCGCCGTGCGTGTCGCGCTCCACCGCGGCCTGGCGGCACTCTCGGCCAAATTCGGAACCGGCAAGTCATGAAGACCGACGACCTCATCCGCGCAATGACCAGCGATCTGGCACCGCCCGGCCCCTCGATCGAAACGCGATTTGCCGTGGCGTTCCTGCCGGGGGTACTGGTTGCCTTGGCTCTGTTCGCGGTCACGCTCGGTCCGCGCGGGGACCTGGCGCTTGTTGCGAGCGATATGCGCTTTCTGTTCAAGTTCGTGGTCACGCTGCTGCTTGCGCTCTGCTCGGCGCTTTTGGTCTGGCGCCTGCTGCGTCCAGGTGCGCCGGCGGGGCTGCAGATCGCGGCGCTGACCTTGGTGCCGCTGGTCTTGGCTGCCGGCGTGCTGGCGGAGCTGTTCGTTCTGCCGACGTCCTCGTGGTGTCCGAAGCTCGTCGGCTCGAATGGTCTCGTGTGCATCCTCAGCATTCCATTCTTTGCGCTGCCCATGCTGATCGCCGAGATTTTCGCATTGCGGCAGGGCGCCCCGACCAGGCCCACGCTCACCGGCGTGGTGGCCGGCCTTTTCGCAGGCGGCGTCGCCGCTGCGATCTATGCGGCGCATTGCCCCGACGATTCGCCGCTCTTCATTGCGCTCTGGTACAGCCTCGGCATCGCCATCGTGGCGCTCGCGGGCGGGCTCGCCGGGCGCCTGGCGCTGCGCTGGTGAGGCGCGTCAGTCGCCGGTGATGGCCTTGGCCCTGGCGACGACGGCAGCGGGTGTGGCGTAGAGCTCCTCGACGTGACGTGCGACCACCGCGCCGGTCATGGGCGTCACCAGCAATTTCATCTTTTCGGCGTCGGCTCTGAATTCAGGGTTGGCCACCATGGCATCGAAGGCTGTCCGCAGCATCGCAATCCGCTCCGCTGGCACGCGTCCCGCCACCATAAACAAACGGCCAAGCCGCTCCGGCGCCACCAGGAAATCATAGATCTGCCGGTCATCGGCGTTGTGCACCAGATCGCCACCCCAGGGGATATTGCCATCCATCCCCGGCACCAAGGTCGGTGAGAGCCGGATCACGATCTTGATCCGCCCCTCGCGCAGCCAATCCTCGGGCACGGATGTAAAGCCGCCGCAATCGCCGTCGATCTCGCCGCGCTCGATCGCGATGCGCTTGTCGGCGCTGCCGGCATAGCCCTGAACCTGCCGAAGTTTGATGCCGAACAGGTTGCGCAGCATGGCGGTGTCGACATTGCCCGCCGTGCCTGGCGCAGTCGCGCCGAACACCACGAGCGCGCTCGCCACCATGTCCTGCCATTTTTGAATCCCCGTGGCGCTGCGGACATAGCAGACGCGCACGTCCTCGCTGACATTGCCGAGCCAGCCGAAGCTCCGGAAATCGAGCTTCACCTTGTCTGGCGCCGTGATCGCCTCCGTCAGCAGCGCCGAGCTGAAATGCGCCAGCACGGTGCCGTCCTCGGGGCTGCTGTTGAGCGCCATCACCGAGCGCAGCGTACCGGCACCCGGCATGTTCTGCGCAACAACCGCGGGCGAGCCGGGAATATGCCGTCCGAAGTGGCGCTGGACGAGGCGAGCATAGGCGTCGGCGCCGCCACCCGGCGGCAGACCGACCAGGATCCTGAGCGTCTTTCCACTGTAGAAACCCTTGACGTCCTGCGTCTGGCCACGCGCCGGCATGGTCATGATCGGCAGCACGAAGGCCGCAACCATCAACCAGCGGGACATCAGCGAGGCCGTCATGCCGGCATCTCCACGAGGTGTGTGAGGTCGCTCAAGGCTCCTTGAGGCCGGCGCCGACGATCACGTCGCGCCATTTGGCGGCGTCGGTTCGAATACGCAGCGCCAGCGCTTCCGGGGTGCCGGTTTCGATCTCGACGCCCTGCTTGTCGAGCGCCTCGCGCGTTTCCGGTGCGTTGAGCACGGCAACGGTGACGCGGTTGAGCCGCTCGATGATCGGCGCCGGTGCTCCGGCGGGCAGCACGAGCGCTGTCCAGAGCGCCGACTCGTAGCCGGGCAATCCCGCCTGCGCCATGGTCGGGATATCGGGCAACATGGCGTTTCTGCGCTCGCCGGTGGTCGCGAAGGCTCGCAGCTTGCCGTTGCGGACGTGGGCGAGCGAGGGCGCGATGGTGCCGAACAGGAGCTCGATCCGGTTCTCCATCAGGTCGACCACCGATTGTCCTGTGCCGCGATAGGGCACGTGCACAAGCCGCACCCCGGCTATCTTCTCGAACAGCGCGCCGGAAAGATGCGCCATTGTGGCGGGGCCCGCCGAGGCGTAGCTGATGGTGGCTGGCTTCTCCTTCGCCATCGCAATCAACGCTGCGACGTCAGTCGCCGGGAACTTCGGGGCGCCGAGCAGCACGAACGGCGAGCTGCCGATCAGCGCAACCGGCGCGAAGTCCTTGACCGGATCGTAGCTCGGATTGGCCGACAGCGCGGTGGCGGACGCGTGCGTCGTGGTGTTGGCGAGACCGAGCGTGTAGCCATCGGGCTGCGATCGCGCGACCGCTTCCGTGCCAATCATGCTGCTCGCGCCGACGCGGTTGTCGATGACGATCTGCTGGCCCAGACGGTCCGATAGCTTCTGACTCACAATGCGGGCGATCGTGTCGGAGCTGCTGCCGGCCTGGAACGGCACGATCAGCCGGATCGGGCGCTCCGTCGGCCAGCCCTGCGCGATGGCAAGGCTTGGCGACAAGACAAGACTTGGCAACAGGATGAGGGCGAGAGAGGCACTGACCAGCCTGATCACGAGAAAGCCCCTGCGGAACGAGAAACCTGCTGAAAGCTTAGCAAACGCCGTGCCAGCCGCCAGCCGGGGCGTATCGCCTCAGGCGATCTGCTCGGCTTCCCGCAGGCTTTCGATCAGGGAGGTGCGCAGCAGAAACGCCCGCGCAAGTTTCGGGTCCTCCGCTGTGCGGTGCAGCTGCTCGTGGTTCTTGCGGCGCACGGCCGGATCCTTCTCGGCCAGCACACGCTTGTTGCGGATCGTCTCTGCCTGCGTGTGCTGCAGCGCGACGTGGCGGCGCTGCCGCTCGTAGCGGTCGAGCACCTCGTCGCCGACCTCCTTGCGCAGGATATTGATCAGCTTGTCGGCGAGGTTGATGGCGTCATGGATGCCGCTGTTCATGCCCATGGCGCCGATTGGGCTGTTCACATGCGCGGAGTCGCCAGCGAGGATCGCGCGGCCAATGCGGAACTTGGTGGCGACGCGCTGGTGCACCGTATAGAGATTGCTACCCACGATGTCGTAGCCGCCCTGCTTGGGCAGGAACCCCTGCAGTCGCGCCTGCAGCGCCTCCGGCCGCTGTAAGGCTTCCGGATCCTCTTCGGGCGCGGTTGGAAAGTGCACGCGCCAGCGGTCGGGCGGTCCCTTCCAGTGAAACAGGTTCGACCATTCGTCGGGGTCGGAGATGTAGTTGCGCTCGGCGTAGCCGTGCTTGCGGAAATCGTAGGCGACCTCGATGTTGAGGGTGCGGTCCGGATAGGTGAAGCCTTCGAACTCGATGCCGAGGTCCTTGCGGATGATGCTGCGCGCGCCTTCGCCGCTGACGATGTAGCGGCCCTCGATGACCTCTTCCTCGCCGGCCGGATTGGTGACGCGGGCGATCACCCGATCGGCGTCCTGCTCGAACGATCTGAAAGTCGTTCGCAGGCGGAGATCGATCAGCGGATGCGCCTTCGCCATCTTCAGCGCTTCCTCGACGATCTTGATGCGCTCGCACTGTAGAACGTACGGAAAACGCGTGTCACCCTTGAGATGGATGTGATCGAACGCCGCAATCAGCTTGTTCTCGTGTCGGTCCAAGTAATGGAAGACCGGCGCGATGATCCCGCGCGGCTCGATCTTCTCGTAGAGGCCGATCCGATCGAACATTTCGAGCGTGGCGGGGTGGTTGGTGCCGGCGCGCGGCACCTGCTCCAGAAAATTGTCGTCACCCAGCGTTTCGATGAGCGTGACCGGGATCTCGTCCTGGGCCAGCGCAAGCGACAGGCACAGGCCCACGGGACCGGCGCCGATGACGACGACGCGATCGGACTTTGTGGCACTCACGACTTTGCTACGACGTCCTTGGTGGCGCCGACCCAGCCATTGTGCGTGAGGTCGAACACGATGCCGAGCGGATCGCGATACTTGGCCTCGTAATACGAATTCGGCGAGGTCGGCCGGCCTTCGAGATAGGTCCCGCCCGCATCGAGCACCTTCTTTTCCGACGCATCGAGGTCGTCGACCCACATGCCGAAGTGATAGAGCCCGACCTTCTCGTTCCCTTCCTGCTTCAGGAGGGCGATGTTGATCGTTCCATCCGACAGGTAGACGCCGCGGCGAGCATTGCCGGCGCGCTTGAGGTCAAACGCCGTCTCGAAGAACTTCGCGGCCGCTTCCGGGTCGGGGACGATCAGTGCGATGTGGCGCATCTTGGCCATGGTATTTTCCCTTGCTCGACGTTGTCGGCTTGCTGGCGAGTATAGACGTCCGCGGGAGCCGCACAACAGCGGGGCCCAACCCTTCGCCTGTCATGCAAGCCTCAATACGCGCGGTTGTGCGGCGGCTCGTTGCGAACGAGCACGCGCTCGACATTGTCCCAGGCCGAGCGGAACAGGAAGGCCGAGGACTGCCGCGTGACGCCGGCGATGTGTGGGGTTAGCAGCAATTTCTGGGCGGCCTCGCCGGTGAGTGAGAGCAGGGGATTGTCGGTTGCCGGCGGCTCGGTCGAGTAGACGTCCACTGCGGCCCCGCCAAGTCCGCCCGCCTTAAGATGCTCGGCGAGGGCGGCTTCGTCGACCACGCCTCCGCGCGCGGCCTGGATCAGGACCGCATCGCGTTTCATGCGGGCAAGCTCCCGGCTGCCGATCAGGCCGGTGGTCGATGGCAGGAGCGGCACATGCAGGCTCACCACGTCGGCGGTCGGCAGCAGCTGGTCGAGGCTGAGAGCTTCCGCCTCGATGGCGGCGACCACGGCCGCCGCTGCTGGCATCAGTGGTGATGGATCGTAGTAGCAGATGCGGCAGCCCGCCCGATGGAATGCGGTCGCGGTGGCGCGGCCGATGACGCCGAAGCCCACGATGCCGACCGTGATGCCGCCGAGCCCGGACAGATTGTCGGCGATCATGCGGGCGCGGAAGGCCACATAGTTGCCGCGCTTGATCTCGGCGTCCGCGAAGGCAAGCCGGCGCAGCAGCAGCGTCGCGGTCGTCACCGCATATTCGGCCACTGCATCGTTGCCGGTGACGTTCGCGACCGGAATGCCAAGCCGCATCATTTCAGTCTGGTCGAGCCGGTCGAGACCGGCTCCGGTGACCTGCACGAGCTTCAGCGCACTTCCTTCGAAGAACGACGCTGCAAGCTTCGGTCCGACTGCCGGAATTACCAGCGCCTGCGCCGCCTTGATGCGCTGTGCCAGCGATGGGTCATCCGGCTTGAGATAGGTCACCGTCAGGGAAGCCGGCGGCAGAACGCCAAGCCGCGCGAAATCGGCCTCGGGCCGCAGGCACAGAACGTCCGCGCTCATGCGGCCTCACGCCTCGAAGCTTGCAAATTCCTGGGTCCCGGCGCTGACATCCGGCACCGGAAAGAAGCACAGGAGCACGAGCGGCTCGTTTCCGGTGTTGAGCGTCATGTGCTTCTCGTTCGCCGGAATGAGCACGATGTCGCCCGGCTTGATCGGAATTTCGCCGCTCTCCGAATGGCTCACGCCGGTGCCGCGCAACACATAGATGCACTCTTCGAAGCCGTTGTGGCGATGCGGGCCGCGCGGCTTGTCGCCGGGCTTTGGCACCGCGACCTCGGCGATCCGGAAACTCACACGCGAGCCGATCTCGCCCGAGACCGGCTCGAGCGACGTGCGCCCGGGCAGTCCGAGCTTCTTGGCGTCCGATTGTTTCAACAGCCGTGCCATCACTTCACCTGTCGCAGGCGTTTGACCTCGGCGGTGCCGCCCTGCACTGCGTCGAGCTGAGTGAAGATGTCGGTGGCCTCGCGCGCGATAGCGTCGACAATGTCCGTTAGCATGCGATGGCCTTTCTCCGCGGTCGCATGCTGCGGGCTGCCGAACCAGCCGGTCGGCGCGATCGAGCGGATGTCGGTGAGCACCGGCTGATAGGCGCGGGTGCGCCGCAGCTTGTCCATCTTGTGCCCGTGCGAATGATCGGACGAATAATCGATGCGGTCGAGATGCACGAGATCGGGCCGGTGCGCGAGCACGGCGAGCGCTTCAATCTCGCCGCCATGGGTAAGGCCATTGCAGGAATGGCCATAGAGCTCTTCCGCGACGTAGCAGGCCTGCACGGTGAGCACGGTCATGCCGTGCTCGCGATGCAGCGCCTCGGCCGTCATCGCGAGCGAGGGGATGTTGCCCTCGTGCCAATTGAGAATGACCAGATACTTGGCGCCATGCTTGGCGGTGGAGACGCAGGTCTCGGTCAGGACACGCATATAGGTGTCGGGCGTGAGCGTGATCGTGCCCTCGAAAGGCATGTGCATGGGCGTGACGCCGAGCGGCGTCGAGGGCAGCACCAGGCCGTCCATGCGCTCGGCGACCGCGTGTGCGACGACATTCGCGGCGAGCGTATCGGTGCCAGTCGGCAGATGCGGCCCGTGCTGCTCGATCGAGCCGGTCGGCAGCAGCACCAGCGGGTTCCTCTTAAGCTGGGCCGCGATCTCCGGCTGCGTCAGGTCGACGAAATAGCGGCTAGGCAACATGGCTTATCCTTTCGGCGACGCGCGCATGGGCCTCCGCGAGCACGTCGGCGATGCGCACCGCCTGTCCGTTCTTCTCGATCGAGCGCAGCGCCGCATAGACCACCGCAACCGCGACATTGCCGTTGTGCGCAGTGAGCTCGTTCGGCTTGCCGGTGCGGCAGCTCTCGGCGAACATCTCAAGCTCGGCGCGGAACATGTCGCTTTCCGGGATCGTGAGCTCCTCGCGCTTGGCGTAGCCATCCTTGCCGCGCTGGATATAGAGCGTTGAGGTCTTGTGCAGCTCGGACGGGGTGTCCCAGGTGCCGAAGTCGATCTCGAAATGCATGAGCCCCTGCGAGCCGAACACGCGCACGGCGAAAATGCCGGGCGAGGTCCAGGAGGCGCCGACATAGCCGATCTTGCCGTCGGCAAACCGGATCAACGTCATCGACTGGTCATCGACCTCGGCGCCTACCGGCGAAAGCTTCGACGCCATCGATGACGCCTCGACGATCTCGCCGCCGAGATAGTGCACCACATCGAAGTGATGGATCGCGAGCTGCGACAGCGGCCCGCCCGGCGCGCGGTCCTTGTACCAGCGCCACATCTTGGGGGTGAGCTCGAGCGCGCGTTCGTTGGAGAAGTTCGCCTCGATGAAGCCGACACGGCCAAGCTCGCCGGCGTCGATCGCCTCGCGCATTTTGCGGATGCCCGCCATCAGACGCGCGCTGTGGCCGACCGTAACGGTCACGCCATAGGTCTTCTCCAGCGCCTCGATCTCGAGTCCTTCCTCGAGCGTGCTGGCGATCGGCTTCTCGGTGTAGACGTGCTTGCGCGCCTCGGCCACCTCACGCGCGAGCGGCAGGTGCTGCTCGTTCGGCACGGTCAGGATCACGCCCTTGATCTGCGGATCGGCCAGCATGGTGGCGAGGTCGGAGGTCGGCGCGACCCCAAATTCCTGCTGGAACGCTGCGCGCTTGTCTTCCGAGCGGCTGTAGGCGGCGACGATCGTTAACGCGTCGGACGCCCGGGCAGCCCGGGTGAGCACCTTGGCCCAGCGGCCAAGCCCGACGATTCCGACTTTCACCTGATTTGCGCTCATGAACCACCACTTTTGGGCCACCATTCTTGGGCGTCACAACTAGACCAGCAACCGCGAAATTGCCAGCCCGCCGCGGCCTCACTACAGTCGCGGCTCCTCAGGCCGGTATTCCATGAGCAACGTCTCGCGCACCATCAAAGATCTGGTGATTGCCAATCGCATCCTCGCCAATCTCGGCATCGTCGATGCCTTTGGCGACATCAGCGTGCGGCATCCCTCCGACCACGGACGTTTCTTTCTGGCGGGCCCGGTGAGCCCGGGCGTGGTCGAAGTTCCCGACATCATCGAGTTCAAGCTCGATGGCCATCCGGTCGCGAGTGGTGACCGCGAGCTGCCGCGCGAGCGCTTTATCCATGCCGCTATCTATGAGCCGCGTAGCGATGTGAAGGCAATCCTGCACGCCGCGCCCGAAGACATCCTGCCATTCGGCATCACGCAGACGCCGCTGCGCTCCGTCATTGCGTCGGTCGGCGATATCGGCCAGCGCGTGCCGGTCTGGGACATCGCCAAGCGGTTCGGCAACGCAACCGATCTCGCGGTCTCAAGCCTGGAGCAGGGCCGCGACCTTGCGCGCACTCTGGGCAAGGCCAGGGTGGCGCTGCTGCGCGGCGCGGGCTTCATCGTGACCGGCCGTACGCTCAATGATCTGGTGCGCCTGTCGGCCTACATCCCGCGCAATGGGCGAGCGATCATGGAGGCGATGCCGCTCGGCCGTATCAAGTCCATCTCGGCCGGAGAGACGGCGGCGCGGCTCGCGATCGACCCGGAATCTGGAATACTGGGCGCGGCAGGCCGGCTGCGACGAATTGCTTGCCGATTAGCCGCATTGGCCGGTGCCGGGGCCAGGGCTATAAGACGGTAAATCCGGATGGAGGAAAGATTGTTTGAACGCCTCGCTCCTCGCATCATTGTCGCCGCGCAGTGCCTTGTCGCTGCGACGATCCCGGCGCACGCCGACGCCGTCTCTGATTTCTACAAAGGCAAGACGCTCTCGCTGATCGCCGGGTTCCCGCCGGGCGGCGGCTACGACACCTATGTGCGTGTACTGGCACGCCACTTCGGCCGGTTCATTCCAGGCCAGCCGCTGGTCGTCGCCTCCAACATGCCGGGCGCCGGCTCGCTCACCGCCGCCAACCACATCTATGGCAAGGCCACTGCGGACGGGCTCTCGCTCGCGATGTTTGCGTCGTCCGCCGCCATGGAACCGCTTCTGGGCAACAGGGCCGCGCAGTTCGACAACACCAGGTTCAGCTGGATCGGCAGCATGTCGAATGATGTGGCCTATTGCGGCGTCTGGCAATCGGCGGCGGCGCCGGCAACCTTCGACGAGATGCTCACCAAGGAGACGATCTTCGGCGGTGGCGCGCCGGCGGCGATCACCTATCAGCACCCGATGGTGCTCAAGAATGTGCTGCGCGCCAATATCCGTGTCATCCAGGGCTATGCCGGAACGCGTGACATCAATCTCGCCATGCAGCGTGGCGAGGTGCATGGCACCTGCGGCCTGTTCGGCTCCTCGATCAAGTCCTCGTTCGCCGAGGACGTGAAAGTCGGGCGCCTGAAGATCGTGATCCAGATGGGCAACAAGAAGTCGGACGAGTTCGGTGCCGTGCCAAGCGTGTTCGACTATGCCAGGACCGACGAGGAGCGGCCCGTGCTCGACGTCCATTTCCGCCAGCTTCTGCTCGGCCGGCCGGTTGCGGGTCCGCCCGGCATTCCGGCCGACCGTCTGAAGGCGCTACGCGAGGCGCTCACCGCAACCATGAAGGATGCCGAGTTCCTATCAGAGGCCAACAAGGCTGGGCTCGATATCGATCCGGCCTCGGTCGAGGAGGTCGACGCGCTGCTCAAGCGCTTCGCCGCATTCCCTCCCGAGGTGTTCCGCAAAGCGCAGGAAGCGATCGGGCGGTGAGGGGAGTGAGTAGTGAGGAGTGAGTAGAAATTCATCGCGTTATTCCGCAATCTCCTTTCCTACCCACTACTCACTCCTGACTACTCACTGCAACAGGTCACACACTCAATTGGCTTTCCCACAATTTGGCAGTGGTGATCAGGAAGGCACAGGCGCAGACAACTCGGTCCTGCGACTCGCAGGTATCCTCCAATTGCAGGACGGCGACGCTCCCAGATCATCGTATCGATCGGACGATGTACGGAGGGGGCTGCAATGCGAAGGTTCCGTGGTGCCGGTGTTGCGTCGAGTCTCGTTGCGTCCGGTCTTGTTGCGGTAAGTGTTATGACGACCAGCGGCTCGGCCGCAGATTTTCCGGCCGTCAAGTCTCCGGTCCTCAAGGCGCCGGCCGCGTTGTGGAGCTGGAGTGGACTTTACATCGGCGGCCATATCGGCGCTTCGTTGAGCATTACCGACATCGCGGATCCTCTCGGTGCTCCAATCTACGGCGACAAAGTCAGAAGTCCTGGCTTCATCGGCGGCGGCCAGATCGGCTTCAATCATCAGCTGGGGTCAGTGGTGTTTGGCGTCGAGGCGGATGTAAGCGGCGTCAGCTCCGACGGCACCAATACGTGCTTTGCGGTTTCTGGAGATTCCGCCAGCAGCAATTGCCGGGTTCGTCCGGATCTGTACACAACCGTAACCGGCCGCATTGGATATGCGGTCGACCGTTCCCTGTTCTACGTCAAGGGTGGCGCGGCCTGGACCCGTGGTACGGTCGATATGTTCGTCAACAACAACCCTAACGGCGTGTTCACCAGTGCGAGCAGCTTTGTCACGCCAGGCTGGACCGTGGGTGCTGGCGTCGAACACGCGTTGGCGTCGGCTTGGTCGGTGAAACTTGAATACGATTATCTGGGCTTCCGAGGCCAGGATGTCGCGACGCCTTATGTCCCGGGAAATCCGTTCGGCACCGCTCCCACCACCACGATTTCGCAGCACGTCCACCAGTTCAAGCTCGGCTTGAACTATCGCCTTGCAGATGGAGTGAATTGGCCGGGGAGCGCCTCCGCAATGCCGTTCAAGGCGGCGCCGATCAACTCGCCATCGGGTTGGACGATGGAGGCTGGTGCGCGCTATGTCTATGGCTGGGGCCGGTTTCAAAAAGATCATGGCAGTGGGCTTGCCGATGGAAGCGGGGATCCCAACGGCATGGTCACGTCCCGGCTCACCTACGACAACATGCAGACGAACACTTCAGAGGTGTTCGGCCGGATCAACGGTCCTTGGAACGTTTTCGTCAAGGGATATGCCGGCGTGGGCGTGACCGGCCGCGGAAAGCAGAACGACGAGGACAGCTTCGTTTTTATTCAGGGAAACGGCACGGCCCCGTATTCGAACTCGTTCTCGGATAAGGTGGAAGGCCACCTCAACTACGCGGTCGCCGATATCGGCTACGATTTCATTAAGGGGTCGGGCCATAAGGTCGGAGCCTTTGTTGGCTACTCATATCTCGACCAGGCGCTCAATCGCTTCAATTGCGTTCAGATCGCCAATCTGGAAAAAGGCAGCTGCACGGCGCCCGGCCAGCCACCGACGCTGCCCAATGTTGTGCGTTTCCAGGAGATCGACAAGTGGCATGCACTGCGTGTCGGCATCGCTGGTGAAATGATGCTTGCCGACCGGGTGAAGCTCAGCGGCGAGGTTGCGTATCTGCCCTTCGTGCATTTCGAGGGGCAGGATAATCACTTTCGCAATCCGATCGTGCAGTTTCCGGCCACGTCGAACGGCGGACATGGTGTTCAGGCGGAGGCGCTGCTGTCTTACTACGTCACCGATCGCCTCTCATTTGGTGTCGGCGGACGATATTGGGGACTCTGGACAACCGACGGCCAATTCAGGTTCGCAGAAGTCGGATCTCCCGCCAACTCGGCAAAGTACTATCGCGCAGCCTTCGAGCAGGCGGGTGTGTTCGTGCAGACGGCCTATCTGTTCGGCGGCGATGATGCGTCGCGCACGACCCCCATGTACTACAAGGCTCCGTCCGCGGGCGCGCGCAACGATTGGAGCGGATCCTATGTGGGTGTTGTCGGCGGGGGTGATTGGGGTCGCAGCAAGCACGTCAACAACGGCAACGGCATCAATGGCACCCGCGCCAGCGATATTACGTCGACGTTTCATGTGAACGGCGCTCTGGTCGGAGCGAGTGCCGGCTACAATGCGCAGTTTGCCAGCATCTGGCTATTCGGTCTGGAAGGGGACATGTCGTGGTCGAATGCCAGCGGGACGGCACCTTTCATACTACCCTACAACACGGCGCGTCATGCCGGGACCAAAGAGTCTTGGCTCGCAACGGCTCGTGTTCGTCTCGGTGTTGTGCCGGTTGATCGGTGGCTCGCCTATGTCACCGGCGGCGTTGCGCTCGCCGAGATCAAAGCTCAAATCATCAATGAGGACATTACGTATACGGAGTCACATATCCGCGGTGGTTGGACGGTCGGCGCCGGCGTTGAAGTGGCGCTTGACCGTAACTGGTCGGCCAAGCTGGAATATCTGCATGTTGGCCTGACCGATACGCCATACTTCACGCCTCAGCCGGCAGCCGACACCGTCAATCGTGGTGGCGGCGTGCCGTTCAATCAAGAGATCGTGCGTGGCGGATTGAGCTATCGATTGAACTAGGAAGGGTTACGAGTGAATAGTGAGTAGTGAAAAGGAGATTGCGGAATAGCGGGATGAGTTTCTACTCACTATTCGCTACTCGCGATTCCTAATCAAACCGGCTCGTCACCAATCACCGCCGTGCGTTCCATGCGCCGCCGCTCGGGATAATAATCGTTGGCGGCATAGTGCTGGGTCGAGCGGTTGTCCCAGAACACGATTGTGCCCGGCGTCCAGCGCACGCGGAACTGATATTCCGGCACCTGCGCCTGCGCAAACAGCACGTTGAGGATGGCCTGGCTTTCCGCCGGCTCCATGCCGTCGATGTGCAGGGTGAACTGCGGATTGACATAGGTGGACTTGCGCCTGGTGACCGGATGGGTGCGCACGACCGGGTGCAGCGGATTGGGGAACATCTCCTCCATCTTGCGCAGCTTCGCCTGGTCTTCCTCCGACTTGCCGAACAGCACGCGGAAATTCTTGAAGTCGTGCACTGCGCGCAGGCCGTTGATCATGCCCTTGAACACGTCGCTCAAACCTTCGTAAGCCGCCTCCATGTCCGCCCACAGCGTGTCGCCGCCGACCTTCGGCATGATCTCGCAGCGCAGGATCGTGTACTTCGTAGGGTTCTTCCGGAACGTCGTGTCGCTGTGCCAGACGTCGGTCGAGAGCACCGGGTTGTCCTTGTGGTTGTCGAGCACGAGGATCTCCGGGAACTGACCCTGCGGCCGCATCGGGTGCACCTCGAGCTCGCCCAAGTGCCGGCTGACCGTGACATGCTGCCCGGTCGTCAGATGCTGGTCGCGTATGACGATGATCTTGTGCTCGATCAGGGCGGCTTCGAGCGCCTGGAACGTCGCAGGCTCGTGCTCCTGCTTGAGGTCGAGCCCGTGGATCTCCGCGCCGAGCCGTGCGCCCAGGCGCTCAACCTTGAACGGAGGCTTGCCGGCGGTGGCGGTCGTTTTGTCGCCGGCGATGTTGATGTTCATAGGCTGCTCCGGATAGTCGCTTTCGGCATGATCGCTTTCGCAGCCGATTATGCGGCCTCCAAGCCGGCGTTCCAAGCCGGTTGCGCCGGCCAGGTCGCCTTGACAGGGGGGGCGGCCGCCCGTTGAGTCATATCGATGGGCAAGCTCGAGATCGACGACGTAACGATGTGCTTCGGCGAGGTGGTGGCGGTCGACCGCGTCTCGCTCACGGTCGCCGAGGGCGAAACCGTGGTGCTGCTCGGTCCGAGCGGCTGCGGCAAGACGACGCTGATTCGTATCATCGCCGGGTTGTTGACGGCCGACCGCGGCGACGTGCTGGTGAATCAGCAAGGCGTCACGGCGCCGGGGCGCGACCGCTGCATGGTGTTTCAACAGTTCGGCCTGCTGCCTTGGCGTACCGTATTGAGCAACGTTGAGTTCGGCCTGGAGATCGAAGGCATGGCGCGTGAAGAACGGCGCGCCGTGGCGGAGAAGTATATCGAGCTCGTCGGCCTCAAAGGCTTTGAGAATTATTATCCGCACCAGATCTCGGGTGGTATGCAACAGCGGGTCGGCATCGCCCGCGCGCTGTCGAAAAAGCCGGAAATCTTGCTGATGGACGAACCCTTCGGCGCGGTCGACGCGCAAACGCGCGAGCAACTCCAGGAAGAATTGTTAAAAATCTGGGCGCAGACCGAAACCACGGTGGTGTTTGTGACGCATAGCATCGATGAGGCGATTTATCTTTCCGATCGGGTCGTGGTGATGCAGGCGCGGCCCGGCCGGATCAAAGAGGAAGTGGCCGTCGATCTGCCGCGGCCGCGTTGGGAAGGCGATATCAAAGCCGATCCGCGCTTCGCGCAACTGCGCGCGCGTTTGCGCGATTTGCTGCGAGATTAACTATGGCGCTGCCGACCAACGAACAGATTATCGAGGAATTGGGCCTCCGGCGCGAGCGGCGCTGGTCGATCTACGATCACCCGAATCTCATTCGTCTCGCGTCGGTGACGGTTTTTCTGCTGCTTTGGGAATTTTTCGGACGCAAAACCGATCCGATCCTTTTTACGTATCCAACC
>Ga0137409_10002237_pt1 | contig 20846 bp, 18 predicted proteins | sample CZODoug1_16funga_FD_122059 | JGI IMG/M metagenome (GOLD analysis project Ga0137409, IMG submission 122059) | Vadose zone soil fungal communities from Angelo Coast Range Reserve, California, USA - CZODoug1_16fungal (Hybrid Assembly) | ecosystem: Environmental > Terrestrial > Soil > Vadose zone... | reverse complement strand
AACTCAGCCGATCCCTGTTCTTGAGAGCCTCAGCGCGCAATTCCTCGGGGACTATTAAGTCGGGAAGCCACTGTCCCGCAACCTCTTCTGCTGTGTACCCGAAGATTCGTGTGAATTCCTTGTTGACCCGCAACACGTGAAAGTCTTCGTCGGTCAGGATTACCGCGTCGGGTGATAGCTCAAACAGTCCATCGAGCTGCTCTTTCCGTCTGCGCAATTCCTCATTCGCCGCAGTCAGCCTTGCCGTTCGGTCCGCGACCGCGACCTCGAGAGCATCCCTTGACCGTCTTACCCAGATCATGAGGACGGCAAAGAGCAAGAACACCAGGTTATACAGAGCGCGAGAGAGGCTGCTGGTTGCCCCTTCGACGATGAAGCCCCGGATCAATGACGAAAGCAAAACTGCCACAATACCGGGCTTCGTACCGGCGTACCAAAACGTCACCGCGATTGCCGATAGCGCAAATGCAGCAAATGGATGAGGCAGATCGAAGTAACGAAACAGAAGCTCCAGCAACAGAGCGCCGGTGACCGAAGCGAGGGCTAATCCATAGCGCGTCGCGAAAGACACTCCGGGCCGCGCGATCCATTTCGTTATAGCTGAATCAGCCATACTTCAGTGGTTCTCTAACGTGCCGAACTAAGGGTTCGATTGGTGCTCGTCTGAGTTTTACTGTAGCTCGGTTCCCATTGCCGCACAACACGGTCGGGAGCCATATCTCTCCTGCGGCTTCGCGCGAGGTGCAGTCGCAGTCTTCTCGTTGAAAGGCGTAAACAGTCGCTGGCCTGATGAGTCGATTGAAGCCCTCAAGCTGGTCGAATCGTACTTGATACACTGCTTTCGCAGACCGTTTGAACCGCCGCGTAACGGCTGGGTGCGTTCAGCCGGCGCATGATCCTGTGGACGTGATTCTTGACAGTAAATTCTGAAAGGCGCATGGTCTCGGCGATTTCCTTATTCGAGAAGCCGCGGGCCAGAAGTGCAATGAGCTGTTGCTGCCTAGCGGTTAAACCTAGCCTGTGACAGAGCCGCTGATTCAGAATCATAGAGCCTTCGCGTGTCGTGCGAGCAACCAACTGAAATAGATGATGACAGAGGCGCGGAGGGGAAACCGCTTCTCCCGCAACCACTCTGCGTACCGCCGCGAAAGTATCTTCGGCACTCGCATCCCCTAAGAGGTAACCGCTCATGCCTGCTCGCACGGCTTGGAGAAAGATTTCCGGATCATCCTCCATGCCGAAGAGGATTGCTTTTCTACCTGGCGATAAGGATAGAAGGTCACTGATAAAATTCGAGGGGAAAGCTGCGGCGGAAGCTTGATCCGCAAGCAGAACGTCGCAGTTTGAGGAAGCCACAAGTTTGTACGCTGCCGGAGAGTAGCGGATGGAATCCACAAGGCAGAAGTCCGGCTGCTTTTGGAAAACCGTGCTCATCGCTTCGCGTAACATACGGTTTTCGATGATGAGGAAGAGCTTCGTCAGCTTTGTCTCAGAGATGGTTTTCGTAAGCTCCATAGTCTCCTATCCGATTCGATCCGTTTTGCGAAACTGCGCGGAGTTGAGATTGCCAGGGCGATTGCATGGGTGATTGGCATACCCTGCCTTTCCATACCCGAATAGCCATTCAGCACTCTGGACCACAAGTGAGCCTCCGAGAGGCTTCCAGAGCACGCTTCCAACGGATCAATCGCCCTGGAAGGCTGGCAATGTCCTTCAGATGCACTACGCCGCGATACGCTAGGTATCTGATGCGAGCCGTCTCCAGCCGGAAGGAATTAATTGTATCGGTGGCCTCAACTGCTCCCAGCGATGCCTGTGACCTCCTGGGGAGCAGTCGGCTCCTCAAGTAGCGCATCCTGAGTCTCCGATCAGGAATGAACTCTTCGATCAGAAAAAGATTATTCAGGCTCCCGGGCCAGTCAGAGATCGCCCAATCCAAAGCAAAATAATCCAGCCAAGCACGCAGTGAAGGAGTTGTTGCATCCGCCGTCCAGGACTTGATTGGCGACGGTAGCGGGCTTTGAAACAAGCGGCTTACCAACCCGACGATAAACGCGAAAATACTCTTGGCTAACCGAGCATTGCTGGTACGGCCGATCACCCGGTACCAGAAGGCTTCATCTTGCTGATGATTTGCGATGCAATTGCTAATCTCCAAAAGCCATGAGACACGCACCCAGGAGCGAAACGAGTGACGGAAAGCATGCAAAACCTGCAGGAGAAACTTGTCTTCCAGCGACAAGCTGAGAAACTCTACGCCATTCACACACTGTCGCTGGGCTTTCTTCAGACAATCCTGGGGAGATTCGACCAGCAGCCAGGGGCAATCCTCCCATAGGGACGTGTGTAAGTCGACTTGGCGATGGCGCTGCCGCACGTACAAATCGTCGTGGCGAGAGGGGATATGCTGCAAGGGAGTAGTGAAGCAAGTTTCACCCGACTCGTTGAGCTGGGAAGTGGAATAACCACAGGATTGAAGAGCCTCGGCGGCCACCCTGATGTCCGTCGAATCGACCAGGAAATCAAAGTCGACCTGATGTCGGAGAAAGGGCTCTTGACAAAAATCGGGCGTGAGGCTGAACCCTTTTAACAAGGCCGCGGTCACTCCGAATGCACGAAAAGCGGAATTGAGGCGCTGCGCTTCGTCAAGCAGGTCTCGCGTGCGCTCAACATTTTGTGTCACGCGACGGCTGAGGACCTGACGCCATTCGAGTGGAATTCGCGGTGTGGCTTCAAAATCCTGCAATCGCCGCAAGAAAGTAAGCGCCAGACCGCTGCGGTCTAACCACAGCAATAAGGCATGGCCAGGTTTACTATCCAACTTTGGAAGCATCAGGACGCCGGAAAAGTCAGGATCATGACGCAGAGCAGCGAGAATCGCCCGTTTCGAACGAACATCAGCCATTGGCAACCTCTTTGCTCCATATGGCACCGCGAGGGTTTGGGTCTGAAACGAGAACCTCATTTGTCATTTGGCAAAGAAGGGGCACGAGAAATTCCTGGTGAGCACGTACGTCGATGTCAGCGCCTATGAACCCAAACAACTCTCGCCGTTCGTGATCCACTCCCACCACGCAGGCGGTCCCTAGCAGGACCACGGTTAGCGTCCCCGATTTCAAGAACAGCGGGGGCTCCAGCAGGCCGTGCGAGTCCGCATCGCGAATGAGCGTCCACGCCAGATTCTGTTCGCCAGCCCCATCGTGATCCGGATCGAAAGGAAGCGCCGGGAGAAGCGTGAAATCATTGGTTTGAACCATCATGCGAAGTCCACCGACGCGATACTTAGCCTTCACCGGAGTCGGAATGAACCGTCGCAGTAGATCGGGCGCTTCGACGTTATTTGAAGGGTTAAACTCTTGCATGGCTGGCCTCCGCAAGAAAGTGATCAACGGCCTCAGCAGTTCTGTGAGGATTCTCGCCGGTTCGGAGAATCCAGGATGGGAAAGCGGAAAGGCTCCGAATCATGCTCGTACGCACCGTCTTTGCTTCGGTGACCTCATCGGGGAGGCGCTCGGCACTTTTCTCAAAGAAATCCCTGACGTATTGGGACCGACAGGGAACTATGTGGCAGCCGAGGGTTGGGGCGCGCTCCAGAAAAAAAATCGACTGCGGGGTGGCGATACGTTTCACAGTGAAACCAATCGAGTGCGCCGGACCAATCTCATAAGCCAATTCACCATTCAATGTCCTTCGAGGCGAGAACTGATAGAGTTCCGGAAAGAATCGAACCGTGTCGGGCAGGAGTTTGATTGGAGAAGACAGGCCATGTGCGACGAGAGTGGACTGTTCTTTGGAAACATAGGTCCAGTCATCAGAGATGAATGTAAACCCCCGTTGCGCCAAGGCCGCGGCTAGTGTGGATTTACCGGCGCCCGAGGCGCCGGCCACCAGGAACCCGCGCCCATTGCGCTTGAGACACGCACAATGTAACGGAGCGACACCCAAGTTCGTCCCGAGAACGCCCAAGGTGATTGGAATTAGCAGGCTGTTCCAGAAAGAATCGTCGCACGCGGCGGGACTCGAGAGAACTCCGTAGACGCGTCGCCGCAGCAAATCATAGGTCAGGAAGCTGCGCGGCGGGAGAATCGCAAACACCAAGTGGCGCAGGCCTCGAAAATGCGCAGGATGTTCCGAAGTGCTGCCAAGCGTCGCATCAACAATGATATTCATTTCGAATGACCGTGCGTCGCTCTGTTTCCGGATCGGAAGGCAACGACCCGCGGTACGCAAGATGTCATGGGAATTGGTAGAAAGATGACAGCATGTTCCGGCGATCAGGAAATCTTTTCGGAGCGGAAGTGTCTGCCGATTAAATGTCAGCGTCATCGTCACAACGTCTTTCACTGTAACGCGAAATCAAGCGAAGAAATCGCCCTCGAAGGCGAAATAACAGAGACATGACATCCCATGACGTCCACATGACAAGTTGAAACGGCGCCCACCGTAAGGTGTGGTTGTGGTTCTGGGACGAGATCGATGTCTAAAAAAGTAGTTTTCTTTTTTCCTTCTTTTGCCAGTTCCGAAGCAACGGCGCCTCTGGGAATTCTGGCGGTCGCGACACCACTTTTGCGGGCTGGGTTTTCAGTCAAGCTTATCGATTCAACGATTACCCCGAATTTCAAAAAGCGGGTGTTAGAAGAAGTGCGAGATGGTCTTTGCCTAGCGATCTCGCTCGTCACCGGGCCGATGATCCGAGAGACGGTCGATATCGCCCGCGCAGTGAAGACCTGGAACCCGGATTTTCCGATCATTCTTGGAGGCTGGCACCCTTCTCTTTTGCCAAAGCAGACCCTGGAAGCCCCTTACATAGATATCGTCGTGCGCGGACAGGGAGAAGAAACTCTGCTTGAGGTTGTCCAACATCTCGAGGCCTGCACTGCAGTTGATTTGGTTCCCGGTATCGGGTTCAAGAGAGATGGCAAGCTGTGCTTCACAACGGAGCGTCCCCTTAAGCCAATTGCCGAAATGCCGCCAAAGGCTTATCACCTCGCGGACTTCGATGCGTACGAACGGAGCTGCGGACGCCGGTGGGCTATGTACACGTCTAGTCTGGCCTGCCCTTTTAACTGCTCCTACTGCACAAACGCCGGTGTTTACGGCCGCAAATGGAACGCCCTATCACCGGAGCAATTTGTCGAAGAAACCGTTGACGTCACTAGGCGCTACAACCTCGAGATGCTATGGGTGGTCGACGACAATTTTCTCGTCGATCTGGATAGGGCTCGGCACATTGCCGAAGGCTTGGTGCGCGCCGGCGCGGACTTTAAGTGGAGTATTCAAGCTACGACGAATCTAACCGCACGCCTGACTCGAGAAGATTTGAAACTTCTGCGCCGCAGCGGGCTTCATCAGGTTTGTCAGGGGGTGGATTCCGGCTCAGAAAAGATCCTGAAACTGATGAACAAGACATTTCAGGATTTTGAATCCATTTATGAGAGTGCGTCCCGTTGTCTGCATGCGGGAATCCGTCCTTCTTTCAACATCATCTTTGCTTATCCAGGAGAGGGAAAGAAGGAACGCCGCGAGACCATCGATTTCATGATGGACGTGTGCCGGCGATTTCCCGGTGCCGAATTTTGGACCAACATTTTTACGCCTTACCCGGGTTCGCCGATCATGGAGCAGGCCAAGGAACTTGGCATTCAAGTGCCAAGCTCCCTGGAAGGTTGGGCGGATTTCTTCCCTCGCTATACCGTGCTTCCGTGGTTGAGCGGCCGGGAGCACAAGCGGCTTCAGATTATGCGCGATTATCTGCGAATTGCCTTCGATCGCGTGCCCATTGCAGCAGACACGCGCAAGCGGTCGACGCGCATCGCACAAAAAGCGCTTTCCTACCCGGCTCGATGGAGACTCGATCACGACGTCTATCGCCTTCCAGTTGAGTTATGGCTCAATGACAAGCTGAAAAAGAAGGTGCCCGCCTTCAAGCCTGCAGTGGATGCAAAACGCTTGGAACCCGCCGGTGGAGTCGTGGCTTGCTGATGAAACGCAAAGTCGTATTGTTCTATCCGCCGTACGACGGGCCGCCGCTAGGAGCGCCGGTCTGCTTATTGAGTCTTGCTGCCCCGTTGCTCAGATCCGGGTTCGAGGTCGTGATCATCGACGCGGCAATCGAACCAGATTGGCTCAATGTGGTTCTTCGTGAATTGCGCGATGCCCTGTGCCTGGGAATCTCCGTACTCACCGGCCCCATGATTCGAGGAGCCGTGCGAATGGCCAAAGCGGTCAAAAAGGAGGCCCCAGGGGTTCCCGTTATTTTTGGCGGGTGGCATCCAAGTCTTTTGCCAGGGCAGACGCTGCAGGAGAGTTTTGTCGACGCGATTGTGCGCGGGCAAGGAGAATTGACGCTCCTGGAAGCGGCCGAAAATTTGGCCGGAGGGAAAGGCCTCCATGGTATTCAGGGGATCTCCTCCAAGCAGTTTGGCTTGCCGCAGCACGCGCCAGAGCGTCGCGTTGCTCTGCTTGACGATCTGCCTATGCCTGCTTTTGAGATGGCAAATGTCGACGCGTACGAGCGTGTTTCCGGTGAACGGAAGCTTGCCTATGCGACAAGCGTCGGGTGTCCGTACGCCTGCAATTACTGCACGGACATGGTGTTTTACAAACGGCGATTCAATGCGCTCGAGGCTGGCCGTGTAGTCGAGGAAGTGACCGGACTTGTTGCAAAGTACCGGATCGAAGAAGTAGCCATGCTGGATTCCAATTTGCCCGTGGATTGGCGGAGGGCTCGGGAAATTGCGCAGGGATTTCTAGATTCAAAAACAAAATTCCGCTGGACGTTTCAGGCATCGACTGATTTTCTCTGCCGCATGAGCGACGATGACGTCCGGCTCCTTGGGGAAAGCGGCGTCTCGCACATGGGTTTCGGTACGGAGTCCACATCGAGCAGCGTGTTGAAATTGATGAACAAGCGCCATCAGCGCGTAGATGAAATGTACGAGACCGCCCGAAAAGCCGCAATCGGGGGCATCCACGTTACCTACAACCTCATCTTTGGATATCCGGGCGAAACCGGAGCGGATCGCGTGGAAACTCTGAGAACCATGAGCGATATCGCGCGCCAGTTTTGGAACGTAAGTTTTTCGCCAAATATTTTCACTCCGTATCCGGGTATTCCCATCTGGGGACAACTTCGAGAAATGGGGGTAAGGGAACCGCAGTCCTTGGATGAATGGGCGGAACTTCCGCTTGGCCGAAACACGCTTCCCTGGTTGCAAGGGAAGGAACTGGAGAGGCTCTGGCGAATGCTTGAGTTCTTCCTGCTGAACAATCAGCTTCGCAAGGCAACCAAGGACCATCCACGACTACGCGCCGGATTGCGGCGTGCGCTGGGCGCTCCGCTGCGATGGCGACTTCGTGCGAATAAATATTCCTTCCCCTGGGAACTATGGGTAGGCCGCAAGTTGGAAAAGATTGTTAAGCGGAGATCACTCGTAACAGGACAGCCGCTGGGCCGACAGGGAGCGGAAGCATGTTGAAACTCGCTTGTACAGGTGGCGTCTGCTGCTCGGGAGGGATCGGTGGCTGACGTTCTCTTGACTCACTCGTACCATCTGCCGTACGACCGCAAGCAGGTTCGGAAAATGGAACCCTATCCGCCGCTGGGCACGCTGTACGCGGCGGGCCTTCTGCGAGCGCAAGGGATATCTGTGGCGTTGTTTGACAGCATGCTCGAAGAGCCCAGGGCAGGGCTGAGAGAAGCATTGCATATTCATCAGCCTAAAATCGTCGCGATATACGAGGACGATTTTAATTTCCTGACAAAGATGTGTCTGACACGGATGCGCGAACTGGCCTGGGAAATGATGGTGACTGCGCGGCGCCATGGAGCGCGTGTGATCGTTCATGGATCGGATGCCACGGATAACGCAATGGAGTTTCTCAGACGTGGCGCTGAATGCGTTCTGGAAGGTGAAGCCGAATACTCGCTGCTGTACGTTGTGCAAGCGCTATTGGCCGGAGCGGGTCCAGCCAACATCCCGGGTGTTCTGTGCCTCAACCGCGAAGGGCATGGGCAAGCAGCGCGTACGGGCTCACGCAATGCTTCTCGACAAACTTCGACGTTGCCGCTACCGGCGCGCGACCTACTCGATCTGTCAGCGTATCGCAAGGCGTGGAAGGATACTCACGGTATTTTCTCGCTGAACCTGATCGCGAGTCGAGGCTGTCCGTTCCGTTGCAACTGGTGCGCAAAGCCGATTTTTGGAGACAGCTACCAATTGCGACCGGCGAGCGATGTAGCAGCGGAGATGCGGCTATTGAAGGAGCAGTATGGTGCCGAACACCTGTGGTTCGCGGACGATATTTTCGGGCTGAACCGCCATTGGCTCGAAGAATTTGCGCTCGCCGTGGAGGACTTGCGTTGCGCGGTACCCTTCAAGATTCAGGCGCGTGCAGATTTGCTGACGAGAGAGGCTGTCAGGGCGCTCAGAAGATCGGGTTGTTCAGAAGTCTGGATGGGCATTGAGTCCGGTTCACAAAAAGTCTTGGATGCCATGGACAAGGGATTGCGCGTCGAGGAGGTGGTGGCTGCAAGGGAAAACCTAAAGCGGGAAGGGATTCGCGCATGCTATTTCCTTCAATTCGGTTATCCCGGGGAGCAGTGGAAGGATATTCAGAAGACCGTTTCATTGGTCCGAGAAACCCGTCCGGACGACGTGGGGATTTCCTTCTCGTATCCGCTCCCCAACACTCGCTTCTATGAGCGTGTCAAAGAACAGCTTGGTGCGAAACAGAATTGGTCGGATAGCGAAGACCTCTCTGTTATGTTCAAGGGCACCTACACCGACCGGTTCTACAGGGCAATTCGTGACGCGTTGCACACGGAAGTGGAGAGTTGGAAACCTAGCGTGCCACAGAGCGACCGAGCAGAGGAACTCGCGAAACTGTGGAAGCAGGTGGACGCCCTGGAGCCAATTACCCGGAATTTAGTTCCCACGGAACTCCCCACGGTCACAAACGATGTGAGAAATGTTTTTTCGTCAAGCGGACATTTTGTTTCTTTGCAAGACGTTCTTGGGGGCACAAGAGAAGCTAATGAGTGATCTGCTTCTTACTCACGGATATTTTCTCTACGAGGATCCGAAGGAGATGCAGATCCTTAAGCCGTACGTTCCCTTGGGCATCCTGTACATTTGCTCGCACCTCCGCAAGAAGGGTTTCGACGTGGAGGTGTTTGACACGACATTTTCCAGCAAGGAGGCGCTCAGCCAGCACTTGCAAACGGAACAGCCCTCCATCCTAGGGATTTACGCGAATCTAATGACCCGCAAGCGAGTGGTTGAGATCCTTCGGATTGCGCGCCTAGCCGGCTGGAAGACCGTAGTGGGAGGCCCGGAGCCGGGCGCGTATATCAACGAATATCTTGAGGCTGGAGCGGATGCTGTGGTCCTGGGGGAAGGAGAAGTAACGATGGAAGAACTCCTGCCTGCCCTGCGCTCCGATTCGCTATCAAACCTTCGCAACGTTTCGGGAATTGCATTCTTCGATGACACAGGCCGTGTCCATCAAACCAGTCCACGCGCTCAGATTCCAGAGATCGATGCACAACCGTGGCCGGCCCGTGATGCCGTTGATGTCAGGCGCTACATGGAAACCTGGCGGAAGGCACATGGAAAAGGGTCGCTCTCGTTCATTACGGCGCGGGGCTGTCCCTACCATTGTCGTTGGTGCAGCCATCAGGTGTTCGGCAAGACTCATCGGAGACGAAAACCTGTAGGCGTAGTGGACGAAGTGGAATGGCTTCTCAACACTTATGGGCCGGACATGCTCTGGATCGCGGATGACGTTTTTACGATCCACCACGGCTGGTTGCGTGCCTACGCTTCGGAAATGTACCGGCGCAGACTGCGCGTCCCGTTCGAGTGTATTTCTCGGGCCGACCGTTTGAACGAGGAGGCCGCCGATCTGTTGGCAGAATTGGGATGTTTTCGGCTGTGGATCGGGTCTGAAAGCGGCTCGCAAAAAATTCTGGACGCGATGGAGAGAGGTGTAACGGTAGGCCAGGTGCAATCCGCCGTCAAGATGTGCAAGTCCAGAGGAATTCAGACCGGGATGTTCCTGATGTGGGGTTACGAGGGCGAAGATCTGGAAGATATTGAGGCCACTATCGAACACGTGAAGCAAACGGATCCCGATGTTTTTTTCACAACAGTCGCATATCCAATCAAGGGAACTCCTTATTACACGCGCGTGTCCAACTCACTCGTTAAAGTGAAACCGTGGAACCAGTCTTCCGACCGTGAGCTTTCACTCCGCGGGAGGCGCTCTTCCCAATTCTACAGCTACGCCGACCGCCTGCTGCAAAACGAAGTGCAGCTTGCCCGAATCCAGCGGAAAGGCGCAGATCAGGCGGCGCAAAGCGAGTTGCGGCAGCAGGTGAGCGCGCTCCGACAGTGTCTGTACTCCACCTCGTCCGAGGTGGAGTTATGAACCTTGCGCAGGGAGTGACGTTGTCTAGTCCCGCGGCTGCCTTTGACAGCGTCGCGGGCTCCTACGACGAATTATTCACACGCACGGCGATCGGTCGCGCGCAACGGAATCAGGTCTGGCGCAAACTACTCGCTGCCTTTGCACCTGGTAGCCGGATTCTAGAGTTGAATTGCGGCACAGGGGAAGACGCAAGGTTTCTCGCAAATCGAGGGCGCTCTGTTGTCGCGTGTGACGCCTCGATGGCGATGATTGAAATGGCGAAGTGTCGCGAGCAGCGTGGGAGGCCACTCGCGAACCTTGAACATCTACACGTTGCCACTGAAGATCTGGCGTGTCTGTCCGACCGTGGGCCCTTTGACGGAGCCTTCTCGAATTTTTCAGGATTGAATTGCCTCGCAGACCTCAAACCCGTCGCTCGTATTCTTGCAGGTCTGGTAAAGCCGGGAGGCCGAATCTTGCTGTGTCTGTGGAGTCGGGTGTGTTGGGTCGAAATGCTGTGGTACCTGTTTCACGGCCAACTGAAGAAATCGGTTCGGAGATTGTCGAAAGTTGCCACGGCCAGACTCGGCGATATGACGATTTCTGTTTCCTATCCCTCGGTTCACTCTCTACGCGTTTCTTTTTCTCCCTGGTTTGAACTGGGGTCGCGCTGCGCGGTAGGGCTCTTTGTGCCGCCCTCCTATGTTGAAAAATCGATAAGCAAACACGAGAAGTTGCTCGGGCTGTTGGAATGGCTGGACCGCGAATGTGCAGATTGGCCGATCTTGCGAGACGCGGGTGATCACATGCTACTGGAGTTCGTGAGATGCGATCCGTAGGCGCTACATTCGCAGTGGGCAGACCGCAAGCTGCGTGGGGGGCCCCGCATTTGCCCGTGCAGGGTGTGCAATATATTGAATTACGCTGCATCGCATGCACGGCCAGGGTGACCGTGATTCCGTATTTTTCGCTGGCTCAAACTCACGAGCCCATCGAATGCCGCGGCTGTTTCGCTGTCATGCCGCAGAAACAGGGGATCTGGCTCGCCTTACCTCAAGACCGTCAGGCCTATTTTGAGCGCTTCCTGCGTGATTACGAAACCGTGCGAAAAGCGGAAGGGCGGGGAAGCGATAATCCCGACTTCTATCTGTCTTTGCCGTACCGGGATCAGACGGAGCGGAATTCCTGGGAATGGGCAATCAGGTCACGGACGTACAAGTACATCGAGCGGCAAATTGTGCCGGGCCTAGCGGCCAATATGAACCGGCCACTGGCCATCCTTGATCTGGGTGCGGGAAATGCATGGATGTCGTATCGCCTGGCGAACCTGGGCCACCGACCGATCGCCGTCGATCTCCAAACCAACACGTTCGATGGTCTTGGCGCAGCGGTTCATTACCAGCGTGCCCTTCCAAGGTTGTTTCCTCGGTTTCAGGCGGAGCTCGACCAACTTCCATTCGGGAGTGGACAGTTTGATTGTGCAATTTTCAACGCGTCCTTCCACTATTCGGAAAACTTCGACCGTACGCTTTCTGAAACCATTCGTTGCCTGCGGCCGGGAGGAATGATTTTGATTGCTGACTCTCCTTGCTATAGCCGCGAAGAATGCGGGCAGAAAATGCTTGCGGAGCGCCGAAAGTTATTTCAAAAGCGGTTTGGATTTGCGTCCGATGGCCTGGGCAGTTGCGAATATCTAACCAAGGATAGACTTCTGGCACTGGAAGCAAGACATGATCTGGAGTGGAGAGCGCACGAAGTATGGTACGGGATTCGATGGGCGTGCCGGCCACTAGTTGCTAGCCTAAAAAGACAGCGCGAACCCTCTCAATTCCGGATTTATACAGCAAAGGTCGAGACACCATGATTATCTTATTTAATCCGCGAGCAACGAAACCGCGAAATCGCCGCTTTCCGCTTTCGGTGATGGCCCTTGCTGCCGTTCTCGAAGGCCGTGAGGAATATCAGATTGTCGACGGAAATGTCGACGCGAACCCTACCGAGACGATTCTGAATCTGATTCGTTGCAACACCGTCGAGCTATTGGGCGTTTCAGTGATGCCAGGACCACAGATGGAATCTGCGATCACCAGTTGCAAGGAGATTCGCAATCAGCATCCGAAATTACCCGTGGTGTGGGGCGGTTATTTTCCATCGACATACACGGACGCGACCCTGAACGCGCGCTATGTGGATTACGTCGTGCGAGGGCAGGGAGAGGATACGCTACTGGAGTTACTCGATGCACTTCGAGGGGAGCGAAGCTTAGAAGGAATTCTGGGATTGTCGTACAAGGATGTGTTCGGCTTGCACTGTCATAATCCGGAGCGCCTCATGAAGGGCCCCGATGCATTTCCGTGGTCCCCGTTTCATCGCGTGCCGGTTGAAAAATACCTACGGCCTTCCTTCTTTGGAAAACGCACCGCTGCACATCACGCGAGCATTGGATGCCCATTTCGCTGCAGCTTTTGCGGAGTGCACGCAATCTATGGGAATCGCGAGCTTGTAGAGAGCGCCGCACGGACAGAAGCGGTTCTGCGTCACCTGAAAACAAATTACGGTGCGGATTCGGTGCAGTTCTACGATATGAATTTCTTTCTGAGAGAGAGTCATGCAAACGAACTTGCCGGACGCATCGCGCCTTTGGGGCTTCGATGGTGGTGTGAAGCGCGCATTGACACCTTCACTCGATATTCGGATGCGACCCTGGAAGCCATTCGACGTGCCGGATGCACCATGATCTTTTTCGGGGCGGAATCCGGATCCGACTGGGTATTGAAAGAAATGCAAAAAGACATCACTACCGAGCAGACTCTGGCGGTGGCGCAAAGGATCAAACAATTTGGAATCATTCCGGAGTTTTCGTTCGTTATAGGTAATCCACGCGATCCCGAGAGGGACACGAGGGAAACGCTGCAATTCGTTCGAAAGATCAAGAGGATCAATCCGCGATCCGAAATCATTATTTACCATTATACACCCGTCCCCCAGCGGACCTCGATGTACGGCAACATCGATGGCCAGGTCTCGTTTCCGACTACCCTCGACGAGTGGGCAACGAAGCGTTGGATGGATTTTACGCTTCGAATTGACCCGAATACTCCTTGGCTCAAACGGAAAACGAAGAAACTGATCGATAATTTTGAAGTGGTCATCAGTTCGCGCTGGCCCACGGTCCAAGATATTCGTGCTCCACGCTGGAGTCGGGCGCTTTTGAAGACGCTGAGTGCGTGGCGTTACGCGGCGGGCATTTATGCTTTCCCGAAGGAACTGCGCTGGGCCCAGCAATTCATCACTTTGCGGAAGCCTAAACAGGAAAGCCTTTAGCCCTTCTTGGAGCGGACGATGGCAAGCACTATACCTACATCTTGCCTCTCGCCGGCGAACGGCTATCGGCTGTGGGCCGACACCTATGATCACGAAGCGAACCCCATGTTGTCTCTCGAGAGACGCGTTCTTGAACCGCTGCTACCTCCGCTGGCCGGTCTGGACATCGTGGATCTTGGATGTGGCACAGGGCGCTGGTTGGAAGCGCTGAAAGGGGCAGGGGCGCGCAGCCTGCTTGGTGTCGACCTCTCTCCGGAAATGCTTGGCCTCGCCAGGCCCAAGTTGGGAAGTGAGGCAAAGATTGTTTGCGCGGATTGTGCGGATGCGCCGCTTGGCGTAGCTTCTTCCGACCTGCTGCTCTGCAACTTTGTCCTTAGCTATGTCGAAGACGCGAGACAGTTCTTCGAAATGGTGAGCAAGGTCCTCCGGCCAGGAGGATCTCTTTTCGTGACCGATGTCCATCCACAAACTGCTGCAGGCCTCAATTGGCGGCGGGGAGTTCGTTCGCGGGGCGAATTTCAAGAGATTCGCACCCAGGAAAGAACGGTCAGCGAGGTGGTCTCTCTCTGCCAGAAGGCAAACTTGCACGTGGCAACATTTCTGGAGGCACGATTTGGCGACGAAGAACGCGTCGTTTTCGAAAGAGAAGGGAAGAAGGAATATTTTGATCGTATCAGTTCACTTCCCGCGATTTACGTTTTGCAAGTGTCCGCGCGGAAAAAATCTCGCGATATAGTCCAGCGAAAGAGCAGATCCCAGGCGATCAGTAGATTGCAGAATTCACGATTCGCTCTGGGGCCTACCGCCAGCGTCCAAGGAGAGCTGCTCGTTAACGGTTCCCGTATCGATTCTCTTCGCAGTGAAACGTATGTCGGTGCCTTTTCGCCGTCTTCGAGAACAACTGTGGATCTGCACGACTATCTGATCTTCCCTGGACTCGTCAACGCGCACGATCATTTGGAGTTTGCGCTATTCCCCCGGCTCGGGAAAGGCGGCTATAGCAACTTCCTGGAGTGGGCGGAGGATATTCGTCACACTGATGCGCAATCAATCGCTGAGCACCGGCAAGTGCCACGGGAGGCGCGCTTGTGGTGGGGCGGGATTCGCAATCTTCTGTGCGGCGTAACCACTGTTTGTCATCACAACCCTTACGAACCCGACGTGTTTACGGACGAATTCGCGGTCCGGGTCCTAAAGGACTATGGATGGGCGCACTCTTTGTCATTGGAGCCGGAAGCAGCGGTGAAGAAGCGAGAGACTCCCGAAGGGCATCCCTTCTTCATACATCTCGCGGAGGGCATCGACAAGAAAAGCAGGGAAGAGATTCGTGATCTGCACCGGGCCGGGGCCCTGGATGCCGACACGGTAATTATTCATGGGCTTGCCTTGGGGGCTGAAGGGAGTGCCCTGTTGCGCTCGGCGCATGCGGGACTGATTTGGTGTCCTAGTTCGAACCTCTTTTTGTTTGGAAGAACGTTGTCTTGCGAGGAGATTCGGGGCTTCCCCAAAGTAGCTCTCGGAAGCGATTCACCATTGACTGGGCAGGGAGATTTTCTGGACGAAGTTCGTTGCGCATCGCAGTTTCTGCACACGCCTTCGGCCGATCTATATGCCTACGTCACTCGCCAGGCTGCACGGCTTCTCAATCTAAGGAATGGAGAAGGGCAGTTCCGTGTTGGTGGCGTTGCCGATTTGGTTGCGGTGCGCGAGACAGGCCTAACTCCGGCAGAAACTTTGGTCAGGCTGTCCTATCGAGAAGTGGAGCTGGTCCTGTTGGGGGGGCGCGTACAGTTGGCTTCGGAGGGAGTACGGCACCGTCTTCCGGGTGAGCTGTGCGAAGGCCTCCAGCCACTTTCGATTGAGGGAGTCGTTCGTTGGATTCGAGCTCCGCTCGGTCGCCTATTTGAGCAGACCGTGAGACATCTCCATGGTGATATTTATCTCGGCGGGAAGCGGGTGTGCTTTGGAGATTAAACTCGAGAATTCTCTCTCAGTTCAAGAGTGTGTGGAGGATCCGCACATTGTCCATACCCTTCCCGTCCTGGTTGTGCATGCGCACAGTTCATGCAACTGCCGATGCATCATGTGTGACATTTGGAAAACGCGGGAAGCAAAAATATTCCGTGTAAGCGATCTGGAGCCCCAACTTGAGTCCATTCGTCAGCTCGGAGTTCGTTGGATCGTATTTTCGGGCGGTGAGCCGCTCATGAATCCCGAGCTCCCGCAGCTTTGTTCGATTTTGGGAGACGCAGGGATTCGCCTCACGCTCTTGAGCACCGGATTGCTACTCAAGAAGTGTGCGAGTAGCGTAGCTGCGAGCTTTGATGACGTGATTGTTTCTTTGGATGGGCCACCGGCGGTACACGACGCTATCCGCCGAGTGGAGGGGGCTTTCGGGCTTCTTCAAGGAGGCATTTGTGCACTGAGAGAAGTACGCAGGGATATACAGATTACCGCTCGATCGACGGTGCAAAAAGCAAACCACAAGCATCTGCTGGAAACCGCGCGTGCAGCGAAACTCCTTCAATTGAACGGCATTTCGTTCTTGGCGGCGGATCTGACCTCCAGCGCGTTCAATCGTTCCTTGATTTGGCCTACGAGCCGTCAGGCGGAGATTGGGCTGTCGCTTTTAGAATCGCGCGTTCTGGACGATCAGATCGAAACCCTCATTCGTGACTCCAAAGAAGAGTTTGACGCAGGATTTATCGCCGAGTCGCCGGCGAAACTGCGGAGGATTGCGCGCCACTTCCGAGTGCAATTGGGCCTGGAATCGGCAGAATCACCGGTCTGTAACGCGCCTTGGACTTCGGCGGTAGTCGAGGCCGATGGTGAAATCCGCCCGTGTTTTTTCCATCAATCGATCGGGAATTTGCGCAACGCAAGCCTTGAAGCCATCCTCAATGGGGCGAAAGGGCTTCACTTCCGCAACAGTCTCGACATGGCAACTAATTCCGTCTGCAGGAATTGTGTCTGTTCCTTAAACTATCGCCCTTGAGTGGACGGTGTGGGCGACGCGGTCGAATCATCGTCTCCAGAGTACATCGCAGGTTCTCCTAGGCTGCCCGCTGGGGGCAAGTGACGGATGTAAACAACAATGGACCACAGTTCATCGTCCGTCAGGATTCCTTTTGAGCCGGGCATGCCGGAAAGAGAGATGCCGTTTTCGAGGATCCAGTAAAGCTGTCCGTCGGTGTAAGTTTGTACTTGGGGGGAATTGAGTGGGGGTACGGGTGGCTCCATACGATCAGCAAAGGGAACGCCCGTGTTTTGCCCGTCCAGTCCATGACACGCGGCACAGTAATGCGAGAAGGCTTCTTTTCCACTCGCGACATTGGCTGGGGTGTCTGCAAGCGGGTTCTTCACGGCCTTACCGCGGATAGTGATGGAGTGCTTGACTTTTGTCATCACGGCACTCTCCAACTTTCCCGGAGGAGTTGCTCTGCATCCGCCCAAAACTGCGGTAACGCCAAGGAATAGAACAGCCTTCGGTTTCAACATTGGAGTTCTCTTTAAGGAGCCAGATATTTGAGAATGGCTTGTTCGTCCTCTGCGCTCAACATGGCGCGAACGCGCATGTGTTGCAAGACGGCCTTCACTTCGCGGGGCGAGAGTGAATCAGGGGGATTGTGGCATCGGCCGCAATTTGCCTGGAACCTCTGCTCTCCGGTCGCGGGTACGTTTTTATTCACGACGGTTTTGGGAGTCTTCTGAACTGTCGCCGGAGTCTGCGGTCGGGCGAACAACTTCTGCGAACACACTAACAGTAGAATTCCGAGAAGAGCGATTAACAGTTTTTTCATTTGTGCGCTCCGGGCCAAGCGGGAAAAAGAAATCGATAAGTGACTTCAAAGTTCCAGATATTGGCGTTTAATGCGGGGCTGTACTGTCTGCCGTAGCTGCCGTTGAGCCGCACATTGTGGGGCAGATAGTAATTCAGGCCAAAATCGAATTGATTCACGTTAGTCGCCGGCAAGAAGTCCATCGGCGTGGGGTTCCCCTTAAAATATTGTTGAACTCTTGCAACGGCCTGGAGCCGAGTCGGCCAGGTGTTCATGTCACGGCTCGACGCGAATCGATAGGCTCCCTCAATCCAATAGCCCTGACCGCCAGGCGAATGAGCATATTCGGCCCGCACATCCAGCGGAATTGGCGGCGGTTGCCAAGCGAAATAAGTACCAGCGACGTTGGAACCCCCAGTTTGCAAAAATCTTTGATAGGACGCTCCGACTTCAACGCCATTCTGTGGGAGAAAAATGCCTAGCCGACCGCCTGCAGCCCTCCCGGACTGCAGATTCTCAGTTGTGGTTGATACGGACGCATAAGCAGCGTAGGTCAGGTTCCATTTCGATCGCGAGAGGGCGACTCCCCGGACCATCCCACCGTTGCTCGATGCCGATGTGCGGGTGCCTATCGGAAAAATGATGGGCTGATCCACAAGGTTGGCGATCCACAACGGGAAGCGCTCGTTATAAGTGTTAAAAGGAGTGAGAAACCTGCCCACGGTAACGGTCACGTGGGAGTCGGCGATATAGTCGACTTGAAGATACGCGAAAGAAGGGACGAATTGGCCGTTGTAGGGTCCACTATTGCCATTTTGTCGGGCAATGAATCCTTGGACCTCGCCACGCGCCTCGACTAACCAATGGTCCCCCAACGGGGCGGCGAGAACGGGGAAAATGATCGGTTGAAATGAGTTTGCCCCTCCGCTTGATGTGCCTTGGAAAGCCAAAGCTCCCGAGAGGATCGGCACGTCCGATTGAGCACTCAGCCCGGTTGCAGCGCACAGTAATGCAAAAAGCATTCCCCAAACTCTATTCATCTTTCTGTTCCTTGAGCCGTAATTTGGATCGGCCCATATTCTGTCTCCGCTTCCTAATGCGGCATTGCCCTCTCAGAAAAACGATGAGACATCTCAAAGGCTACCTGCCGCGAGGCGAGGATGTGTCATCAACACGTCAAGTCTCGGTCATCTTCGCGCGTTCGGCTTTTGCGCGATCATTCGAAACGTTGCACCCATAGTCCACATTAGAACTCACCGCTTAGAACCAATTGGCACCCGCAGTTGACATGAATTGGTGCTGTTTTTAATTCCGCTACTGCGGATACTCACTGAGCGAGGAGATTTCAATGGAAAAGGTGACGCGCATTCTCGTGGCTAATCGTCCCAAACTGATGCGAGATGTAGTATTGGCCACTCTCGCGGATCAGCCCGGTATTGAAATTGTCGGTGAAGTATCCGACGAAGCGGAAATCCTGAAGCAGGTGCGAGACACGCGCCCGGATCTGCTGGTTATCGCTCTCGATGAAACTGAGCAACGTCCGGCAATTTGTGACCGCGCTCTGCAGGAGCATCCAGAGCTGCGCATCATCGCGGTGGCCTCGCGCAAAGATCGCACTCTCTATTTTTGGGCATCGTTCGACATTCATTGTGCAGATATCGAGACGTCTACCGCGGGGATCCTGGCCGCAGTGCATAACGCACCAGAGTTTGCCAGAAGGCCGTCATGAAAATGGCCGGCATTAAGCCCAGACGGAAGCGGCGAAAATTGAAGACGACATTATCCAAAATTATCGTAGTGGTAGTAACGGCTGCAGGCTATTCCGTCTGCGCTTACGGGCAACAGGCACGCAATGGACTGACGCAAAGCACGCAAGCTCCACCGGACATACCGATTCGCGCACGGCAATCCGCGTCGGAATTGACCGCGCAGAACTACGATCGCGTAGCTGCAACCGTTCCTCAAATAAGGGAAGTGTTGCTCGCAGATCCGGGCGTGATGGTCGAACTCAAGCGTTGGGTGGCCCAAGAAACCAGCGATAACGGGCAACTGATCAGCGATGCAGACTTGACAGACCAAGCGATCTTCGACCGGCTCACCATCGATAGTAGGTTTCGTTCCGTTGCTACTCGCTTGGTCCGCCAATACGGATATCTAAAACCCCGACTGAATCCGATGTCTGATGAAGCCAAGCAGCAAGATTTGGTTCTGAAGGAGCGTGCCAAGAAGATTGTCGAAATTGAGGCGCAACAGGACGCGGCGGCCCTGGAAGACTGGAAAGAAACTCGAAAGATGGAACGTGTGGTCGCCCAGCAAGTGAACACTCGACGATCTCAATCGATGGGCCGGATCATCGACGGAGTAGTGGAATTCATGACTCATGGCGTTGACTCAGCAATACCTTGTCGCACGTTACGAACCCCTTCTTTGGTCATTCCGACAGGCGATTCATTCCCTAATGTGTTAACACAATACATGATTTGATTTGAAGTACAATAGATGCTCGCGTGTTGGTGGGCCGGTGCGCGGAAGGAATTGGACAAAGGGTTACTTCTTGTTATAAGAACGGCATGGCAAAAGCACAAATCAAAACGCCCCGGGGTATCAATGCGAAGCGGCTTGCTCAGTCCTTGCGCAAGGAGTTGATGGCGCTCGAAAGCGGGACATTTTTCGGATTCGAGGACGATCTTTTGGGTCGGCTGAATGTCAGCCGCCCGACACTACGGCAGGCCGCTCGCGTGTTGGAGCACGACCAGCTTCTGAGCGTGCGGCGCGGACCCCACGGCGGCTACTACGTGACCCGCCCCGACGTCCAATCGGTGATCAATGCGGCAACGCTCTATCTGTATGAGCGCGGAACGCGTCTTCGCGACCTCGTTGCGGCGGCGCGCGGGTGCGTCGCGACGCTGGTGCGCTGTGCTGCCGAGTCGCACGACGAAGGGGCTCGGGCGGAGCTACGCCAGCTGCTCGAAGTCTATGCCTCGACGGATTTTGCGAAACTTCCCCATATTGAGTTTCTGCGTGCGGAGAGTGCCATAGTCAGCCTGCTTGGACGGATGGCCCACAATGCGCCGCTCGAGCTTGTAATACAGATCCTATACGGCTGCGGTCTCGGGGTCACGACCGACAAAATCTTCGAGGGACGACCCGAACGTATCGAGGCCTGTGCTCAGCTGCGTATTAGTTCAATCAAAGCGGTACTGGCCCGCGACGGTGAACTTGCCGAGTTGCTCAATTCGCGCGCCAGCGACCTTCGTCGCTCTTACCTGGAAGAGGACGATCATCATGTCCCGCCAAGCGGCGTTCTCGAGCGACCACAGTCGCCGGCCGCCG
>Ga0137409_10002236_pt1 | contig 20854 bp, 11 predicted proteins | sample CZODoug1_16funga_FD_122059 | JGI IMG/M metagenome (GOLD analysis project Ga0137409, IMG submission 122059) | Vadose zone soil fungal communities from Angelo Coast Range Reserve, California, USA - CZODoug1_16fungal (Hybrid Assembly) | ecosystem: Environmental > Terrestrial > Soil > Vadose zone... | reverse complement strand
GGTAGGGGCGGTGGGGATCGAACCCACGACCTTCGGCTTAAAAGGCCGCTGCTCTACCACTGAGCTACGCCCCTAACTACTTGCAACAGTTTACAGGGAAAAGGTTTAGTGCGCATCCCGTCATCTCAGATAATTCGTAATGGAAAATTGCGGTGGGCCAGTCGGTGTCAGTTCGTTATTAGTTTGTCTCGGCATGACAGAGGCGTCGAGGCGTACAAGGCTTCTTGTCTTGATCTCTTGGCACGCAGTGCAGCTGCCGACACAGGCTGGCTGACGGATCGCGGATGTTACTCCGACAGATTTTCTAGCGCTCGATGGACTGCGGCGGAAATCCTCCTATTAGCGAGCTTCAACCGGTTCCTGCTGAGGTCTAGCCAAGAGTGCTGCCAGAAGCCCGCACGCCGCTGCGAAGGACAACCACAACCCCGGAACGGCACGATTCCCAGTGAGATGAATCAAGTAGGTGCTGATTGCGGGCGTAAAGCCACCGAAAACGGCGGTGGCCAAACTGTAGGCAAGTGAAAACCCAGAAGTTCGCACGTCGACTGGCATGATCTCCGTCAGGAACACGACCATCGCGCCGTTGTAGCTGCCGTAGATAAAGGACAGCCAGAGTTCCACCGTCAGCAGCCGCGTGAACGAAGGTTCGCGCACCAGCCACAGCATCGCAGGATAGGAGGTAACCAGCATGAGGATGGTGAAAGCCAGAAGCAAAGGGCGACGACCGATCCGGTCGGACAGCGCCCCCATGAACGGAAGCCAAAATAGGTTTGACGCCCCTACGCAGAGAGTCACAACTAAACTGTCGATGGTCGCCAGATGGAGCACCGAGTTGCCGAAGGTGGGAGTGTAGGCCGTGATCATATAGAAGGAAACCGTGGTCATTGTGACCATCATCATCCCGACCAGCACGATCGCCCAGTTGGCAGTAAGGGAACGGAAAATCTCTGATGTTGTGGGCCGGTGCTTGCGCGCGACGAACTCGTCCGTCTCCTGGAGAGAGCGCCTGAGCCGAAACAGAAAGGGAATTATCCCGCAGCCGAGAAGCAGGGGGACGCGCCATCCCCATGCCGTCATTTTTTCCGGAGGAAGGATGGAGCTGAGGACGACTCCAACGAGAGCAGCGAACATGACCGCTACCTGCTGGCTGCCCGATTGCCAGCTCACGTAGAAGCCTTTGTGTCCCGGTGTCGCAATTTCGGATAAATAGACGGACACGCCGCCCAGTTCCATGCCCGCCGAAAACCCCTGCAGCAGCCGGCCGATCAACACAAGCAGCGGGGCCAGCAAGCCGATCGTTGCGTACCGCGGAGTACACGCAATCGAAAAAATGCCCACGGACATGAGAGTCAGAGTCAGAATGAGGCCGGCGCGGCGGCCATGGTGATCGGTGTACGCGCCGAGCACGATAGCACCGAGGGGCCGCATCAGAAACCCCGCCCCGAACGTCATCAGCGACAACATGAGCGATAGGAAAGGGTTGCCGCTGGGGAAGAAGGCGTTGCCGATGGCCGTGGCGTAATAGCCAAAAACCATGAAGTCATACATCTCCAGAAAGTTTCCGCTGGAGACGCGGACGACAGACCAGACTTTAGATTTCCGTTCTCCGGAGAGGCTCATAGGATCCAGTGGTTCACAGTCGTGGCCGTTTGTGATGCGGAGGAGACGGCCGCCCATCGCGTTGAATTTTTCGCAGTCCCTCTTTGGTCATGCGGCCCGCCCACACGAAACAGCTCACTTGTATATGCCACAAGGCAGACTCGGACAGTGGTTGCCATTTCAGTATGAGACTCTGCACCTTCAAGAATGAATCGTTGGCAAAGTTGGCCCAAAAGGGCCAGTCTGGCGGAGGATCGCCGTGTGGCGGGCTTCCCTCCGCCCGTGGTATGACCCGTTCGTTTACCAGACCAGCTTTAATCCAAGTTGAATCTGGCGTGATGAAGTAGATGTGGAACCAATCACACCCGCGTTTCCAGACAGACTTCCGTCCAGGTTGAAAATCGAGTTGTTGTTCGAATCATTTAAGAAGTTCGGCGCAGCAAGGTTTGGGTGATTCAGTATATTGAAGAACTCCGCTCGGAATTGGACGTTAAACGTCTCCGAAATTTTCGGCAAATGGGTGTTCTTGAAGATCGAGAAGTCCACGGTCTTGAGGCCCGGCCCATACAGGCTGTTTCGTCCGGCGGTGCCCAGGAGATTTTGGCAGAATGTCATGCCTGCCGGGACAGTCAGGCTCCCGGGGTTATAAAATCCAGTCTTCGTCACGGCATTATTCGGCACACAGTTTGCCGTGGCAAACGCTGTCGGCGCGCTTGGCAGGGTGAAGCAGCCCGTATTGAGATAGTTCACGCCGCCATGAATCAGGTTGCAACCCTTAATGAAATCCGGGTAGTCCATAGAAAAATCGCCGTTAAAACCAGTCCCGAGCGGATCGTTGCCCGCGCCAACCGTTGGCGTGAAGGGAGAGCCCGTCGTTGCTGTCACGATGGCGCCGAGTTCCCATCCGCCCCCCACATAGGACGCCAGCCCGGACTTGGGACCAGGAACATCCCAAATGAAAGTTCCCACCAGCGTCTGACGAATGTCAAAGTCGCATGCTCCAATCCTGTACGATTTGACCAAGAGGAGCGGCACGGCGATTGAATTCACGTAGGTGTCCCCTGTAACTGGAGCGGAGCTTGTGTCTCTACACTTGCCGTAGGTATACGAAAGTTGTCCTTGAACACCGTGGCCAATGCTCTTCTTCAGTTGAGCCTGAGCGCCTTCGTAACTGGAAGAGCCATCAAAAATGACCGGGCGGATTCCCGCGCCACCCGTGCCCCCAGCCCAATTCGGGTCGATGGCCGTACCACCGATTGGGATCAGAATCCCGGCGGAAGTCGCAGTGGTACTCGGCTGCACCAAGTTGATGTCGTCAGCAGCGACCGAAAGATGCACGGAGCGCGAGCCGACGTATCCGACCATGGCTGTCCAAGTCGGAGCGATCTCCCGCTGGATGTTAAGGTTCCAGTTCAGGACGTCGGCACGCTTGGGATCCTGCTGGATATACCGATTTCTGACCCCGTTCGGAGAGAAGCCAACGTTATTGTCAATGCCATTGCCGAGGGTTACGCCCGAACAAGGATTGGCCGCACAGTTGCCGGCTGCAGACGTGCCGCCTGGCCTATCCTGTCCGATGATTTGGAACGGAGAAGTCGCGGCAGTATTCAGGCCAAACTCATAGGGAAGGGGCAACACATCGAAGATTCCGAAGCCCCCTCTTACGGCCGTCTTTCCATTCTTGAACGGATCCCAGGAGAAACCAATGCGCGGTTCGAAGTTCTTGGTCGTAGGATTATTCGCGATAAAGCTATTGACGTGAACCGGGCCGCACGGACTATTCGGGCCCGGCGCTACTCCCGGCGTAGCACAGTTTGTGAGGGTCGTGATTTCCTGGATTCGGTTGTTGGCGTCTTTGGGCAACGTCGTGATTTCATAGCGAAGGCCCAGGTTTACGGTGAGATGCGGGCGCAGCCGCCAATCGTCTTGAACGTACCCAGCGAACAGGCTCTCCCGAATCGCAACCTCAAAGCTGTGTCCTGGAGCAAGTGCGTTGAGCTTGGTGGGTGTGTTGGTCAGCAGGGCTGCCAGGCTGCCGTAATTGTTCAATCTGCCATTTGGACTCAATTGCTCTAGAACGTTGTACAGCATTCGTTCAAAAGCAAATCCAAATTTTATCGTGTGCGTCCCCCGATTCAAAAAGGCGTCGTCATAGGCTTGGCCGGACGTCCAGCGGTGCAGAAACCGGTTTAGTCCTCCCAAACCAATCGCGGTTGTAAGGCCAGCCCCGCCAATTTGCGGCGGAGCCTTCGCGCCAGGGGCCACGGCGAGAGCGCTGTTGGTCGCCACTGTGTCCCCCGAAACCGGCAAGTTAATATCCCCCCGCACGCGGCTGATACCCAGCCGAATCGTATTGACTAACTGCGGACTGAAAATATGCGTTTCCTCGGCGCTGGCCATCTGTCTCCGCGAGAAGACGCTATGCGTGGCGTTGAGTAGCGGATCCGGCTGGGTCAGCGGGCCAGAGTCAAAGAAGTAACTTCCGGAGAGGTTGTCCTTGTCGGATATTTTCTGGTCCACCCGTCCCGTAACGTAGTCTTCTTTTGAGATACCCGGCAGTGAAACATTCAGACTTATGATGTCCAGATTGCTCGCGGTTTGACACGCGGATCCTGCCGGACATGGCCACAGAGCAAGATACGGCACGACCTTGGGATCCACTGCGACTGTCCTCAGCGATGCGCACGGGTTGCCACCGGACGCAACGCATAGCATGCCGTTGCGGGCCTCTTGCGTCGGCACACGGATGGACTTGGACAGAGGCTGAGTCTGACGGACTCCCTCATACGTTCCATACACAAATGTCTTGTCCCTGACGATAGCCTTTCCCCCGGACCCGCCAAACTGAATGCGCCGGAAAGGGGGAATGAGCCCTGCGGGATCAAAGAAATTCTTGGCATCAAAGATCTTGTCTCGATCAAAAAAGAAGCCCGTGCCGTGGAAATCGTTGACGCCGCTCTTGGTAATGGCGTTGATGACCGCACCGGATGTGTGCCCGTACTCCGCAGTATAGTTGCTGGTGAGAACGGAAAACTCCTGGATCCCGTCCACTCCCAGATTCAGTCCTGTCGCGCCGCCTGGGGCGCCATTCGAGTAGTCGTTGATGCTGATACCGTTCACGCGGTAACTGTTTTCGTTGGCGCGGTGACCGGCATCGCTCAACTGGTTTCCAAAGCCGCGGTTCCCTTTGTTCGCGCTAAATCCAGTCCCCGCCTGGTTGGGGATACTAGTGATTCCCGGCTCCAGGGTTGCTAGAGACGTCCAGTCGCGGCCGTTCAACGGCAACTCCCGCACTGTGGTGGAGTCAACGGTCGCACTAATTGTTGAAGATGTTGTTTGCACTGAGGGTGGGGTGGCACTGACCTCAACGGTTTGGTTGAGTTGTCCGACTCTCATCTCAAAATTGAGTGCCTGTGTCGCCCCGACAGTCAGCGCGACTGCCTTTTGCACTGTCGTTTGAAAACCTTTCGCCGTGACCGTCACGTCATAACTACCGGGCAACAAGTTCGGTGCCGAATAGAAGCCATCCCCGTTCGTCGTCACCTCTCGAACTACGCCCGTTCCCACGTTCTTGATAGTGACGGCCGCATCCGGCACTGCTCCACCGCGTTCGTCGGTGATCAGACCTGACAGTACCGCTCCCACCGCCTGGGCCCGGGCTGCAACAGCAAGGCCTCCGCTGGCAACGAAGAGCGCAAGCACGATCGCGCCCATTCTCAGCGCCAAACTGTTTCCTCTTCCAGCGATGCTCATCTCGTCCTCCTGATTTGCCATGCGGAGGTTCCGGACACGAGGACATCCCGTCTCGTGGCAGGCACCACTTGCTCAAACCCTCGACAATTTGTTCGGCCCTCTGATTTGTCCGATTACGCGGACGCCCCCAGCATGAGCTGCACTGTGCTGCCCCTTCCTCAAGCATTGCAAGTCCTATTGCGTCACATCGAAAACATTTATTTATCACACGCCGACTTGAACAAAATGGGCCACTTAGAAGCACGGATAACACACCTCCTTCTTTGACGACCGTCGTAGGCGGGTTTATACTCGGTTTCGCTTCCTTAGACGACACCATGAAACAGTCCACCCTGCCGGCAAACTCGGTGCGCTTCGGCGTTTACGAGTTCGACCTCCGGTCCGGAGAACTGCGCAAGCACGGCATTCGCATCAAGCTTCAGGAGCAGCCGTGTCAGATCCTCGCCATTCTTCTGGAGCACCGCGGGGAAATGGTCACACGTGAGGAACTCCATCGCCGCCTCTGGCCCAGCGACATCTTCGTCGACTTTGATCACAGCCTGAATACTGCAGTCATGCGGCTCCGTGAGGTGTTAAGCGATTCCTCCGAAAATCCGCGCTTCATCGAAACGCTTCCGCGGCGTGGCTACCGTTTTGTTGCGCCTGTCGAGGAGAGACCAGCCTCCCTAACCGAAACGACTCAGACGCAAACCGGAGAGGTCGGCGTATCTCAAAGCGCCCTCCCAAAAGATAACCCAACGCTCCCCCCTGTTTCGCCTGAACTCCCGGCGACGGCTGCCAAGGCGGTTCGCCGCGTCTCGAGGCCGATGGTAATGTCAGGAGCGGTATTCCTGCTCGGGATCATCCTCGCCGGTGGCCTTGGCGCCCGCTATTTGCGCAAGACTTCCGTTGTTGCTGCGCCCGCCGCGCAGATCACGTCTCTTGTCGTCCTTCCCTTCGAGAATCTTTCCGCAGACAAGGATCAGGCGTACTTCGCGGATGGCATGACTGACGAACTGATCGCGCATCTTGCTAAAATCCGCTCGCTGAGGATCATTTCCCGAACTTCGTCCATGGAATACAAAGGAACGCACAAAACGCTCTCACAGATTGCGCGAGATTTGAATGTCGATGCCGTCGTGGAAGGCACAGTGTTGCGTTCGGGTGACCGCGTGAGAATCACCGCCGAGCTCGTGCAGGCAGCTACCGATCGCCACCTCTGGGCAGAATCTTACGAGAGCCAGTTGGGCGATATCCTCACGCTGCAAGGCCATGTTGCCAGCGCCATCGTGAATGAAATCAGAGTCAAACTCACACCCGAGGACCAGTTGCGGCTCGCTTCCACGCGCCCCGTCAGCACGCAGAGTTACGATAACTACCTCAAGGGGCGTTATTACTGGAATAAAAGGTCCCAGGAAGGCCTGACTAAAGCGATCAATTATTTCCGGCTCGCGATTGAAAATGATCCGAATTACGCGCTTGCCTATGCCGGCTTGGCTGACTGTTACAGCATCATCGGCTCAGCGATAGTTGGAACAGTCCCCGCGGCGGAGGTAGCTCCGAAAGCCCGCGCTGCCGCCCTCAAGTCGCTGGAGCTGGACAATACGCTTGCCGAAGCTCACACTTCGCTCGCCACCGTGCGCTTCAACTACGATTGGGATTGGAATGCAGCCGCCAGTGGGTTTCGACGGGCCGTGGAATTGAATCCCAGCTACGCCACCGCTTATCAGCGGAATTCGCTTTATTTGATGAGCATGGGGCGTACCAGCGAGAGCGTCGCGGAGATGAATCGCGCCCATGACCTGGATCCCCTTTCCATTAGCATGAATTTCAGTTTGGGATGGCGCCTCTATATGGCTCGTGAATATGACCAGGCCATCGAACAGTTGCAAAACACCATCGATATGGACCCCAGCTTTGTTCTTCCACACCTCGTTCTTGGGCAGGCGTACGAACAGAAAAAAGCGTTTGACCAGGCGACTATAGAGCTTCGGCGCGCCGCAGACATTTCGCAGAACAGTCCACCCGTCCTCGCTGCCCTGGCGCGAGCGTATGCTGTATCCGGGAAAACCATGGAAGCGAGAAACCTACTGGACCAATTGATGGAAGAATCGAAGAAACAGTATGTTTCACCTTTCTATGTGGCCATTGTCTACGCAGGCCTCGGCGAAAATGATAAAGCTATGGACTGGCTCGAAAAAGCGTATGGTGACCACTCCAACGCAATCGTTTTCCTGAAAGTTGACCCAGAGTTGGACACCTTGCGTTCCCGTCCGAGGTTTCACGAACTGCAGCGCAGGCTGCGCCTGCCCGAGTAAATCTCACTCTCCGATTATTGATCTGACGATGCCGCTCTGCCAAGGTCAATTGGGATATGGCTAGCGGCTCTACTCAGTCCGGTTCACCCATGCGGCGATCGCTGTTCCCAGCTCCTCGGTCGAGGCCTTGCCGCCGATGTCAGGGGTGCGGATTTTCGATGGGGCCAGCACTTCCGTAATTGCCTTCTCGACTGCATCCGCGGCTTCCGAAGCGCCGAGATGACGGAGCATCATCGCGCCCGACCATATCTGCCCAATGGGGTTGGCGATTCCCTTCCCCGCTATGTCAGGCGCGGAGCCATGCACTGGTTCAAACATGGATGGAAATTCCTTTTCCGGATTGAGATTTGCGGAAGGGGCGATCCCGATCGATCCAACGACGGCGGGACCCAGGTCGGAGAGAATGTCGCCGAAAAGATTGGAGCCCACCACAACGTCAAACCAATCCGGATGACGTACAAAATGGGCAGTCAGGATGTCGATGTGATATTGGTCCGTGCGGATGTGGGGATACTCGGCGGCCACGGCACGGAAACGTTCATCCCAAAACGGCATGGTGTGAATGATTCCGTTTGACTTTGTGGCGGAGGTGACATGCTTGTTTCGCTTTTGCGCCAATTCAAACGCATAGCGCATCACGCGGTTCACTCCGCGCCGCGTAAAGACCGTTTGTTGGACGGCCATCTCTTCGTCGGTTCCTTCATAAAGTCGCCCGCCGATGTCTGAATATTCCCCCTCATTGTTTTCCCGGACGATACAGAAATCAATTTCACCGGGCTTCCAATTTTTCAGTGGCGTCTCAATACCCTCGAAAAGACGTACGGGCCGCAGATTGACATATTGTCGGAAGGTGCGCCGGATGGGGATTAACAGCCCCCAAAGCGAGACGTGGTCTGCAACGCTCGGATGACCCACGGCTCCCAGGAAGATGGCATCGAAAGACCGCAGTTGCTGCAGACCATCGGGCGGCATCATCTTTCCGGTTTTCAGGAAGGTTTCGCAACTCCAATCGAATTCATGCCAGTTAAATTGGAATCCAAAACGCCTTCCTGCCGCTTCAAGCACGCGAATGCCTTCCGGGACGACCTCTTTCCCGATGCCGTCCCCCGCGATAACCGCAATGCTGAAGGATTTCATTTACGTTGCAGGTTCATCCTTTATCGAGCGAAAGCAGCCGCAAAAGAACTCTGATATCACTCATCGATTCCAATGCCCGCGTATAAGTGATGAGGTTCTCGGTCTTGTCCCTGGGCCATTCGGCATAGTGCGCGCATCCTCTGAATTTTGTCGCTGCTTCGTCAAAGGTCATAGGATTAGCGGGGCTACCCTTGGCAAAGTCTCCGCGCCCGGCGAGAACTCGTCCATCCTTAAGGTGAATTTTCAGGAGAGATGTCATTTTGTCATAGCCGGCGCTTTCGGCCTCTGGATCAACGTAGAAGTTGATGCGGCCAACCATCTCTTGTACGTCGGCTTGCTGGACGACTTGATCCGAGAATTCGCTCAAGCCGGCCTTCCCGCGTAAGAGAAGAATCGCCATGCAAAATTCCATGCTGAACTTGGCTTCCAATCCCGTCTTGGGCCGATGATGAAGCAGAGTCGTCGTCATTTGATGATTTGCGCCGACGTCGAGCTCTTCCACTTGCGCCGCCTGGAGTTTATTCACTTCTATCAGACGCTCAAGCTCGGTCATCGCGGGATGGGAGAGCGAGCCCGAGGGGTAAGGTTTAAGCGAAATGCCGGGAGAGACGAACGTCCACGGTTTGCCCAGGCGATCCATAATCGCTTCTGGATTGAACGATCCTCCGAAAGCATGGAAGAACCCGCGCTCCGCTTCCAGAATTTGCTCCGCCGCCGTCCAGCCTAGCGAGACAAGTTCAGCCGAAAGCAAACCGCTCTCGGCAGCGTGGCCGGCCTGAAAAGGTTTGGTCATCGTGCCAAAATTTTCTCGCAAGCCCCCCGACTGGCTGGCCGCCAGGCCAAAGGTATTCCGTATTTTCGAAAGGTCGAATTGCAGTAATTTCGCGCAAGCTGCCGTTGAGCCGAACGGCCCGCATGTCCCTGTAGAGTGGAATCCGTCCTCGTAGTGGCGTGGCGAGATAGCTTCTGCGATTTTGCATTCCACCTCAACGCCCAGATGATACGCGAGCATTAGTTCTTTGCCAGAGATCGTCCTGTTTTCGGCCAGGGCCAGCAGCGCGGGCAACACCGGCACTGTCGGGTGCACCAGCAGCCCATACACGCGATCTTTGGAGCCGGAGAGTTGGGTGTCGTCGAAATCGTCCGCGTGAATGGATACGCCGTTTACAAAGGCGGCGAAGCGCGGAGAAGTTTTCTTCGAGGAACCGATGATGGTAGCTTTTCCACCACAGACGCCGAGATGCTCGACATACTCCCGGCAAATTGGTCCGGTTTGCGCTCGCGATCCGGCCAGCGCAAGGCCCAAGCCGTCAAGGATGGACTTCTTGCCCAGCTCGATGACATCACCTGGAATGTCCTCATACTTTGTTGAAGCCACAAACTTGCCGACATATTCTGTCAAACCCGGAGCCTTAGGAAAATCGCTACTGGGTGCATCGCTCGCTCTTCCAACTGAACCGGCGAGGAAGGTTGACCCAAGCACACCGAGAGAGGTTTTGCCGAAATCACGCCTTAACAAAGTTCATCCTTTATTGCGCCGCTTACTTCCAGCTGCATCTCCCAGCAGGGGAAATCCAGAGCATAATGCCGAATCTGGCTGCTCTTCATAATTAGTTTCAGGCGTCTAAGGTCCGGAAGTTTGGAATTCCAGGACGCCAGCCTTGCAGACCGATCCGACGCGATATTGCATACCGCGGAGTTGCTTTCGTCAAGTTCCAGCTTCCTTACTTCCCGTCGCGGGGGATGCTGGAGTCGTCTTCAAAAACGTCGCGAGTCCTGCGCCGACCACAGTAATCGCGCCAAGATAAGCAAAGCCTGAGAGAAAATGTCCCGTTTTCTTATTCAGAAATCCCACAATGAGAGGCGCAAAGTAGGCGCCGAGGTTGCCGATCGCATTTACGAAGCCCATCACAGAGCCGACGATTCTTGACGGCAAAGTTTCCGTCGGAATGGCCCAAAACGCGCCCATCGGGCCATAAGCACCCACACCGCTAAGGACGATGAACGCGAACGCCAGCAAATGGGAACGAGATATGGTGGCAACGGCAAGGAGGATACACGATCCTCCGAGCAACATAGCTCCGGCTGCATGATAGCGGCGTTCACGCATCCTGTCCGAGTGGCGAGAAATAATCAGGAGAGAAACAGCGCCAAAGATGAACGGGAGGGTATAGAGAATTCCAGTCAAAAAGCTGCTGAGTCTTTTGAAATTCTCCATCGCGCTTGGGAGCCAGAACAGGAGTCCCATCTGCCCGCTGATGAAGCAGAAATAAACGGCAGCCAGCAGGAAAACACGTGGGCGCAGCAGAGCACGCAGGTACGGAACTCTTTCCCTCCCCTCGAGTTCGGAATTTTCCCTGCGCAAGGTTTCCACCAAGGCAACGCGCTCTCTTTCCGGCATCCAGGTCGCGTCCGCCGGATGGTCTTGAACAAATTTCAGCCAAATTGCAAGCCACAGGAAAGGTAGCGACCCTTCGGCAACCAACATCACGCGCCACGACCAATGATCCAAGATCCATCCGGAGAAAGGCGAGGAGACTATCACCGCGACGGGTAAGCAGAGCAGCCAAAACGCATTGGCGCGCGCTCGTTCGGAACGGGGGAACCAATGCGAGAGAAGTATCAACGTTGCGGGATGAACTCCGCTCTCAGCCACTCCCAGGAGCAACCGAAGCACCAAGAGTTCGTGATAAGTGCGTGCCAGACCACAACCCACCGCGAAGATGCCCCATGCAACCAGCAGGATGCTGATGAACTTCTTGGCGCTCCAGTGTTTGGCCAGATGGCCGCCTGGTATTTGCAGCGCGAGGTAACCCCAGAAGAAAATCCCGGCAACCGTACCTGCCTGTTGCGGATCCAAATGCAGGTCTCGGCTGATTCGTGGCAGGGCAAGCGAGATGTTGGTGCGATCGATAAACGCGATCGTGTACATGATAAGAGCAACGGGTATGATACGGACCCATCTCTGAGACGGCGCGTTCCCTGTCATCCCAGCCGATGCATCGGACTTTGGTTGAAGCTCCGCCATATGAACCAAGTTTCAGCGCGGAGTATATTTCAGCTCAGCATCCTAACCTAGGAATTGTGATGGGCTCTAAGCCAGATAAAAGCAAATTAATCTGACGTTAAGCTCGCATTGCGACGGCTAAGGTATGCTCGGGCCCGCTGGCTCTCCAAGGGGAATCCACTTGCATCCGCATTTTCGTTGCGGGCTCGCTTCGCTTCGGGATACCTGGGGCCACCGCAAGTCGCTTTGACGCTGATATGTCTTGTAAATGCGACGTCTTGGGTGGGTTTCAGAAACGCGTCGGCAGCGTATTCGCCGCGGTGCCACCAATCCTATGATTCGTACTGGCCGTCACTTCTTACAAATCCCCGGTCCGACAAATGTTCCCGATCGTGTTCTGCGGGCCATCAGTCGACCCACCATTGATCATCGTGGCGCCGAATTTGCGAAAATGGCAACGGAGGTCTTGGAGGCTCTGCGCTCAATTTTCCAAACAAATTCCTGCGTGGTGATGTATCCGTCCTCTGGCACAGGTGCTTGGGAGGCGGCTCTGGTCAACACGCTTTCCCCGGGCGACCGTGTTTTGGTGTTCGAGACGGGCCACTTTTCCCAGCTCTGGGCGCAACTAGCACAAAAGATGGGCTTTCAGGTGGAATACGTGCCTCGAAACTGGCGAGCAGGCGCGGCGCCCGGAGAGCTGGAGTCACAGTTGAACTCAGACAGGGGCCACGATATCAAGGCCGTGCTCGTAGTTCACAATGAGACGTCAACCGGGGTGACGAGCAGAATCGCCGAGCTTCGTCGCGTGATGAATCGTGTCGGCCACCCCGCATTGCTGATTGTGGATGCGATTTCATCTTTAGGATCAATGAATTATCGTCACGACGAATGGGAGGTTGACGTCACAATCGCAGCTTCGCAAAAGGGTTTGATGAATCCTCCCGGTCTGAGTTTCAACGCCGTTTCGCGCAAGGCCCTGTTGGCGAACAAGACTGCGAAAATGCCACGGTCTTATTGGGACTGGCAGGGAATGCTGAAGTCTGGTGAGACGGGTTTTTTCCCCTATACACCTGCCACGAACCTCATCTACGGATTGCAAGAAGCATTGCAGATGATTCTCGAAGAAGGTACGGCAAACATATTTGGCCGGCACGAACGCCATGCGAAAGCAGTGCGAGAGGCGGCTTGGGAGTGGGGCTTGGAAATTGTCTGTAGTGTGCCACAAGAGTACTCCAGCACAGTCACGGCTGTCTTCATTCCAAACGGTCATGACGCAGACCACCTACGAGCAACTATCCTTGATCATTTTGACTTGTCCCTTGGGGCCGGCTTGGGAAAATTTGCAGGCAAAGTTTTCCGCATCGGGCATCTGGGACACTTCAACGATCTCATGCTGATGGGAACGCTCTCCGGAATCGAAATGGGCATGCGATTGACGCGTATACCCCATAAAGAGGGAGGCGTCATGGCTGCCCTGCGCCTGCTGGCGCCTGCTGGAGAAATCATCGCGGGGCCCGGTTAAACTCAATAATTCTGGATAGGAGTTGCGGTTGAACAAACAACTCGAATCATTGAGACGGATGGTCTTTTGTTCTAAAGTGAACAGGCCTTGATGCAACCCCCGCCACTTCCTCTCAGCTCTCATGCAAAGCCAGTTGACGTTTTTCAACCAGCGGTAGAGCTCGAGAAGGAACTAAAGCAAGTAATCAGAGGAGAAGTGAGATTCGATCGCGGCAGCCGGGCGCTCTATGCCACGGACGGGTCGAATTACCGGCAGATTCCCATTGGCCTGGTGGTGCCCCGTGATGACGCAGACGTGATCGCGGCAGTGGGGGCGTGTAGGAAGTACGGCGCTCCCGTTCTAGCACGAGGGGCAGGGACAAGCCTGGCGGGCCAATGCTGCAATGTTGCTGTTGTGTTGGATTTCACAAAGTATATGAACCAAATCCTTGAGCTCAACACAGGCTCGAAATTCGCACGAGTTCAGCCGGGAGTTGTTCTTGACAGCTTGCGCAATCGAGCAGAGACGCACCACCTAACCTTCGCCCCTGACCCATCCACTCATAATCGCTGCACGATCGGCGGAATGATCGGGAATAATTCGTGCGGGACACATTCGCTGCTCGGTGGGAAAACGGTCGACAACGTGGAGGAGCTGCACATCTTGCTCTACGACGGCTCGCAGATGACGGTGCGCGCTACGACCGAGGCGGAGCTAGCTGAAATCATCGTGCAGGGTGGACGACGTAGCCAGATCTACAGCAAGTTACGTACGATCCGGGAGAATTACTCGAGCTTGATCCGCGCGCGCTTCCCGCAAATTCCGCGACGGGTCTCCGGCTACAACCTGGATGAACTGCTGCCTGAAAGAGGATTCAACGTCGCGCGCGCCCTTGTCGGAACAGAAGGCACGTGTGCGATTGTCATCGAAGCCAAGCTGAAATTGATCCACAGCCCGCAAAACCGGGTCCTTGTGGGGCTGGGATACCGGGATGCATTCTTCGCAGCCGATCATGTTCCTGAGATATTGCAGTTTCACCCTATCGGACTGGAGGGTTTTGAAGGAAGCATCGTCGACGGGCTCCAGAGGAAAGGAGCGCCAAATTTGGAACTCCTTCCTGAGGGTCGCGGGATATTGCTGGTGGAATTTGGATCTGATGATCCAAACGAAGCGCGCCATCTTGCCACGCAACTCATTGATCGTCTGAAACATGTCAGCGACGCGCCTAGCTCCCGCCTGTATTCGGAAAGTGAAGCCCGTAAGGTGTGGCAGATCCGCGAAGCCGGACCGCGCGCAGCCGCGTTTGCTCCCGGTGCACCAGCGGAGTGGGAAGGCTGGGATGACGCTGCCGTTGCTCCGGAAAAGCTCGGCGCCTACCTGAGGGACATTCGCAAGCTGATGAACGAATACAACTACCGCGGCGCATTCTATGGGCATTTTGGACATGGCTGCGTCCACATGCGCGTCAGCTTCGATCTCGAAAGCGAAAACGGGATCCGGAAATATGCAGAGTTCATCGAACGTGCAGCCGATCTGGTGGTCGGATATGGCGGTTCACTTTCCGGCGAGCATGGCGACGGGCAATCAAGGGCGCAATTGCTTCCGAAAATGTTCGGACCCGAGCTGGTAAAGGCCTTTGGCGAATTCAAAGCTGCTTGGGATCCAGATAATAAGCTAAATCCGCACAAAGTTGTTGACGCCTACTTGCCGACGGAGAATTTGCGCTTGGGCGCCGACTATAAGCCGCTCGAGCCTCAGACTCATTTCAAGTTCCCCGATGACGATGGTTCTTTTGCAAAAGCAACGCTGCGGTGCATCGGCCTTGGCGCATGCCGAAAGACTGATAGCGGTGCGATGTGCCCCAGTTACATGGCAACGCTCGAAGAAACACACAGCACTCGGGGACGCGCCCACATGCTTTTTGAGATGCTCCAGGGCGAGGTGCTGCGTGGCGGCTGGGAAGACGAGCGCGTTAAGGACGCTCTGGAGCTCTGTCTCTCGTGCAAGGCCTGCAAGTCGGAATGCCCTGCGAACGTCGATATTGCGACTTACAAAGCTGAATTTCTGTCGCACTATTACGAAAAGAAGCGGCGGCCGTTAAACGCGTATGTGTTTGGTCTGGTGGAGCTGTGGGCAAGGATAGGTTCGCTCATCCCCGGAATCGCAAATTTTTTCAGCCAGACACCGGGATCCCGTCACCTGCTGCAACGCGTCCTAGGGCTTGCGCCGCAGCGGCAATTGCCGCGACTGGTGCCGATGAGCTTTAGGCAATGGGCGCGACGGAATCGCCCTTCCATCTTCGGCGAGGGCAAGAGTTTGCAATCTGCGCCGCTCAACGCTCGGCAAGTCGTTCTATGGGTGGACACGTTCAACAATTATTTTCATCCAGAAACGTGCCGGGCCGCTTTGGAAGTGCTCGAGGCGGCAGGATTCGAGGTGACTTGTTCCCGGCGTCCTCTGTGTTGCGGGCGGCCACTTTACGACTTCGGAATGCTTGAGAGAGCCAAAAACAATTTGCGCCAGATCATGAGTGCTCTCGGACCCCCGATTGACGCAGGGCTGCCAATTGTCATCCTGGAGCCGAGCTGTGCTTCTGTTTTTCGCGATGAGCTGCATAGCCTATTTCCGTCTGACGGGCGCGCCGGGCGACTCCGTAAGCAAACGTTTCTTCTCAGCGAGTTTCTTCAAAATCACGCTCCGGGCTATGGTCCTCCTCCCCTCTCACGAAAGGTTATTCTTCATGGCCACTGCCACCATAAGGCGCTCATGAAAATCAATGATGAGGAATCGTTGCTCCGGAAGATGGGCGTGGATCTGCAATCGCTAGACTCTGGATGCTGTGGAATGGCCGGGCCGTTCGGCTTTCAGAAAGATAAGTTCGCGATATCACAGACCATCGGCGAGCGAGTTCTGCTGCCAGCAGTGCGACGTGCCGCTCCAGACACCTTAGTTGTCGCGGACGGCTTCAGCTGCCGCGAGCAAATACTGCAGGGCGCTGGCAGACCGGCTATGCACTTGGCCGAGATATTGAAGATGGCGTTGGACCGCGGAGACTCTTCCGAGGGCCGTTAACTGAGCCAGAGTACGTGAGCCCAAGCTCGCTTACCTCTTTCCGGTCAATGAAACTATTCCAAACGAGCTTATCCCCAGCCAGGGTCTCGTCGATTATCGCCCTTGAGTTAAACAGAAATTAATCTTGGTTTAAGTCTGAACCGTGATGAATCCACTATGCTCTTTTCGTGCAGTCCTCTTGCGGAGTCTGAGTCGTCCCTGGAGCGATCTCTTTGTGGCACGGATTCGGAGAGGGCAATCTTGGCCCAACCAAGGATTCTTCGAAAAGCTTGCGGCCGGTGGCACGAAATGACCATCTGGCGCAGTAGGCGGCACGGCAGTCCACCGCACGAATCATGCGGAGCTGAATCAAGCCGTGACTGACAAATCAGTTTCATGTGAAAAATACTCCACCTTAGGGAGAGAAAATGAAAAAACGGTATTTGGTCCTCGTCGTGATGCTCGCGGTATTTGTCGCCCAAGCTCAGTGCCAAGTGGCCGCGCCAATCAAGTTGGTCCAGACTCTTGAGCTGCCGGCCGAAGTGAAAGGAAACTTTGACCACTTCGGAATTGATCTGAAGGGCGGGAGGCTATTTGCCACTCCGGAAGGCTACCACGCCGTCGTTGTCTTTGATCTTAAGACAGGCAAGTTGGTTCACAAGATGGATGGAATCGGCAAACCACACGCCGTCCTCTATCGGGAAGATCTGAACCGTATTTACGTAACGGATGGAGATGCGGGTGACTTGAAGATCTTCGACGGCACAACGTACAAGCTGGCATCGAGCGTGAAACTCTTAGAGGACGCGGATTCCATCGGCTATGATCCGGCGACAAAGTACCTGTACATCGACAATGGTGGTGGTGACGTCCACCAGACCTATTCCATGTTGAGCGTCGTTGATACGACCGCAAGCCAGAAATTGGCCGACCTCAAGATAGATGGAGAAACTCTCGAGGCCATGGCGCTGGAGAAGTCCACCCCGAAAATGTATGTGAATAACCGAGCCAAGAACCAGGTCTCTGTTGTGGACCGGGAGAAGCGCGAATTGCTAGCTAGTTGGCCTGTGACCTTATGCAAGAACAATGTCGCCATGGCTCTCGATGAAGGGAACCATCGCTTGTTTGTTGCTTGCCGCACTGGCCAGATCGCCGTGTTGGACACTCAAACGGGTATGGAAGTTACGTCCTTCGCGATCACCAAAGGCGTTGACGACATCACTTATGATGCGGCCAGCAAACGCGTCTACGCCGCTGGTGACGGCGCCGTGGACATCTTTGAGCAGTCCAGCCCCGATAGCTACAAGTCGCTCGGGAACATCTCTACCGGCCCCATGGGAAGGACAGCGCGTCTCGTGCCCGAATTAAGGCGCTACTTTGTGGCCGTTCCGCAGCACGGCACCACAAACGCTAAGGTACTTGTATTTGATGTTCTGTGACAAGGTGCTTGGTTCGGAAAGACCGGGGAATCCATTCTGAAATAAGTTGACTCGGTCCGCCGCGCGCCTCGTTATGCGACAATACTGAGTGCATTCATGCGCATCCTCCTAGTCGAAGACGAGCGGAAGGTCGCCAGCTTCATTGCACGGGCCTTGCGGGAAAACACGTATGCAGTAGATGTCGCAGAATCGGGTCAGAAGGCGCTCGAACTAGGAGCCGATGTTTCCTACGACGCCATTCTTCTCGATGTGCGTTTGCCTGATCTCAGCGGGCTTGAAGTCTGCCGCGAGTTTCGTCAGCGCGGAATAGAGTCTCCTGTGCTAATGCTTACCGCGCGAGGTTTAGTAGAGCAGCGCGTTGAAGGCTTGGATGCAGGCGCAGACGACTATCTCACCAAGCCTTTTGTTTTAGCCGAACTCCTGGCGCGCGTCCGAGCTCTGGTGCGCCGCGGCTTTCATAGCAGCAACGCGAGGCTTCGCTACGCAGACCTCACACTCGACCGCCACCGCCGGCGCGCCACGCGCGACAAAGAGACAATCCCGCTGACTTCAAGAGAGTTCGCTCTGCTCGAATTGCTCCTCCTTCGCGCACCTGAACTTATTACCCGCAGTGAAATCGTGGAGCATGTCTGGGATTGCCACTTCGACAGCGAAACCAATCTGGTCGAGGTTTATATCAATCGGCTTCGGCAGAAGATTGATCAAGACCGTTCCGTCAAGCTCATCCATACGATTCGTGGCGTGGGGTACCGCCTAGGGACACCCGGGTCATGAGAGTCAGAACGCTCCGGCTCCGGATGATGTTGCTTTTCTGCACCGTCGTCGGAGTTCTCCTGGCTGCCTCCTACCTTGCATTTTGGGGATTGTTGGCCCATGCGGTTCATACCCAACTCAATCGTCAATTGCTTGAGACTGCTCGCCCAATCATCGCGGACATGGTCTCCGAACCGGACGCCAAGGACATAAACCGTTTGGACCTCCCGGGCGAGTTTTTTGAGCTCCTGGATCAAAATGGCAAGGTCCTCCAGCAATCCAGGAATCTCGCGGCGCCCATGAAACTAGAGGGGATGAACCTTGGCGATTCTGGCGCTGCTTTCGGAACGGCGGCTCTGGATAATGGCGAAACGCTACGCGTGGCCCTTATTCCTTTTCAGCTGGGAAATCAGAAGCGCACCTTTGCCGTCGCTGTCCCGACATTTGGGACCAACCGAGTGCTCGACAATTTTGGAGGAGTAGCACTGTTGCTTTTTCCCCTCAGTCTCCTGGTGACGGCGGGAATCTCCGCGTTGTATGTCGGAAGAAGCCTTGCCCCCATCAAGGAGCTGACCCGGCACGCTGCTCTCATGGCCAAACGTGTCACGAACCGGCAAGGGTTTTGGACGCCGCTGCCGGTGGCAGCGCCTCATGACGAGCTTGGACGATTGGCGCAAACGTTTAACCATCTGCTGAAGAGCGTTGACTCAGCCGTGCTTCAGTTACGTCAATTTGTGACTGACGCTTCCCACGAGTTGCGCACTCCGCTCGCCGTTCTTCATGGCGAAACAGAATTGATGCTCTCCAAACCGCGGAGCGCGGAGGAATATCGCCAAACGCTCTGCGTATTCGACGATGAGTTCAAGAAACTGACACGCATCGTCGAGGGTTTGTTCACCCTCTCGATGGCCGACGCTGGGCAGCTACACTTGGTCCGGGAACCCCTTTACATCAACGAAGTTCTTGAAGAAGCCTGCGCCCTGGCCACGTCCCGCGCTCGCGCAAAGAATATCTCCATCGTACGGAACTTGAATGAGGAACTAGCCTGTACCGGAGATGAGGCCTTCCTGCACGAACTGTTTCTGATTTTTCTGGACAATGCGATCAAGTATTCGCCCGCTGGCACGTGTATCTGCGTCACGCTGGAGATTCAAGACGAGACGATTCGGGTGCGTTTTCAAGATCAAGGCATCGGCATCTCACCCAAGCACATGCCGTTCATCTTTGATCGGTTCTACCGGGCTGCACCGTTGAATAGCGGCGAGGCGCAAAGCGGAGGGCTTGGTCTGGCCATTGCCCAGGCCATCGCCATCGCCCAGGGTGGCGCCATTGAGTGTGAGAGCACAGTCGGAGTTGGTTCAACCTTCACGGTAAATCTGCCCTTGACGGAGCAGCACGAAACGCTGCCCGAGAACCTTCCTAAACAGAAATTAATTCTCAGTTAAGGCATCGGTTTCCCTTCTACACTAGGCTCAACCGCAAAGTGGAGGTGATCCGGTGTCCTCTCGAAAATTCTCTGCACTGTATTTGTATTCCTGCTTGGCAGCGATTGTATTGATGTATGGGATTTGTTTTTCAGCTCCAGCCGGCGCTCAGGTCGCGGGTGGGAATCTCTCAGGCACAATATCCGATCCCTCCGGTCGATCAGTTCCCCAGGCTCAGATTTCGATCCAGAATGTTGCGACAGGGATTACCACTACAGTTACAACGAACTCCGACGGCTTTTATACGGCTGCAAACTTGCTCCCAGGAGAATACCAAATCACTGTTTCTGCAAAAGGATTTGCGACTGAAGTAAGAAAAGGCGTCTCCCTCACCGTAGGGGCGCAGCAGGTCATTGACCTGACCCTGCAAGTAGGGTCAGCAGCAAAAACGGTCGTAGAGGTGACCACGGAAGCTCCTGCCGTGCAACTCGCCAGTTCTGATATCAGCGCAGTGGTGAATGCGACTACCGTCCGTGAACTGCCTCTCAACGGTCGGAGTTGGACGGACCTGGCCGCTTTGCAGCCTGGAGTAGATACCATCCAGACGCAACCGACCTTTGCAGTGGGCGCGGATCGTGGCAATCGGGGCTTCGGCCAGCAATTGACAATCTCGGGCGCCCGGCCACAACAAAATAATTATCGTCTCGACGGAGTCAGTCTCAACGACTATGCCAACGGGGCCCCTGGTAGCGTCCTTGGCGGAAACCTAGGTGTGGACGCAATTCAGGAATTCTCAGTTCTGACCAGCAACTATTCGGCGGAGTACGGCAAAACGTCTGGCGGGGTCGTCAACGCAATCACCCGGTCGGGCAGCAATACTTTTCATGGCAGCG
>Ga0137409_10002235_pt1 | contig 20862 bp, 20 predicted proteins | sample CZODoug1_16funga_FD_122059 | JGI IMG/M metagenome (GOLD analysis project Ga0137409, IMG submission 122059) | Vadose zone soil fungal communities from Angelo Coast Range Reserve, California, USA - CZODoug1_16fungal (Hybrid Assembly) | ecosystem: Environmental > Terrestrial > Soil > Vadose zone... | reverse complement strand
CAAGCCCATTGGATCGCCGGAAAAATTACGCAGTACGGCCACGGCGTCTGCGCGCAGAACGGCGACAATTGCGATTGCGCCCCGACGGAGCACGTCTGCGCCATCAACTGGGAAACGCAATCGGACTCCGGCACGGACAGCGCCCGGTTTCTCGCAGCGGGCGCCCAGCGATCGTTTTGGCTGCGAACCAAGCAAGGCTTTCTTGCGGAAGGCCTCCCGCTCCTCCGAACCGCGTTGCAGGAAACTCTGCGCAATGCGGAAACGGATCCTCCTCCGCTCATCGTGGAAAGCAATTCCTTGCTGCAATTCTTGAGACCGAGTCTCTACATCGCGGTGCTCGACCCCTCCAAAGAAGACTTTAAGGACTCGGCCCGCGCCGCGCTCGACCGCGCCGACGCCCTGGTTTTTCGCTCCTCCTCGGAGCCGCTCCAATCGGCAACACCGGCCTGGACCAAACTTCCAGCCCGCCTGCTGAAGGAAAAGCCATCCGTGGTCCAACGCGAAGGCGAACCCCTTCCCGGCCCCCTCCACGTCCTGGTCCAGCGCGTCTTGGAGGCTCCCGCGGGCGTTTCGCTTTGACAACTAGCCGTTACCGCACGGCATCTTAGCCGTTGACCATCAGCCAAGAGGCGGCGATAATCTAGTAGTACTGATGTTATTCGAAGCTTAACCGCATTGCCCCAAATTCCGCGAATGCCACGGAACGGGCAGTTGCATCGCATTTGCGGTGCGTTAGACGGCCCTTCGACATTTCACCGGTCCGTAGTTCCGCTCTGGGGGAGCGTTCATGGCCTCATTCGCTCGAATGGGAGAAGAAATTCCCGTCGCGCCGGTGCCCGTGCCGCTGCTCGAGCAAGACTGGGCGGCTCGCCTGGAAAAATCCATCGAGCGCGGCGCCAATCACCTGCTTTCGCTTCAGGCGGAACCAGGCTACTGGCAGGGCGAACTCGAAGCCGACACCACCCTCGAATCTGATTACATCTACTACCTCTTCGTTCTGGGCAAAGCCGAGCCTCAGCGCATCGCTAAGCTCGCCAACTACGTTCGCAGCCGCCAATTGCCCGACGGCGGCTGGAGCATTTATCCCGGCGGCCCCTCCGAGCTCAACGCCACCTGCAAAGCCTATTTCGCCCTGAAGCTCGCAGGCGATTCGACGGATTCCACACACATGGTGCAGGCTCGCAAGACCGTGCATCGTCTCGGCGGCCTCGAGCACACCAATTCTTACGTGCGTTTCTATCTCGCGCTGATCGGGGCCGTTGGCTGGGAACTCGTCCCCGCCATTCCTGTGGAGCTGATGCTTCTGCCGAACTGGTGCTTCATCAACATCTACGAAATGTCCTCCTGGACGCGCGGCATCGTCATTCCCATGGCCATCTTGTGCGCGCTGCGCCCCGGTTGGCGTTTGCCCGAGCGCGCCCGCGTCGATGAACTGTTCAAGGATCTCGCTCACAAAGACGCGGCCTTCGATTGGAGCAAGCAGCTCCTCTCCTGGAAAAATGTTTTCCTCGCGCTCGACCGCGGCCTGAAGCTCTACGAAAAACTCCCGTGGAAGCCCCTGCGCCGGCGCGCCATTCGCGAAGCAAAATCCTGGATGCTCGATCACCTCGAGCGCACCGACGGCCTCGCCGCCATTTACCCCGCGATGATGAATTCCATCTTCGCGCTCATGGCGCTCGGTCATACCCCGGACGATCCTCTGACCTGGCGCGAAATCAAGGAATTCGCCCGGTTCGAAATCGAAGACGGCGACGCCATTCGAATGCAGCCCTGCGTTTCGCCTGTCTGGGATACCTGCATCGCCATGGTCTCGCTCGAGGAAGCCGGCCTTCCCCCCGATCATCCCGCGCTCGTCAAAGCCGCGGACTGGATGCTTTCAAAGCAGGTCCTCGGCCCCGGCGACTGGCAAATTAAGAACAAAGACGCCGAGCCCGGGGGATGGGCATTCGAATTCCGCAACGATTTTTATCCCGACGTCGACGACACCGCCTTCGTCTTGATGGCCCTTCAGCGCGTGAAGTATCCCGATCCGCAGCGTATGGAAGGCGCCATTCGCCGCGGCATCCAGTGGCTTCTGAGCATGCAAAATCGCGATGGCGGCTGGGGCGCCTTCGATCGCGACAATGACCGCGGTTTCCTCTGCAACATTCCCTTTGCCGACCACAACGCCATGATCGATCCTTCGACGGCTGACGTTACTGCCCGCGTCGTCGAATGCCTCGGCCGTTTCGGCTGGCCTGCCGAGCATCCCGCCATTCAGCGGGCCGTCAAGTTCCTGCTCAAAGATCAGTCCAGCGACGGCTCCTGGTTCGGCCGTTGGGGTGTGAATTACATTTACGGCAGCAGCGGAGTTCTCCGCGCGCTCGAAACCGTCTCTCTCGCAACGCGCGATTACTGCCAGCGCGCCGTCACCTGGCTTCGCACCGTGCAGAAGCCCGACGGCAGCTTCGGCGAATCGCTGCGCAGCTATGACGAGCCGCTCACGAAGGGCCAGGGCCCGAGCACCTCTTCGCAAACCGCGTGGGGTCTCATCGGCCTCCTCGCCGGCACCGACGTCAACGATCCCTCCGTCACCAAAGCCGTTTCCTACCTCGTCCACCAGCAGCGGGAAGACGGCTCTTGGAGCGAGCCGGATTTCACCGGCACCGGTTTTCCGGGAGTTTTCTATCTGAAGTATCATCTCTATCGCAATTCGTTCCCTGTCTACGCGCTGGCGCGCTATTCGAATCAGTCGCGCCGTGCCGAGGACTACGCCGCTCTCAAGTTCCAGCCCAGCGAATTTCGGCTGCGCAGCGGGTTTTAAAGCGCATGATGTGGTTCCCCCTGCGTCTGACGGCGGACATCACCAGAGCCCGCCTCGCGAAAAGATTCGGCTTCGCGCATGGTGCGCGCCCCATCCAATTCTTGGATGCCGCGGAAATCCTGCATCACGATTCCAGCCATCCGGTTTCGCACGAGAGGATTCGAGAAATTATTTCCAGCCACTCCCCGGCCATTTGGATTGGAGGAACCGAGCCTCTGCGTCATCCCGGCGTTGCGCATCTGGTTCGCGCCATCACGGGGAGCGGTCATTCTGTTTTTCTCGAAACCGATGGAACGCTTCTTCGCCGCCGCATTCATGAGTTTCAGCCCGTGCCGCGGCTCTTTCTAACCGTTCGGCTCGAACCTGCTGCGAAGAGCCATACGCCGAATAGAATCCGGGCGGGCGCGTTCGAATTAGCCGTGGAGGGAATCCGCGCGGCTCGGCTCTCTGGCTTTTTGATTTGTGTGCACGCGCGAATTCGCCCGGAGACCGAACTCGGAGAGACTGCCGAGCTAATTCACTTTGTGCGGCCTCTCGATGTAGACGGAATTGTAATTACATCTGGAGATGACGGATCGAATACCGCGAATCTGGACACCGCGGCTTTGCGTCGGAAAACTGAGGAAGCGCGAAAGCTGATAGGGAGCAAATGGTGGGAATCTTTTTCGCGGACTGTTGAGCCGTCGCTGAGCAGCCATCGAAGCGCGGCACGAACCACCGGAGAAAGAGGCGTCCGCCTCGAACAGGAATCTCGCGTGGACGAAGAGGGCGTAAGAATCGCATGACCACGCTAGTCACAGGCGCAGCGGGCTTTCTTGGCAGCCACGTAGCGCGGCAGTTGGTGGCGCGCGGCGACGAAGTACGTGTGCTCCTGCGCGCCTCAAGCACCAATCGTGCGATTGCGGATTTGTCGCTCGAATATGTGACCGGAGATTTGCGCGACCCTGCCTCGCTCGATCGCGCCATGAAGAGCATCAAGCGCGTCTTTCACGTCGCCGCGGACTACCGCTTGTGGGCCCGGCGCTCGCGAGAGATTTACGATTCGAACGTCGGTGGAACGAAAAATCTTCTGGAGGCCGCGAAGCGCGCCGGCGTCGAGCAGTTGATCTACACCAGCACGGTTGCAACCATCGCGGTCGATCGCCCGCAGCTTCCCAACGAATTCACCGACGCCAGGCTGCAAGAAATGGTGGGCCATTACAAACGCTCCAAGTGGATGGCGGAAAGGGAAGTGCTCAATGCTGCGAAAGGCGGCTTGCCGGTCATCGTGGCCATGCCGACCACGCCCGTAGGTCCGTGGGACTGGAAGCCGACGCCGACCGGGAAAATAATCCTGGATTTCTTGAATGGCAAAATGCCGGGCTACGTCGAGACCGGACTGAATTTTGTCGGCGTGGAAGAGTGCGCCGCAGGTCATCTGCTCATCGCCGAAAAGGGCAAACTCGGTGAGCGCTATCTTCTGGGCGGAGAGAATCTCACGCTCAAGGCAATGCTGGATATGCTGGCGAAAATAACAGGTCTGCGCGCGCCCGCGCTGAAGATTCCTCACGGACTCGCTCTGGGTGTAGCCTATGCCAATACCGTCTTCTCGCGGCTGCTTGGGCGCGAGCCCGGCATCCCGATCGAGGGCGTGAAGATTGCGCGCCACATGATGTTTGTGGATTGCTCGCGCGCTAAGCGTGAACTGGGATTTCAGGCCGGGCCGGTAGCCGTGGCGCTGGAGCGCGCGGTGCGCTGGTACGAAGCCAACGGCTACATCGCCAAAGGCCGCGCCAGGCGCATGACCCGCGCCGCCGCGTAGGGTTTGGTGACACAGGCTTTAGCCTGTGGGGACTCAGTAGTGGCCGGTCTTCAGACCGGTGCTCTTGCTCTTGTAGCCCTAGGCTTTAACTCGGCATCTTAGGTTCACAGAAATGCGCATCCTTGTCACCTTCGCCGTCGAAGCCGAATTCGCCCCCTGGCGCAATCTGCGCGAATTCAAGAAAAACACCGTACCGAATGGCCCGAGTTCGCAAGGCGTTTCGTTATTCAAGACGACATTCCGAGACGATGATGTGGAGGTCTTGCTGACGGGTATCGGCAATGTTACGTGTGGAGAAACCTTGGCGAAGAACTCTTTTCTACGAGATGGAAAGCCTGATCTAGTTATTTCGTCCGGACTTGCCGGTGCCTTGAAAGAGGGACTGAAACCTGGCGACCTGATTGTGCCGATAAAAGCGCGAACTCTTCGTAACGATGCGAATGCGGATTCCGATTCGGTGTTCCGTGAACGGGCCGTCCAGAGAGGGGCATTGCCGATAGAAACGCTGATCACTGTGGACCGAATCGTTCCGACCGCCGAAGAAAAAGCGCGTCTCGCGTTCTTTGGAGAAGCGGTCGACATGGAATCGGCCATCATCATGTCTCACTTTGCGGCGGCCACCGTGCCTGTTCTAACGATTCGCGCTATCAGCGATGCTGCTAACGAAGATCTGCCAATTGATTTCGATAGGTGCTTGACTCCGCAGGGCGCGATAAGGCCAATGAGCCTAGTGAACGCAATCGTTAGGCGGCCAAGCAAACTGCCAAACCTCGTGCGATTTGGACGGCAAAGCAACCAAGCGGCACAGAGGTTGGCTACCTTTTTGGATGAATTTATTACAGCGTTGCCTGTTGCTCAGGAGAAAGTTGCCATCGTATGAGCGCACTCGGAACGCTTGCGGGTAAGACGAACACTCTCGTTCCCATTCCCAAAACCATGCGCGCGGGTGTCTACCGCGAAAAGGGAATCGTTCGCGTCGAGGAAGTCCCCGTCCCTGAACTCGCCGACGGCGAAGTCATCATCAAAGTTGCTGCCTGCGGCATCTGCGGCACCGACATCAAAAAGATTTATCACGCCTACGTTCCGCCGCCGCAGATTCTGGGCCATGAAGTAGCTGGCACGGTCGTAGCAACCGGCCGCGGTGTGACGAAGTGGATGCCGGGTGACCGCGTTATGAGTTTCCACCACATTCCCTGTGGCCAGTGCTTCTATTGCGAACGCCGGCTCTTTTCGCAATGCCAGCAGTACAAGACGACCGGCCTCACGGGCGGCTTCACGCCCAACGGCGGCGGATTCGCCGAATACGTGAAAGCCATGCCCTGGGTGGCCGAACGCGGAATCATCGCGCTGCCCGATAACGTCAGCTTTGAAGAAGCCACGTTTATCGAGCCAATCAACACGATTCTGAAAGCCGTGCAGAAAGCTCGCGTGGTTGCGGGAGAAACGGTGCTGATCGTTGGCTGCGGCCCTATCGGCCTGCAATTATTGATGGTCGCCAATTTGCAAGGCGCCAAGCTCTATACCAGCGACCCCATGGCCGTCCGCCGGGCTAAGAGCCTAACTTTAGGAGCATTGGAGTCCTTTGACCCCAGTGATGGTAAGCTTGTGGAACAGATCAAGGCCCGAACGGAGGGTCGAGGTGCCGATGCAGTATTGGTAGCGGTCGCTCACCCGTCCGTTGTGGTGGATGCGCTGGCGGCGGCGAGGCCGGGGGGACGTGTGTTATTGTTCGCCGCGAACGATCCGGTAACGAAGATCGAATTTCCCGCTGCGGCCGTGGGAATCGACGAAAAAGAAATCCTGGGCAGCTATAGTGCGGCCGTAGACATCCAAGAAGCAGGGGCGGATCTGGTGCTGAAGAAGAAACTGCCGGTCATGGAAATTGTCACGCACCGTTTTCCGTTGGCTAGAATCCAAGAAGGATTGGACCTGGCGGCAAAACCGACGGAGGAATCTCTTAAGATTTTGATTACCCACGCATGAGCACGACGACGCCAAAGAAGATGGGAGTAGCCGAAGAAGTGAAAGCAGCCGTAACCCACGCCACGGTGCCTTCAAAGATGACCGCGGCTGTGCTCTATGGCAGCGAGGATCTTCGCATTGAAAAAATCGATGTCCCTGCGCTGGCCGCCGACGAAGTCCTGGTGCGCGTTCGCCTTGCGCTCACCGATGGCACGGACCTCAAAGTCTGGAAGCGCGGCTATCACGCCAAAATGATTCAACCTCCGGCCGTCTTTGGCCATGAGCTGGTCGGCGAAATCGTCGCCGTGGGGAAACGTGTTGATCCGCGCTGGCGTATCGGCATGCGCGTGATTGCCGCGAACTCTGCGCCTTGTCTGCGCTGCTATCATTGCCGCCGCGGCCAGGAAAATCTTTGCGACGACCTCTTGTTCAACAACGGAGCCTACGCCGACTACATGCGCATCCCCGGCCGCATCGTCGTCGAAAATATGCTGGAAGTCCCGCACTCTGTCGACGATCAGAGCGCCGCGCTCGCCGAGCCCCTTGCCTGCGTGCTTCGCGGAATCCACGAGATGGAAGTGCGGACCGGCGATACCGCGGCGGTAATCGGTTGCGGCCCCATAGGGTTGAAATTTGTCCGCATGCTTTCGCGCCGCGGAGTGCGCGTCATCGCCCTGGCGCGGCGTTCAGCGCCGCTGGATGTCGCCAAACACTTGGGTGCGGTTGCCGCCATCAACGTCACGAAAACGCCCGACGTCGTGACCGCCGTGAAGGCGCTTACCGAAGACGGGCTGGGCCCCGATTCTGTGGTCGAAGCTGCGGGCAATCCGGCTACCTGGCAGCAGGCCCTGGCGATGGTCCGGCGCGGCGGCGTCGTGAATTTCTTTAGCGGCTTGCCCTCGGGAACACGGGTGGAAATCGACCCGGCGGCCATCCACTATTCGGAGATCAAGCTGATTTCGCCCTTTCATCATACGCCGAGGTTTTTCCGCGAAGCGCTGGAAGCCATCCGCCGTGGCGACATTTCGGCGCGCGATTTCGTCACCGAAGAGATCCGGCTGGCGGACCTGCCGCAGGCCTTTGCGCGCATGAAGTCGCGCAGCGGCGAAATCAAGCTGGCCGTTCGGCCGTAGTTCTCCAGTGCTTACCATACCCGCCAATCATTCAATGTTTGCGCTTGGTTTTGTAGGGTCCGCCTTCCGAGGCGGATCGCTGATGAGAAGCCTCTCACTCATGCCGGCGCAGGGAGAGCCTTCGTCCTAATGTTGCGCCGCGGCGAAATCGACATCACGCGGCGCGCGCCTGAGCCCGGCTGCTCGCTGGACGAGGCGCAGAAATATACGCGCTGGCTGGCGACGCATCACTACGAAAACTTCAATGTCGTATCATGGCTTCTCCCTAAGGCGCTGCACCAGCATTTCTACAACCTCTATGCTTACTGCCGCTGGGCCGATGATCTCGGCGACGAAGTTCCCAACGCGGCGCGCGCCCTGGAATTGCTCGCCTGGTGGGAACATGAATTGGACGCTTGCTATGAAGGCAAGCCTTCGCATCCGGTCTTCGTGGCCTTGCGCGAGACCGTCGTCGCGAAAGACATTCCCAAGCAGCCCTTCGCCGATCTCCTCAAGGCTTTTCGTCAGGACCAGACGGTTAAACGCTACGCGAATTGGGACGCTGTCCTCGGCTATTGTGCGAATTCGGCGAATCCCGTCGGCCGCCTGGTGTTGTATCTGTGCGGCTACCGCGACGAGCAGCGCCAGCGCCTCTCCGACGCCACGTGCACCGCGCTGCAACTCGCAAATTTCTGGCAGGACGTTTCGCGCGACCTGGACATCGGCCGCATTTACATTCCGCTCGATGCCGCTGCAGCGCAAGGGCTCTCCGAGAGTAATATCGTCGAGCGCCGTTTCGACGATCGCTACGTTCGCTTGATGAAGGATCTAATCGCGCGCACTCGACTCCTCTTCGCCGAAGGCCAACCGCTCGCGAACATGGTAGATGGACGTCTCAGCGTGGACCTGGAGATGTTCACTCGGGGCGGCGTTGCCGTGCTCGATGCTATCGAGGCGATGGGCTACGACACCCTCAACCACCGCCCCGCCGTCAGCAAACTGAAGCAAGCCGTCCTTTTGGGCCGCACTCTCGTGGCGTATCTGGCAGGCGGAAATGCGCGTTCAAATGAGATCGCTCCGCCTCTTGCAGTTGTAGGGACGCGGCTTGCCACGCTCGACGATCAATTGAACTTGGCAGAGTCTTACGGACAATGCCACCGCATCGCCCGCGCCTCCCACAGCAATTTCTACTACGCTTTCTTCCTTCTTCCGAAACCCAAGCGCGACGGCCTTGCTGCGCTCTACGCTTTCATGCGCCTGGTGGACGACGTTGCCGACGAAGGCGCGGACCTGGCCGCCAAGCAGCGCGGCTTGGCAAAGTGGCGCGCCGCACTCGATCAAGCCATCACCGGGCAAGAACAACTCTTCGATGGCAACACCGCTATGGCTACGCCTGCTTCATCCCTGGATGGTGCGGCGGAAATCCTTCCCGCGCTGGTAGACACCATGCAGCGTTACAAAATGCCCGCGCGCTATCTTCACGACCTCATCAGCGGCGCCGAGATGGACCTCACCGTCAAGACCTATCCAACCTTCGACCGTCTCCGCGAATACTGCTACCGAGTCGCCGGCACCGTCGGCCTCACCTGTACGCACGTCTTCGGTTTCCGTGACGCACGCGCCCTGGACCTCGCGGAAAAACTCGGCCTCGCCTTCCAGCTCACCAACATCATCCGCGACGTCCACGAAGACCACAAACTCGGCCGCGTCTATCTCCCCGAGGAAGATCTTCAGCGTTACGGAGTTTCACAAGCAGATTTTGGCCGTGCTGAAGCCACTCTTGGCGTTCGCGAGTTGCTCCGCTTCGAATCCGAACGCGCCTGGCAACTCTATGAGGAAGGTTCAGCTTTGCTCAGTCTCATAGATGCAGACAGCCGCGGCGCACTCTGGCTGCTGGTGCATACTTACAGCGCCCTCGTCGGCCGTATCGAGTTGCTGGACTTCGCCGTTTTCGGCGAGCGCATTCGCCTTTCCAAAGCCGAAAAAATGATGTTCATTGCCAAGGCGCGCTTCGGCCGCCACACGGAAGAGAATATCCTTGAAAAGCGTGATCGTGATCGGCGGCGGGCTGGCGGGACTGGCAGCCGGCGTCGCGCTGGCTGAATCCGGCTGGCGCGTACGTCTGTTTGAACAGCGTCCTTTCCTCGGCGGCCGCGCAACTTCCTACGTCTTGCCCGACGGCGAGCACGTCGACAATTGCCAGCACGTCACCCTCGGCTGCTGTACCAATCTCGATGATTTCTACCGTCGCATCGGCGCCGCCGGCAAAATCAAATTCTTCGACCGTCTGCTCTTCCTCGATCCGCAAGGCCGCCGGGGCGCGATGAAGGCCGGGTTGTTGCCTGCGCCGTTTCATCTGGCGGGATCGTTCGGGGCCTTTGCCCCACTGAACGTGATCGACAAGCTTTCCATCGCGCGCGCCATGCTCGATATCTTGCAAACCCAAGGGAAGCCTGGTGATCTCGACGAAAACGGCGGCATCTCCATGTTCGAATGGCTCCGCCGCCGCGGCCAGACGAAACGCGCCGTCGAGCGCTTCTGGCGCGTCGTCCTTGTCAGTGCTCTGGACGAGGAACTCGACCGCACCGACGCTCGCTTTGGCGTCGACGTTTTCTGGAAGGCTTTCCTTTCGAACAGCACCGGTTATCGCATGGGCGTGCCCGCCGTCCCGCTCGCCAATCTCTACGACGGATGCAAATCCGAAATCGAGCGCCGCGGAGGAGAAGTAGTTCTGCGCGCCCCGGTGCGCGGCCTGAAAATCCAGAACGGCGAACTCGCCGGAATTCGCTTCGACGAAGCCCGTGAAGAAAGCGCCGATGCCTACGTCTTCGCCGTGCCTCACACCGCGCTGGCGGAACTTTTGCCGGAAAGTGTGAAGCAAAGCGATCCATCGCTCACTGATCTGGACAAAATCAAAGTCGCGCCCATCACCGGCGTCCACTTCTGGTTCGACCGCCAGGTGATGACCGAACCGTTCGTCACGCTCATCGACACCACCACGCAGTGGGTCTTTAACAAAACCGCCCTCTACGCCGATTCGAACCGCGCAGGGCAGAACCCCGCCTCAGGACAGTATCTGCAACTGGTCATCAGCGCCTCTTACGATTTGCTGCAGAAGTCTCGCCAGGAGATCATCGACCTCTGCTTGGAAGAAATCCGCCACGCTCTGCCCGCCGCGCGTAACGCCGAATTGGTCAAGGCCACCGTCATCAAGGAAGCCGCCGCGACATTTTCACCGGAACCTGGCGTTGATCGCTGGCGTCCCAAGCAGCAAACTGCCATCCCCCGCCTCTTCCTCGCTGGCGATTGGACCGCCACCGGCTGGCCCGCCACCATGGAAGGCGCCGTCCGCAGCGGCTATCTCGCTGCCGAAGCCCTGCTCCGCTCCGAAGGAACGCCAAGAAAATTTCTCCAGCCCGATCTCCCACCCGACGGCTTCATCGCCATGTGGCTCGGAAAGCCTACCCCCGCAACTCTTGCCTGATGCACGCATTCCCTGAAACATTATTTGACCAAGTCCCGTAAATATGGGAACGTCACGTGATGAAGACGACCTTGGAGATTCCCGATCTCATTTTTCGCCGGGCCAAGACCACCGCCGCCAAGCGTGGAATTCCGCTCCGTGAGTTTGTGACCGAAGCGGTCAAGGATAAGCTGGCCGCGGATGCCAAGACCTCCGAAAAACCCTGGGTCAAGCATATGGGCAAGCTGAGGCATTTGCGCAAGGAAACCGAGCGCGTCAACCGTATTATTGAAGAAGACTCCGAGAAGATTGATGCGGAGATGTGGCGTTGATTTTGTTACTCCGCAGCTAGCTCAAACCCTCCGATCCTCCGCTCGTTAGTCGTCAAGCGCGCACTGGCTTTATCAATCGCCTCGTATTCAGCTCGGCGCTCCGACAGAGAATTTTTATACACCCCGCGCGACTCCCAGAAATCCATCGTTAAATACACACCACGGCGTAACGTATCCTTCACCAGCCGCGTCTCACAGTAGCGGGAGTCGTTCCGGAACAACTGTACCCAGTCACCGTCCGGGCCATAAGCCTTCTCGAACCTTTTTTCACAACCCGGCTTGACTTCGTACTCCCAGAGCGCTACAAACATAGAGGTCCCATCTCCTGCTCGTCGGACATACGCAATTCTGCAAGCAATCTCTCGTTGAATGAGTGCGCGGTCCGCCCGAGTGCAACAATCCGATTGGATACAAGCCAGGTTGGCAAGCGCGACAGCGCAAAAGCATGAATTGTAGTTGTGGCAGTCCGTCGAGACTGGCGGACGGAGGCGTTTGTGGATCGAAAGTACGGTCACCGCGGTTACCGCGACGCGGAGAAGCAAGATAAGAAGGACAAGTCACACGACCGCAAGCCCCCCGCTGGCGGCCCACGCGGGGCTGATCAATTCGGACCGCGCACGCCGCGCATGGTCGGCACGGTTACGCGCGCGCGCTGCTCCAATTGCGGAGCCGTCCTCACTCCGGGATTTGATCCCAACGGGACGTGTCCCAAGTGCCAGGCCGAATTGCACTGCTGCAAACAGTGCCGCTTTTTCGATTCCGGCGCGCAATTCGAGTGTACCCAGCCCATCCAGGAGCGCATCTCTCCCAAGGACGCCAAGAACTCCTGCACCTTCTACGAATTTCGCATGACCATCGAAAAAGATACCGCGCCAACCTCTTACTCTCAGCCAAACGCGCCTGGTTCCGCGCCTCCCAACGGGCCTCCGCGTCACACCGACGCCCGCCAAGCCTTCGAGAACCTTTTCAAAAAGTAGCCCGTTTCTCCCTACGATCTCACTATGCACCTCAATCCGCTTTTGCCTCGCCTCATCGTTTAGCGTGGCGCGTAGGCCAGTGCCCTCTTTCTTCAATGTAAAAATTCCTCGCCTGTACCAACGACCAGTTTTTTGCCAGAAACACCTGTACGCCCCAGATGCCGCCTGAACCGCTGACTTGCGATAACTTTGGTCTTGGAAGCAGGATCGGCCGGACGTGTCCATTTCACGGCGTTCCTGGTACTGAGAATTATTACTTTGAGGAGAGCAGCATGATTCTGGTGCAGACAGCGAAACTGGCAAGAATCACGACGCGGGCTTCCCTGGCGATAACCCTCTTTCTGGCCGCGGTCAACCTGCCGGCGCAAGAGGGCCGTAAGCTGCTTTCGAATCCCACACCCCCTTTTCCAGAGATCGCGAGGCGGATGCATCTCGCGGGCGTCGTGAAGGTGCAAATCGTAATCGCCCCGGACGGAAAGATCACTTCCACGAAGGTCCTCGGCGGTCATCCTCTGTTCGTGAGTTCCGTCGAAGACGCGCTCAAGAACTGGAAGTACGCGCCAGCCAGCGCCGAAACGACGACCCAACTGGAATTCAATTTCCATCCGTAGTTCTATCCGCATTGCACACAGCCTTGGGCCGCGTCATGCGTAGCGTCTACGCCAGGAATTTCTCCATCGGCTCCCAGTAATTCATCTTCCATCCCGCCGCCAGATGTTCAGCATCACCCTTGGGAAATCCCTTATGGTCAAACACAATTTTGGTTCCCGATCCCTGTTCCACCAGCTCAAACCTCGCAATCGAATAGATGCCCGGCTCCCAACTGCCCACGCGCCACGCCTGCACGATCCTCTCGTTCGCCACAAGCTCAAGCTGCCGCCCAAAAATATATCCTCCAAAAAGCGCGAACGCCCCTCCTGCTTCGCGGCTGATTTCCGGCAAGTTCGGCGCCTTTGCCATGCCGGTCTTCACCGCCGCACTCAGCTGAATCACCTTGTCGAACTGTCTTGCGTCCGTCAGCACCTCATAAACGCGCTTCCGGCTGGCTTTGAAAACGGGCTCCTGGTGAATGGCTTCGGCGGCATGCGAAATCTCCTCCTGCGTCTCCGCCCACAACTTCGTGGGGCCCAGTGCTGCGCCTCCAAGCGCCGCCGTAATTCCCGTAATCAATTCCCGGCGTGTTGGTACGCTTGTAAATGCATTTGAACTCTTTCTCTCGGCCATCGTTTCTCTCCTGTATTTTGTCCGCGACCGCACGCATCAGACCACCTCGCCAAAATATGTTCAAGATAATCTTTTGCCTGGAAACAGGCGCCCGTTCGAGGCATACTTCAGCGCCTCTCGAACAAGGAGCCCACATGCCTTACCCCTCCGCTCATCGCCCGGCCGTGAAGAAAGCCATCATCGACAGCGCTCGCAAACTGTTTAATCGCCACGGCTTTGAGTGCGTCTCCATCCAGCAGATCATGGCGGGCGCCGGCCTCACACACGGCGGCTTCTACAGCTATTTCCATAGCAAGAGCGACCTCTATGCCGAAGTCCTTACCTGCTTCTTCACCGACCCGAACTGGAAAAGTTGCTGGGAGGGCGTGAAAGTGGACCTCTCCTCCGGCGACGTCGGCCCGCAAGTCGTCCGAGCCTATCTCTCTCGCCAACATTTTGAAAACGTGGAAGACTCCTGCCCCATGGTGGCCCTGCCCACCGACGTCGCCCGCAGCGGCAAATCTGCCAGGAGCGCCTTCGAGACCGTCTTCCGCTCCATGGTCAGCGTCTTGGAACGCAGCCTGACCCAGAACGGCCGCCCTCGCTGCGCCACCGCGCAAGGCATCGCGTCGTTGTGCATCGGAGGCATGGTGGTAGCTCGTGCCCTCGTCGACCCCGCCCTCGCCAACGAACTCCGCGACGCCTGCATGTCCGTCGCCCTCAATCTGGGTGGCTGGGCCAAACCAGCCAAATCCAAAAACGGAAAAACCAAAGTGGCCTCGGCACACTAAAGGCAATGTCACAATCTTGCGCGACGTTTTTCGTTGGGGTCACGTAGCGCCGCCCCTTTAGGGCGGCATCTTTCTTCTCTGCATCCCCACTAGCACAGGCGGAGTTTATCCCGACCGGGTTGGGAGCCTATGCAAGCCTGGGTTTTCCAATGGCCGCCTCGCAGCTGCAAGGGATTCCACTTCATATTGCAAAGTACTTGACAATGAGAAGCATTAGTGTATCTTAGTGCCATCCGCCTTGCTTAGGCGGCGGGAGACCTCTCTCCGATGGAGACCGCACTTCCCACTCAATCGCAGGGTCTAGGCAAATCACCATCTGGCCCCCTTCGCCGGTCCTTTGCTGACGCCATCCGATTTTGGGAGCCGCGTCGCCTTGTCTATAACCTAATCCTCGCGCTGGTCGTTGTGCTTTGGATTGTCGCGAGTTGGCCCCATTTCCGCCCGATGTTTACGCTGCATTCCTTTCTGCTCCTCGGCATCCTTGCGCTGCTGGCCAACGCTTGCTACTGCGCCGCATACTTTGCCGACATTCCTATGCAGGGCCTGTCAGTTGGAACCACATTGAGACGCCAGCGCTGGGGACTATGGCTGATTGGAACGCTCATCGCCATTCTTCTGGCAAATTATTGGATCGCTGACGAGATCTATCCCTTTGTCCGCTGATATTGTTTCTTCTCTGCACTCCCAGGTAGGGTCGGCTTGCCCTGAGTACTCCCGAAGGGCAACTACACGGAGCGGCGAGAAGGAGTGTGAACGTCGCGTCGTTACAGGACGCCCTTCGGCGGCTCAGTGCGAATTGAAAGATTGGAGCCAGGCGGAGACAGCCTGGTAGAGATCCACGCGGCCGTTGCCGACGTCGGCGGGAATGGGGACGGCGTGGGCGAGGGATTGCTCGGCGCAAGATTCGTTGCAATGGGAGTTGACGCCGAGGAGTAGAGCGGCCGCACCTGAAACCATGGGCGCGCTGAAGGAAGTTCCCCAACCGGCGGCGTAGGTGCCGAAAGGATATGTGGTGATGATACCTTCGCCCGGAGCAGCCACCCAAACAAGGTCCTCGCCGTAATTGGAGAACGACGAGAGCGTGTCGTTGTTCGTTGTGGAGGCCACGCCCAACACGTTGTCGAGAGCGGCGGGGTAGACAGATACTTCCTTGCCGTCATTGCCGGCGGAAGCGACGCAAATCACTTTGCGGTGGGAGGCGAACTTGATCGCTTTGGCCATTTCCTGGGAGTAGGTTGCGACACTGAAGCTCATGTTGATGACGTTGGCGCCGTTTTGCGTGGCGAAGTAGATAGCGCTTAGGACATCGGACAAATAGCCGCTGCCATCGGCGCGAAATGCTTTCAGAGGCATGATTTGGGCCGTGGGCGCGACGAGATGGACGATGCCGGCAACCATCGTGCCGTGGCCGAAGGCGGCGTACTGCGGCTGCGAGAAGTTGGCGCCAGACCATGGGTCGAGGACGGCGGCAGTGGATTGGTTGACCTTCACGGGCGAGGGGTTGGGGCCGTTGGAGGATTGGTTGACGTCGGGAAGCTCGGAGCCCGAGCCGGAGGGATTGCGGGTGAAATCGTTACCCGGGACAAGGATGCCCTGGAGGACGGGATGGGTAGGATCGACGCCGGTGTCAATAATGGCGACGATGCCCGCACCGGAAACGCTGAAAGCGGATTGCGTGTCGGGCAAACGGATAATCGTACTAGCAGGCTGGGCGACATAGCCGTGCGTGACGGAAACCCCGAAATAGTTCACGGGGGTTGTGTCGGAAAGGCCGCTGGGAGGCGCCGTGGCTGTCGCCTGCAGGACTTTCAGCAGGGCGTCGAGTTCGGCGTTGGTAATACCTGGCTGGGCGCGAAGGGTTTGCAGAAAGCTGTTCGGATCGACCAAAGCAGGCGTGGTGACGAGAAAAACCTTGCCGAGGCCGCCATCCAGGCCTCCTGACACACTACAACCGAGCATGAAACAGAGCTGTTGAAGAGAAGTGAGGCCGGAGGGATTACGGACGATGAATCTGGTGTCAGCTGCGGCCGGGGCCGTCCAGGCTGCGAAGAGAAGGAAAAAGATACCCAACATCTTATATTTATTTTTCATGGGCTGGTCTCCCTTTTGTTTCCGAAGTGAGCGCCCCTGTGAGATGAATTACGAACCCGCAAAAGCTGCTCGCTGGGCCCATTCCAAGCACGGCAAAGCGACCGAGACCCAGTGATTGCCGCGCACTTCTATTTCCAGAGTGACACTGGGCTCGAAGCCGAAGTTAAAGTGAAATTCGCCGAACTTGTTGGTCGTTTCAAGAGCGATGGGGCCCTTGCGGCCATGGAGTACGACGGGAATCGAATCGAACTGACAGTCAGGCCTGTTGGAATTTACAATTTGGCCCACGAGAGCGAGGTTATAGGAATCGGTCTGCGCCTCGAGCCAAAGATCCGCCGTGAGACTTTCGGATTGATAGACCAACTGCCGGGCAGGAAGCTGAGAGACGCCACGGACGCCCGCGGGCATGGGTTGAAGGAAGCTGTCGAAGACGAGGTGGGCAGCATCTACCACGCGGCGAAGGATCTTATTGGGGTGAAACAATGATTCCAAGCTACCCCAAAGTTCTTGCAGGAGGCGGTCGCGAGATACGCGGGGAAGCGAATATTGCTCAAGCAAGTCTTTGACTTCCGGCTCGCTCTCTTTACCGCTGAGGACAATTGCACGACCGCGCAAACTCGGATAAATTTTGTCAAATCCTGAGGCTATGGAAGAGGCGGAAGCACTTGTGCTTTGGGGATCCACAATGGCGGCATCGGGCTTTTCCTGCTCCAAAACGGCAATGGCCTGCTGGACGCTCGACGCGACGACGCACTGACACCCCATGCTCCCCAGCAGGACGCGCATCGTGTCGCGCGCAGAGGATTCCTCGCCGATTATCAATACCTTACGCAACTGCCGCTCGGTTTTCACCAACACCTACAGGGAATCAGAGGCTTCCACTCGGGGACTCATGATCGATGACCGCCGCCAGCATAAGGAGTTGGGTGCAGAAGGCAATACAGCAAACACTTGCATTTTTGGCAGGGAAAGACCTTAGGAATAACAGGATTGGGGTGCAGCATAACGCGGTTGAGGGTGTTTGGCGGGTAGTCCATACGCCGGTGGCGTTTACCCCGCCCTGGCAGACCAGCTCCGCGACGCCTGCATGTCCGTCGCCCTCGATCTGGGTGGTTGGTCCGAACCGGCCAAATCCAAAAACGGAGAATCCAAAGCCGTCAGCGTGCACTAAGGATGTTCTTCTCTCCTGGTTAACCATAACTGGGACCCCTCCCCCGTGTTTTTTGTAAGTGTTGCATCTAAAGGGTTTAACAAAGGCGTAAGTCTTTTGTTTGCAACACTTGCGGGCAGATCCATAAGTGTTGCAGCTAAAGAACTTAAAGCAATAGTGGGCAGTGGCGACGACAGGGTCCCGACAGGGTCGGGATCTTCCCGATAAGATCGGGACAGGTCGATCGGGGCAGGTCAGTGGACGGTGGTCAGTTGGGAAAAGAAGAGAGGATAGTGAATGGGAAATCCCTTGGGGTTCCTCGAGACAAGTAGGGGTACAGGAAATAAATGAACTATAGGAAGAGAAGCGGAAAATGCGGATAGCACGAGACTTACGGGCTCGGCGGGGATGCGGTCGATAATTCACGACTCATGATACCATAAAGTACTTATTTGTCAAATACTATTATAGTACTAGCATTTGGCAAGTTGAGCGATTTGTTCGAAAGATTTTGCAAGCAGAAGAAAACAAAGGGGTAGAGCTCACTGTGCATCTGCGCAAGGACTCAACGGAATGCGGAGAGGGGAAAAGTTTTCAGTTGTGAAGTGTCTAGTTGCTGAGAATTGCAGCAGGGGGGGAATTGAGTCAATCCATAAAACAAAGATGCCAGCGAACTACGAGGCGAAGAATTGCCCACCTTTTCCAGAACCAAACCCGAAAAGGTAGGCCACCCTCGGTCGAGACAGCAGGTGGAGGGTGACCCCGCCTGTAGGACACTTGCAGCCCACGGCTCAGGTGGGACGCTTATCGAAATTCCCCATCCGCCCGCGCGCGTGGGCTGTTTATCCAAGCGGGACGCATCGTGGTTGCATAGAGGTTCCAAAATCACATTTGTCCTACGTGGGTACGTAAGCAGCTTGTCGCCCCAGGGCAGTCTGTCAACGAGAGGCTCCCGATGCCATACAAACCGGGAGAGGGTGAGAAGTTGGCCCTATAAACATTCGGTGGGGAGCGCAGTTCTCGTTATAACAAGGAAACGCATCTATGACTGAGAGAGAGGGACGTGGAAGACCTCCTCTTAGTTTTCGAGGACGGGCTTAGGCTATTGGATAACCGGAGTCGTCCAATGAAGCGCGGCGACGCCCGTGGTGTCCTCGGCTCGGCTCACCAACAATTTATCGCCGTCCGAACCCCATAACCCTGTTACTACCCCCGGCTTTGTGTAGGCACCGACGGCGGCTTTCACTGGAAGCCAGCTCGCCGTGCTGTTTGCCTCGTCGAAAGAGAGATAGTAAAGTCCGCCAGTGCCTCCACGGGAAAAGAAACCATAAACTTTCTTGGAGCCCGTCGCTGTGAAACCAGACAGTTGCAGATTGGTTGGGGCTTCTGCGTGATAAACATGTGGTGCGCCATCACTATACTTCATTTCGATGTACGCCTGTGCTGAGTGGCTGTACGCAACCACCTCACTGGTCGAACAGCGAATAGAGGCGTGGACTTCGGGTCCGGGGTGTAGAGGTTCAGGAAAAGTTGACCGAGCAAGAAAGGAGCCGATTTGTCCCTTCTGAAAGTCGAAGTGACGTAGAGTATCACCCGATTTGGGGTGCGAACGCTCATCATACCCAGTCCCGCCAAAACTCCAAACTATTCCGTCTGGGGCCTGACATATGTTTGCCGGAACAAAGCCCATTGTCTGGATAACATCTGTCACTTTACCCGTTAGGTCGGTCAAAGCGATGAAAGGGGCGGCAGTTCCGTCGGACTTCTCGGCATCGCCAGCCGCGATGATTCTACCGTCGGGGTTGCCGTGGCAGAGTAGATGACCACCCGCAGCGACTCCGGGAACCAAATCGCAGCCTCGCGCACGTGTTTGCCGGATTGATCGTACAACCGGACATTAGGCGTCCTGTCTTGAAAGGTCTCAACCTCTCGGCTGACTAGATAACCGTTTTCCCAGTTCGGCATCGCAGTACTCTCACCAAAGAATGCGTCACGGTCGAAAACAACACGTCGGGACGAATCCGAAAGGGCTTTAGGATAGACGCTCGGTCGGGCGTCTTGCGCTCTCAAATTAACCTGTGAAGCCAGCAGCAGAACGAAAAACTCGAACAATATAAGCCTTCGAAAGCTTAGGGCTACCCTGTTCGGTCCTAACATATTGCACCTCCAACTCCTCTTCAGTTCTAATCCCCTCAAAAGTTCAGTAACAGCCGGGGGAGTTATCGTTGTAGCACCAGGAATGTTCGTTGCATCCGCCAGTGCACCCATCCGGGTCAATCGTATACCCATCACAATATGTGGCGAGGTTAGAATCGCTATAAGTCCACGCCTCAGTACCGCCCAGGCATGAACCGCAGTTGCGGATTATTTCAACTTGATAACCTCCACAAAACTCTTGAACATGTACCAACCGTGCGAGGCCATCGGATTCGCGGTAACACGGCCGTCTTAAGAACCGGGCACGGGCGAGTATTCCCGCTATTCCTTTCCATGTCCCGAAAGTACTCGGGCGTAATCTTGGGGTTTGGAGATAGGCCGTAAAAAATTGAGGGGATTTCGGTGCCGTGCCGGTTGATGATTCGAGTTCCTTTGGCGTGACCTACGCTGGCAAAGTTGAGGACTACTAAGAGCAGGGAAATTAACACGATTTTGATTTTCATGGGGTCTACCTTCAACAGAAGGATATAAACCGCCAGTTTACGGGGAAGCCAATATAATGCTCCTGTGGCGTACGGCTGATGTCAAGTTCAAAAGTGAGAATAGTCGAGCGGCGTAAATAGAGAAAGCGCCGATAACTCTACACTATCGGCGCTTATCAAGTACTCTGTTTCGTTTAGACTTTGTGAAGACACTCGCAGGTGAATTCGGCCTTGCCGTTGAACTTGACACCATTTGACACCAATTGGAAGTAGGGCAGCGGGGCTACGCCTTTGACGACTCAGGACTTTTGAAAGTAGCTTCAATTTTCGATCCCCACCGCCCCTGCCATCGCAAGGCCGGACTCACTTGTCAGCGGTCACTCCGAGCGCAGCGCTTCTATGACATCGATGCGTGCGGCGCGTGCGGCCGGGAGCCAGGACGCGACGACAGCGGCGGCCAGGAGCACGAAGGCAGAGAGGATCACGGGCAAGGCGCCCGGCATTTTCACTTCGAAGAAATAGCTGCCCGCCAAACGCG
>Ga0137409_10002234_pt1 | contig 20873 bp, 18 predicted proteins | sample CZODoug1_16funga_FD_122059 | JGI IMG/M metagenome (GOLD analysis project Ga0137409, IMG submission 122059) | Vadose zone soil fungal communities from Angelo Coast Range Reserve, California, USA - CZODoug1_16fungal (Hybrid Assembly) | ecosystem: Environmental > Terrestrial > Soil > Vadose zone... | reverse complement strand
CCTCGCCCCAGCGCGATCTGATACTTGCCCTGTTGATAGCTGGCCTGGGCATGAAGGCGGGCCTCGTACCATTTCACTTCTGGATGCCACTGGCGTATTCGGCGGCGCCGACGCCGGCTTCCGCCGTGCTGAGCGGTGCGGTCGTCAAGGCGAGCATCCTGGGGATGATCCGGTTTTTACCCCTCGAAACCGCGCTGCCCGATTGGGGCACGGCACTCGCAGCCGCCGGACTTTTTGCCGCGCTCTACGGCGTCGTGATTGGAATCACGCAACGCAATCCCAGGGTCGTGTTGGCGTATTCCAGCGTGAGCCAGATGGGATTCATCGTCGCGGTCATTGGCATGGGAATGCTCGCAGGGGACGGCCGCGCTGCGCTGGCAGCGGCCTTCTATGCCGCGCACCACGTCCTGGTGAAAGGCGCGCTGTTCCTGTCCGTGGGCGTGATCGCCGCGACCGGCAGCCGACGGCTATGGCCGATGCTGCTGCCCGTGGCAATCATTGCGGTGGGCCTCGGCGGACTCCCGCTCACTGGCGGCGCATTGGCGAAATTCGTTGCCGACGAGCTACTGGGAGACAGCACCGCGAGCAAGATTGCAACGCTGTCTGCGGTCGGCACGACGCTGTTGATGTTGCAGTTCTTGCGCAGCCTTGCGAGGACCGCATCACCAGACCCGCAAGCGACAGCGGCCGCCGGACTTGTCTGGCCCTGGCTGGCGACCGCTGTGGCTTCGCTCGTCGTGCCGTGGACGCTGTATCTGACGGTCCCGAGCGGAACGCTGCCGGACCCGCTTTCTCCTGCGGTGCTATGGAAAGCGCTTTGGCCGGTTTTGCTGGGCGCCGTGCTGGCGATGGCGCTGTGGCGCTGGTCGCGTTGGTTGCCACGCATTCCCGAGGGAGACGTCGTGGTGGCGTTGGATGGCGGAGCGCAGGCGGCTGTTGCGTGGGGCAAGACGCTGGAACGAATGGACAGCGCGCTTCGTCAGTGGCCGGCGGCCGGCGTGTCGTTGCTTGTATTGACCATCGCGTTAGGCGCCGCGGTGTTCGCGCGGTAAAACGGCTCGCCGCATCGCCGGACGCGGACGAAACGCTTTCGACATGTTTGGATGAGGTGGCAGCCGAACGTTCTCAATCACCAGTAACTGCCGAGGATGCCATGATCGGATAGTCCGCCAATTTTGCAGGAGCTAAGGCTTCCATACCAGCCACAATTCTTTGCCGAAGCTCGACACGCTGCCGAGTGGATACACTCAGCAAGTCGGCGGCACGCCAGATGATATTTTCCTCGAATTCGTTTACTCTGCGATCCGCGTAAACGATTTCCCACATCATTTGAACGATCCGGCGACGTTCTTCATCGTCCAGCACTTCATTGAGCGGCCGGGTGAAGCGATAGAGATCGATCGCGGATCGGGCGATTGCATCGGCGTCGGAAATCAGCCGGGCGGCGGCGGTATCGTCAAGCCCATAATTCGATCGCAAAATGGCATGCAGTTTGGCCCGCCTGACGTCCGATAGTTCGTGATCGACGGTTGCGACGCGGATCAGCAATGCCGTGATCGCGGTGAGGCGATCCCTTTGCCCGGAAGAACCTCGCTGGTTCGCGTCTCCAGCTAGATTTGAGATGAACGTTTTGATTGATCCAAACATCGCCAGCTCACAATATTCCACGAACCGCTCAGACAGCCGGTCCTCCCGGGCCTCGATATTTTACCGTCAACTTCCGTTGCGATTGTCTGAGATGGAGATGGCCCCGATGGACTTCTGGCGCAACGCCACTTACCAAACTTTAACGTTTCAGCATTCAGGCGAACGAAGGCCGCGGCCGCCTTCATCGGGTGAGCGCATTCTTATGGATTCTTCCGTCCTTCATGATGACGAGAAGATTCTTGGCCGGATCCTCGATAAGCCTGATGTTCTCGACGGGATTGCCGTCGACCAGCAACAGATCAGCGAGCGCGCCCTCCTCCACGACTCCCAGCTTTCCCGGATAGGGATTGCGCGGACCGGACAAGCCCAGCAGTTCGGCATTGGTGCCGGTCGCCATTATCAGGATTTCGGCGTTCGAGTACCAGCGGGTCAGATGGGTCAGCATCGTGCCTTGCCGAGCTGCCAGCTTTTCGGAGAACAGCATATCCGAGCCGAACGCCGTTTTGATCTTGTACTTTTTCGCCAGATTGTAGGCGTTATCCGTTCCGCCGAAGACCTGAAGTTGCGCGATCCGGCTTGGTCCTGTCAGAACACCCGTGTCCTCGTCCGTGAGGAAAGGCTGGATGCTCAGCCATAGGCCCTTATCGGCCATGAGCCTGGCGGTTGCTTCGTCCATCAGATGCGCATGTTCGATGCACTGGGCGCCTGCGGCGATCGCGCGTTGGACCGTTGCCGGCGCGTAGGCATGAACCGCGACGTAGGTGTTCCTGTCCTGGGTCGCTTCCACCCCCGCACGCAATTCGGCCTCGCTGAACGTCGACATATCCAGCGGGCTGCGCGGTGACGACACGCCGCCGCCTCCCACCAGTTTGATCTGCGAAGCGCCCTGGAAGAGCTGCTCGCGCACGCGCAGCCGGACCTCATCCGGACTGTCGGCAATAGCGGCACCGCCCGTCTGCTCCACGGCGCTCAGCGGCCCCCCGGGACTCCTCGGCACATCGCTCAACGGACGCAGATCGCCGTGCCCGCCGGTGGATGTTATCATGGCGCCTGATGGATAGATGCGCGGACCCGATACCAGACCTTGATCGATCGCCTGCTTGAAGGCGAAGACCGGGCCGCCGAGATCCCGGACCGTGGTGAAGCCGCGCATCAACGTGCGCTCGGCCTCCGCGCTGGCAGCCAGATGGATGAAGCCGGTATCCGCGGTCAGCAAAGTCGAGATCGGCAAGCCTGCAAACATCGAATGCCAGTGGGCGTCGATCAGGCCGGGCATGAGAGTCCGGCCGCCGCTATCGATCACCTGCGCACCATCCGGCGCCGCCGGGTTGCCCGTGATGACCGCCTTGATCCGATTGCCTTCGACGAGCAGCCGCATCCCTTCGCGCAACGAGCCCGACTTTCCATCGAACAACCGAAAATTCGTGAACAGAATTGGCCGCGGGGGTTGGGCTGGAACTGGCTGCGCGTTGGCGTGTCGGGGCAGTCCGAGCGATGCGATTGAGATGGCCATGCCGGCTACAAAGCCGCGTCGCGAAAGATCCGTACTGACTCGGCGCGTCAGAACCTGGATTTCCGGCCGATGGCAAAGGCAGCCCGCGTGCCTGACCAGGTTTGCGTCGTCATCCGAAGTGCAGGAAAACATGGATCACTCCCGAGTTGGCTTGAAATCATCTGCTCCAAGCGGATGGTCAAAGCGGCGGAGCCGGTGGAGCTGATCGCAGCTCACCCTCTCATCCTGTTTGCCGTCCGACCAGAATTGCTAAAGCCGAATGGCCATGTCGAGCAATCAGGGTATTAACCCCGAGCATCTCAGGGTTTTTTCCGATCACCTCGCGCGCAAGACGTCAGCATGATGGGGCGGGTCGCCCTTGTGGTCAGCTCCTGACTGCGGTCCCCCTGAGTACACTGTGATGCGAATGGATTGCGGACAACAGCGGCACCGGGCGCGCGGTTTCACTTTCCAGTCCAACTCCGCAATCGGACGTCTGGGTTTATGGGCAGCGGCGGCCATGTCCGGCATTCGCGTGTCAGCGATTGCATGTGCATTCCTGGCCGTTCTGGTCGTATCAGCAACGGCGCAAGCGGGGCCTCCTTTTCGGGTCGGCGGGTTAACATGCAACACCGGTCCGAGGGTCGGACTTGTCCTTGGCTCACGGCAGGATATGCGATGTGTTTTCGTCGCGAGCGCGACCGGAGAGCAATACACCTACACAGGCACGATCAGACGGCTTGGCGTCGATATCGGCGTCACGCGAGGCGGAACGTTATTCTGGGCGGTTTTTGCACGAAACAGCCAGATCGGCCGAGGCACGCTAAGAGGAAGTTATGTAGGTGCCAGCGGCAACGTTGCCTTGGGACTCGGCTTGGGCGCCAAGGTGCTGATCGGCGGATCCCGTCGCACGATAACCTTGCAGCCATTGTCGGTCGAAGGCCAGATCGGAATTAATCTGGCATTGGGCGTAGCAAATCTCGTGCTCCGATAACACGCGACGTGCGGAGCCCATAGACTTCGCCCGCGCCTTTAAGACCAGCGCGCGAATTGGCAAAATGGAGAACGATCATGCTGTTTCAGGGTGGTTTCACATTCACCAATTTCGTGGCGGACGTGTTCGCCGTGTTCATCTTTGTGCTGTGGTTTTGGCTGTTCATCATCGTCGTGGGCGATCTTTTTCGTCGCCATGATGTGTCCGGACTCGGCAAGGTGGGTTGGGTGATCCTGCTCATTATTCTGCCCTATATCGGCATTTTCGCATACCTGCTCACGCAAGGGCGGGGCATGGCGGAGCGTAATGAAGCGCGGGCCAGGCTGGCAAAGGATGAGTTGCGCCAGTTCGTGGGCTTCAGCGCCGCAGACGAGATCGAAAAACTTGATCGATTGAAATCGGCCGGATCGATTTCGGAGCAAGAATACGCGCGCCTGAGAGGTCGCCTGGTGCAATAGGGTCGGGACTCGCGACCCGATCCGGTAGAAAGCGCCGACCAGCGATGTCGCAACCTGTCGCCTCCAATGGGGGTTAATCGATGCAGCTTCGCTACGCAGTGCGCGGCGCCGTTTGGGTCATCCTTTATCTGCTGTTCATTCTGGCCCCGTTGTTCGCGCTCCTGGCAGGAGCGATCCCGCCGGCGCGTGATTTCTGGACGGAGTTCTCGGTCGCCATCGGCTACGCCGGCCTGGCGATGATGGGCCTGCAGTTCGGCCTCACGGCACGTTTCCGGTATGTCACCCAGCCGTGGGGTGAGGATGTCATCTACCATTTTCACCGTCAGATTTCGCTGATCGCGGTGGCTCTGGTCGTAGCTCACCCGCTCATCCTGTTCGCCGTCCGGCCGGAATTGCTCGCGCTGCTCAATTCGATCCAGGCGCCGTGGCGCGCCCGTTTCGCTGCCCTGTCGACTTACTCGCTGATCGCACTGGTGGTGATGGCGCTGTGGCGTGCAAAGTTGAATATCAGATACGAGGTGTGGCACCTCACCCACATCGTGCTCGCGCTCCTCGCCGTCACGGCCGGCATCCTGCACATGATCGGGTGGGGCTTCTATCTGGTCGACCCCTGGAAACGCGCGCTGTGGATTGGCCTGACGATTTTCTGGATCGGACTGCTGCTCTATGTGCGCATCCTCAAGCCGCTGTTCATGCTCCGTCGGCCTTACCGTGTTGCGGAAGTGCGCAGGGAACGCGGCGACACTTTGACGCTGGTGATGCAGCCGGATGGTCACCCCGGGTTCCGCTTCAGCCCTGGCCAATTCGGATGGCTGACATTGTGGGGAAGCCCCTTCAAGATCACCGGACACCCGTTTTCATTCTCGTCCAGCGCTGCGGCCGCGGATGGACGCGTCGAGATGTCGATCAGGAACCTGGGCGACTTTACGAGCGAGATTTACAAGGTCCCGGTGGGACAGCGCGTCTACATCGACGGGCCCTACGGCGCGTTCACGATCGGCAACCCGGCGGACATGCACGTGTTGATCGCGGGCGGCGTCGGTGTGACGCCAATGATGAGCATGATCCGCACGCTCGCCGACCAAGGCGATACGCGGCCGGTCATTCTGCTCTACGGCAGCAAGGACTGGAAATCGATCACCTTCCGCGACGAGCTCGAGGCTCTGAAAGCGCGGCTCAACCTGACGGTCGTTCACGTGCTCGCGAATCCTCCGGCGGGCTGGACCGGCGAGCAGGGCTTCATCAACGCGGAGATGTTCAAACGTCACCTGCCGCCGCCCTATGCCGATCATGAGTACTTCATCTGCGGTCCGAACGTGATGATGGATGCGATCGAAGCGGCTCTCGGTGAGATGAACGTGCCGATGTCGAAATACCATTCCGAGCGCTACAGCTTCGTTTAGGGAGATATCAAATGCGCCGCTTGTTCGCCGACCGACTGGTCTTCGCGACCGGAGCTGTTGTGATCTTGATGTCATTCCTGTTCGCGCTCTCGCGCGTGGCCGGATAGGCGGTCTCTGACGGTTGCCCCTATGCCTGCAGCCACTGCACGCACCGACTTACGCTCTGTTGCCGTGGTTCACCGATCCCCCACCCTCCTGAGAGGCGTGTCATGCGTGCACACATCGTTGAACTGCTCGGCATCCTGATCGCCCTCGCCCTGCTCATCTTCCTCGCCTTTCGAGGCTTCACTCTGCTGCTGGCAGCGCCGCTGGCAGCGATCGTAGCCGCGGCGTTCTCCGGAGAGCCGCTGCTCGCCAAATGGACCATCACTTTCATGCAGGCCACGGGGCGCTTCATCGCCAATTTCTTCCCGCTGTTCCTGCTCGGAGGCGTATTTGGCAAGCTGATGGATGACAGCGGCTCGGCGCTTTCCATCGCCCGCGGCATCACCGAGCGGCTGGGAAAGGCGCGTGCAGTTATGGCGGTGGTCCTCGCCTGTGCCGCGCTTACCTATGGCGGCGTCAGCCTGTTCGTCGTTGCCTTTGCCGTATTCCCGGTGGCGGACGCGTTGTTCCGGCAGGCGGAGGTCCCGCATCGGCTGATCCCCGCCGCCATCGCGCTTGGCGCCTTTACCTTCACGATGACGGCCTTGCCGGGCACCCCCGCCATCCAGAATGCTATCCCGATGGCGTATTTCGGCACGACGCTGTTTGCGGCGCCGGTTCTTAGCGTGCTGGCCTCGGCCATCATCCTGGGTTTCGGCCTCTGGTGGCTGCGCGTGATCGAATCCCGCGCCCGCCACGCCGGCGAAGGCTATAGCTCCGAAACCGCTACAATTGCCGATGAGCAGTTCGTACGCGCGCGCGCCACCAATGCCGACAACTTCGACCCTGCCGAACTACCGCACGGCCATCGAAGCGACGAGTTGCCGCCCTTCGCACTGGCGGTGGCGCCCATCCTGATCGTGCTCGCGGTCAACCTCATCATGAGCCTTTTCGTGCTGCCGCGGGCGGACACCGGATTCCTCGCCGAGCCGCGGTTCGGCGAAACCACGCTCGCCGCCGTGAGCGGCGTCTGGTCCGTGGTAACGGCGCTGGCGCTTGCCTCGCTGGTCCTGGTGCTGATCCATCGCAGGCGTTTGCCGCAATTGCGCAAGACCCTCGATGCCGGCGCCAACTCCTCGGTGCTGCCCGGGCTCAACACCGCCAGCCTGGTAGGGTTCGGCGCCGTGGTCGCAGCGCTGCCCGCCTTTGCCGTGGTCCGGGATGGATTTCTGGCCGTTCCCGGCGGACCCTTGGTGTCGATTGCCGTCGCCGCCAATGTGATGGGCGGCATCACAGGGTCTGCGTCGGGCGGGTTGATCATCGCGCTGAACGCGCTGGGCGAGACCTACGCGCATCTGGCCGCGGCCGCCGGCATTGATCCAGCGCTGATGCACCGCGTCGCCGCCATCAGTTGCGGCGCGCTCGCCATGTTACCGCACAACGGCGCGGTCGTAACCCTGCTGGCGATTTGCGGCGCCACCCAACGTGGCAGCTACCGCGAGATCATGATGGTGGGACTTGTGGGACCGCTGGTCGCATTGGTGTTCGTCATTGTGACTGGCAAGCTATTCGGAGCGTTTTGAGACCTAGAGCGGGATGACTTTTCTTCGAATCGTCATCCCGCTCTATCTTTTTGTTTGAGCATGATCTCCGCGCAAACGCTTCGCGCTTGTCGCGAGGGAAAACCGGTATCCACTTTTCCGGATCATGCTCTATTGAACGGGCCGTGCGCCGCTTGCTGCGGCGGGAATGCCCTCGCCGATCCGGTCGGTCATATACGGGAAGAACGGGTTCGACGATGCCCGCATCAAAGAGTCGAGGCTGGCGATCAGGACATTGCGCTCGCCTCGCGGCGCCAGAGTGCCGAGATTTTCTCCGAAATTCTCGGACGGGTCCGGCTCGGCCCCGTACAAAGAGTCGCTGACCGGAAACGGCAACGCGACGTGCGACAGCGAGTAGAATCCCGGCGGATACGACAACCCGAGGGGGCGCGACTTCTCGACGCCACTGTCGGCCTCGGTAACACGCTCGATCACATGGTCGCTTTCGTCATCGGCGTTGGTAATGATGGTGAGGCGATAATTTCGCGGGCCGCTCGGTACGATACGCGCGAGTGCGGTGTCGGCACTGGCGCGGAGCAAAGGACCGAACCTGGCCGTGCGGTTAACATCGAACAGCACCAGCTCGCTGCCATTTGCGGGAAGATGGGCGTAAAGCGCGGATACAATAGCCCGTGTGCTCACCGTGAAATCGATCAGCGACTGAAAAGTGAGGATCGGCGGCAACTGTCCGAGTTTGCCTTCACGAGCATAGCGCGCGATCCGCTGCTGCAAAGCCTGAGTCAGACGATAGGACTGACGCGCGCCGTTGACGGGAAACGAATTGTACTTGAACGGATTGAACTCGGGTACGATGCCGAGCCACGCTGCCTTGGCGAAGGCAGGTAAAATCGCCGGCAAGCCCGCCAGACCGGCAAAGCGTGCGAAGCGTGTGATGCCGACCATCGGCGAAATCAAGACAAGGCGATCCGGTCGAGACAATTTTTCGTCACCGAGGGAATCAAGCGCATACATCAAGGCCAGTGCACCGCCATTGGAGAAGCCTACCAGATGTAACGGCGCGGACGGCTCGGTACGCGCGCGCGCTTCGCGTACCGCAAGCCGCGTCGCCGCCATCCAGTCTTCCCACTCGACGTCGGTCAGCGCGGCCGGAACCGTGCCATGCGCCGGCATCCTCGGTACGATAGCGACGAACCCGTGATCGCGATAGAACCGTGCGATATGACGCTGACTGTAGGGGGAATCCGTCAGGCCATGCAGAAGCACGACAGCACCGACCGGCTTTCCCTTCGGCTCGAGCACGAATGAACGATTGAAGTCCTGCGCAAAGTGCGCCGGATAGACTGGACTGCCGACAAAATACCGATTGGCCGGCACGCGATCGGCCGCATCGAGTTTTTGGGAAACCTCGCGCTGGACATCGTCGAAGATCGTGGCCTCAGCCGCCAGATATTGCGCCCAATTGGCAGCATCGAGCTTTTCCGTATGCAGTTCATGCGGAACGTAGGTGTGCCATGGCTCGAGTGGCAATCCCTTCTGCGTATCGTAGATGCGGACGGCGAAAAACGTCAGCAGGGCGATGCCGAGCAGTCCCCCCGCAATTTTTACAGATCTGAATATTTTCGCTCGCATGATCGAAACTCTCTAGCTGCGACGATGCTGTGGACGGCCGCCCGGAGCGATTGAGAACGGTCCGCAGACATATCTCTTTGTCACCTGCGCTCGCCTCATTTTAGAACGAGCCAAACGTCGAGCCCAAGGCAATAACCGCCACGAGGGCGATGAGAGCGCTGATAATCCCGACCATGACGATATCGAGATAACTTTCGCGATGCGTCGAGCCACAGACGGCGAGCAGCGTCACGACCGCACCATTGTGCGGCAGGCTGTCAAGGGTACCGGAACCGATTGCGGCGACCCGGTGCATCAACGCGGGATCGATGCCTTGCTCCGCGGCGATGCGCATGTAGGTCTCGCCAAGCGCATCGAGCGCAATCGTCATGCCACCCGACGCCGAACCGGTCAGGGCGGCGAGCACGTTGGTTGCCATCGCCAGCGAGACCAGCGGGCCGCCTCCGATTGAAAGCACCCAATCGCGCACCGCCGCAAATGCGGGCAGCATCGCGACGACCGCGCCGAAGCCTACCAGGCTCGCGACACTGAACGCCGGCAAGACAGAGGCGTTGGCGCCGGCATCCATGCTCTCGCGCAACGCCGGCAGCCGCTGACGATTGACAAGGACAAGCGTAAGGATCGCGGTCGCAAGCGCCACCGCCACCGACCAGACCCCTGCAACGGCCGCCAGAGAGGTGGCGCCCCAGCGCGCCTCCGCCAGGAACGAAAAGTCCAGCCGCGGCAGAATGACGAGCGACATCAGGAGATTGACGCTCACGACAACAACCAGCGGCAGCACGGCAATGCCAATCGGCACTGCACTGTCGCCATGTCGGCCGTGGCCGATCTCCGCGGGATCGAATTCACGTGCGGTCGTCGCCCGCTCCCGAATGATCTGATTATCGGCAACCGCGCGCGGGGCGATATCAGTACCACCGCCATAGCCCTCACCTGCCCGCCGAGCGCGGGCTTCGGAACGGGCCAGCCACCACAATCCAAATCCCAGCATGATGGCCGAGGCGATAATGCCGAGGCCAGGCGCGGCAAACGGCGTGGTGCCGAAAAATGGCATCGGAATCGCGTTCTGAATGGCGGGCGTGCCCGGAAATGCCGTCATCGTGAACGTCGAGGTGCCGAGCGCGATCGCCGCCGGCATCAGCCGCCGCGGAATATCGGCGGCCTGAAAGAGTGCCTGCGCCATCGGCGCCAAAACAAAGAAGGCAACGAACAGGCTGACGCCGCCATACGTCACCAATGCACCCGCGAGCACCACCGCCAGTATCGCGCGGCGCGCACCCAGCCGCTCGGTCATGAAGCGCGCGATGGCTTCGACCGAACCGCTGTCGTCCATGAGTTTGCCGAACAGCGCGCCGAGCAGGAACAGCGGGAAGAATTGCGCGAGGAACTGCGCGGCGCTGCCCATGAAGGTTTGTGTCCAATGGGCGAGCAACGGCTCCCGAGAAACGGCAGCAGCGATAAGTGCCGCCGCGGGAGCCAGCAGCAGCACGCTCCATCCGCGATAAGCCAGCCAGACAAGCAACCCCAGCGCAAGGAGAATGCCTAGAAGGCCCATGACATCAGACCTGTTCCAGGAGGACGTCCAGATTGAGGGTGGATTGTTTGCCGATATTCGCGCCATGCGCCGTCAGGAAGGATTCCGCGCTACGACGGCCCTCGGCCTTCAGCATGGTCAGAAAGTCCCATTCCGCATTGAACTTGGAAGAAGCGCCAAGCTTGTCGAGGGTTGTACTAGATATGAGATGAATGCGCATGCCCGCCCATTGAGCGCCCTCGCCGGTGCCGACGTCAGCGACCTGGCGCAACAGCGCAATCATGCGCAACTCTTTCAGCAGCGTGGCGTTGAAGGAAACCTCGTTCAAACGATCGAGGATTTCACGCGCTGAACGTGGCGTGCCTTCGCGTTCGACCGGATTGACCGCAATGAGCAACGTATCGTGCGATGCGCACTCCCGCACCAATGGGGTGATGGTCGGATTGCCCGAATAGCCGCCGTCCCAAAAAGGCTCGCCGTCGATCTCTATGGCCTGAAACAGTGTCGGCAGGCAGGCGGACGCCAGCAGCACGTCCGGCGTGAGCTCATCGTTTCGGAATACGCGGCCGCGGCCGGTGCGTACGTTGGTTGCGGTCACGAACAAACGGATTTTGGATTTCGCCGCCCGTTCAAAGTCAACGCAGTCGGCCAATATATCGCGTAACGGATTAGCGCCTCGCGGGTTCAGATCGTAAGGCGAGAACAGGCGCGCTGCCATGTCGAAAACCACGAAGAATGGCGAGTTGTCCAAGGTCCAGCGGCCCAGGAGAATATCCATGGGACTCCGCCGGATCGGACTGAACCGGGCGGAATGCGAGACGCGCCGCCAGAATTCTTCAAGCGCCGCCCGCGCTCCCTCAGGCCCGTCCTTTTCATAGCCATCGACCAGCACCACGGCATTCATCGCACCCGCGGAGGTGCCCGAGATACCATCGATCCGCAGCCATGATTCCTCGAGGAGCCGATCGAGCACGCCCCACGTAAAGGCGCCGTGCGAACCGCCGCCCTGCAGGGCAAGATCGACCAGAACGGCCTCGCGGCCAGAGCTTGCCGAAGGAGGGCTCGTCAAAGGAGCGGTTTCCATCACACCCTCATGAATTGTTGCGGGTGCTAAAACCTAGCGGAATAAACCCTCATCGCCATCAGGTCTTACCCTGAGCTCTCGCCAGCTAATCATGAGCGCAGACCGGAGGAGAGAACGGAAAAGGCTCTAGTGTCCACACTACCTAGGCCTTCCAGGCGGCCACTGTCATGCGGCCCGGCATCCGAAAATGCTGTTGCCATTCTCATCCAGCACGAACACCAAATTCGACCGACAGAACTCGCCACCCTTGCTCAATTCGACAGCAAGGACCTCGGCCTGACGTATCGCAAGTTCAGGGCTCGAAAGTTTGTTTCCGTCCTCATCGGGGAAAACTTTCGGACCGTCAAAGATATGGAAAAAGTATCGCATCGCCTTCCAATAATGCGGACGGCGCGGGTGTCCAGTGACAAATAAGTCAGAATTAAATGTATTTCTATTCGTTGAGAATTCCCGCCTCTTCGAGTGTTTCGGTAACCACCTGATACCGTAAGCCGTGGCAGAGGAGCATATGAGTGCACGTGAAGCGCAAAACGCGCCAACAATCGGGACGCTGAGTATTGTCTTGATGTCCATCGTAGCTTACCCCTGCAGGGATTATCGAGGCTTGGAAGTGCCATCGATTTAAGGCTCCTCCCCGGATTCCACGATGCAGGCTTGGTCACATTCCGCCCCATCGCCCGCCGTCCAGAAATAAAATCCAGCGGCCACAACGACGGCGAGCGCGGCCAAAGACCCAAATATCCGCAACGACATCATCACCTCGACAATTCTGCCGGCAAACGCCGGCATTCAATCCGCGGATGTCCCTTTTCCGCAAATGGACGCCTCCAAAACGATCCTGCTTTAACGGCGGTTTCCTGCCAGGCGCAGCATCATCATGAACAGATTGATGAAGTTGAGGTAGAGCGACAGCGCGCCCATCACAGCCTTGCGTCCCGTGGACGTGGCGTCATCGCTGCGGTCGTACATCCCCTTGATTCGCTGGGTATCGTAGGCCGTGAGACCGGCGAAAACGCCGACGCCGATGATGGAAATGATCCAGTCGAGGCCGCTCGACCTCAGGAAGAGGTTGACCAGGCTCGCGATCACAATGCCGATCACGCCCATGAACAGGAACGTGCCGAATCCCGACAGGTCGCGCCGGGTGGTATAGCCCCAGATGCTGAGCGCTCCGAAGGTCGCGGCCGAGATGAAGAACACACGCGTGATCGAGGAGCCGGTGTAGACGTGGAAGATGGTCGAAAGCGACAATCCGACCGAGGCCGCATAGATGAAAAACAATCGTCGCGCAGCTTCCGCCGACAGCGTGTTGATACGGGAGCTGATAAAGAACACCAGCGCCAGGGGCGCCAGCATGAACACCCACATCAGCGGACTCTGAAGCAGTGCAGGACCGGTGAACTGATAGGTTAAAAACGCGACAACGCCGGTCAGGCCAACGCCGGCGGCCATGTAATTGTATATGCGGAGCATGTAGGCGCGCAGACCCGCGTCTACTGCGGCGGCACCGCCGGCGATGGTGCCGGAGACGGCTGCATTGCGATCGTAATCAGACATGCGCTGTGTCCTCCCTAAAGCCCATCATCGTGGGGTGCTTCACTTGTCCGACGCTCAGACCTCGCAGGATGCGCGTCTCTCCGACGTGGCCAGAAGGTCATGCCCAGGCCGATCAGAAACACTGCAGCCAAAATCAAAAAGAGTGCGGATTGCTTGACCCACGAGATCGCCGGCACCGCCAGCGCCAAAGCGAGACCGAGAAAGCAGATTGGAAGCGACTGAAGACTGAGTCCGGCGAGAAAAGTGCCAAGCGCCAGCAATATGAGAAGGACGAGACTGGTCGCCGGCGCAGGCAAAAGCTGCTGAACACCTGACAGCAGCATGATATTCATCGCAACCAGAACGGCCACCCAGTGGAGCGCTTGCGTCCACATCAACCGAAAGCGGGCCTGCTTTTCGTCAAGTTCGGTCCATTCCGTGACAACGCAGACAACGCCCATCGCAATCGCCAAGAACTCCCAATAGCCAACGAGAGATTGATGCGAAATGTTGGTGTAGGCCACGCCCGCAATTGCCAGCGTCAGTATGGCGAGGAAGGGAAGCTGCCGACGAAAGAAGCTGGCCTTGCCGAGGCTATGGTCGTCAGCGCTCTGACGTGGTGACAAATCAAGTTCACTCATGGACGATCCAATCGCGATCTTTGCCTGCCTACCCTTGTCGATTCTGCCACCGCCGCGTCAGCTTGCCTGAAACACTCCGCTCATATCGCTTCGTTCGATTGCCTCGCAGCCGTCGCTTCCCTCTACCAACCGTGCACTTCTGCCGCACCAGACAATATCAGATGATCACCCTAGTCAGAGTAGGTAATTACCCTAATGACAAGGTGGCGTGAACTTTCTCTGAAGCTATCGCCCGGGCTGGAGCCTTCCTCTTCTGCTGCATGCTTGCGGATGATTGCCCAGGGAAAACAATCCAACCGCGCGGAATTATTCCACCCGATCAGCGAGATTTTTCTCGTTCCTGACGCAATTGCATTTGCCGGTCACTCATCCCTCGCGGCATGGCATTGCTGTGTGGCCGTCGCCGGTGGTGTATTGTTTGGCCCCGGTTCGGGCTAGCCTTCTTATTCGTGGCTGCATGATCGTCCGAGGTCGCGCTAACTTTGCGTGGTTCGTTCATCTCAACCGTCGGCGCATTGGCGTTGCCGAGCTCATTGTGGTCCCGTTGAACAGCGGAAACGCCCTGTATAAAAGCGCCGATTGCTAGGCCCACCCCTAGTATCGCTCTAAGTGCAGCAATTCTGATCATGGTCATTATCCCTGGAAGACAATACGTTCGCTATTAAATCTATTCAATGCGCTCAGAGAAATACCTTAAAACCCGCTGCCGCGGCGCAGCAATTAAAGGCGAATAGCGCCCGATTCTGCCGTTGCTTCTTAGTCCCGAGAAATACGGGAAAACAAAGGGGGTGACATGGACAAGCTAAATGGGCAATTGCCATATCTGCAGCGCTGGCGATCCTCGGCCTGGCGGTTGTGTCCATGACGGGCCAACAGGGACTGAATCGAGATTCCTTTTTCGTCGCCATCTTTGGATCGTTGACCATCGTCCTCGGATTGTCGCTTCTTACACGAACTCTGCTTCGAAAGCGGGACCGTTCAAAATAGGCCACTGCCAGAATTAAATGGCCACCAGGCTGATGTGATGCACAAGTTCAGTTCGCGAACCATGCTGATTTTCGTGATAGGCCTGTTGCTGGCAGTGATACTGCTTGGGCTGGGGACCGCCTATATGAGCAAGCTCAAGCAACAACGTCGCCAGCTTTCCGACAACAGCCTGTTCGATTGCGGAGCACTGGCGCCGCCGCTGGCTGAATCACCCGCCGTCCGGATGGGACTGACAGCTTAAGTCGGTGAAGCCGCTGTCGCTGCGAGCAGCAGGACCGCTCGGCCATCAGATCACGTTCTTGCGGGTGAGCCGTTCGATCTGTTCCTCCGAAAGGCCGAGCCAACCCTGATAGACCTCGCGATTGTCCTGCCCGACGTCACCGGCGGAGTTGCGCAATTGCGCGGGATCCACGGTGAAGCGCGGAACGACATTCGCCATGGCCACCGAGCCGAAATCCCGATCGGGAACGCGAGTGATCATTTCACGCGCCTTCGCCTGTGGATCTCCTGCGATCTGGTCGATCGAATAGATCGGCGCGATCGTCCCCTGCGCCGCGGCGAATTCCGCGAGCACCTCGTCGAGGGTATGTTCGGCACACCACGCCGAGAAGATTTCGTTGAGTTCTCGTGCGTGCTTCACGCGCAGATCGTTACTTGAGAAGCGCACGTCCTCGATCAGGTCGGGCCTTCCGATCGCACGACAATTCGCCGCGTAAAGCGCGTTGGTCGAGCCAGCCAGCGTGACCCAGCGATCGTCCTTGGTCCGAAAAACGGCCGCAGGCGCGGAATAGCCATTGGCGTTGCCGATGCGACCACGGACGAACCCAAGCTGGTCAAATTCGATAGGAAGAACGTCGAGCAGCCGGAAGACCGCCTCGGTCAGCGCGAGATCGATCTCCTCACCAGGAGCATCCGGGTCTCGCGCTCTCTTCCACAGGGCCGCGAGCACGCCAACGGCGCCGAACAGGCCACCGATCGAATCCCCGATCGGGTATCCGGGATGCGTGGGTTCTCCGTCGGCCTCGCCCGTAATGTAGGTCAGCCCACCCATCGCTTCGAAAATCCTGGCGAAACCGGGTCTGCTGCTATAGGGCCCGTCCTGTCCGAAGGCCGTCGCGCGCAAAATCACCAGGCGCGGCTGGATCGACCACAAGATTTCCTTCGAGAGTCCCCAACGATCGAGAGTTCCCGGACGGAAGTTCTCGATCAACACATCGAAACGCGGAAGCATCTGCTTGAACAGCGCAAGCCCTTCCGGCGTGCGAAGGTCGAGCGTCGCGAATTTCTTGTTGCGGTTCGCCGCCTTCCACCACAAGGGCTTGCCATCCTTGAAGGGCGGAAAGGACCTGATCCCATCGCCCTGCCCCGGCATCTCGATCTTGAGGACTTCGGCGCCATAGTCAGCCAACAGAGTCGCGGCCAGCGGCGCGGCGATGATTGTCGCGATGTCGAGAACCTTCAATCCCTCAAGCGGCCCACCCATCTCATTCTCCTTCCGAAACGATGTCTGCCCTCGCCGCGAACGACAGGTAGCGTTTGCCTTTCGTGAACGCGGCCGGCTCGAAGATCATTTCGTGGTCTTTTTCTTGTGTTCGCGAGGCTCAATCGTCGGCTCGGCTTCGTTGACGAGCGAGCGGATGCTGACGGCAAGGGCCCTGATGCGCGGGCCGATTTCGGATTCGATCTGCCCGGGCTGCAGTCGAAAGGCAGGGATGCCGCAATTGATGGCAAAGGATTGCTTCAAGTTTCGCGCGTGAAACAGCGGAGCGGCGACCGCGTGAATGGACGCCATGTACTCGCCATAGCAGGTGCAGAATCCAAGATCCGCGCATTGCCGAATCCCGGCACGGTACTTGTCGCGATAGGCAGACCACAAATCCGCATTGTCCGTCTTCATTCGCTCTTCCAGGAGCGCAGACTCGGCGGCAGGCAATATCGCAGCCGAGGCGCGCCCCATCGCCGTACTGACGACAGGAATTGGCATGCCGATGTCGGGGACGTGCGGTCCGACGTCTCCCGATCTCGCCGTCTCGACATAAATCATCGCCGTTCCGTCGAGCAGGCCGATCGAGACAGTGCCACGCACGCTCTCCGCGAGTTCCTGCATCAGCGGTCGCGCGACTTGGCGAAATTGCATGCCGGCAAGTAGCGGGTGGGCCATGCGCAACGCCCGGGCGCCAAGACGGTATTTGGCCAGGTCCTGGTCGTAACGCAGGTAACCGAGTTCTGCGAGTGTATGCGTCAATCTCGCAACCGTCGGCCTGGGAATCCCGGTACGTGCCGAAAGCTCCATGTTGCCGAGCGTGGTTGCCCCGGCCGCGAAGGCCTCGAGCACCACCAGCCCCTTTGCAAGGGTCGTGGCGAAAGCTGCATCGCCGGCGCTTTCTGCAAGCACCGTTTCTGCGGACGGGGACGGAATGAAGGTCGGTTTGCGCGATAAGGCCGGCATCATGGAAATCCAATGGACCACTTTTAGAAAGGTGTCCACGATATCCCAGTATTTATGTTGTTATATCCACTATGTGGACAGATATCGGGTATTTTGTCAATGAATCGTAAGGGGTCTCCCTATACCTTTGGCTCTCGCTTGCCGGCCCGGCGCACCTCCGGAGACATTGCCGTGAAACTGAACAATATGAAGATCGGCTCCAAACTCGCGATCTTGCTCGGCGTGGCATTAGTCGGCCTCTGCGCTGCGGGAACACTCGCCGGTTATCTGATGCAGCAGGAGATGCTGAACGCGCGCATCGAGCAGACCCACGCCGTGGTCGATATGGCGCGCAATATGGCGGCAGGCTTGCAGAAACAGGTCGATGCCGGCCAACTCACCAAAGAAGCCGCCGTCGCCGAGTTCGGCAAGCGGGGCAATACGCTGACCTATGATGGCGGCTCCGGCTACCTGTTCGCGTACACCATGGACGCCATCACGGTGCTGTTTCCAGATCAGAAGCTGATCGGCAAGAATCGTCTCGATACGCTGGGCGATGAAGGCAAGGCCAACTTTCGCAAGATGCACGACAGCATTGCCGCCAAGGGAGAATTCACGCTGTTCTACAACAACCAGCTGCCGGGCCAGGACAGGGTAAGCCGCAAGCTAAGTTACGCCGCCACAATCCCCGGCTGGAACATGTTTGTCGGCACCGGTGTCTATATCGATGATCTCGACGCCAAGATGAGGGCGATCGCGTGGGTTCTTGGTCTCGCCATCCTCGGCATCGCGGTGATCGCAGGCGCCATTGCCTGGCTGATCGGCCGCAGCATCAGCAAACCGCTCGGCCTGCTCGGCGGGCGGATGCAGGCATTGGCCAATGGCGAGCTGGAAGGCGAGATTCCCGGCATCGGCCGCGGCGACGAGGTCGGCAAGATGGCGGCCACCGTCCAGATCTTCAAGGACAATGCGGTGCGGGTGCGCGAGCTTGAGAAGGCGGAAGCCGAGACCGCGGCGCGCGCTACGAGCGAACGCCGCGCGGCGATGGAAAACCTCGCCAACGACTTCGAGCGCAGTGTCAACGGCATCGTCCGCACGGTGTCGACGGCTGCGGCCGGCATGCAGAGCACGGCGCAGTCGATGACGTCGACCGCGAGCGACGCCAGCGCGCGTGCCGCGACCGTCAGCGCCGCATCGAAGAGCGCGTCGAGCAATGTCGGCACGGTCGCGGCTGCGGCGGAAGAGCTGTCGAGTTCGGTTGCGGAGATTTCGCGGCAGGTGACGCGCTCGAGCGAGATCGCCAGCCGGGCGGTCAACGACGCCGAGCGCACCAACGCCACGGTGCAGATCCTGTCCACCGGTGCCGAGAAGATCGGCGAGGTGGTGAAGCTGATCCACTCGATCGCGGCGCAGACCAACCTTCTGGCGTTGAATGCGACCATCGAAGCGGCGCGTGCCGGCGATTCCGGCCGCGGCTTCGCGGTGGTCGCCTCCGAAGTCAAGGCGCTTGCCAACCAGACCGCGAAGGCGACCGAGGAAATCTCCGGCCAGGTTGCCGCCATGCAGCAGTCGACCAGCGACGCGGTTTCGGCAATCAGTGGCATCACGCAGACGATCGCGCAGATGAGCGAGATTACGGTGAGCATCTCCACGGCGGTCGAGCAGCAGGGCGAGGCGACGCGCCAGATCGCACGCAACATCCAACAGGTCGCGGCCGGATCGAGCGAGATCAACTCCCACATCGGCGGCGTCACCACGGCGGCGGCGGCGACCGGCACGGCGGCGTCCGACGTGCTGGGCAGCGCCCGCGAGCTCGACAACCAGTCCGGCATGCTGCGCAATGCCGTCGATGGCTTCCTGGCCAAGGTTCGTGCCGCCTAGATCATGATCCGATTAGATTGAATCGGATCATGATCTCATCTCTTTGTTTGAGCATGATCTCCGCGCAAACGCTTCGCGGTTGTCGCGAGGGAAAACCGGTCTCCACTCTTCCGGATCATGCTCTGGTGGATCAAAGACCGAGACGCCTTAGATCTTCCGGCCCAAGGTCTTTGCCGCTGCGGTTTTTCACGCTCGGCAATTCCGCCACCTTCGCGCGCCAGACCTTGAGCGTGGTGCACTCTTCCGGAATTTTGATGCCGGTGATGTCCGAAGGAGAGCCCCGCAAAGACCGTGATGTCTGCCATCGAGAACTGCTTCCCGGCGACGAACGGTTCGGTCTTCAGCACCCGGTCGAAATACTTCATGCCCTGCACCGCCCTCTCGCCCTCCCGCTGGCCCCATTCCTTGCGGTAAGCCCATTCGGGACTCTTGTAGGCCTGCAGTTCGGCTCCGAGTCCCGGAGTGGCGTGGTGGAAATAGATGCCCACGGCATCGATAAGTTCAGCTTCCGCGCGCTTTTGCATCATGTGGATCACGCCCTTCTCTCGGGGCGTCTTGCCGGTAAGGGTCGGATTGCCATCGAGATTGTCGAGATATTCGGTGATGGCGGTGCACTCGGAAAGGTACGTTCCGTCATCGAGCTGAAGCACCGGCAGCACGCCGGAGGGGTTCTTTGCGAGGAAGTCGGGCTTTTTGTGCTCGGCACTGATCAAATCGACCTTCACGAACTCGATTTGGGAGTCGAGCCCCTTCTCTGCCAGCACGATGCGAATGCGAGCTGGGTTCGGAGCCCCGGGGTTATCAAAAATCTTCATGGGCAGGACCTTTCAAGTGTTTATCTATCGATAGATAGGTAAGAGACAGGCCGATTTAGGCCTTCCATTTTGCGGAGTCAATGGCTACCTATCGATAGATAGACTGAGGCATGTAGCAATGATGACGACGACTGACACGAGAGAGGCAATCATGGCTGCCGCCCGCGCAACGGTGCAGGCCCACGGCTACAACGGCTTGAGCTTTCGCGAATTGGCAAAGCAAGTCGGCGTCAAGAGCGCCAGCGTCCACTACCACTTTCCGACCAAGGGTGACCTGGGCGCTGCGGTTGCGCGGCTCTACACCGACGATGCGGCCGCGCATTTCGACGGAATTTCAGCCGCCTCCGAGGATCAGAAATCCTGCATCAAGAGCTATACGGATGTCTTCCGCTCTGCATTGTTGAACAACAACCGGATGTGCCTTTGCGGGATCATGGCCGCCGAATACGACGACTTGCCAGTCGAAGTAAGAGCCGAGGTGAACAGGTTCACGTAGACGAATATCCGATGGCTGGCCAAGGTGCTGTCATTGCGAAAACCCGGTGCGGGCAAAAAGACCGTTCAACGACAGGCGCTCGCAGTGTTCGCGGCCATCGAAGGCGCCCAGCTCGTGGCCCGAGGACGCGGCGATGTCGCGGTCTTCGACGAGATCGTTGAATCATACCGAACGGCTGGAATGATTCCTTAAGCTCTGTTCG
>Ga0137409_10002233_pt1 | contig 20883 bp, 18 predicted proteins | sample CZODoug1_16funga_FD_122059 | JGI IMG/M metagenome (GOLD analysis project Ga0137409, IMG submission 122059) | Vadose zone soil fungal communities from Angelo Coast Range Reserve, California, USA - CZODoug1_16fungal (Hybrid Assembly) | ecosystem: Environmental > Terrestrial > Soil > Vadose zone... | reverse complement strand
AGCAGCGCCGGGCCGATCGCGACACGCACCACCGTCGCGTCGAGCGCGACGCTCACCGCCAGCGCGAGCCCCAGGATCTGCATCACCAGGAAATCGCCCAAGGTGAATGCCGCGAACACGGCGACCATCACGGCCGCGGCGCTCGTGATGACGGGGCCCGTCTGCGCCAGACCCTCCGCGATGGCGCCGCGCTCGTCCAGCCCGGACCGCCGTGCCTCCGCCACGCGAGCCACCAAGAAAATCTCGTAGTCCATGCTGAGCCCGAACACCGTGCAAAAGACCAGCGTCGGGATGATGGTGAATACGGCGTCGAGCGGTGCCGCGAGGCCGAGCAGCGCGGCACCGACGCCATCCTGGAACACGAGCACCACCGCGCCGAACCCCGCGGCCACCGAGAGCAGATTGAGACACACGGCCTTGAGGGGGACGAGCACCGACCGGAACCCCAGGAACAGCGCCGCCAGCGTACCCCCGAGCACCAGGGCGACGACCAACGGAAAGCGCCGGCGGACGGCATCGTCATAATCAGCGCGCAAGGCGGGCAGGCCGCCGACCCGCAGGCGAGCGCCGGGGAGCCCGGTGGCGGCGTCGGGGTCCAGGGCTCGGAGCTCCCGCACGAGGCCGATCAAGTCGCGCGCGTCGGCGCCCTCGCGCGGGATGACGTCGAACAGCACGGCCCGGCGATCCCGAGCCAGGTACGAGCGGCGCACGTCGGACGACAGAGTGAACAACGCAAGCCGCGACATCGGGCGATCGGTCTTGAACGTGGCGAAGGACAGGGTTGCCGATACGCGCGGGTCCCGGGCCAGGCGCCTCCGGACGTCTCGGGCCGCCCGCCAACCCGCGCCGGTCAACACATCCTGTCCGCCCGGAAGCTCCAGGATGACGCGCATGGTCTGCGGCACCGCACCGCGCCCCATCTTCTCTAAGTCGCGGAGCGCGACGACCGACTCGAGCCGCGGTGGGAGCCATCCGTCACCCCGCGGCAGCCCGGACCGGAGGCGCGTCGCCTGCCACGACAGCAGGACGAGCGGCGCACCCGCCGCGACGAGCACCGCCACCGGGTGCCTCGTCACCCAGCGTCCCCACGCGCGCCACCGCGCGCCCGCCGCCTGGCGCGCCGGCCACAGCCGGCCCGCCTCGATCCGGGGCCCCAGCCATGCGAGCAGGGCGGGAAGCAGCGTGACTCCGACCAGCATCGCGAACGCCGTCGCGAGCAGCCCACCCACCGCCACCGACCGCAGCTCGCCGAGCGGCACGGCGAGCAGCGCCGTGAAGCCCACCGCCACCGTCAGGCCCGACAGGATAATCGTGCGACCGGCGGATCGGCCTGTCGCGACGGCCGCCTGCACGGGGTCGCCCGTGGCCGCGAGCGCTTCGCGGAACCGCGAGACGGAGAGCAGCGCGTAGTCGATCCCGAGACCGAGTCCGATCATCGAGACGAAGGTCTGGAGCAGGATCGAAAGCGGCCACCGGGTCGCCAGGATTGCCGAGGCACCGAGGGCGAGCACGATCACCAGCGCCCCGCTCAGCACGGGGGTGCCGGCGGCGATCAGGCTGCCGAACGCCACGAGCAGGAGCGCCAGCGTGAGCGGCAGCGCCCGCCGCTCGGCCAGGCGCGCGCTGGCCCGGCTCGCCTGCCGCAAGTCGGCATTGAGCACCGTCTCCCCGGTCCAGCGGAGCTCGAGTCCTGAGAACCGCCCGACCAGCCGTTGGGCGAGCGCGGCGGTGGCCGCGCGGAGCTGCGGCACGATCGCGTCGGGCCGCCCGGCCGCCGGGTCGAGCCCGACCAGCACGAACGTTCCGCTGGAGTCGCGCCCAAGGAGCAGCGTGTCGCGTGCGTCCCGGTAGCCACGCACCGCCGCGACGCCCGGGACGGCGGCGACGGCACCGCTGACGCTGTCCGCGAGCTCGCGCCCCGCCGGCGTGAGGGGCGACGCGCCACCGCTGACCACGAGCAGCGCGTATTGCGCGAACGGCGCCTGGAACCGCGATGCCAGCTCCGCCTCCACCCGCGCCGACTCGCTCCCGTCCACGCGTGCGGCCGTCTCGAGCACGCGCTCCACCCCCACGGCGTGGGGTGCGAGTACAGCCAGTGCACCGGCCCAGCAGGCCAGGACCAGTCCGCGCCGGCGCACGACGGCGTCCGCGATATCCATACGCCAAGTGTCGGGCCGCCTCATCAAGACGGGGTAAAGGCCGGGCTTTCGGCTTGACCTGGGCTTGACTCCGGGCGTCGACCTTCGTGGTATGAAGTGCGAGACGCTCCGCCCCGCCACGTCCGCCGACAACGCCGGGCTGCTCACCCTGGCTGCGGCCTGCCCCATGCGGGCGGAGCTCACAATTTGTGTGCGCAGGGAGCCGGATTTCTTCGCCCTGAACCGGCTCCAGGGCGACCGCTGGGACGTGGGCGTGGTGGACGGTGGTCGGTCCGGCGTGATCGGTTGCATCGCGCTGGCCGAGCGCCTGGCCTACGTGAACGGCACGCCCGCGCCCACCGGTTACGTCAGCGACCTCAAGGTGCACCCGGCGTTCCGCGGGCGGCGCAACGGGACGGGAAGCGTGGCGGATGCGTTGACCGGGTACGCCCGCGATACGCTCGGCGCCATCGACCCCCACATGCCGGTGCTGATCACCGTGCTCGGCGGCAACGCGGCGATAGCACCGCGGCTTCCCGGGCCGCGTGGACTGCCCCGGCTCAGCCGCTTCGCGACGATCCGCACGTTCGCGGTGCCGCTCTTCATACTCCGCCGGCTCGGCCCCACTCAAGGCCTGTGTGTGCGGGCGGCGGAAGAGCGGGATCTCGACGAGATGGCGGCGCTGTGGCGGGCGGTCGCGCCGTTGCGCCAGCTGGCTCCGGTGCTCTGCGCGGACCATTTCCGCCGTCTGTGCGCCGAAGCCCCGGGGCTCTCCCTCTCGTCCTATTGGATCGCGCGCCAGCCTTCCGGGCGCCTGGCCGGGTTCCTGGCGCTGTGGGACCAACACCGGCTCAAGCACACGGTCGTGCAGCGGTATTCCCCGGGGGCTGCCCTGTTCCGCTACGGGTTCAACCTGGCCGCACCGCTCGTCGGGGCGCCGCGGCTGCCGGCGCGGGGCGCGCCGCTTCGCTACCTGAGTGCGTTTCAAGTCTGCGTGCCAGCGACCGAGCCCGGCGTGTTGCGCGCTCTCCTGGTCGCAGGCGGGCGGGCACACGCGGGCTCGCCGCACGCGTTCTGCACCGTCGGGTTGGACGTCACGGATCCGCTGACGCGCGCGCTCGCGAGCTGTTGGGCCCACACGACCCTGGTGCACGCCTATGTCACCACGCCCGCCGGGGCCTATGGCGGCCCGTCGCTCGCCGCGCTTCCCCTGCACTTCGAAACCGCGCTCGTGTGAAGCCACGGGCGTCTGTGGAGGACCTCATGAACGCCGAGACCGTCGAGCTGCCGATCCGCGACACGCGCCCCGCCGCACCCTCCGTGCGGCAAGTGCTGCCCACGCCCGCATGGTTCGTCGCCGCGAGGAGCGACGAGCTGCCCCCTTCCCCGAGCGGCCCGCTGGCGCGCGTGGTGAACGGGGTGCCGCTGGTGCTGTATCGCGACTCGACGAGCCGCGTGGCAGCGCTCGAGGACCGTTGCCCTCACAAGAACGTGGCTCTGTCGCTAGGCAGGGTGCAGGGCGACATGCTGCAGTGTCGGTATCACGGCTGGCGCTTCGACCGGAGTGGATCGCTGTTGGACGTACCCTGCCGCGCCCCGGCCGAGCGGCTCCCGGCGTGCGCTGCGCGCGCGTTCGCGGCCGAGGAGCGCGACGGCTGGATCTGGGTGACGCTCGGGTCGGACGGAGCCCCGCCCCGGCCGCCGAGCTACCCGCGAGACGATGCGTACGGCTGGTTCGAGCTTCAGAACGTGATTCACGCGCCGGTGGACTTGATCCTCGAGAACGGGCTCGACTGCAGTCACACCGGGTTCGCCCACGAAGGCCTGTTCCGGTCCGCTCCCAAGGACGACATCCGGGCCCGCGTGGAGGAGACCGCCACAGGCGTGCGCGTCGAAACGCTGGACGAGCGCTCGGCGGGCGCCAAGGACGTGCGCTCGGTGCTGGGACGCAGCCAGCGGATCCGCCACATCGACGAGGTCATCCTGCCGCACACGTTGCGCGTGGACTACTGGATCGGGGATCACGCGCACGTCGTCACCATTCTGGTCGCCACGCCCGAGGACGAATACCGGACCCGCGTATACACCCGGATGGGTGTCCGCTACGGCTGGCTCACGCCGCTGGTGACGCGGTACGTGCGGTGGGTGACGCGGAAAGTGGTGGCGCAGGACATCGCGATCCTGAACAGCCAGGGCGCGCGGATCCGCCAGTACGGCGGCCGCGAGTTCCGCAACGTCACGGCCGACCTTCCCGCCGCGTGGATGCAGCGCGCCTTCCGGGGGTTTCTCGACGGCAGCTACCCCAACGACGTGCGGCGGACCCGTGAGATCACCTACAAGCTGTAAAGGAGGAGCGATGAACCGGAACGGCAAGTTGCGCGTACGCGCGGTTCCCACGCGGACCCTGGATCGCGCCACCGTCGACGCCATGTGGCGCCTGTACGAAGAACACTACGACCACGTGGACCGTGCCACGTTCGACCGCGATCTGACGGAAAAGGAGCTCGTATTCCTCGGCACGGACGCGGGGAGCGGGGCGGTGGTGGGGTTCTCGACGGCGCTGTTCTACCGCCGGCGGCACGCCGGTCGGTCGGTGGGCGTCTACTTTTCCGGCGACACGATCATCCGTCCGCGGTATTGGGGCCAGACGGCCCTGCACCGCTGCGTGATCGCCACGCTGGTCCGCTGGAAGGTGCGCCACCCGCTCACCCCGCTCTACTGGTATCTGATCTGCTCGGGCTACCGGACGTACCTCACGCTGGTCCGCAACTTTCCCGACCATTGGCCGCACCACGAGCGCGCTATGGGAACATGGGAGCGCGGCCTGCTCGACGCCCTCTCGCACAGCCGCTACGGCGCGGCCTACGACGTCGACCGGGGAGTGATCTCGTTCGGCGATCGACAGCCGATGCTCAAGACGGTGGTGGCAACGCTCACCAACAGCGCGTTGGCGTTGCCCGAGGTCCGATTCTTTGTTGAGGTGAACCCTGGGCATGCCCGGGGTGACGAGCTGGCGATGATTGCGCGCGTCAACGCGCGCGCCGTCACCGGAATGGCCCTCAAGTGGCTGCGACGCGCGGTCGCCCACCGGAGCCGGAACACCCCCGTTCCCGTGGCCGGCTTCCCGCGGCCGACGATGTGATGAGGCTTCCCCTGCCCCCGGTCATGGGGAGACTCGGCCTGCGACTGTTGTGGGCGCGTCGCGCCGCCCGGTTTCGCGCCGCGCTCGCCCGACCGCACATCGCCCAGGCCAGGCTGCTCCGGACGATCCTCGGGGCGGCGGCGCGTACGGAGTACGGCCGACATTACGCCATAACGGGCCGCGAGTCGTACCGGGAGTTCAGGGAGCGCGTGCCGATCGTGGACTATGAGGATCTGGCGCCATGGATCCAGCGGCAGGCGAGCCACGGGGGCACCATCGTCACCCCCGAGCAGCCCCTCGTCTACGAGCAGACGTCGGGCAGCTCAGGCCGGCGAAAACTCATTCCCTACACGCGCGAGCTGCTCGGCTCGTTCAACGCGTGTTTCGTGGTATGGGCGTACGATCTCCTCGCGCGCGGACCGCGCTTCGAGACCGGCCGGCTGTTCTTCAGCGCGTCCCCCGCGTTCCGGCAGGAGCGCACCACGCCCTCGGGCGTGCCGCTCGGCTTCGACGACGACAGCCAGTACCTCGCGCCCGCGATCCGCCGCCTGCTGGGCTCGGGGTTCGTGGCGCCGCAGGGGCTCAAGGGGGTGACGGACCCCACGGCCTACCGTCTGGCGCTGGCTACGTCGCTCCTCGCCGAAGCGCGGCTCGAGATCATCTCCGTGTGGAGCCCCACCTATCTCCTCGCCCTCCTCGAGTTCCTCGCCGAGCATCGCGCGACGATCGGTCACGCGCTCGCCCGGGGCAACCTCGAGGCAGGCGGTCGACGCTTCGAGTTCACGCCCGTTCCGGAAGCCCGCCTGCGACTGCTCCATGCAGATCCGATCCCGTGGGTGCAGCTGTGGCCGGCCTTGAAGCTCCTTTCCTGCTGGACCGACGGGAGCTCCGGCACGTTCGTGGAGGCGCTGCGCCGTCGCCTCCCGGGCGTCTTCCTTCAGGGGAAGGGTCTCCTGGCCACGGAGGCGCCGATCACCGTTCCGCTGATCGACGCGCCAGCCCCGGTCCCGCTCGTCGACGAGGTGCTACTCGAGCTGGAGGACGACGCGGGGCAGGTCATCCCGCTGCACGAAGCCGAGGACGGGGGCGTCTACGGAGTGATCGTGACGCAGCTCGGAGGGCTGCTCCGCTATCGGATGCACGACCGGGTCGTCGTGGATGGGCGCGTGGGGCGCACGCCCTGTCTTCGCTTCATCGGACGCGACGATCAGGTGAGCGACCTGGTGGGCGAGAAGCTCAACGAGGCGTTCGTTCGCGGTGCCCTGCGACGGGTGTTCGGGGACGCCGAGGCCTTCTCATTCCTCGTCCCCGTGACGGCCCAGAACGAGCCCCCACGCTACGCCTGCATCACCGACCACCCCGCGGGCCCCCGCCCCGGCCGCGGCGCCTGGCTCGAAGCGGAGCTGGCCCAGGCCTTTCACTACCGCCAGGCCCGGCTGCTCGGTCAACTCGCTTCCGTCAGGGTCGTACCACGCGCCACGGCGCGAGAGCAGTTCGAGCAGCATTTCTTCGGGCGTGGGCTAGTGTGGGGAGACATCAAGTACGCTGCGCTGCTCGTGCGGCCCACGCCCGCTGAGGTGGCCTCGCTGGTCGCCTAGGGCGCTCGGACCTGGCATCATGTACAATCACTGTCATGCTCAACGTCGGACTGGTCGGTTTCGGCTTTGCCGGCAAGACCTTTCACGCACCCGTCATTCGCGTGGTCGAAGGTCTCCGCCTTACCACCATCGTCCAGCGGCATGGGGGGGGCGCGCCGGACCCGGCCTATGGAGAGGTGGAATTCGTCAGGAGCGTCGATGACCTGCTCAGCCGGGCCGTCGACTTGGTCGTCATCGCCACGCCTAATACGTCACATCATGCCATCGCGCGGCAGTGCCTCCTGGCCGGACGCCACGTCGTGATCGATAAGCCGTTCACGACAACCGTGGCGGAAGCCGAAGAGCTCGTCCGCCTGGGCGAGGCGAAGCGGCGGGTACTATCGGCCTACCAGAACCGCCGTTACGTGGGGGACTTCGTGACACTGCGACAACTGTTGTCGGACGGTGTGCTTGGCCGCGTCACGACGTTCGAATCCCACTTCGACCGCTTCCGCCCTGCGCTGAGACCGGGCGCGTGGCGCGAACAGCCACAGCCCGGCTCCGGTCTGTGGTTCGACCTGGGCCCGCACCTGCTCGATCAAGCGTTGGTCCTGTTCGGAACTCCGCAGGCGATCTCCGCCGATATCCGCATCGAGCGGGAAGGTGCCGCCGCCGACGACGCGTTCGACGTCGCGCTTCATTACCCGCAGCTGCGGGCGCTGCTGCGGGCGTCCGTGCTGACCGCCTCACCGGGGCCGGCCTTTGCCGTCCACGGCACGAAAGGCTCGTTCATCAAGTATGGATTCGATCCGCAGGAAGCCGCCTTGAGATCCGGCCACCTGCCCGACGAGCCGAAGTGGGATGCCGAACCCGCCGAGCTGTACGGCCGGGTCACCACGCCCGAGGGGACACGGACGATTGCGACCATCCCCTCGAGCTTCACGCATTACTACGAGAATGTCCGCGACGCCATACTGGGGAAGGCGCCGCTGGCGGTCACGCCGGAACAAGCACTCAACGTCATGCGGGGATTGGAGCTGGGCGTCGCCAGCAGTCAGCAGCGCTGCGTCCTGCCGTGGACCGCGTAAAGGCCGCGGCAGAACTGACCCCGCTTGGTATCTTGCATCTTGCTCAGAATTTCAGCCGAGGGACTATGACCGGTACGCCGCCCGCCGTGATGGTGAGTTTGCTGACCCGGATGCTCGTCGAAGCGTTCGAGGGACCTCCCGGCCCCTGGACCTATTTCACCGACGCCTCCCCGGGAACCGGCTTGTTCGCGACGATCCAAGGGTTGAGCGCCGTCCAGGCGTCGGAGCGGGGGGGACCCGGCCACTCGACCATCGCGGGTCACATCCACCACATGAGTGCGAGTCTCGTGCTGTCGACGCGGGCCTTGAGCGGCGAGCAGACGTCGCGCGATCGCGGGCGTAGTTGGACGGTGACTACGGTGGACGACGCCGGGTGGGCCGACCTGCAGGCGCAACTGCGACGCGAGTACGACAGTCTGTTCGTGGCCGTGGAGACTCACGCCGTGTGGGACGAGGACGCACTGGGCGTCGCGATCGGCGCGATCGCGCACGCGGCGTACCATCTGGGCGCCATCCGCCAGCGGCTGCCACCGCGCGACGCGGAGGGCGGGACGCGGTGACCCGAACGACCTGGCCTGCACTATCGCTCGATGAGTGGCGGGACACGTACGCCACCCTCCACATGTGGACCCAGATCGTGGGGAAGACCCAACTCGCACTCGCGCCTCCGCAGAACCATTGGTGGCAGGTGACGCTGCACGTCACCGCGCGCGGGCTCGCGACCGGCCCCATGCCGTATGGGTCCCGCACGCTCGACGTGGAGTTCGACTTCATCGAGCACGAGCTCGTCCTCCGGACGGACGACGGGACCGTGCACGCAATCCCCCTGCGCCCGCGCTCGGTGGCGGAGTTCTACCGCCTCTATCTCAAGGCACTCGAAACCCTCGCGATCCGGGTGAAACTCTGGCCCATGCCCGTCGAGGTGGAGAATCCGATTCGCTTTACCGACGATCACACACACGCGTCGTACGATCCGGAGTATGCCAATCGGCACTGGCGCATCCTCGTCCAGGCGGATGACGTGTTCCGCAGGTTTCGCGCGCCGTTTCTCGGGAAATGCAGTCCGGTGCACTTCTTCTGGGGCAGCTTCGATCTTGCGGTGACGCGGTTCTCGGGACGGCGGGCCCCCGAGCGGCCCGGGGCGGATCGAATGACCCAAGAGGCCTATTCTCACGAGGTGATCAGCGCCGGATTCTGGCCCGGCAGCGCGACCGTGCAGGAGGCGGCGTTCTACGCCTATGCGGCGCCGGAGCCGGCCGGTTTGCGAGACCTCGCAATGCACCCGAGCGCCGCGTACTACCACGCGCCCATGGGGATCTTCATCCTGCCGTATGACGCGGTCCGAGCGGCGCCGTCGCCCGCCGACACGCTCCTGGCCTTCCTGAACAGCACATACGACGCGGCGGCCAACCTGGCCGGGTGGGACCGGCCGGCGCTCGAGCGGCAGTGAGTGCTCTGCTCCTGACGACGCCTGCCCTGGCTACTACGGCTCTTGGCGCAGGGTGGGCGCGACGCGGGTGCCGATCACCTCGATGGCGTGCATCAGTTTCGCGTGCGGCAACGAGGACGCATTCATCTGAAAGGTGATGCGGGAGATGCCGCCCAGCGCTTCGCTATGTCGAATGATCCTCTCGGCCACTTCGTCAGGCTCGCCGATGAGCAACGCGCCGTGCGGTCCGCGCTGGGCGTCGAAGCCCTCCCGCGTAACGGGACCCCAGCCCCGTTCCTCAGCGACGCTGCGGACGGCCTTGGCGTAGCCGGGAAAGTAGTCGTCGCCAGCCTCTTGGGTCGTCGCCGCGACATAGCCGAGCGCATGAACGCCCACCTTGAGCTGCGCGGGCGAGTGCCCGAATCGCTCGCCGGTTTCCCGATACAGATCGATCAGCGGCCGGAAGCGCCGCGGCTCGCCTCCGATGATGGCGACCATCAGGGGAAGCCCCAGCGCGCCCGCGCGGGCGAATGACTTGGGCGTCCCACCGACGCCCAGCCATATGGGTAGCGGGTGCTGCATCGGTCGCGGGTAGACGCCCTGCCCCGTCAGGTCCGGCCGGAATCGCCCGGTCCAGTGGACGTGCTCGTTGTCGCGGACCCTCAAGAGCAAATCGAGCTTGTCCTCGAAGAGCGCGTCGTAGTCCTGCAGCGAGAGACCGAATAGGGGAAACGCGTCGACGAACGACCCGCGTCCCACGACCATTTCCGCGCGACCCCGGGACAGCAAATCCAGTGTCGCGAACTCCTGAAACACACGCACCGGGTCCGCGGCGCTGAGCACGGTCACGGCGCTGCTGAGCCGGATCCGGCTGGTTCGTGCGGCGGCCGCTGCGAGAATCACGACGGGAGCCGAGTCCAGGTACTCCCGGCGGTGGTGCTCACCGATGCCAAATGAATCCAGGCCGACCTGATCAGCATACTCGATCTGTTCGACTAGGTTCTGCAGGCGTTCCGACGGATCGACCGCCAGGCTGGTGTCGTCGTAGGCCGCCGCGAAGCTGTCAATCCCAATTTGCACTGCTCACTCCATCTGTTGATCGACCCTAACCCGACTGACATGCTCGGCCTATCATGACTTTCTATTACGCGACGGCCATGTCTCCGTGTTACCTTGGGGAGACAGCCCTTCTCGGAGCGCCTCGCATGGCAGCCGGCGAAACCAACCAGCTCCTCCACGACGTCCGCACGGCCGCTGACGTCAACGGCCACCCCGTGCAGCCCGAGCTCACGTTTCGCCAGATGGTCGAAGGGATTTCCGCCCCCGTTGCGGTCCTGACTTCCGATGGAGCCGTCGAATTCGTCAACCGCCAGGTCCTCGATTACTTCGGTAAGACGCTGGAGGAACTGAAGGCGTGGTCGAGCACGGACGCCGTTCACCCCGAGGACCGTGCTGCCGCCGTTGCCGTATGGACGCGGTCGGTCGAAACCGGGCAGCCGTACGACATCGAGCTGCGCCAGCGGCGCGCGGATGGCGTCTACCGCTGGTTCCACGTCCAGGGTCTCCCCGTGCGGGACGCGGAGGGACACATCATCCGGTGGTGCGTGCTGCAAACGGATATCGAAGATCGCAAGCGCGCGGAAGCAGCACAGCGCGAGAGCGAACGCGAGCTGCGCCAGCTCGTCGATAACGTCCCGGGCATGATCGCCGTCGCCAACGCGGAGGGTCACAGCGAGTACGTCAACAAGCGCGCCATCGACTATCTGGATACGACGATCAAGGGATTCCGGGCTCGGCCCATGGACACCGTTCACCCGGAAGACCAGGAGTTGCTGAGGAACGAGTGGCTACGGTGTAACGCCCTGGGACAGCCCCTGGACCTCGTCCATCGCGTACGGCGCTTCGATGGCGTCTACCGCTGGGTCCACGTCCGGGGAGAACCCCTCGTCGACGACCAAGGCCGGATTGTGCGCTGGTATTACGTGTTCACCGACATCGACGATCAGCGCAGAGCGGAGCAAGCGCTGCGGGAGAGCGAGCAACACCTCCGGCTGGTGGTGGAGACGATCCCCGCCCAGGTCGCGCGCTCGACTGCGCAAGGCCGGCTCGAGTACGTGAACCGGCGCGTCGTCGATTACCTCGGCAAGGAGTTGGGGGAGATAGGGATCCGCGCCCTCCATCCGGACGATCGGCACGCTCGCGGGCTGAAGTGGCGCCATGCTTGGAAAACGGGAGAACCCTGGGAAGACACGTTTCGGCTCCGCCGCGCCGACGGAGAGTATCGCTGGTTCTACGGGAGGTTCGAGCCGGTGCTCGATCCAGGTGGTCGCGTTGTGTGTTGGTATTCAGTGAGCATTGATATCAACGACACCAGGGAGATGGAAGAAATACTGCGCAGCACCCGACGCAAGCTGTCCGCTGTCATGCAGATCGCGACGGTCGCGGAGCTCTCCGCATCCATTGCTCACGAAGTCAACCAGCCTCTGGCGTCGGTCGTGGCCAATGCGCACGCGGCCCAAACGTGGCTGTCGCGCGATCCGCCGAATCTCGAGCGGGCGCAGGCGACCCTCGAGCGAATCGTCCGGGACGGGCATTCCGCAGCCGAGGTCGTGAGCAGAATTCGCGCTCTCTTCAGGGAGGCGGCGCCGGTCAAGGCGCTCGTGGATATGAACCAGATCGTCGCCGAGGTGCTGCGGGTTCTCTCAGACGAGCTGCGTGACCACAACATCATCGTTGAAACGGACCTGGAGGCCGACCTGCCGATGGTAGAGGCCGACCATGTCCACATTCAACAGACACTAATCAACCTCGTTCATAACGCGGCGGAGGCGATGCACGGCGTGACGGATCGCGCGAAGGCGCTGTCGGTCCGTTCACAGCGCCACGGGGATGAGCTCCTCATTCAGGTCCGTGACCGTGGTGTGGGTATCAAGGACCTCACGGTGATCCTTGACCCGTTCTTCACGACCAAGGAGTCAGGGATGGGGATGGGCCTTGCTATCTGTCGCTCGATCGTCGAAGCGCATGGCGGCCGGATCTGGGCCACCGCCAACCAGGGCGCCGGCATGACATTCACTGTTACGCTTCCAGTGCTTCGCTGACGGCTGCGAGCAGTTCCTTCCCGTTGAACGGCTTTCGGAAGAAACGCCGGCTGCCCCGATGGGCCGCCGGGTCCGGGTCGGGTACATCATGACCCGTGATAAGGATGACCGGCAACTCGGGCCGCGCGGCATGGGCCAATCGTTGTAACTCCCATCCATCGATGCTCGGCATGCTGATGTCGGAGATCAGACAGTCTATTTCCGCAAAGCCGCAACCCTCGAGCAGCGCTGTAGCAGACGTGAACAGACGGACAGCATGGCCGGCCGACTCGAGCAGGTCTTCGAGGGACTCGAGGATCCGCGGGTCGTCATCGACGACCGCCACGACGAAGGTCATGCTCCGGCGCGCCGGGAGAGCGTAACGGAGATTCCCAGCGTCCCGGCCATCCGCACCAGCTCGGCCAGCGACTCGGCCTGCATCTTATGCATGATCTTGCCACGATGAATCTGGAGCGTGACTTCGCTGATACCGAGCCGCGCCGCCGCCTGCTTGTTGAGCAGGCCGCTCACCACGAGGGGGAGGACCTCCCGCTCACGCGGCGTCAGGGCGGAAAAGCGCTGCTGCAGCGTCACCAGCGTGCCCTTCTTCAGGAGAGCTTCGCGATCCTGCGCCAGGGCGGCCTCGATCGCTCCCAACAGATCGGCCCCGCGGAACGGTTTTGTCAGGAAGTCGACGGCTCCTGCCTTGAGCGCGCGCACGGAGCTCGGCACGTCGCCGTGTCCCGTGATGAACACGATGTGCGGGTGATGTTCGAGGGCAATCTGGCGCTGCAGATCCAGGCCGTTGATGTCCGGGAGCTGCACGTCCAGGACGAGGCACGCCGGCAGCTCGGGCTTCGGAAACGCGAGGTATTCGGCCGCAGAGCCGAACGTGACGACATTCATATCCTCGGACGTGAGGAGCTCGTGCAGCGCTTCGCGCATGCTGAAGTCGTCATCGACGACGAAGACGATATGATCCTGCGAGCTCATACCCCTTTCCTATAGCGTGCCCAGACTGGCACCAGGCCAGCATGGGGCCACGTCGACGATACGACAATAATAGAAAGTTGTGATAGACCGCCGCGCGGAGTGCGCGTATTCATGTTTCTCAGTCAATATGAAACCCTCCACGGCCGTGGGTTCAGCTAAGCCCTTCGTTTCCCTGGACTTGAAAAAGACATCCTCACGTGCCGGAAAATCGGACCGGGACGCGACCACCGCACTGCGCGAAACAGTGGAGGCCATCTGGAAGGTCGTCGAGCAGGCATCGTCCGAGCAGGCCCTGGCCGGATCGCTGCTCGCCCGACGCGAGCTGGTGCAGCGCCACGGGCGCGCTGTCTGTGGTGATTTGTAAGGGCGTCGCGTCAGGGGCGTTTCGGCCCCGGTGCCCGTCGTGGGCCATGCGCCGCTTGCCCTTCGCCATCGTCGCCGGCGCGTGTCTGCACTGGGTTGGTCGGTCTCGCACCGGGGCCGTCCTTACGGGCACGCACGGCCGTCGCGGCAGCACTCGACGTCCTGCGTCCGCGACAAGGCGCGGGGCGCGTTCGGCGGAAATACTGGTGGCGGCTCGAAATGCCGCGGTGAACATCCTGGAGGGATGGCCATGACTGTCAGGCACGGGATCGCGTGGTTGTCGCTCTTGATCGGCAGCGTCGTCGCGGTGCCCCCGGCCGAAGCGACCGACCAACCCGCGGCAGGCCTCCCGCCGCATGCGCGTGCCGCTCCTACTCGAAACGAGCTGTACGCGGCAGTTCGCGCATATGAGGCAAGCCTGGGCACACACGCGCTTGCCGCGGCCATACCCGCCTTTGCCCGGAAATACGGCATGAAGTGCTCGGCCTGTCACCTCGCGGTGCCGCTGCTCACGCCCTTTGGGCAGGCATTCAGGGACAACGGCTACCGGATGAAGAACGGGAACGACGACTTGCGGGCTAATGACCCGAGCTATTGGCCGCTGTTCGCCTGGCTGTGGAAAGACTACCAGCTCGACGTCGACAGGGTCGCCGGACAGACGGTGCAGCGTCAGGGGGGGTTCGCCAACGGCGCGTTCGTCTTCGGGGGGTTTGGCTCCATCAGCGACAAAGTGTCGTTCCGCTTGTTCCCGGTGATCTATGAAGATGGGCTGACCTTCGCCGGTCACGGCTGGATCCGATACAACCAGGCGTTCGGCACCGATTGGGTCAACATCAAGGTGGGACAGAGCGAGCTCGATGTCCCGATCAACCCGGGGCGCGAGTACAACATGGGCAACGCGCGATTCGCGGTGTTGTACGCGTACACGGTGCCGGGCTCGGTATCGCGCTTCAACGTGCTGTTCCCCCAGCCCGGCGTCGAGATCATGGGGCACGATCGCGGGAGCCGGAACCGCTACATGGTGAACGTGTTCAACGCGGACGGAGCGCCGCGCGCGCATTGCTCGTTCTGCGCCCCCGGGGTGTTCGGCCGGGTGACCCATCGGCACGACTTGGCGAGCGGATTCCTGCGCCGAGTGCAGGTAGGCGCCTTCGGTGCGTACTCGACTTGGCCGGTCGGTCCCGACACCTCGGACTTGAAGGGGCAGCGGCGGCTCGGCGGCGACGTCGAGCTGTGGCTGGGGTCGGACGTGCTTCCCTTCCGTGTCACGGTCATGGGCCTGACGGGGCGGGACGACCGCGCGCTCGTACCCACGGCGACCCAGGACCCCAAGTACAACGCCGCCATGCTGCAGCTCGAATACGTGCCCAAGCTCCCGCTGGTGTTCTACAGCCGGCTCCAGATCATTCGCAACCAGCGTCAGGCTGTCGCGGGGCGCCCGGACGACTACGGCGACCAGGACTTCCAGCTCGTCGGCGTGCGCCATGCGGTCGAGCTGACTTCCCGCTTCGCGTGGTTGTTGGAGCTCACTTACTGGCGCCAGACGATCAAGCAGGTCGCACCGGGCACGAACGCGACGCATCAACAACTGTGGATCGGGAGTCATCTCCTCTTCTGAAAGGAGAGCGCATGTCAGCCAGACGACCCACGGCGATCGTAGCCGCCCACATTGTGGGCGCACTCGCGCTCGGTGCGTCACCGGTGTCCGCACAATCAACCGGCGATGCGGCGCGTGGCCGACAGGTGTACGAGCGCTATTGCATCCAGTGCCACGGAGCGCGCGGCGACGGCGCGGGAGAGGTCGCGCGCTGGTCGCAACCGAAGCCGCGTGACTTCCGCCAAGGCGTCTACAAGTTCAGCTCGACGCGATACGGCTCCCTGCCCACGACGGCCGACCTCGACCGGGTGATCCAGGACGGCCTGTACGGCACCCGCATGCCTCCCTTCGCCGCATTGAGCACGCGCGAGCGCCGGGACGTGATCGCATTCCTGCAAACGCTGTCGCCACGCTGGCGCACCGAGGAGCCAGCGAAACCGATCGCCATCCCCGCCGAGCCGGCGCCCACGCGGGAGTCCGTGACCCAAGGCCGGGAGCTGTTCGAGGCGAACTGCTCGAAGTGCCACGGCGACGGCACCGGCAACGGAGCGTCGGGTGGTAAACTGGTGGACGATTGGGGGACGGCCATCACGCCGGCCAACCTCACGCTGGGCCGCGGGAAGTGGGCGCGCACGGCACGCGACATCTACCTCCGGACGATGAACGGAATCAACGGCACGCCCATGCCTGAGTCCGGTGATGCCTTGACGCCCGAGCAGGTGTGGCAAGTCGCGCACTACGTCCAGGCCCTGGGCGCGTGGGCCGGGTCGACTGCGGAGCTAAGGAAGGTCGCTGGGGAGCTGCCACCCCCGAGCGCGGCTGTGCCGTGAGATTCGGGGGGACCGTATCGCAGCGGGCCGGCCGGACTCCCCGCTCGCGGCAGCAAAGCGGACGTCGGAAAGGACGCTGACCGGTCGGCAATCGCCGAGTAGTCGGCATCCTCGCTGAAGCCAACCCCCCACTGTAGAAGGACTTCGCCGCGGCGCGACGCTTGCCTCCATCCCCACTCGTCAACAGGAACCTCGGAGGCAGGATCCATGCAAAACCGTTCGATCTCTAAAATGGCCGTGGCACTCCTTGCCGTGGCCACGCTCACTGTGTCGGCGCCGCGAGCTAGTGGTGCACAGAACGCCGGGGCGGGTGGCCAGTCCCCGGCCGTCGCCCGGCTCGAATTCGTTCTCGGCTCGGCCGTCCCGCACAGGTACGATCTCGTTCTCGGCTCCCACTCGGTCCACACAACGCCCGCCGCGTTGCGCGACGCGCAGTCGCACCTTGCGACGATCCGCACGCGCCTCGTCCAAGAAGGCCGCTTGTAGCCACACACGTGGATGAACTCCCGGCCAAGTCCGAGCGTTAAGGTGAGAAAAGGAGCATCCCCATGAACCCGACACAACGCGCCACGGTATCGCTGGTCGATGACGCCCCCAACGCGGACTCGATAGCGGAAATCGTCGTCTTCGTGGATGGGGAGACCGAGCCTACAGGCATCATGGAATTCGCCGGCGTCCTCGCCCTGGAGTACGGCGCGCACCTCACCGGAGTATTCATGCGGCCCGCGCCGGCCGTCACCCCGCCGGAGATGTTCGTTCGCGGTACGGGCATCCCGAACGTGATCGAGGCGCGTCAAGCACAAGTCGAGGACATCGAAGCGGACCATCGAGCCCGGTTCGACGACATCGTCCGTCGAAACGCTCTCGGGGCGGAGTGGAGATCGGTGCCGTACTTCAGCAGCGACGCGGGGGTGCACGCACGCTACGCGGACTTGGCGGTGGTTGCCCGCCCGGACCCCGCCGGCCAGACCGCCGGCCCTCCCGGCCTGGTGGAGTCCCTCGTCCTGACCTCCGGACGACCGGTCATCGTGCTCCCGCCACGCAGCACGGCATCCCGGGTCCGCCGCATCCTGGTCGGGTGGAACGCGGGGCGCGAGGCCGTCCGGGCCGTGGCGGACGCCCTGCCGTTGCTTGTGAGGGCCGCGGCGGTCGAGGTATTGGTCATCGACCCTGAGCGCCACCGGGCGGATCACGGCCAGGAGCCGGGAGCGGACATCGCGCGCTACCTGGCGCGTCACGGTGCGCGAGTGGAAGTACGACGCCTGTCGTCCGGCGGCGAAGACGTGGGCCGTCTCCTGCTGTCGCAGGCGGCCGCGTTCGGCGCGGATCTCCTCGTAATGGGTGCCTACGGGCACGCCCGCCTGAACGAATTGATATTCGGCGGCGTCACGCGCACCGCGCTGCACGACGCGGGCCTCCCGGTCCTGATGTCCCGATGAGGGTCGCGCGACTGACGCTGCTCGCTCAGCGCTTGCTGACACGGCGGCATCATCGCTGAAGCCAACTCGTCGCGTGCACGCTCTCGGCCGTGAGCTTCTGGGTGGACAGTATCCCACCCGGCGCGGAGACCGCTCGGGGAACACCGACGGCCCCAAGATCCTTGAGGAAAAGCCGTGGCGCATCCACGACCAAACGCCCCAACCTGGAGACTGCTCGATGAACAATCCCTTGAGCCGGCGTGACACCCTCAAGCTTGCCGCAGCAGGCGTTGCCGCACCGCTGCTCTCGGCGCTGCCGCCGACCGCCGCCGCGGCCGAATCCTCACGATTCCAACGTGGCGGGACAGATGCCGTGAGCAGCAGGATCAAAGTGGGACAAGAAAACTCGACCCCCATCGAGCTGTACTACGAGGATCATGGATCGGGTTCGCCGGTGGTGCTCATCCATGGCTGGCCGTTGAGCGGCGCGTCGTGGGAAAAGCAAACGGCCGCCTTGCTGGCCGCCGGGCATCGCGTGATCACCTACGACCGACGTGGGTTCGGGAGATCGAGCCAGCCGGCCGTGGGCTACAACTACGACACCTTCGCGTCCGATCTGAACGCCGTGCTGACGACGTTGAATCTCACCAGCGTGTCGCTCGTGGGTTTTTCGATGGGTACGGGCGAAGTCACGCGCTACATCGGCAAGTACGGCACCAAGCGCGTGCGCAAGGCGGTGCTGATCGGCACCCTCGGCCCATATCTCGTGAAAGCCGCGGACAATCCCGACGGCGTGGACGCCGGAGTCTTCAACGGCATCAAGGCGGCGATTAAGGCCGACCGACCGACGTTCCTGCTCGACTTCCTGCACAACTTCTACAACTATGACGTGCTCGGCGGAAAGCTCGTGAGCGAGCGCGTCGTCGAGGACAATTGGAACGTTGCCGCAGGCGCATCCGCCACAGGCACGCTGGCGTGTGTCGACGCTTGGATCGAGGACTTCCGCAAGGACATTCCGCGCAACGATGTGCCCACACTCATCCTGCACGGCGATGCCGACCGCATCCTGCCGCCCGATGCGACCTCGCGGCGCCAGGCGAAAATGATCAAGGACGTCAAGTTCGTTGAGCTCAAGGACGGACCGCACGGCGTCCTGTGGACCCACGCCGACCAGGTGAATACCGAGCTGGTGAGGTTCTTGGCCTGATGGGCAAGCTCGAGGGAAAAATCGCGCTCATTACGGGTGGCAACAGCGGGATCGGCCTCGCGACCGCGCAGCAGTTTGTGACCGAAGGCGCCTACGTCTTCATCACCGGCCGGCGCGAGGCCGAGCTCGCCGCGGCGGTGAAACAGATCGGCAGCAATGTCACCGGCGTGCAAGGAGACGTGTCGAACCTGGGCGATCTCGATCGCCTGTTCGCACAGATCAAGCGGGAGAAGGGCAAGCTCGATGTCGTGTTTGCCAATGCCGGTGTGGCGAAGTATGCTCCCCTCGGCAAGATCACCGAAGAGTTCTTCAATTCGATCTTCGACATCAACGTGAAAGGCGTCCTGTTCACGGTGCAGAAGGCGCTTCCACTGCTGGCCGATGGCGCTTCGATCATCCTGAATGCGTCCATTGTCGCCAGCAAGGGGTTCGTGGCGAATAGCGTGTACAGCGCAAGCAAAGCCGCCATCCGCTCGTTCGCCCGAACTTGGACGGCGGACCTGAAGGATCGGCGCATTCGCGTGAACGCCGTGAGCCCCGGCCCGATCGACACGCCCGGGCTGAGTGACCTCTTGGCTTCCTCGGAAACGGGCCAGCAACGCTCGAAGATGATTTCCACCACGGTTCCACTCGGCAGGCTCGGCGTACCGAATGAGGTCGCGAAGGCGGTGGTGTTTCTCGCATCGGACGACAGTAGCTACATCACGGGAACGGAATTGTTTGTCGATGGCGGCCTGGCACAGGTGTAGGCCGTTCTCTCACGGAGAGTGATCCATGGCGACCCTGAACATCAACGGACGCGACGTGACGGTAGACGTGCCGGCGGACATGCCGGTCCTGTGGGTGCTGCGTGACGTCGTCGGGCTGACCGGCACGAAGTTCGGCTGCGGGATGGCGCTGTGCGGGGCCTGCACGGTGCACCTCGACGGCCAGCCGATCCGCTCCTGCGTCACCCCGGTGGCCGCGGTCGCTGGGAAAAAGATCACCACCATCGAGGCGATCGGGGAGACGCCGGCCGGCAAGAAGGTGCAGCAGGCCTGGCTGGACCTCGAGGTCGTGCAGTGCGGGTACTGCCAGTCGGGCCAGATCATGTCGGCGTCGGCGCTGGTGGCGAAGAACGCCCATCCCAGCGACGCCGATATCGACGGGGCGATGTCGGGCAACATCTGCCGCTGCGGGACCTACCCTCGCATCCGCGCTGCGATCAAGCAGGCCGCGAAAGGAGCCTGACCATGACCACGCACACCGTATCGCGACGCGACTTCGTGGTGGTACTGACGAGCGCCGGCGGCGGGCTGCTGCTCGGCTGCCGGATCGGTGAGGGGTCGGGCGCGGCAACCTCCGCCGCCGCCGCGGCGCCGCCGCCCGCCTTTGCGCCGAACGCGTTCATTCGCATCGGCACCGACGGACGGGTCACGCTCGTCATGAATCAGGTCGAAATGGGACAGGGCGCGTACACGTCGATGCCCATGCTCATGGCGGAAGAGCTCGAGGTGGGGCTGGACCAGGTCCAGCTCGAGCACGCTCCGCCCAACGACAAGCTCTACGCCAATCCGCTCTTCGGCGATCAAGAAACGGGTGGATCGTCGTCGGTGCGCGCGTTCTACGAGCCGTTGCGACGCGCCGGAGCGACCGCGCGCACGATGCTCGTGGGCGCCGCCGCCCAGACGTGGGACGTCGACCCGGCGTCGTGTCGGGCCAAGCGGGGCGTAGTGACCCACACGCCGAGCGGCCGTACACTCACGTATGGCGCGCTGGCCGAAAAAGCGGGCAAACTGCCGGTGCCGGAAAAGGTCGCGCTCAAGGATCCGAAGGACTTCGCCCTGATTGGCACACCGGCCAAGCGGCTGGACGCGCCGGACAAGGTCAACGGCAAGGCGCAGTACGGCATCGACGTGCGGTTGCCGGGGATGAAGATCGCCACTGTGGCGGCCAGCCCGGTGGTGGGGGGCAAGGTCGCGGCACTGGACGAAGCCAAGGCGATGGCCATCCCGGGCGTGCGCCAGGTCGTCAACCTGGGC
>Ga0137409_10002232_pt1 | contig 20887 bp, 16 predicted proteins | sample CZODoug1_16funga_FD_122059 | JGI IMG/M metagenome (GOLD analysis project Ga0137409, IMG submission 122059) | Vadose zone soil fungal communities from Angelo Coast Range Reserve, California, USA - CZODoug1_16fungal (Hybrid Assembly) | ecosystem: Environmental > Terrestrial > Soil > Vadose zone... | reverse complement strand
AGGGATGGGTGCCGCCGGGCATTGCGGCGAGCCAGCCCAGCGCGTTCGCGGCGAACGCCAGCAGAAAGATGATCATCACCACGAGGAGGGCCACCCCCGAGCGCGCCGCCCAGAGGGCGCCGTTGCTCGGCACGAGGCTGACGCTGCGCCGCGTTTTCCACTCGCGGCGCTCGCCCTCCTCGAGGTACTCGATGGCTTCCTGCACGATTCCGGCGTCGATGCGCCGCTTGCTGTCGGCGTAGCCGGACAGCAGGCAATGGTCGCAGACGATGTTGATGACGCGCGGCGTTCCCTGGCTGTAGTCGGAGATCTTCTGGATCGCGCCGTCGGAGAAGATGCCGGCGTCGGTCGCGCCCGCGATGCGCAGGCGATGGCGGATGTACTGGCGCGTCTCCTCGGGGCTGAGCGCCGCGATGTGGCAGCGGAGCCCCACGCGCTGCTTGAGCTGGCGCAGCTCGGGCAGGTTCAGCTTGTCGCGCAGCTCGGGCTGGCCGACGAGCAGGATCTGCATGAGCTTCTGGCTCGTCGTCTCGAAGTTCGACAACAGCCGAACGGCCTCCAGCGTCGGCACCGAGAGGTTCTGCGCCTCGTCGATGACGAGCACGGGGGAGCCGCCCTTCTTGTGCTGGTCGATGAGGAACTCGTTCAGCTCGAACAGCCGCTGCGCGTGCGTCTGGGCCTCCGACTTCACGCCCCAGTCCTGCAGGATGTACTCCAGCAGGCCCTCGATGTCGAGGGCGGAGTTGTGGACGTAGGCCACGGGCGTGCTGGCGTCGAGCCGCTCCAGCAGCGTGCGCAGAAGCGTCGTCTTGCCGGTGCCGATCTCGCCGGTGAGGACGATGAAGCCCTTGCGCTCGCGGACGCCGTAGATCAGCTGGGCGAGCGCCTCCCGGTGGCGCGGGGACTGGAACAGGAACTTCGGGTCCGGCGTCGGGGCGAAGGGCGCCTCACGCAGACCGTAGAAGCTCAGGTACATGACCTACCTCCCGCTCGTCGTGGCCGTCTGCGGCGCCTGCGGCGTGAGCAGCGTGACGAGTCCCTGGTTGTCGTGCGCGACGACAAATGACGTACCGGCCACCACGACGAGGCCGAAACCCACCGCCGCCGTCGCCCAGCGGCGCTGGCGTAGCGTGCGCGCGCGGTCTTGTTCGGTGGTGATGCGCGGGATCGCCGACAGCACCGGGAGCGGCAGCGAGGAGCGGATCTCGTCCACGCGGCGGAACGAGGTGTCCACCTGCTCGGCGAGCACCACGGCGGCGCCGCTGGCGCCGATGGCCAGGGCCAGGCCCACCAGCAGCAGGCGGAAGCGGTTCGGCCCCGCCGGGCGCTCCGGCAGGCGCGCGGGCTCGATCACGCGGAAGTTCTCGCCCTTCTGCCGCAGCTCCAGCTCGGAGGCCATGTCGGCCTCGCCGCGCTTGGTGAGCAGCGACTTGAAGAGCTCCTTCGAGGTGTCGTAGTCGCGGGTGAGGATCGCCAGCTCCTGCTCGTGCTTGGGCGTGTTCTCGAGCCGGCGCGTGTAGACGGCGATCTGGGCGTTGATGCCGCGGATCTCCTCGGCGGAGGTCTTGGCCTCGACGGTCGCCTGGTCGAGCTGGGTCATCAGGCTCGCCACGTAGGCGTTCTCGGGCGGCACGCGCAGGTCGCGCCCGATCCGCTTCGGCGCGCCGGCCACCGCCTTGGGCAGCGCGGCCGCGGCCTGCTTCTCGGCCTCCACCTTGGCCTCGAGCACGCGGATCTGCTCCTTGAGCTGGACGACGTCGGGGTACCTGTCGCTGAAGCGCGTCTGCGTCATGGCCAGCTCCTGGCGGAGCAGGTTCAGACGCGCGGCGGCCGTATCGGCCGGCGTGACGCTGGGCCCGGCGGCGCTCGGCGCGGCCGTCGTGGCCACCGTGGTGTCGATCTCGCCGAGCGCGTTAGTCAGCATCTGGCGCCGCTCGGTGGCGCGGCGGTTGTTCTCGTGGGCGAGCTGCAGCTGCTGCTGCAGGCGCTCGAGCGTGCGGAGGTTGACGTCCTTTTGCTCGGGCAGCTCGCCCAGGTTCTTTTCCTTGTACGCGGTGATCTGGCGTTCCTGCGTCTGGAGCTTCTCGCGCAGGTCCCGGAGCTGCGTCCCGAGGAACTCCGAGGTGCTGGCCGCCGCCTGTTCGCGCTGGCGCCCGTTCTCCTCGATGTAGAGCGAGGACAGCGTGTTGGCCACGCGGGCGGCCACCACGGGGTTGGCCGCCGTGTAGGAGACGGTGAAGAGGAACGAGCGGCTCTCACGGCCGCGCTGCTCGCGCTGGTCCATGAGCTCGATGCGGATGTCCTTGCGCATGCGATCCACGAGGTCGTCGGTGGAGCGCGCGTTGCGATAGAGACCGTACTGGCGCGTGATCTGTGTCAGGCGCTCCGGCGTGAGGATCTCCTGGCTCAGCGTGAGCAGCCGGGCCTCGATGTCGGCCTGGACGGTCGGAGTCACGTAGCGCTCGGGGATCGCCTGGCGGTTCACGAGCACGAGCGAGCGGGCGGTCCACAGGCTCGGCAGGAAGACGGCCAGGGACACCGCCGCCGTCAGCACGAACAGGAACGGCAGTACGGCGAGCACCCGGCGTCGGCGCAGGATTTCGAGCAAGCCGGACAGGCCCGGCCCTTTGGCGGTCTCGTCGTAGGCGGTCGGCGGAGTCGGCATGGAATTCATCCTCTAGGGAACGACGACCACGTCACCGGACTTCAGCGTGACGTTGTCCTGGCTCCGGTTGTCCTTCACCACGCGGTTGTAGTTGAAGGGGATCTTGCTCGTGGTGCCGCTGGCGTCCTTGCGGAGGATCATGATCTTGCCGGGCGAGGCGAAATCGCGGAAGCCGCCGGCCAGCGCGATGGCCTCGAGCACGGTGGTGTCGGCCTTGAGCTGGAGCACGCCGGGCTTCTGCACCTCGCCGAGCACGGAGACGCGATAGCTGCGCACGTCGGTCACGGTCACCGCGACCTCCGGGTTCGGCATGAACTCGCCCAGCGCGCCCGCGATCTTGTCGCGCAGCTGCATCGGCGTGAGCCCGGCCGCCTGGATGTCGTGGAGCAGTGGCATCGAGATCTTGCCGTCCGGCCGTACGGGCAGGGTCCGCGACAGGGCCTCGTTCTTCCACACCGTGACCTGCAGCATGTCTTCGGGCCCGATCACGTAATCGCTGCTGAGGGGATAGCCGCCGGCGGGCGCGACGGCGGCCGACGGCGTCGGCGTCGCCACCATCGCCGACGGGCTCGCCGCCGTGGTGGGCGAAGCCGCGGGCGTGGCTGCCTTGGGCTTGGCGGCGCTCGGCGCCTGGCCCGGCGCCACCGGGACGGTGCGCTCCGGGCGGGTCTGGGCGTGGGCGGTGTAGACGCCGAAGCCGGCGAGCATCGCGGACGCGACGACGAACCACTTGAGTGTCATAGGTGTCCTCCTGGTGAAGTGGCTCAGCTCGCGGCCGAGTCCTGCTTCAGCCCCATGTCCTTGATCTTGTAGAGCAGCGCGCGGTAGCTGATCTTCAGCATCTTGGCGGTCTTCACGCGGTTCCACCGGCACTGCTCGAGCGCGCGGCAGATCACCTCGCGCTCGGCCTCGAGGACGGCGCGGCGCGAAATTTCCTTGAGGGACAGGCCCTTGGTGGCCGCGAAGGGCTCGGGAGCGGCCGCGGGCGCGGCGGCGACCGGCACCGGTGCCATGAGCGTGCGCGGCAGCGCGAAATCTTGGAGCACGATCATCCGCTTGATGAAGTTCTCCAGCTCGCGGATGTTGCCGGGCCAGTTGTATTGCATGAAGGCCACCATCGCCTCCGCCGGCACCTCGCGCTCCGGGAAGTTGAACAACCGCGAGTAGCGGTGCACGAAGTAGTCGACGAGCGCGGGGATCTCCTCCCGGCGCTCGCGCAGCGGCGGCACCAGGATGTTGATGACGTTGAGCCGGTAGAAGAGATCCTCGCGGAAGCGGTTGCCCGCCACCTCCCGCGCGAGATCGCGGTTGGTGGCACAGATGACCCGCACGTCGACGCGGATGTTGTGGCGGCCGCCCACGCGCGAGAACTCGCCGTCCTGCAGGACGTGGAGCAGCTTGGCCTGCAGCGCGGGATGCAGCTCGCCGATCTCGTCGAGGAAGATCGTGCCGCCGTCGGCCAGCTCGAAGCGACCGGGCTTGCGCTGATGCGCGCCCGTGAAGGCGCCCCGCTCGTGGCCGAACAGCTCGGACTCGAGCAGCTCGCGCGGCATCGCCGCGCAGTTCACCTTGACGAAGGTGGAGCGCCGCCGCGGCGAGTGGGCGTGGATGGCGCGCGCCACCAGCTCCTTGCCGACGCCGGTCTCGCCGCACACGAGCACGGTGACGTCGGCGCGCGCGGCCTGCTCGATGACGGAGAGGATCTCGCGCATCTGCTGGCTGGTGAGCATCGCCAGCTCGCGCTGCACGCGGTCGCCGTTTTCCTCGACGGGCAGCGCGGCCGCGGCCGGCTCGCGCCGGGGGCGGCCGGAGACGCCGCGGATCACGTGCTCGAGGTCCTCGGCGGTATAGGGGCGGCGCAGGAAATCGTCGGCCCCCGCCTGGATCGCCTCGACGATCTGCGAGCTGTGGCCGTTGTCGGCGACCATGATCACCGGCCCCGAGGCGGACAGCTCGCCCGCGCGGCGGAGCAGGTCGATGCCCGACATGCCGGGCAGGCGGATGGCGACGACGGAAAAGGCCACGCGTCCGGCCCGCGCGAGGAGCTCGAGCGCTTCCTCGGCGGTGCCGGCAGCGAGCGGGGTGTAGCCCCAGCTGGCGAGCTGCGTGGTCACGCGGCGACGCTGGTCGGGGTCGCTCTCCACGACGAGCACGGGACGGCCGGCGATGGGTGTGGCGTATGGCGACGCGGCGTCGAAGCTGGAGGCCTTCATCGGGACTCTTTCTTCCATCGGGCTCGACCGTCCGTCGCAAGAGGCGTGCCGCACCCGTTTTTCAAGGCGTTAGCGCGCACATTGAAAAGGCGCGCATAGCTCGTCACGTGGCGCGGCCCCACTCTGGGAGTGGAGGTGCCCGATAGGGGAAAAGGTTTGACGCGGCTCATCCCGGGCGCTTCCCGGACAGCACGAATTTCACGGTGTCGAACAGGATCCAGAGGTCGAAGCGGAGCGACAGGTGCTTGATGTAGTAGAGGTCGTAGCAGAGCTTGCGCGTGACCTCCTCGATCGACATCGAGTAGCCGGCCCGCACCTGGGCCCAGCCCGTGAGTCCGGGCCGTACCTCGTGGCGCAGGTTGTAAAAAGGGATCACGGCCGAGAAGGTGGCGACGTTGGACACCATCTCCGGCCGGGGGCCGACCAGGCTCATGTCGCCCTTCAGGATGTTCACGCACTGGGGGAGCTCGTCGAGGCGGTAGCGGCGTAGGACGGCGCCGAAGCGGGTCACGCGGCTCGCGTTGTCGCGCTCCCAGATGCCGTCGGCGCCGCGCTCGACCTGCCGCATCGTGCGGAACTTGACGAGGCGGAAGGGGCGGCCGCCGAGGCCGATGCGCTCCTGGATGAAGAACACGGGCCCGCGCGACTCGAGCTTGATCGCGAGCGCGATGAGGGCGATCAGCGGCGCCATGGCCACGAGGAAGATGCTGGCGATGACGACCGACATCGCGCGCTTGAGCGCGAGCTGCGCGCGCGAAACGCGGAAGCCGTCGCCGAAGATCAGCCCGCTCGGCGTGAGGGATTCCACGGCCAGCCGCCGCGTGAACCGCTCGTACGCCTCCGTGCCTTCCTCGACGCGCACGCCGCGAAACCGACACGACAGCAGCGCGGAGACCGGCAGGTTGCCGCGCCGGTCGGGCATGGCCACGATGATGCGGTCGGGGCGCGCGCGCAGCACGACGTCGGGCACGTCGCCGTAAGCGCCGAGCCGCTGCACGCCGGCCACCGCGTCGCCGTCGGGCGTCAGGACGCCGGCCACGCGCATGGCGAGGTCGGGACGTGTCGCGATCTGCGCGGCCAGCTCGGCCGCGAGCCGTCCGCCGCCCATGATGACGACGCGCTCCGAGAACGGCGCGCGCTTGGCGAGGGTGTAGACGGCGAGGCGGAGCACGAGCACGGCGAACAGCGTGACGAACAGTGCGTAGGGGGCGAGGTTGCCGCCGATGATCGCGGTGGGGAACAACAGATATGTCCCGGCCAGCACGAGGGCGGCGAAGCCGAGGGCCCGGCAGAGGCGCGTGAAGAGCTGGCCCGCGTCGTGCGGCGCCTCGAAGTCGTACAGGTCGTTGTAGTAGAACGCGCCCAGGCACACGGCGGCGACGATGCCGACGCGCGCGGCCAGCCGCCAGAGGCTGCCCGCCGAATCGTCGGTGACGGGTGACCACACCGCGATCGCGGTCGCGAGCACCGCCAGGGTGGAAACGCCGTCGAGCCACGCGAGACGCTGAGCCAGGGACATGGTTGCGCCGGGTACCTCCGGCTGCAACCTGTGGGGGCAAGGTCAGTGCCAAACCGTGCAAACGCTCGCAGAAGCCTGCGTTTGGGTGCGTTTTTCCGGCAGCGCGAACGTCAGGCGGCGGTGGGGCGGGCGGGGAAGTCGGACAATTGATGCATTCGTCTGCACCCGCCGTGAGTAAGCGGGTGCAGAAATCTAGGGACGATCGAAGGTGATCGGGTAACCGAATTGCAAACCGACGAACAGGCGGTTCTGGTCGGCGTCGGCGGCGAGGAGGTTGCCCGCGGTGTCGCGGACCTCGGTGCCCGTGCGCTGCTGGTAAAACTGGTAGCGCGCGACCGCGGCCATCCACGCCGTGAGGCGGTAGGTCGCCTGCAGGGGCAGCGTGACCGACGAGATGTCGATGCGGTTGTTCTCGGCGGATTTCACCCACGAGTAGCGCGGCAGGAACGACAGCGTGAGCCCGCGCATGAGCGTGAAGACGTCGAGGCGGCCCGCGAGCGAGGTGTTGTCGGTGACGCCGCCGAGGCCGCCCGCGGTGGCGACCTGCCGGTCGAACCCGGCGCCGATCGCGCCGAACCACATTTTCTGCTCGTAGGTCGCGGTGACGGCGGGTGTGATGCGCGAGGCGCTGTGCTCGTGCTGCTCGAAGCTGGGTCCCCCGTTCACGGTGAGGGTGATCGTCGGCGTAACCTGCCACGAGACGCCGAGCCGCGGCGTGTGCGTTGTGATCTTCTCCTCGTGCTTGATGTCGAAGTACCCGAACTCGTACCCGACGCTGCCGCGCAGCTGGCGCGTGAGCGTGCGGTCGAGCCACACGTTGACGCGGTACACGTCCGAGCTCTCGAGCTCGCTGCGCTCGAAGCGCTGCACGGCCCAGGAGCCGCCGCCGCGCACGGTGGTGAGCAGGTCGAGCTGGTAGGCGGCGCCGCCGGCGAGCACGTTGCCCCGCGATCGGTTGCGGCCGGTGGAGACGCCCTCCGGCGAGACGAGATTCGTGTCGGTCGTCGCGGTGAAGCCGTCGGTGAGGGTGAGGGTGAGCTGCTCGGTCGCTCGCCACATCCCGTCGAGCGTGAAATTCTGGGTGTTGAACGCGTTGTCGCGTGTGGGATCGCGCAGGTACAACTCCGACGTGAAGTTGTAGCCGGCGAGGAGGCGGTGGGTGCGGCTCTCCCAGATGAAATTGATCGCGGGCGTGATGCCCGTGATCAGGTCCCACTGCCGGTTACGGTTGTCCAGCAGGATGTTGTCGTTGTACTCCTCGCTGATCGTGATGCTCGGCAGCAGCGTGATCGGCGCCCGCAGGGGCAGCTGGAGCTTCTGCGGATCCTGCGTCGACGACGCACCGAACTGCGGCGCGATGGGGACGGGTTGCGCGGCGGCCAGCCCGGGACTGAGGCAGGCGACGAGCGCGACGCAGGTCGCGAGGGCCCGAACGGTCACGGCGCGACGAATATCACACGTCGCCGAGGCGCGGGAAGGGCTTTTTCGCGACCCCGGAGTGCAGGCGCTCGATCGCCTGATGGTAGTGCGTCAGCGCCGAAGGCTTCTGGATCACGTCGACCGCGCCGAGCTTCTTCACGTCTTCGATCTCCTCGGGCGTCGCGTGACCCGTGATCACCACGACGGCGAGTGACGGGCGCAGCCGGCGCACCTCGGCCATCACGTCGAGGCCGTTCATGCCGGGCATCGAGACGTCGAGAAACATCGCGTCAAAGGCGACGCTCTTGAGACGGTCCAGCGCCTCGCGGCCGGAGTGGACCACCGTCGTCGAGTGTCCCTGGCGCTTGAGCGATGCCGCCAGCACCTCGGCGACCTGCGGCTCGTCATCGACGATCATGATCTCCATTTCTTTTCCCCCCTTATGTAAGTCCTACAATACTCCCTGAACTTTCTACAATCAGGAACGCCCCCAAAAGGGGACTTCGGACTGCAAGTCCTTGTAATCACGGGAAACATGATGTGGGTAAACCCTTGGCATATCGGGTGCAAATCCCTGCAGACCAGTCGAGCGTTGTGCAGCCGATACCCCAAAGAGGGAGAGAGCAAGGCAATGAGTGAGCCCCTGATGGCCCTCTGCACCAGCAGCAAGATGCAGCCGATCCGCGATTTGATCTCGAAGGTTGCGAGCACGAATACCACCGTGCTCCTCCGCGGCGAGAGCGGGACCGGCAAAGAGGTTCTGGCGCGCGCGCTTCACAAGGCGTCGCCGCGTGCCGGCAGGCAGTTCCTGAAGGTGAACTGCGCCGCGCTTCCGGGCGAGCTGCTCGAGTCCGAGCTCTTCGGTCATGAGAAGGGCGCCTTCACGGGGGCCTATCGCCAGAAGCCCGGCAAGTTCGAGGCGGCTCATCAGGGCACGCTCATGCTCGACGAGATCGGCGAAATGCCGATGCGGCTGCAGGCCAAGCTGCTGCACGTGCTCCAGGACGGCGAGTTCTCGCGCGTCGGCGGCGAGAAGATCATCGACACCGACGTGCGGCTCATCGCCGCCACCAATCGCGACCTCGAAGCCAGCATGCGCGCTCATCAGTTCCGCGAGGACCTCTACTATCGGCTCAACGTGATCGAGATCCGCATCCCGCCGCTGCGTGAGCGCCGGGAAGAGGTCCCGGGCCTGGTCGACTTCTTCCTCAAGAAGTTCAACGCGCAGTACGGTCGCGCCGTCGACATTCCATCCGATACGATGCGCGTCTTCGTCGACTACCACTGGCCTGGCAACATCCGCGAATTGGAGAACGCCGTCAAGCGTGTCGTCGTGCTCGGCACGGCTCGACCGGTGCACACCGAGATCATCGGCAACATCAATCGCGGACCCCGCGTGACCATGCCGGGCGTGCCCACGGTGGCCGCTGCCGTGGCCAGCCCCGACGCGCCGATCAGCCTGAAGGAGATCGCGCGGCAGGCCGCCCGCGAGGCCGAGCGCGTGGCCATCAAGGAAGTGCTCGACCGTGTGCACTGGAATCGCGCGAAGGCCGCGCGGCTGCTGCAGATCAGCTACAAGGCGCTGCTCTACAAGATCGTGCAGTGCGGCCTCGTGGTCCAGGAGACGGAGCCGGAGAAGCAGAAGGAAGTCATCGCGTCCTGACCGGCGCGAGCCACTCGCGAACGGCGAGCCCGGACATCAGGACGAAGTAGAGCACGACGCGCAGGATCATCGGTCGGCCTCCTCAGGGCCGACCGAAGCAGCAACTCTCGTGCCTCGCTCGCGCCGCAACGTCAAGTGCGTGGTTCCGGACGCGAGGCGCCACGCCCGCCCACCATCGCAGGGAATTTGTTTTCCATCTTCGGGCACCCGGCGGAAGGCCCGCGCCCCGCGTGTTACCCTAGCGCCATGTTCGATATCGGGCTTCAGGAGATGCTCGTCATCGGTGTGCTCGCGCTGCTCGTCTTCGGCCCGTCGAAACTGCCCGAGCTGGGACGGATGGTGGGCCGCGCGCTGCGAGAGTTCCGGCGCGCGAGCGACGAGTTCCGGTCCACCGTCGAGACGAATCTGCACATCAATGAACCCGATCCGCCGCCGGTGTCCTCGTACGCTTCAACGCCGACCGAGGCCGTCCCGACGCTGCCTTCCGAGACCGAGCCGATCGCGCCGGAGACGAGCGACCTGCCGGTGGCCGTCGGCACCGAGATCGTCGAGCACGGCGAGCCGTACTGCGCGCAGCGCGACTCGCGGCTCTTCCATCGCCGCGACTGCGGCTGGGTGGCGCGTATCCCCGAGGCCGAGCGTGTGTACATGAAGACGATGACCGAGGCGCGCGAGCAGGGCCTCGCCAGCTGTCCGGTCTGCGAGCCCTGGGAGCCTGCGTAGACCGCCCTCTTTTTTTGCTTGCCTTCCTCAACACCCGTTGAGTATCGTAGCCAGCCAAGGAGGTGTCATGCGCGAGCTGACCGACAAGCAGCAAGAGGTCCTCGGCTTCATCCGCACGTTCGTCACGAAGCACGGCGTGCCGCCCACCGTCCGGGAGATCGGCGACCGGTTCAAGGTGACGCCGCGAGCGGCGTTCGACCACCTGCGGGCGCTCGAGCGGAAGGGCGCGCTGCAGCGCCGGGTGAGCGCGGGACGGACGTCCCGGGCGCTGACGCTGACGGATCCGCCGACGCGCGCCACGCACGCGGTGCCCATCCTCGGCCGGGTTGCCGCGGGTCAGCCGCTGCTTGCGACCGAGAACCGCGAGGGGGAGCTGCACATCGCCCCCGCCTCGCTCCCCGGCCGGGCCGAGGATCTGTTCGCGCTCCGCGTACGCGGTGAAAGCATGATCGAGGCGCACATCTGCGACGGCGACCTCGTGCTCGTGCGGCGGCAGGACAGCGCGTCGCCCAACGACATCGTGGTCGCGCTCGTGGAGTCGGAGTCGGGCGAGGCCGAGGCGACGGTCAAGCGCTTCTCGCGTGAGGGGGAGCGGGTCGTGCTCAAGCCCGAGCATCCGACGATGGCGCCGATCGTCATCGACCCGCGACGCACGCCGGTGACGATCCTCGGCAAGGTCGTCGGAGTGCTTCGGGGATTCTGACCATGATCGCGTCCTAAACCGTATCGCTGGAGGCAGTGACGATGAACGCGCACGCTCTGACGTACCCGGCGCTCCAGCGCCGGCTGATCTCGACCCGGCGCTCGCGCGCCCTTTTTTTGCCGCGTACCACTCAACACGTGAGGAGCCACAGCGTCCTCGCCGAGATCGCACGCGCCGCGGTCGCAGTTCTCGCGCTCGCGACGTGGTGCGTCTCGCTACTGTTGATCGCCGGCTGACGTCCCGCGATCGACGATCGCTCGTCCGATGCAGTAAGGGAGGGCCGCCAGCCAGAGGGGTGGTCGGCGGCGGCTGCGACCCCGTGAGACCCGTGGCTTCTGGGTAATGCGTCGGTTCCGGCTGTCATCGTGGCTCGTTGACAGGCGCGACGCATTGTCGATTTGCGTGGTCGAACGGGGCCGCGGCCGCCGCCGACCGCCCCGGTGCCTGACGACGCGGGCTACGCCGGACGCGCGGTGCGCTCGAACACGCGAGCCTCGATGAACAGGTCGAGCAGCGCCGAGTCGAGCGCGCCGGCGCGGCGCTCCGCGTCCAGGATCGCCAGCGCCTCCTCGGCGCGCAGCGCTTTCTTGTACGGCCGGTCGCTCGCGGTGAGCGCGTCGTAGATGTCGGCGATGGCCATCATCCGCGACTGTACCGGGATCGCTTCCGCGCGCGCGCCGTACGGATAGCCGGTGCCGTCGAGCTTCTCGTGATGCGAGCGCGCGATCTCCGGCACCCGGCTCAGCTCCTTCGTCCACGGAATCTGCGCGAGGAACTGGAAAGTGTGCACGACGTGCTGCTGGATGGCGATGCGCTCGTCGTCGGTGAGGCTCCCGCGCGGAATGGTGAGCACGCGCGCCTCCTCCGGCGTCAGCACGCCGCGCGGCGCACCGTCGGCGTCCTCCCAGGTCTGGGTGGCGAGGCGCAGGATCTCGGCGGTGAACGCGTGCGGCTGCACGCTCGGCTCGTTGGCGACGCCCACGAGGTCCAGCTGGCGGTCCAGCTCGGCCAGCGCGGACGCGAGATCGGCGTCGAGGCGCGCGGCGCGCGTCGCGTAGTCGGCGTCGCGCGCGAGCGCCCGGTCGAGCTTGGCGCGAGCCGTCCGGAGCACGAGGTCGCGCTTGAGCAGCTCCACCCGGTGGCGGATGCGGTCGAAGTCGGCGGGATAGAGTTTCTTGGCCTTCACCAGCACGTGCTCGCGCACCCCGACCTTGCCGAAATCGTGCAGCAGCGAGGCGTAGCGCAGCTCCATCAACTCGTCCTCGCGGAACTTCAGCTCGCGATAGGGACCCGTCTCGCAGCGGTCCGCCGTCTCCGCGAGCGCCACCGTGAGGTCGGCCACGCGGAACGAGTGGCCGGACGTCGTCGGGTCGCGCGCCTCGATCGCCGTCACCGAGGCCTTCACGAAGCCCTCGAAGAGGTCCCGAATCGACAGGTAGAGGCGGCGGTTGTAGATGGCGACCGCGGCCTGTGAGGCGAGCGAGCCCGCCAGCTTCTCATCGCGCGCGCCGTACGGCCGCACGTGCCGCTCGACGTCGGGAGGATCGGCGAGCCGCGCGCTGCTGTCGTCCTTGCAGTTGATGAGCTGCAGGACCCCGATCGTCTGCCCGTGGGGCGTGCGCATCGGCACCACGAGCATCGACTTGGTCCGATAGCCCGTCTGCTCGTCGAACCAGCTGTTGATCGTGAATGGTGAGTCGGGTGGGGGCGTGTAGGCGTCGGCGAGATTGATCAGCCGGCCGGTCAGCGCCACGTGCCCGGCGATGCTCTCGTCGGTGAGTGGCAGGGTGGCCGTGCGGAACGGCACCGCCACGCTGTCGTTCTGGGCGAGGGCGAAGCGCAGGTAGGGCGACTCGCCACGCTCCTCGACGATGTAGAGCGAGCCCGCGTCGCTGCTCGTGATCTCGCGCGCCTTGCTCAGGATCGCCTCCAGCAGGAAGCGCGGGTTGGATTCCGCCGACAGGCGGATGCCGATCGCGTTCAGCTCCGAGAGGTCACGCGCCAGCCGCGCGCGCTCGGCCGCCGCGTCGAGATCGGCGAAGGCGGCGGCGACGGCGTGCGCCAGCATGGCGGCCGGCGCGGCGAGCGGCAGCACGGCGTGCCAGGTCTGGGGCCAGGGCCCGGCGTCCGCGGTCGCCACGAGGCCGAGGAGGCGGACGTTGTCGGCGGCGGCGGCCGCCGAGCGCGGCGTCACCAGGATCACCGCGTCGCTCGGGGCGGCGGCGCCGAGGGGCCGGACCTCGTAGGTGCCGTCGAGGGCGGCGGCGGCCGCGGCCACCGCGGGGTCCGCATCGTGCAGAAGAAGTCTGCGCATCCTGCCTAGAATACTAGGTATGACGCGCTTCGCGGACTTCGCGGCCCTGGGTCGCCGGCTGGAGCGCGCGCGAGGCCGGCTGGAGAAGCGCGACGAAGTCGCGCGGTTTCTCAAGGCGTTAGCCCCCGACGAGATCACGACCACGGTGGCCTTTCTCGCCGGGCGCGCCTTTCCCGCCTCCGACCCCCGGGTCCTGGGCGTGCGCGGCTTGCCGAGCAAATCGCCGCGCGGCCCAGCTTCCCCGGGAGGCGCCGAGCGCGAGGAGGAATCGAGGCGCGGCCCGGGTCCCCCGGGAGGCGCTGAGCCCGGCGGGGAATCGAGGCGCGGCCCGGGTCCCCCGGGCCGCGACGAGCGCGGGGGGGTGTGGGGGGCCATTTCGGGGCCCCCCACCCTGATGGACGTTGCCGAGGCCTTCGCGGACGTCGCGGCGGCGACCGGCGCGGGCTCCCGGCGTGCGCGCGACGAGCGCCTGGCGCGGCTGGCATCGCGCGTGTCCGCCGACGAGCGCGAGTTCCTGGCGCGGATCATCGGCGGCGAGATGCGCACGGGAGTGTCCGAGGGGTTGCTGCTGGAGGCGATCGCCGCGGCGTGGGGCGTCGACGTGGCGGCGGCCCGGCGCGCCGCGCTCTTTCTGGGCGACCTCACGGCGGTGGCCACGCTCGCCGCCGCCGGCGGTGCTCCGGCGGTGGCCGGGGCGAGCCCGCGGCCCTTCGTGCCGTTGCTGCCGATGCTCGCGGAGATTGCCGACGACTTCCCGGCCGTGCTGGCCGCGCACGGCGGCCGCACCGCGCTCGAGTACAAGTACGACGGCGCGCGCATCCAGCTGCACCGCGCGGGCGACCGCGTGCAGGTGTGGACGCGGCGCCTGTCGGACGTCACGCGCAGCCTGCCGGACGTCGTCGAGATCGCGCGGCGCGATCTGTCCGGCGAGCCGTTCATCCTCGACGGCGAGGTGGTGGCGCTCGACGCGGCGGGACGGCCGCTGCCGTTCCAGGAGCTGATGCGCCGGTTCCGCCGCGTGCACGGCGTCGAGGCGCTCGTTCGCGAGATGCCGCTGGCGCTGCACTTCTTCGACTGCCTCATGGCCGGCGGCCGCTCGCTGGTCGACGCGCCCTACGAGCGGCGTTGGGAGGCGCTCACCGCGGTGACGCGCGACCGCTACCTCGCCGAGCGGCGCGTCGTGACCGCGGAGCCCGAGGCGCTGGCGTTTCGCGACGCCGCGCTCGCCGCCGGCCACGAGGGGGTGATGGCGAAGGATCTCGCGAGCACCTACGAGCCCGGCGGTCGGGGCAAGCGCTGGTTCAAGCTGAAGGCGGCGGAGACGGTGGACTGCGTGATCGTCGCCGTCGACCGCGGCTCGGGCCGCCGTCAGGGCTGGCTCTCCAACTATCACCTCGCCGTCTGCGACGGCGACACGTTCGCCGATGTCGGCAAGACGTTCAAGGGGTTGACCGACGCCCAGTTTGTCGAGATGACCGAACGGCTCTGGAAGCTCGCGACGGCCGACGATGGCTACACGGTGCGCGTGCGGCCCGAGGTCGTCGTCGAGGTCGAGTACAACGAGATCCAGAAGAGCCCGACCTATCGCTCCGGCCTCGCGCTGCGCTTCGCGCGGATCGCCCGGGTGCGCGAGGACAAGGCGCCGGGGCAGGCGACGACCCTCGAGGCGCTGCGGCATCTCTACGAGCGACAGTTCCACACCAAGGGCCGGGCGTCGGGCGTGGTGTAAGATCCAGCGAATGAACGCGCGCGTCTCGACCGGCGTCCCCCGGCTCGACGCGATGCTGGGCGGCGGCCTGCTGCCCGGCACGCTGGCCGTGGTCTACGGCGCCACCGGCATCGGCAAGACCCACCTCGGCCTCACCTTCGCCGACCACGGACGCGCCGCCGAGGGCGCGCGCGGCGTGGTGCTGGACATGAACGGGCGCGGTGACAGCCAGCAGCACGACGAGTACGCGGCGCGGCTTTTCGACTGGTCGCTGAAGGAGTGGACGCACACGGTGCCTCCCATGACCGATCCCTATCCGGCGCCCGACCAGATGGACGCGTTCTACTGCAACGCGCTCAGGTGGGTGGGGCGCGTGCGCGACTTCCAGGTGCCGACCCCCGACGGCGCGTGGGAGTTCGACTGGAACTGGAAGGCGACGTACAACCACGCGCTGCACACCGTGCGCCCGTTCTTCTATTTCCACTTCGCGGCCGGCGCCCGGCGCGTGGTGGTGGACGGCGTGGAGCCCATGGACCAGCCCGCCGACTCCATCCAGTTCTGGATGTTCGACGAGCTGTACCGCAAGACGATCCATCGCGACGCGGAGACGGTGGGCATGGAGATCTGCCTGCCGGTGTGGAAGCACCGCGAGTTCATCGACGCGCACCGTTACGAGCACGCGTCGCTCACCACGCTCCTGCTGGTGACGACGGAGGAGACGCGGCTGGAGGACCTCCTGGCGCGCAAGGTCGCCGTGGGCGACATCGGCGCCACCGCCAACACGATCCTCGTGATGGGCAGCGAGCGCGTCGGCAACCGCGTGGCCCGCCTGCTCTCGGTGGTCAAGCATCGCGGCAGCGCGATGAGCGACGAGATCGTGGAGTACCGCGTCGACGCCGGCGGACTGCAGCTCGGCTAGGCCGTCAGACCTCCTGCGTCGGCACGAACTTCCGCTTCTCGATGAAGGCGCGAGGGCCATTCAGGGTGTCCGGCAGTCCGAGGTTGGTGTTCCAGAGCGTGTTCTCCAGCCGCAAGCCCTCCTCGAGCGTGAGGCCCAGGCCGCGGATGCACGCCTCCTTGTCGGTGCGCAGCGACGACTGGGGATACTCGCAGATCTGCTCGGCGAGCCGCGTGCACTCGGCCATGAGCCGGGCGCGCTTGACCACCCGGTTCACGAAGTGGATGCGGTAGGCCTCCCGCGCGTCGAACCAGCGACCCGTGAGGAGCAGGTCGAGGGCCACGCCGAGGCCGACGATGTGCGGCAGCCGCTGCGTGAGCCCGGACTCGGCGCCGACGTTCCAGCGGCGGTTGACCACGCCGAACGTCGCGTGATCGGCGGCGACGCGGATGTCGCAGGCCATGGCGAGCTCCATGCCGCCGGCCAGGCAGTAGCCGTTGATGGCGGCGATGATCGGCTTCCAGACGTCGATGCCCTTGGTGATGCCGCCGAGATTCGGGCCCTCGTGGGCGCGCCGGCGGTTCCGCTCGGGTGAGCGCTTCGAGATCATCTCGACGTAGTAGCGCAGGTCCGAGCCCGCGCAGAACGACTTCATGCCCGCGCCGGTGAGGATCGCCACGTACAGCTTCGGATCGTCGCGGAAGTCCCGCCACACCGCCCACAGATCCTGGTCGACCTGCTCTTCGAGGCAGTTCTCGTGCTTGGCGTTGTCGATGGTGACGTACGCGATGTGTTCCTTCTTCTCGTACCGCACCTTGCGGAGCTTGAGTGCCACGTCGCGTCTCCTTTTCCGAGGCATGATGGCGTGGAGGGGGGCACTGTAGCATGGCGATTCTCCGCCTCGACCGGCTCGGGCCGGCCGCCGCCGCGCTGCTGCGCGTGCTCGGCGCGCCGCCGGGCGCCGCGCTCGTCGGCGGCGCCATTCGCGACACGGTGCTCGGGCGTGCGGTCGCGGACGTCGACGTGGCGGTGCCGTCGGGGGCGCTCGACCTCGCGCGGCGCTGCGCCGAGCGGCTCGCCGGCACGTGCGTGGTGCTGGACGCCGAGCGCGGCGCCGCGCGCGTCGTGACCGACGGCGGCCTCACCCTCGATCTGACGGATTTCCGCGCGCCGTCGCTGGAGGGCGATCTCGCGGCGCGTGACTTCACGGTGGACGCGCTCGCCGTGCCGCTGGCGCCGCTGCTCGCGCGGGGCCGGGCGGCGATCGTCGATCCGACCGGCGGGCTCGCGGATCTGAAGGCGCGGCGCCTGCGCCCGGCCGGGGCCGGCGTGCTCGCCGACGATCCGCTGCGCGCGCTGCGCGGCGTGCGGCTGGAGGCGACGCTCGGGCTGCGCCTGACCCCGGCGGCCGCGCGCGCTGCGCGCCTGGCGGCGCCCGGGCTCCGGCGCGTGTCACCCGAGCGAGTTCGCGACGAGCTGCTCGGTCTGCTGGCGCTGCCGGAGACGGCGCGGGCGCTGCGTCGCGCCGACGCGCTCGGCCTGCTCGGCGTGGTCCTGCCGGAGGTGGAGGCCATGCGCCTCACCAAGCAGCCGGCGCCGCACCGCTTCAACGTGCTGGAGCACTCGCTGCGCGCGGTGGCCGGCTGCGACCGGCTGCTCGCCCGGCTGGATGCGCTGGCCCCGTACGGCGAGGAGCTCGCCGCGCACGTGGCCGAGCCGCTCGGCGGCGGCGCGCGGCGTGGGGCCGCGCTCAAGCTGGCCGCGCTGCTGCACGACGTCAGCAAGCCCGAGACGCGGCGGCGCGTCGAGGGGCGCGTGCGGTTCTTCGAGCACGACGTGCTCGGCGCGCGCCGCGCGCGCGCCATCGGGGAGCGGCTGCGGCTGCCCGAGCGGGTGACCGCGGTCGTCGAGCGCGTCGTCCGCCATCACCTGCGGCCGATGCACCTCGGCCACGCCGCCGCCATCACGCTGCGCGCGCGCTACCGCTTCTACCGCGACCTCCGCGAGGACACGCGCGATCTCTTGCTGCTCGTGCTCGCCGACGCGGCCGCGGTCACCGGTGCCTCGCCGCTGGCCACCTGGCGCCGCGCGGGCGTCGTGCGCGAGCTCTTCGCCGGCTGGCGCGAGCAGTACCGGGCGCAGACGCGGCCGGCGCTCCTGCGCGGCGAGGACGTCATGGCGCGCTTTTCCCTGGAGCCGGGACCGCGCGTCGGGTGGTTGCTGGCCCAGGCGCGCGAGGCCCAGGACCTGGGGCGCGTGCGCAGCCGCGAGGAGGCGCTGGCGTTTCTTGACTCGCTCGACCCCGGCCCGTAAACTCCCGGCACCACTCAGCAAACTCACCCCTCGGTTGGAGGGTCCCAGATGATCCATTGGCGTAACGTCACAGCGGTCGTCGCCGCGCTGGTGTTGCTGCCCCTCGCGGCGGCGGCGGCGCCGGCCGGCAAGGTCGTGATTGCGCAGGGCGTCGATCCGACCACGCTCGACATCATGAACCAGCAGGAATCGCCTGCGTCGATCATCGGCTCGCACATCTACGAGCCGCTGTGGGAGCGCGATCCGAATCTCAAGATCATTCCCGGCCTCGCCACCGAGATGCCGAAGCTGGTGGCGCCGACCACGTGGGAGGTCAAGCTCCGCAAGGGCGTCAAGTTCCACAACGGCGAGGACTTCAACGCCGAGTCGGCGAAGTTCAGCCTCGAGCGCGTCAAGGATCCCAAGCTGCGCGCGTCGTCGAACTTCAAGCCGATCGAGTCCATCGAGATCGTGGACTCCTACACGATCCGCGTGCACACCAACAAGCCCTGGCCGACCTTCCTCACCGTCCTGACGTTCGCGCAGGCGTCGATGTACCCGCCGAAGGCGTACGCCGGCAAGCAGCCCGCCGACATCTCGCGTCAGCCGATCGGCACCGGGCCCTACAAGTTCGGGCGCTGGGCCAAGGACGAGGAGATCGTGCTGGAGGCGAACGACGCCTACTGGCGCGGCGCTCCGAAGATCAAGACGGTCGTCTTCCGGCCGATCCCCGACGACGCGGTGCGGGTCGCCGCGCTGCAGAACGGCGAGATCGACGTGGCGGTCAACATCCCGCCGCACCTCGCCAACCCGATCGCCAACCATCCGAAGCTCTTCCTGACCACGGCGCCCTCGATCCGGACCATCCAGCTGATGTTCCAGACCCACGACTTCGACGAGCAGACGCACAAGCCGACGGGCGTCTACAAGGGCGTCACCGCGGACAAGCGGGTGCGGCAGGCCATCCAGTACGCTCTCGACGTGGACGAGATCGTCAAGGGCGTGATGGATGGCAAGGCCATGCGCATGGCGACGATGCTGACGCCGCTGCACTTCGGCTACGATCCCACGCTCAAGCCGATCAAGCAGGACCTCGCCAAGGCCAAGAAGCTGCTGGCCGAGGCGGGCTATCCCAACGGGCTCGAGCTGACGCTCAACGGGCCGCAAGGACGGTACGTGCGTGACAAGGAAGTCGCCGAGGCCGCCGCCGGCCAGCTCACCAAGGCGGGGATCAAGACGACGGTGAAGACCTACGAGTTCGTGAACTACCTCAACAACCTGACCTACAAGCACAAGGGCGGGCCCGTGTGGCTGATCGGCTGGGGCACGCCGACCATCGACGCCGAGACGGTGTACGGCCCGCTGTTCCGCACCGGCAGCAACCTCGGCACGTACTCGAACCCGGACCTCGACGGCCTCGTGGACGCCGCGCAGAAGGAGATGGACGAAAAGAAGCGGCTCGCCCTCTATCACCAGATCAACAAGCTGTGGATCGAGGACGCCGCGGCCGCGCCCCTCTACCAGCAGCTCGACCTCTATGGCGCGAGCAAGCGGATCAGCTGGAAGGCGCGCAGCGACGAGCGCATCAAGGCCACGGAGATGACGATCAAGTAAGGCGGCGCCGTCGTCCCCGCGTCGCGAGTAATATAGGAGGCGTCGAGCGGCCGTAATTCAGTGGCAGAATGCCAGCTTCCCAAGCTGGACGTCGCCGGTTCGAATCCGGTCGGCCGCTCCATTCTTCTAGGGGGCCACGGCGAGGAGCCGCGGCCCCCTAGGTATGTCGGGGCCCTCCGAGCAAGTCGTGATCTGGAGATCGAGATGGCATTTGGCCGACGGGCATGGCTCTCGTTGATGGCGCGCGGTACGGTGCTGGCCGCGGGCGCGCGGGTGCGAGCGGTCGAGGCGCAGCCGACTCCGTACGCGGCCGACCCGCGGATCAAACACATCGTCGTCTTGATGCTCGAGAATCGCTCCTTCGACCACATGCTCGGGCTGTTGATGCGGGACATTCCGGACCTGCGGGGAGTGACCCCCGGCGCCGACTTCAACGACGCGAAGGACGGCACCCGGTTCTATGTCACCGACGGCGCCGAGTACCAGGGGCAGTTCCCCGTCGATCCACCGCACGAGTTCGAGAACGTCCACGACCAGCTCGCCGGGTCCGAACTGGCCGGCCCCTCGATGGGCGGCTTTGCGCTGAGCTATCAGCGGAACGGCGGCAACCCCGCGAGCGTCATGCGCTGCTTCCGTCCTGAGCAGCTTCCGGCCTTGACCGCTCTCGCGAAGCACTATCTGGTCTGCGACAACTGGTTCTCGTCCGTGCCGGGCCCGACGGCGCCCAACCGTCAGTTCGCGCACTTCGGTACCTCGTTCGGACAGGTGAAGTCCGGGATCATCTGGCTCGGCCACAGGAAGGGGATCTACAGCCGGCTCGACGGGGCGGGACGACGGAGCAAGATCTACTACTTCAGGGAGAGCGGCACCTTCGGGATGACGTTCCTGGGCTCGAAGTACTTCGGGCTCTATGGCGACTTCGTCGCCGATTGTCGGAGCGGGAGGCTGCCGGAGTACGCGTTCGTCGAACCGCCGTACAACGACCAGGCGGATCGCACGGTGGCCGCGGATCAGCATCCGGATCATTCCGTGCTCGCCGGGGATCGGTTCATCTGGGACGTGTCCCGGCCCTTCCGGCCGAACGAGGCCTCTTGCGGTCCACCCTTGCTGCTCTTGTGTGGGGCGGAAACGGCGGGATTATCCGCCACGGGCCCCC
>Ga0137409_10002230_pt1 | contig 20901 bp, 18 predicted proteins | sample CZODoug1_16funga_FD_122059 | JGI IMG/M metagenome (GOLD analysis project Ga0137409, IMG submission 122059) | Vadose zone soil fungal communities from Angelo Coast Range Reserve, California, USA - CZODoug1_16fungal (Hybrid Assembly) | ecosystem: Environmental > Terrestrial > Soil > Vadose zone... | reverse complement strand
ACGGTTGCCTTTCCTTACATCGCAGGTCATGTGTCTTCGTGAAAGCTGCGGGAAAACTGCACGTGCAGTTTGGGCGGTGGACGGAGGCTAGCGCGCAAGCGCGCCTCCTCCGACCCGACAGCCTTCCAGGTTGCCCGTGATCCGCCCCCGAGCGGTAGACTCATGCCATCCGCTAATGGTGAGATACGATACTCTCTCTGACGGATGGGAATCGCCACATGACCGCAGCAGATTTTCGCAGGATTGCCCTGACCCTGGAAGGCGTGGAAGAGTACCCTCACGCGGGATTGCCGGCTTTTCGTGTAAGAGGTAGGAAATTTGCTTCGCTCGCGTCGCAAGCAGAGGGCTACGGAAATCTGATGCTTACGCTGGAGCAGCAGGCAGCGTTTGTGGAGGGCACCCGAGATTTTCCAGCCGATTCCTGGCGGCTGGGGAAAGATGGGACACACGCATCTTCGCCTGGCGGCGGCGAGCGAGGATGTACTGACGGTGCACTCCGAACGGCGTGGAAACTGCGAATTGATAAGAACGCAAAGACAAGCCGAAAAAAAACCATGTGGCGGAGCGCAGCGGAGTAACAGATAAGAAGCGCGGGAAGCGACGACTATGAGAGCAATAAAAGCATTAAACATTAATAGCCATAAAAAGGACTTGTCACCAGAACAGCGTGAAGACTTACTCGGAGCATTGAAAGCCCGTTTTGAGAAAAACATGAACCGCCATAAAGGTCTTGAATGGGCCAAAGTACAAGCAAAGCTGGAAGTTAGTGCTGAAAAACTGTGGTCACTCAATGAAATGGAAAGAACTGGCGGTGAACCGGACGTCGTTGGTCATGATAAAAAGACGCTGTCGCAGTTCCACCTGAGCAGATGGCAATCCAGCAACAGATTTGTTGAGAGTGTCTAGGAAGGCCGCGTTGTACGGGCACATTGATTTCCACAGATTGTTGAGTTGTTCAACACTTGACAGCGTGAACACTTTAGGCGCAAGATGCGCGCGTTCGACCAATCGTCGGGGTCCTTCCTGATGGAGCGCTCGCAAATCCACCGAGTCAGTATTGCCGATCAGGTGGCGTCGGTCCTGCGGCAGAAAATTCTCAATGGTGAGTTGCGCCCTGGAACTTCCCTGCAGGAGGTGTCGCTGGCGGCCTCACTTGGCGTTTCGAGGAACACGATGCGCGAAGCGACGCGCATTCTGTCTCTGGAAAACCTGCTCAAGCGTAGCATCCACCGCGGGGTTGCGGTCTCGCAGCTCTCCGTCAAGGATGTCCAGGAGATCTACCACCTGCGTCGGATGCTGGAAATTTCCGGGGTGTTGGCAGCGAAGGACAATCGCTCGGAAGTCTTGCCGGAGTTACGTGACGCAGTGGAGGGCTATGAGCGCGCTGTACGGGAGCGCGACTGGTTGCCAGCGGTCGGATTCGACCTGCAGTTTCACAGTTTGTTGATACGGTTTCATCGCAACCGGCGGCTGGAGTCGTTTTATCAACGGGTCATAGGCGAGCTGCGCATGGGGATGGTACTGGTGGACCGCAGTCATGACGATCCCGGTGGCCTCGTCCCGGTGCACCGCAAGATGTATCAGTTTTTGGCGGCCGGCAAGCTCAAGCAGTGTGCAGCTTTACTGGAACAACATTTGGAAGATTCCGAATCCAGATTAACACGAGTCATGACCGCGAAAGCGGGATTGTTAGCACAGACAGAACAATAGACAGGCGAGAGAGCAACATCATGAGGGGAGAATCCCGATGACAATTCAATTTCCCGCACGGCCACTGGCCGGAACCTCCAGCTCAGTTCAACTCGCGTCTCATCGGCGGTTGGGACTGGCCGCTTGTGTTTGTCTGTTAGTGATAGGGACCTCCATCGCATCGACATGGCTGGGAGCGCAGACCGTCACCAGTTCCATTCAGGGGAGAGTTTACGATGCGAGCGGCGCCGCCATTTCAGGAGCCTCAGTCACAGCGGTAAATGCCGACACTGGCGTTTCACGCACGAATGACGCAACATCCACGGGGGACTACCAAATTACTCTCTTGCCCCCCGGCGACTACACCGTAACCGCCGAGAAGAGCGGCTTCCAGAAATCCGCAAAGAGGGTGCACCTCGATCTGGGCGCTGTTGGAACGGTTGATTTCAGCCTCCCGGTCGGGCAGGTGAGCGAACAAGTTTCGGTGCAGGATGTGGGAGAAGTTGCCGAACCAACTCGCACGATGGTGAGTTCGGTGATTGATCAACAGAAGATCGAGAGTTTGCCGGTCAACGGACGTCAATTTATCGACTTCGCGCTGCTAGCGCCCGGAGTCACAATCGGCGACACTACGTCCGGCTCGACCGACGTGATCATTGAACCGGTCACCAAGCTTTCCTTCGCCGGCCAGAATATTCACTACAATTTTGTTGCGATTGACGGCACCGACAATATGTCGACCGCTTCGGGCATTCAGAAGACCACTCCCTCGCAGGAGGCGGTGCGCGAATTCCGAGTCATCAACAGTAGCTACTCAACCGAGTTCGGACGGGCCGTGGGCGGCATCGTCAACATCATCACGAAGAGTGGCACCAACCAGTTTCACGGTTCGGTCTACGACTATTTCCGCAACGACGCCATGGATGCACAGAGCATTCTCGCCTCTCCCGATTTGCCGACCTGCAGCACACCCGGAGATCCCAACTCGGGGGGTTGCCGCTTTCTCAAGAAACTCCACCAGAACCAGTATGGCTTTACGCTCGGTGGGCCGATCAAAAAGAGTCAGACGTTCCTCTTTGGCAACTACGAAGGGCAGCGCCGGAGTGAGTCGCCCTTCTACAATTCGGCGATTCTCGGCAATATCGCGCTCATCAATCAGTTAAAGTGCACCAACTTCGGTAGTCTCGGCGACGCGCCTACCGCGTCTTGCCCAACCGGTAGCCTGCCGCAGGAAAACCTCAATATCAGCCGCGTTTCCGACTACGATAACTTCCTGGTTCGTCTGGATCACACGATAAATAGCCATCACTCGTTCTTTCTGCGCTACTTCTTTAACGATGAGCGGTTGACCCAGGTTTCGCCGCTGAATGACGGGTTCGATCTACCGTCGGGTTACAAGCAGAATAAATTTCGTGACCAGACGCTTTCTGGAAGCCTGAGTTCGCTCTTCAAGAATTCTCTTGTGAATGAGCTCCGCGTGCAGTACGCGCACCGGTTCTTTGATTTCCCGACGAATACCACTCAGCCGCATCTGGAAGTGACCAACATCTTTACAGTCGGTGTGAATCGTGGAAATCCCGACATGTACGAGGAACACCGCACCGAAGTGGTGGACAATCTGACCTGGGTCAAGGGCCGTCACACGATTCAATTCGGTGGTAATACGAACTTCGTCTCCACTACTGAGTCCTTCCCGCTCTTCTATCCTTTTGAGGCCGATTTCGGCTGTATTGAAAACTGCGTGTTCTCTTTTGGGAACAGCGTTATCCCTGGACTACAGGGCGCACCCAGCGTGATTTTCTTCGAACGGTTCGACGCGGCCAGCAACTTTCTTGAGCCCTCGCTGGATCCCGCCGTCTATCAGGGAACTCACATTGCCAACAACATTCGAAATCAGGCGAAAGGTACGCTTGATCACACTTACAACGGTCTGTTTGTTCAGGATAAATGGCGCGCCACCGACAATTTGACGTTGAATTATGGACTGCGTTGGGAATCGGAAACCTGGCCCAGTCGCGCCATTAATAACGTGACCAAGAATTTCGACCCGAGGGTCGGCTTCTCGTACGGACTGGGAGGCAGTCGGAACTTCATTCTACGCGGCGGGGCCGGCATCTTCCATGGCACAATTCCGTCTCCGTTGCTCATGTGTCAGGAGCCCAGTTGCGGGGGAACTATCGGTCCTTATCCGGGCCGCGAAAACAAAGAAGACTCGCTCAACGCGCGTACTCGCCTGTTTGCCTTCGCCGCGGGTCCGTTCAGCATGAATCAAGCTTTGACGACGTTGCTCAACAATGGCACGTATCCGGACGCGATTTCCCTGGAAGGCAGCGGCGGCTTGTGCCCGGAAGGATTTCCGTCCGGGAACGGTTTCTTGTCAGGCTGCGGATTTTTTGGCGACTCCGTTATCGTTCGATTTGCCAAAGACCACAAACCGCCTTACGGAGTGCAAGCCTCTCTGGGCGTGGAATTCCAGCCTTTCAAGGACGCGGTCCTCGACGTCAGTTATTTGCATGTCCGCGGCATTCACCTCGGAAGTTTCTACAACGTGAATCAGCCTCCACCGAACGGCTGCCCCGTCGATGTGCACAACTCGAGAGGTCAAGCAGGATTGAAAGACGACTATCATGTAGTGTTCGTTCCCGGCGACTGCTCGACAGTTTCTGGTTTCCCCGGTACCGGCCAACCGACCGTGGCGGTGTACTTCGAAGCCGACTCAAAGTGGGATTCAGTTTGGGACGGGCTGCTAGTCAACCTTAACAAGCGCGTCAGCCATCACGTCGGCTTCGGACTCAGTTACACGTGGTCCAAAGGCATCGACGATGGCCCCAATCCCAGCTTCGTACTGATTCCGCAAGACAGCCGTCACTTCGATCGCGAGCGCGCCGTATCGTCCGATCACACGCCACACCGCTTTGTGGCCAACGCAATCCTGACGGGTCCAACGAAGAGGAACTTCCTGGTCAACGACTGGGAACTCGCGACCATTGTCAGCCTGGAGGCGCCGCACTACTTCACTAAGTTCGCAGGCTCCGACGTGAATGGCGACGTCTTCGGCAACAATGACCGCGTCGGGCTTGAACCGCGCAATACATTCAAGGGAGACAGCTACCAGAGCGTCGATCTGCGCGTGAGCCGCGAATTCCCGGTGACGGAACGCTTTCACATCCAGGGCATTGCAGAGGCTTTCAACCTTCTCAACACGGTGAACGTACGCTTCTACAACACGGTGTACGGTGCGGCTGATTTCTGTAACTTTGTAGATGATCCCGTTGCCCAGGGCTGCACTCCCACGCCTTCAGGGAATCGCGAGGGCTCGCCCAACCCGTCGTACGGCACACCCCGCGCTATCTTTAATCCGCGACAGGTCCAGTTCGCACTACGGTTTACGTGGTAGAGACCCTAAATGGCGGAACGGAAAGTTGTGCTGTGCCGGAAACCCAACCAGCGATATACGGAGGTCACGACATTCTTTTGGTGAGGCGAGAAAAACGGATGGACGACGGCGGCACGCGGCTCCATCACCACGGGGCGCGGCGGACCATCGCAAGCTCACGGCACAGTCGCCCGAAGCCCTGGGACAGGTCAAGCGGTCGGTAAACAATTAGGAGAGGAAATGCGGTTCGGGATCTATTGCGAGATTCAAACTCCGCCGGGCAAATCGCACTACGACATGATCTGGGAAATCATGCGGCAGATTGAGCACGCGGATGAATGCGGGTTCGACGTGTACTCAACTATTGACCATCACTTCTTTCAGAAGTTTTCCATCTCCGCCAACCCGCTCGCCATGTTCGCGGCGGCGGCGCAGCGGACCCGCCGTATCCGCTTTCGTACCGCACTCCACACTCTGCCGCTGGAAAACCCCATGCGCCTCGCCGGCATGATCGCCGAAACCGACATTCTGACCAACGGCCGCCTGGAATGCGGGTTGGGACGAGGACACGCGTGGCTGTTTGGCCCCTCGGCATTGCCGCTGGAAGAGAGCCGTCCACGCTACGACGAAGCCATCGATATTCTGGAACTGGCTTTTTCGCGCGAAAAGTTTTCCTACTCGGGCAAGTACTACAACGTGAAGGATGTCAGCGTGGTGCCACGGCCGTTCCAGCAACCGCATCCCAAGTTCTACACCGGCGGCACCAGCGACATCACTTATCAAATGGCCGGCGAAAAAGGCTGGGGTATTTTCGTGCCTCCGCTGCTGCCCTGGAAAGTGCTGGAAGGCCCGCTGAATATCTACAAGAAAGCCTGCGCCGACCATGGGCATAAGCCTGACATCGTGTACATTCGCCCGGTCTACATCGACCTGGATGAAAAGCAGGTCCGTAAGGAAGCAGAGCAGGCGCTGCTCAATTTTCTCGCCTTCAACGCCTCGCCTGTGGAATCGATACAGACTGAGGAGAAGAAAGCGGAGCTGCGGGCCAAAGGCTATGGCTTTTACGCCAGTGGCGCTCTGGAATCGCTGACCAGGTTGACCTACGATGAAATCGTGGAACAGGAAATCGGTTTCATCGGCACGCCGGGAAAAATTATCCAACAGATCCGCACGCTCGAAGCGAAGGGCGGTATTGGGGAACTGGCGATTGTGTCAAATTTTGGCGGGCTGGAGCACTGGAAGAGCATCAAGATACAACACATGTTCGCGAAGCACGTGATGCCGGCGTTTCGCGCCGCGGGGACGGAAGCAAGGGCCGCGGACTAGGCGACCACGTAAACAGGCGCTCTCGGCAGTGAGCAGCACAAATGGCGATGTCCACAGAGACGGAAAATATGGGGACCACGTTCGCAGCTATGGGAGCGCGCCGTTTGCTCGTCTTCGGAGGTATCGCGCTGATCGCGACGGGGATGCTATTCGGGGACATCTTTGCGGTATTCGTCCTGCACCAGAACGGAGGACAAACCGGCCAGGCACTCCTGGCGGCAGCGCAAGCAGTTGCAGCGCGGGATTCTGTGGCGGTGAAAACGGCCTTTGTGAGTGTCGGTGCCTTGCTCGAAGATCGCGGCACCAAGGTCAACGCCCACGTCCACATGATTGGTGCCGGTTATCTTGCCCTGATGCTGGCGCTGATTCAGCCCTACGTGGCCCTTTCGGTTTCCGCCAAGAAGCTGCTGGCGAGACTTTTCCTGGCCGGCGGATTACTGCTGCCCGTGGGAATTTTTCTTATCCACTATGTTGGACTGGCCTACAGCCCATTCTTGGTGATCGGATGGGCCAGCATCCTGGCCGACTCGGCTGGAGCGCTGTTGATCATTGTCCTCGTCGGGGAGGGGTGGGGCTTGTGGAACTACGTGCGAAACAGAGGTGCGGGTCCGGTCGAGCCCGACCTTCCCAAAGAGCGCACGTGGGAGCGCCGCGTGTTGCTCTCGGGTGGTACGGCGTTGATGCTGATGGGTTTTATCTATGGGGCTTGGTACGCCGGAGCAAATCTTTACGAACACGAAAACCGGGAGATGGTCATCCTGAAAGACTTGCTGGACCAGCAGGGAAGTGCCGGCGATGTTACCGTCTCGATCAATGCATATGGCATGTTGCAGGCGGAGAAAGCAGTACAGATTGCAGCGCACTCTCATATCATCGAGTTCGGCTTGTTGGCCGTTCTGCTTTCTTTCCTTCAGCCTTTCGTCTTTCTCAGCGAACGTTGGAAGAGAATCTGGGTTAGGGTGCTGCTGGCTGGGTCCGTGATTCTGCCGGCGTTTGTTTTGCTCGAACTGAGGCTAGGGTTGCTGGCAGGTGGCATCGCCGATGCCGGCGGTCTGATGGTGGTCGCGGCACTGGTGGGAATGCTGTTTGGTGTCGTTCGTCACACCGGCAGCGTCGACGCAGAAGCCGGGAAAGCGCGATGAGCAAAGCGCGCAAGCTCCTCATTTTCGGCGGAGCGCTTTTGGCGGCCTTCAGCATGCTGTACGGTTTACACTATGCTGTTTTTGTCGAGCACCAGACCTTGGACCGGATGGGTGGCTCATTGTCCAGTGCGTTTTCTCATGCTGCGGACCGCCGTTGGGATGATTCGCAACGTGCACTGATTACTTATCGCGAAACCAAGTACGATTACGTCCGGCAGGTAGACGCACACTCGCACTGGATTGGCTTGGCCATGCTGATGATCGTCCTGGGCGTGGTATTCGACGATGTGGCATTTGGCGAACGCGCACGCTGGGCGATTGCGCTGGCAATGCTCGTCGGTTCAATTGTATTTCCGTTGGGAGTAGTCCTACAGACAGCGCGAATGGCATCGCTCGGTTCGGCGCTGGCGATTGCCGGTTCGGCCCTCGTCATCGTAGCGCTGGGAGCAACGGCTGTGGGATTCATGAGAGGCGACGCAACCTAGAATGTATCCCCGGCCTTTTCACTATCACCGCGCAGGCTCGCTCCAGGAAGCGTCGGCCATGCTTGCTGAGTTCGGCGATGAAGGCAAGATACTGGCTGGCGGTCAGAGCCTTATACCGTTGATGAAGCTCCGCTATGCCAATCCGAAACATCTCGTGGATTTGAATTTTATTGCTGGCACGTCGTACATCAAGGAGGAAGCCCGCACACTGTGTTTTGGAGCGCTGACACGGCATGCGGAGATCGAAGGCTCACCCGCAGCCGCGAAAATTCCGATCATCCTCGACTGCGCGGCCGGCATTGCCGATGTGCAAGTGCGCAACCGGGGCACGATCGGCGGCTCGCTGGCTGAAGCCGATCCCAGCGGTGACTGGGCCACTGTCCTCATGACGCTCGAAACCGAGGTCCTGTGCCTGAAACGCGAGGGTGGCCGCCGATTGCCGCTTGGAGATTTCATCAAAGACGCTTATACCACTGCCCTTGCGCATGATGAGCTGGTAAGCGAAGTTGTGGTCAAGATCCCGCCCACGGGCAGCGGCGGCGCTTACCTGGCGTTCAAGCGTTCGGCGCCTGTGTATCCAACCGCGAGCGCCGCCGTGCAACTCACGATGGACGGCGAGATTTGTAAAGATGCGGCCATCGCGTTAGGTTGCGTGGGGCTGACCGCGATCAAAGCTAAAGAAGCCGAGGCTGCTCTACGGGGGCAGTGGCTAACAGAGAAGGCGATTGCAGCAGCGGCTGAAGCCGCACGGACAGCGGCTGACCCGCAGTCCGACATGCGAGGTTCAGCTGATTACAAACGCGCTCTGGCCGGTTCATTGGTGACGCGCGCGATTGATATTGCCGCCCGGCGAGCCCGAGGCGAAAAGATCGACGTGGGCCACATTTATGCCTGAAGTTTTCGAGAAGGTTGCGATCAAGCTGACGGTGAACGGGAGAGCACACTCGTTATTAGCGGAGCCTCGCATGCTGCTGGTGGAACTGATTCGTGAGGCGCTTGATCTTACCGGCACGCACGTAGGTTGCGACACCACTTACTGCGGGGCCTGTACGGTGCTGATGGATGGCATGGCAGTAAAGTCATGCACAGTGTTTGCCGTGCAGGCTGACGGCGCCGAAATCACAACCGTCGAAGGACTGGAAAAAGACGGACAACTCCATCCCATCCAGAAAGCCTTTGGCGATGCCTACGGACTGCAGTGCGGCTACTGCACGCCGGGATTGATGCTCTCGACGGCCCAGCTACTTTCGCAAAATACGGGACCCACTGAAAAAGAAATGCGTAAAGCCATCGCCGGGAATACCTGCCGCTGCACTGGATATCAGAATATTCTGAAGGCAATCCGGATGGCGGCGAAGAGCATGAAGGAGGCCTGAGCGTGGCGATCAAGTTGGGCGGCGAGTTCGAAATAAAAAAGACTCCGGAAGAAGTCTATGACTTTCTCACCGACCCAAAGAAATTCGCTCCGCTCCTTCCCGACTTTCAAGGCATGAACCAGCAGGACGCCACCCATTTCACGGTGAAGGTAAACGTCGGTATTTCCTATATAAAGGGGGCAGCCGACATGAAAATGGAGCTGACCCAGGCAGATCGTCCTAAGCGGGCGCAGTATAAAGGGCAGGGCAGTGCTGCTGGCGGCAAGGTCGCGATGACCGCCGGCTTCGACCTTACCCCCGCAGGCGGTGGGACCAAGGTGGTATGGCAAGGTGAAGCCCAGGTCTTCGGCGCCCTCGCATCCGTAGCTGGTGGACTGCTTGAGCCGCTCGGCAAGAAAAATGTTCAAAAGTTGATCGACGGTTTGCAAACAGCATTAGGTTGAGATGCATGCGAGGACAGCCGCCCGGGTAAGGGAGCATCGTTTGAGTTCCACAGCTGACAAAAAGAATTGGGTAGGCCAATCACTTCCGCGCAAGGAAGAGAACCGCCTTTTGCGCGGACGGGGCAAGTTTACGGACGACATCAAGCTGCGCGAGATGCTCTACTTGCGATTCGTCCGCTCGCCTTATGCGCATGCAAAAATCGTCAGCGTTGACACATCGTCTGCGGACGCTCTTCCGGGCGTTGCCTGCACGATAACCGGTGCTGAGATCGCGCTCCAGACGCAGCCGTTCATCGAGATCGGTCCAGATCCGTTTGCCAAAATCAAGGATTACCCGTTGGCAGTTTCCAAGGTCCGCTACCAAGGTGAGCCGGTAGCGGCCGTAGTGGCCGAGTCGCCAGCGCTAGCCGATGACGCTGCCGAGCTCCTGGAGGTCGAATACGAGGCGCTCGATCCTGTACTAGACGCCGAGAAAGCATTGGAAGACAAGAGCCTTCTGCATGAAGAAGCCGGGACCAATCGGGTCTGGAACGGACTGTTTGAATATGGCGATGTGGAGCGCGCATTCAAAGACGCCGCCTACGTCGTGAACATTGATCGTTTGCATTTCCATCGTTTTTCCAGCACGCCCTTGGAAAATAATGTCGTCATTGCGCAGTGGAACCCCAAAGACGAGCGTATCTATTATCAGTGCAATAATTCGTTTCCCTCGTTTGCTATCCAGTTTCTTGCGGCGCACCTGGGGATCCACATTGATCGTATTCGCGTCGAGACTTCCGATATAGGCGGCAGCTTCGGGATCAAAATTACCAGCTATCCGCAGATGGCAGTCTGCGCGCTAGCCTCAAGAAAGGCCGGTGGACGTCCCGTCAAATGGGTGGAAACGCGCTCGGAGCACATTACGTCGAGCGCCCACGGCAACGAACGGACGTTTCGCGACACGCGGGTTGCGCTTGACAAGGACGGTGTCATCACTGCGATCGACTCGCGCCACATTGACGATTGCGGCGCTTATCCCCGTTACGAGCCCTTGGGCTGCGTGATCTGGTCGCAGGTGTTCCCCGGTGTTTATCGCTTCAAAAATGCCAGGATTGATTTCTCACAAGCGGTCACCAACAAATGTCCGGTTGGACCAAATCGCGGTTATTCGCGCATGCAGCATTTATGGTTTCTGGAGCGCGTGGTCGATATCTGTGCCCACAAATTAGGTTTTCCAGCTGACGAAATGCGCCTGCGCAACTACATCCGTCCCGAAGAATTTCCGTATACCACTCCGAACGGCTGTGTCTACGACTCGGGTAATTATCCGAAGATGCTGCAGGTCGCGAAAGACCTTATCGGATGGGATGAATGGAAGGACAAGCAATCCGCAGCCCGCAAGGAAGGCCGACTGATTGGAATCGGGATCGGGACCACGCTCGATTCCGGCACCAACAACTTCGGGCAGTCGCAGATCGTGAATCCCTTTCTCCCTTATTCAGGAAATTCACAGGGCGCCAACTGCAAGCTCGATATATATGGAGAAGTTGTCGTCGCGGTGGGTTCCTGCCCACAAGGTCAGGGACACGAAACCACAGCAGCGCAGGTCGTGGCCGACGTGCTGAATATTCATCCCGACCTGATCACCGTGCGGACAGGCTTCGATACCGAGCGAAATGTGCATACCGGGTTTTCCGGGACATATGCCAGCCAGTTCGCAGTTTCCGGGTTGTCGGCGGTCCACGGCGCCGCACAAAAAATGAAAACCGAAATAAAGCGGCTCGCCGCTTTTGCACTCCATACCAAAGAAGATGATCTCGAATTCGGCACCGGCGCACAGGGCCCAGAGATCCGTGCGAAAAGCGGCAAGTCGATCAGCTATTGGGGACTTGCCAACCTGGTCAACGCCAACAGCGCCAGTTTGCCGCCTGAACTTTATGAAATCACATTGAACTGCCGTTACGTCTGGCGTGCGCCCTTTAAAGTGCCCGATACGAAAAAGAAGTACGGTAGCTTGACTCTCACCTACGCGTCACAGTTGCACATGGCGATAATGGAAGTAGAGCGCGATACTTTCATTCCGCGCATTCTGGACTATGTTGCAGTCGATGATTGCGGCACCGTGATCAATCCGAGCATCGTGGAAGGACAGGTTTATGGCGCCACGGCGCACGGCATCGGAGCGGCGCTGATGGAGAGCTGTGTGTATGACGCGGTAGGCAACATGCTCACCAGCACCTTTAGTGATTACATTCCGATCACGGCGATGAACATGCCGAACGTGAAATACGCACACATCGAGACTCCGTCTCCGCACAGCTACAGCGGCGCCAAGGGGATGGGAGAGGGTGGTGCCGCACCGATCCACACCATCTCAGCGGCGTTGCAGGACGCGTTATTCCCAAGTGACATTGTCATCGATGATTCGTTCAACAATGCTGACACCCTGTTCCGTGCCATGACGGCGAAAACGACCAGCCAACTGGTGAAAGTGGAGAAACGAATATGATCATGTGGCGCACGCGCCCTCTCCCGCGAACGTTGACGGCGGGCGGAACGCCCGAGAGGCGCCGGCGCTAATCATGAAGCGTGTTTGTGTGATCGGGTGCGGGGCCATCGGAAGCTTATATGCTGCGCACCTGGCGCGGGTGGCAGAGGTATGGGCGTTTGTCCGACGCGAGGAACACGCACGCGCGCTCAATCGTGAAGGATTGCGGGTTTCCGGTGCCCACGAGTTCCATGTCTCGCTCAAGGCAACTGCCCAGCCCGATGAATTGCCTGAATGCGACCTTGGCATCATAGCGACTAAAGCCACGCAAGTGCATGATTCCATCGCTACCATGGGGCCCCGCTTCGACAAGGGTGCGATCATTTCCGCACAGAATGGTCTGGGCTGCGAGGAGATCATTGCGCGCCACACGCGTGGTCATGTAATTCGGGGCACGACCTTTATGAGCGGTACCCGGCACAGCGACACACACGTGCAATACGAACTGGATACCGCCACGTGGATAGGGCCATTCGAGCCTTCCGGTACTCCCTATTTACTGGTCAAGGAGGCAGCAGCGTTGATCGTTGCCGGAGGTTTGAAAGCCGAGGCGCTCCAAGACGCGCGTCCCGCGCAGTGGTCAAAACTTATTTTCAATTCTTCGGTGAACGGAGTGTCTGCCTTGACCGGTTTGCCCCATTCGCCGCACTTCGCCGAAGAATCGCAATTCTCGAGCCTTGGTAATTTGCTGCACGAGTTGATCAACGAAGGCAAGCGGGTTGCTGAAGCAGTGGGAGTGCAGTTGCACGAAGATCCGTGGGAGATGAACAAGCTCGGGGCCATGACCAATCACCCACCCTCAATGCTCTACGACATCCGTCATCAATTGCCGACCGAGGTGGATTTTCTAAGTGGAGCGATCGCTCGTGAGGCGGATCGGATTGGGGTCCCCGCGCCGATGCATACGGCGGTCTATCGCCTGATCAAAGGGCTGGAAGCTTCGTGGGCTTTTGCCGACGAAAATCGGGCCGTAGCGGCCCATGGGAAGGTGACCTAGAAGTGGCTTGGTCAGTCGACCACGCGAAGCTGGATCGTGTGCGATCCCTGATGAAGGATCAGGATGTGAGCGCACTGGTGGTGCGCGCTCCTGACAACATGTTGTATCTCACGAACTATTGGTGCATGAAGGGATACGATGCCGCTATTTTTCCCCGCGAAGGCGAGCCTGTCTTGATTGTACTGGAGCCGCAATTAGCCGACGCGCAACGCAACTCCTGGACCAAGGACATACGGTTGTTCAAGAGTTACGATGAACACGACCCCCGGCCACCTCAGTTCCGAGCGCTGGATCAGGCATTGGAAATCCTCAAGCAACGCGGTCTGACCGACAACGTTGCTATCGAACTCAACATGGGGACGCAATCGGCCGATCGCATGGTAGGCGAGCCTACTACGCCGACCCAGTTCTATTTTGATGCCTTCCGCAAGGTTGCCGGCAAGGTCAGCGATAGTACTCCGCTCCTCAACGAAGCCCGTTCGATAAAAACGCCGCAGGAGATTGAACGCATGCGTTTGGCCAACGAACTGGCCGCGCTGGCCATGGACTACACTCGCGAACACATGCGTCCTGGAATGAAGGAAAGCGAAGTGGGCGGCATGTATGAGGGTTTTGTTCACGGGCTGGGTGTGGGCTATAAGGGCAAGGTCGAAATGGCACGCGCCTTCACCCTGGTCTGGTCGGGCAAAGGGATCGCGACATTTACTGCCACCGGGGACCGCCCTATACAGAAGAACGAACCCACACTGTTTGAGATCTGGGTTTGCGTCGACGGGTACTGGACAGACCTGACCAAGAACGCTTGCCCTGGCGAACTTACGCCAGAGTATCACAAACTGCTGGACCTGCTGCTGAAGATATTCAGTGAAGCGGTAAAGTTTGCGCGAGACGGCGCCAGCTTTCCAGACCTTGATCGATTAATTCGCGCTCGAATAACCGAAGGTGGTTATCCAGGCCAGCCCTCCCACGCTATATGTCACGGGGTAGGAGCGCGTGCTCATGAATTTCCCTACGCGCACCAGGCCGGAGGCGGAACAGTCCGAAAGAACATGGTGCTCGCGATCGAGCCTGGTATTTACTGGCCCGGCGGCGGTGGTCTGCGTTTAGAAGACAATTTTCTGATTACCGAAAACGGCAATGAAAAACTGTGTTCGTATCCCGACGATTTTCGATTGGCGTAACCTGGAGAACTCAGCACTGTGGCTAACTCACCTAATGATCCGAAGCTGGGACTGAATGCGAAGCTTGTGGAGAAAGTCCTCGCCGAGGTCAAGGAAGAGGAAATCGTGGCCATGTGCTCTGACGTTATCAATATTCCCAGTCCAACCGGTGAAGAACTCCAGATGGCGCAGTACATGCAAAATGCGCTACAGCAGCTTGGGCTAAACGTCACATGGCAGGAAGTGGAAGAAGGCCGCGCCAACGTGGTAGGCCGCTGGATCGGAAGCGGGGGCGGCAAGGACCTGATGTTCAACGGCCACATGGATACTTCAAACACTGGCCGCGAAGAATTCCTCACTGGCATCGGATATAAGCCGCATGCTGTCGTCAAGGATGGTTTCCTATACGGTCTTGGCATTTACAACATGAAGGGTGCCCTGGTCTGTTACACCCACGCCGTCAAGGCGCTGCGGCGCGCCGGGGTGAAATTGCGAGGGGATGTGATAATCGCTGCCGTTGTGGGTGAGATTGAAAAAGCGCAGTGGGGCGAGTTCAAGGGCAAGGAATATCGCGGCTATGGCGTAGGTTCACACTATCTGGTGAATCACGGAGTGTTGCCAGACATGTGCATCCTGGGAGAGCCTACGGACATGTATGTGGTGCTCGAGCATTTTGGATCACTGTGGGTACGCATTTCCTGCACAGGTATCTACGTACACACTGCGTTCTGTGAAGGACGCGAAGAAATGAATTCGATTCGCCGAATGCACGAGTTGATGAACGAGGTCCTTAAGTGGATTGGTGCTTGGGAGAAGAAAGCTTCCTACGGTGGCAGGAAAGCTATAGTAAACCTCGGCGGCATTCGCGGCGGTCATGCCTGGCGCGCCAGTCGTACTCCAGAGAAGACCGATCTGTTCCTCGACGTGCGGGTCCCTCCTAGCATCCCGATGAGCGACGCCCGCCGTGACATTCAACAAGTGTTCTTTGATTTGGAGAAACAGCATCCTGACTGGGGGCTGGAGTTCGAGACGTATGTTTCCGTGCCCGGCGCGCGCATTCGAGAAGACCACGAAATGATTAAAGCCATTGACGCCAATCATGAGCGCATCATGGGCAGGCCCACGGAGCGGGAAGTCGTTGCCTGGTGCTCCGATGCCAGCGTGTTGAGCCGTTACGGCATTGAGACAGTGAATTACGGTCCGTCCAGCGGGCCCCGCGATGCCGAAGGCGAAAAGGTGAAAATCAAAACGCTGGTGGATATTACAAAGATTTACGCGCTCACAGCCGCAGAGCTGTGTGGCGTGGAGGCGTAGGGCTGATGTCTCACCAACCGACCTCCACAAACTGAAGGGCGAGGAGACCGTTTGCCGAGTCAAAAAGAAATCGATCGTCGCTACAAGAACATCCGCTCTGGTATGGAGCGCGAGCGCCTGGATGCGCTGATCGTGTGCGGAAACCAATACGCTGGCTTCGAGGGCGCTACATTTTACGTCTCCGGGTTTGAGATTGTGCACCGCTACGTCTACGTGGTGATACCGCTGGATGGCGACCCCACCTTGGTGTTTCCGCGAGAGGCGCGCTGGATCGGCGACAAGACCAAGCCCTGGGTCAAGGATCATGTCTGGCCTGATGTTCCGGGAAAGTGGATTCGTGAGCGCGCCCAAGAACGCGGATGGAAGCGGGTTGGAATTTACGGCATGGACTTCATCCTGGCCGTGCGTGACTATGTCGAGCTGGCAAAGGCCCCTTTCGAGCTTGTCGCCTTTGATCGGCAGTTTGACACTGCACGCGCGGTCAAAAGCGAGGAAGAGCTCGCCGAAGTGCGCGACGCCATGGACATCATCGTTGACGGTTTCTGGGAGTTGGTCGCTGCCTACGAACCGGGCAAGACCGAGGCCGAAATCATGGCGCCGGCAGTGCAGCGTTTTTTTGCCCGCGGGGCGGGTCCGCGCATGATGAATATCCTGCTTTCAGGCGCGCAGGGCGAGGCGGAAGCATCCTTTAAAGTCCCGGGCAATCGCGTGGTTGCGGCTGATGATCTTCTGCTCTACTCCCTTGAAGTCACCGGTCCGGGCGGCTACTGGGTGGAGTTTTCCCGGCCACTGATTTCCGGCCGACCGAGCCCGCGTACACAGGCCATGGCGGACGTCTATCCGCATGCCTTGGAGGACGCCCGAAGGCTCATGCGTCAAGGTGAGCTGGCCAGCAACGTACACCGTGCGGTCGCGGAGTCGTTTGCGAAACACGGCTTCGCCTTGGGACATCTCTCCGGCCACAGCATTGGTGCGACCATGCTGGAGTATCCCGCGATCGGCGCAAAGAGCGATGTCTACCTCCAGGAAAACATGATTTTCTCGCTTCATCCCCAGGTGGTGGACAAAGATGGCAAGGTCTGCCTCTATACCCAGGACACTTATCGCATCGGAAAAACTGAGGGCGAGTGCCTGGCTGATGTTCCCTGGAAGTTTTACAACGGACAAGAATCTCGAAATCCCACCCAGTAATTGAGGACGATCACACGATGACGATGAAGGTCTGCATAGTCGGCTGCGGGGCGGTCGGCAGTCTGTTTGCCGCGCACCTGGCGAAAGCCGGCGAAGTCGAAGTGTGGGCCTACGACATATGGAAAGAGCACACGGACGCAATCCGGAAGAATGGGCTCCGCCTTTCTGGTGCGGTTGATTTCACCGCCCAGCTGAATGCGACCAGCGACGTTAAAGCGTTGCCACGCTGTGACTACGGCATTGTCGCGACCAAGGCCATCCATACTCGGAATGCGGTCGTCCAGGTGGCCCATGTCTTTGATGACGACAGTGCAGTGTGCTCGGTGCAGAATGGCGTGGGCAATGAAGAGATCATCGCTGAGCAAGTGAAGTATGTAATCCGGGGCACGACTTTTCCCGCCGGGCACCCGGTCGCACCAGGACATATCGGTTATGACATCAAGGGAGACACCTGGGTTGGCCCTTTCGAACCCACCAAGACTCCCATGAGCAAAGTCGAAGAGTTGGCCGGGCTGATGACGCGCTCCGGCATGAATACGATTGCATTGAAGGATGCGCGCGGCGCTCAGTGGACCAAACTGATTTTCAACGCGTCTACGAATCCAGTCGGCGCGGTGACCCTGTTGCATCATGGCGCGGCCACGCGCTTTGGGCCTACCGGACAACTTTTTAATGACCTGATCGCCGAAGGTGAGGCGGTGGCTAGAAAGCTGGGCATTGCACTCCATAGCGACCCTCGCCAACTGGTTCAGAAAGGTGCCAATGCTCCCGGCAGGCATCGTGCAAGCATGTTGCAGGACGTCCTGGCGAAACGCCCGACCGAAGTAGATTTCATGAATGGCGCGATTGTGAAATGGGGAGAGAAGGTCGGAGTTCCGACCCCTCTGAATAAAACGATGTGGGAGCTGATCAAAGGCCTCGAGCAGTCATGGAAAGATCCTGACTGATGCGCTGAGGTCCGAGAACTGGCTGCAAGAGCAGGCTGTCGGGCCTGGAAGCTAGCAGACAAGAACAAGAAGCCAACCTTCATGACCATTCCATTCAATATCGGAGTTCTGCAACTCAGCATGGAACCAATACAGGAAACCGTCGCCATGGCCAAGGCTTGCGAGCGGGCTGGGTTTGACACGTTCTGGATTGCGGAAGCGTATCCCTGGTGGCGCAAGCATTCGTTTGAAGCACGTTCGTCGACGGCCGTGTTGGCGCTGATCGCCGCTCAAACAACCCGGATTCACCTGGGCTGGGGCATCATCTCACCGTACACTCGGCATCCCGTGCAAATTGCGATGGAAGCACGTGTCATGCAGGACCTGGCGGGCGACCGGTTCCTCTTGGGTCTAGGCGCTTCCAAGATTTTTATGAAGGAGATCGGCGAAGGAGAAGGAGAGAAAGTCGGTCCCGCGACGGTGATGCGAGAGAGTATCGAAGTCATTAAAGGCGTGCTCAACGGTGGCGCCTTTCATTACGAAGGCAAGGTCTTTCAGGCGAAGGTTCCTCCGCTGAAGGCGGATGCGCACACTCCGCGCGGCACTCCGACGATTTACGTTGCCGGGACGGGACCGGTGCTGCAGAAGATGTCAGGTGTGATTGGCGATGGGTTGCTGACCGCCAGTATCACCACTCCAGCATTTGTGCGCTACTCGCGCAAGAACATGGAAGAGGGGGCGCGCAAGGCTGGGAAGGACGTGGCAGGTCTGGTCCTCGGTTCGGTCATAGTGGGCAGCATTGGGCGCGACTCTACAAAAGGGAAGGAGGGCGCGCGCGAGCAGGCGGCCATGTATCTTGCCAACAAAGTCCAGAATATCAAAGGCTCCGCCGACGTCTTGCTGGAATGTGCCGGCCTAACTTTCGACGAACTGCGTCCAATTGCCGATGCGATGGAGCGAGGTGGGCGGAAGGCAGCAGCAAAAGCGGTAACAGACGAAATCCTGACCAAAGTCTGTGCTATCGCCGGGACCCCGGAAGAGTGCATACAGCGCATCGAAGAGTATCGCGACGCGGGATGCACCCACATCATGCTGGAAATCTGGGGAGACGATCGCACCGGGCAGGCAAAACTATTCGGAGACGCTGTGCTGCCACACTTTAGGAAATAGGCCGGAGTCAGGTCTTTAAACACGAAAGGGCTGCTTGCCGGAGTTAGAGAGTTCGCTCACAAGGATACTGAACTCTTCATCCGTGAGCAGCCCCCGTTTGGCGATGGCCCGCTTCTTCACTGCTGCGAGAATGGCCGCCCGTTCGTCACTCGCGATCGTCAAGCCAAGTTCCGTCGCCTTCAGATCAACGCTGTCCAGCCCGCTCTTCTTTCCCAGCACAATCCTCCGGCGGGCGCCGACGAGTTCAGAGGAATACGGTTCGATCGCTTCCGGAATGTGGAACTGGCTGGCGACCGCGCCGCTTTCGCGCATGAAGAGATTTTCTCCCACCAGCGGCTTCCAGGCGTCAACCGTGTAGCCGGAGGCTTTGCATACGACGTCGGAAACCTCACGCACCTTAGTTAGATCGAGAGCGATGGGCACGTCGTAGAGACAATGCAGTGCCAGCGCAATCTCTCCGATATCGGCATTGCCGGCGCGTTCTCCCATGCCGTTGATGGTGCCTTGAATCCAGGACGCCCCGCCCCGCACGGCCGCTATCGCGCAAGCGGTGGCCATCCCGAAGTCATTGTGGCCGTGGTAGTGGACCGGAATGCTCGGCCCTATCCACTGGTACACGTCCCGTACCAACATCTCGACTGCTTCGGGGCCGCAGGCGCCAATCGTATCAACCACAACGACTTCGCTGGCGCCCGCCTCCAGAGCGGTCAGATAGACCTTCTTCAGGAAATCGAGTTCGGTGCGGGTCCCATCCACAGCGAAGTACGCGACTGTGATTCCGTTTTGTTTGGCGAAGCTGACAGCATCCTTTATGCGCTTGAGCACTTCGTCGCGCGAGAGGCCATAGGCTTTCAGTTTGATATCACTGGTCGGAGACTCTATGACGGTCGCGCTCAGGCCGAGCCGGACCAGTTCTTCAACGTCCCCTCGGACCGCGCGGGAAAAGCCCCAGAGTTCGGCATTCAGGTTGGCGTTCCGCATCAAGGTAATTGCTTCCGCGTCCTCAGGAGAAACTTTTGGAAAACCAGCTTCGATTCGGCTGACTCCCAACTCGTCCAGCTTGTGCGCGATTTCCAGTTTCTGTTGTGGTGAAAGGACAACGCCGACGGTTTGCTCGCCGTCGCGCAGCGTGGTGTCGTAGAAGCGCACTTGGGCCTGAGGAAACGCTGAGCGGATTTCGGGGCGGGCATTGAGATTGCTCACCCAGATTTCGCCGTTGTCTTGATAGGAGCTCATCGATTCCCTCCAGTGCAGGGTTGCGCCGAACTGCGTATCTACAATGATGCTCCCTGGGTGGCGAAGGCAGGGGACTTGCTGCCGTAGGCTTCCTCCCACGAAATTACGCGATTACGCAGGATCCCAATCTTTTCAATCTCACATTCCATTACATCGCCGGCCTTGAGATACCAGGCCTTGGGATCGCCGCTGAACGCCGCGACGCCCGAGACGGTGCCAGTGGAAACCACGTCTCCGGCGCTGTAACCCATCGGTGAGTAGTGCGAAAGAATTTCAGGGATCTTCACCGACATCTTGCTGGAATGCGAATTCTGCCGGGGCTGTCCGTTCACTCGCAGTTCCATCGCGAGATTGTGCGGATTTGGAATCTCGTCGGCGGTCACGATCCAGGGTCCCAGCGGACAGAACGTGTCGATTCCCTTGCAAAAACTAAATACGCCTGACTTCATCTCGCGGCGCTGAATGTCGCGGGCCGTGACGTCATTGAAGATGACGTAGCCCCCAATGTAGTCAGCGGCATCTTCCGGGGCAAAGTGTTTACCG
>Ga0137409_10002229_pt1 | contig 20906 bp, 25 predicted proteins | sample CZODoug1_16funga_FD_122059 | JGI IMG/M metagenome (GOLD analysis project Ga0137409, IMG submission 122059) | Vadose zone soil fungal communities from Angelo Coast Range Reserve, California, USA - CZODoug1_16fungal (Hybrid Assembly) | ecosystem: Environmental > Terrestrial > Soil > Vadose zone... | reverse complement strand
TGGGAGCGAACCCAGCCGATCAGCGCCGCGGACAGCAAGGCGGCGACGAGCCAGAGCCAGCGGCGTACGGTAGCCGCGCGCTCCGGTGGCATGGGCGAGAGCACGACCGGGTGGAGGTAGCGCGCGATGAGCGCGCCGCCGAGCGCGCCGCCGATGTGGGCGCCGTTGTCGATGAAGGGCTCCATGATGCCGCCGGCGATCGTGTAGAGCGCCCAGACGATCAGCACGAAGCCGACGCGCCGGTCGCGCACGAGCAGCCGGTCGCGGTGGAGCCGGAACAGGACGATCGCCGCGCCTTGCAGGCCGAAGATCGCGCCGGAGGCGCCCACCGACGGCCCGGCGCTCATCGCCACGCTCACCAGGGAGCCCGCCAGCCCGCTCAGCACGTAGAGCACGACGAACTGGGCTCGCCCGAACGCCGCCTCGCACACCATGCCCAGGATGAAGAGCGCGATCCCGTTGCCGACGAGGTGATCGACGCTGCCGTGGAGCCACGGGGCGGTCATGAGCCGCCAGTACTCGCCGGCGGCCACCCGCTCCCGCGCCAGGGCGCCCATCTTGACGATCGCCTCGCGCGACTCGAGCGCGCCGACCCGCAGCTCGATGACCAGGATCAGGACCAGCACGGCGAGGATCGCCACGGTCAGGGGCGGAAAGCGCCGCATCCGCCGCTCGAAGTCGACGCGGCGCGAGAGGAGCATGTCCGGCGTGATGCGCAGCGGCACCTCCGGCGCTCCGGCCATCAGCGGCGCTCGCCGGTGTCGAGCATGACGCCGAGGGCCAGCGCGATTCGACGGTCGAACGTCCGGTCGGCGTCCGCGGAGAGATCGAGCACGTAGCGATCGAGCAGCGTGAACTTCCGGTTGAACTCGCCGAAGACCTCCTCGTCCTGACCCCGCACGAAGACGAAGTTGGTGCGCAGGAAGCCGAAGAATGGGCCCAGGACCCGCCGCAGAAGCGAGAGCACCATCGAATCCTCGATCGCCAGCGCCAGGGTCGCGCCCGGCGGGCTCAGGACGTACCAGCGCTTGCGGATGACGTTGTGCAGGTAGGTCTTCCGGAGCTTCGCCAGGGGCTCCCCCGCCGCCGTCACGATCGTGTAGGTGCGGGTCAGGAACGCGACGCGCTGGTCCTGGAGCACCCGGAGCAGCGGCGCTCGCCGCGAGTCGTCGCGGTAGATCGTCACGTGACGGAGCGGGCGGAGCGACATGGACACCACGAGAAAGACGAACGCCGCCAGCGGGAACACGAGCAAGACGAGCGCCTCGCCGCCACCGCGCGCGAGCGGGGCGCCGGCCCATCCCATGACCAGCAGCGTCGTCACGATCGCGACGAGGTAGGCCGCGAGGGTCCGCATCGGATAGGCCGGACGCTCCACGTAGAGAATCGGCGTGCCGGCCTCGGCCCAGACCTCGTACTTCGAGGCAATCGTGAAGATGCGCTCGCGGAGCAGGAACACGTCGCGGTCGAAGGCCGGGTCGACGTCGGGCGCGGGCGCGCGCGCCGCGCGCGGCAGCGGACCGGCCCGCAGGTGGCGCCGGCACGACGGGCACTCGAGGAGCCGGCCCGCGAATTCCGGACGTACCTCGTACACCTCGCCGCACGGGCAGGCGACGACGATGCCGACCGGCCGGCTCACGGCGCCCTCACGGCTGGCGAGCCAGACGCCAGACGTCTCGCGCCGCGACCAGCCACCCGACGGTCAAGAGAGCGACGCCGGCCATCCACACGGGCCACGCGAGAGCGGGCACGCTGTCGAGAAAGTGCTCGCCGAACAGCTCGAGAAAGCCGCCGCTCCCGAACACGGTGGACAGCCGCCAGCCCGGCCGAATCTGACGGGCGCCGAACACCATGAGCATCACGCCCGCCGTGCCCAGAAGTCCCGCGGCGAAGCCGGCCCAGCCTGCGTCGGCCGGAATCTGCTCGGCCATCGTGAGCACGATCTGGCCGGCCAGGAGCGCGGGAACCCCGTAGAGGACGCCGGCGGGCAGTTGAGGCATACTATGTCGACCTCCGAGCTTATGCCGCGACTGGCGAAAGTCATCCGATTTCCGAGGCGCCCGGCCACCCCGAGCCACGAGCGTGGATTCGTGGAAGTGCGGCGGTGTGACCAGGCCGAGGCGGTCGTCGTGCGGAGCCTCTTCGAGAGCGAGGGGATTCCGACGCTGCTCCAGTCGCGTCTGGCTCACTCGGTCTATCCGTTCAGCGTGGGCGACCAGGGCGCGGTCGTCATCCTCGTGCCCGCCGCCGAGGCCCCACGGGGCCGGCGCCTGCTCACCCGTCTCGTCTCTCGACGCAGCTCGGCCTGATCGGGTCTACGCGACTTCCGCGACGACGGCCTCGAGCGCTCTGAGCGTCAGCGCCAGCGCCGCCGGCTCGAGCGTGCTGCCACGGTCTCGCGCCGTGTGGTAGGTGTCGAACGGCGCCGGGCGCTTGACCAGGAAGCGAAACGCGCTGCGCGCCGGGTTGAAAATGAACTGCCGCAGCGCCTCGGCCTGCGCCGCCGGCACGACCGTCAGCGCGTAGGCGGGCACGCCCGCCGGCGCGAACGCGCGGTGGTCGCTCCCGAGCAACGGGATGCGCCCGGCGATGTGATAGCTCTCGTCGCGCCGGAGCCCGATGCCGTCGAAGGCCGCCCGCACCCGCCCCAGGAACGGCGTCTGGTCGACCGCGTCCCAGACCGCGAGCGTGTCGCCGATGCCGCACAGCTCGAGGCTCAGCACCCCCGCGATCCCGTCGAGCGGGGTGTCCTGCACGTAGGCGCGCGCGCCCAGGTAGTCGATCTCCTCCGCCGCGGTGAAGAGCAGGCGCACCCGCCAGCCCCGCGGGATGCGGGGGGGCAGTCGGGGAATCAGGTGCAGGAGGATGCCCACCGCGGCCGCGTTGTCGTTGGCGCCGGGACTGCCCGGCACCGCGTCGTGGTGCGCGCACAGCACGAGGGTCCGCGCCCCCTCGCCGAGGTCGACCGCGTAGGTCTCGCCCGAGCCCTCCGGCCGCGTGAAGCGATGCCGCGAGAACGCGATGCCGCGGTGCTGGAAGTAGCGGGGCAGGGCGGCCTCGCGCGCCGCGCCGTCGCGGCCGCAGAGCAGCCGGGCCAGCAGGAAGGGCGCGTCGTCGCCGGCCAGGACCGCCTCGAGCGGCGCGGGCGGCGCGATGGGGCCGGTGGGGCGGCGGGTGAGCAACCGCCCCAGCGACCTCCGCACCAGCCGGCCCAGGAAGCGGCGGGCGCTCAGTTGAACACGACCACGCCGCGGGCGACCTGCCCGCTCCGCAGCGCGGTGAATCCTTCGTTGATCTGATCGAGCGAGTAGGTGCGACTGACCAGCTCGTCGATCTTGAGCCGGCCGTCCAGGTAGAGATCCACGAGCTTCGGGAAGTCCACGTTCGGGCGGACCGAGCCGTACATCGTGCCCTTGATGGTCTTCTCCTGCAGGGCCATGTTGTAGGGCGTGATCGGCGCGCGCACGTTCAGCGCGGCCATGCCCACGATCACCGCGGTGCCGCCGGGCCGGATCGCCTCGACGATCTGCAGCGTGGTGGCCTCGCCGCCGATCGCGTCGAAGGCGTAGTCGACCCCGCGCCCCTGCGTCAGGTCGCGCACGCGGTCCACCACGTTGTCGCTCTTGGCGTTGATGGTGTGGGTCGCGCCGAAGTCCTTGGCGTAGGTGAGCTTGCTGTCGAGCAGGTCGGCCGCCGCGATGATGCCGGCCCCGGCCAGCTTTGCCCCCTGCACCACGTTGAGCCCCACGCCACCGCAGCCGATGACGAGCACGGAAGCGCCCGCCTCCACCTCCGCGCACCGGGTGACCGCGCCGACGCCAGTGGGCACGCAGCAGCCCATCAGGGCCGCCTGGGGCCACGGCATCTCCGGGCGGATGGGCACCAGCATCTCGGCCGGGCACACCACCTTCTCGGAGAAGGTCCCGATGCGCGCCATCTGGAAGATGTCCTGCCCGCCACGCTTCAACCGGTAGCTGCCGTCGAGCATGCCCCAGCGCGGCGAGGCGTGGCCGTCGCACAGGACCGAGCGGCCCATCGAGCAGTAGAGGCAGCGCCCGCACTGCGGTCGGAACGAGAAGATGACGTGGTCGCCGAGCTTCACGTTGGTGACGCCCGCGCCGACCTCCTCGACGATGCCGGCCGCCTCGTGCCCGAGCACCATGGGCAAGGGCGGCGTCCAGTCCCCGTTCATGATGTGCCAGTCGCTGTGGCAGATGCCCGCGGCCTTGACCTTGACCCGGGCCTCCCCGGTCCGTGGGCCCTCCTGGACGAGATCGACGACTTCGAGCGGGGTGTTGGCCTTGTAGAGGACGGCTGCTTTCACGGCACTCTCCGTTTTCCCTCTCCCCTCAAGCGAGAAGGGAGGGTGAGGGGTGGTTCTCGCTCACGCGGGCACGGCGGTCACTTCCACCTTCACCTCGGTCGCGACCGCGACGGTGCGGTAGAGCGGTCAGCGCTCTCTCCAGGTCTCGACCAGGTCTTCGGCCCGGGCCTGGTCCACGCCGCGCAGCTCGAACTTCACGTGGATGGCCTGGAAGCGATTGGGCGCCGCGTTGCTCCGGATACCCTCGATCAACACCTCCATGCTTGCGAGCGGCACTCCGGTGTCGTGGGCGTGCTTCTCGATCAGGGTGACCCCGCAGGACGAGATCCCGGCGAGGAAGGCCTCGCCATTGGTGATGGCCTCGTTGGGCCCGGACGGCGAGTCGAGGACGAAGTGCTGCTGCCGAGCGTGGTTGAGGGAGCGACCGAGCACACCGCTCGACCCGGATCGCACCGAATCGATCTTGACGCCGTCGGCCATGCTCCCTCCGGGCGGGACGGGACACCGCGCGGCCGATGATGAGGCGGCCGCGGGGCCCTGTCAAGCGCGGTATCATCGGGCCTCGATGAGCCGAGGCCTCCTGTACGGGCTGCGCGGATCACACGTGATCTTCCTGCTCTCCACGTGGGCGGTGGTGTCGTTCCTCGCCCTCCTGGTGGTCGGGCTCGCGTGGACACTCAAGCTCAAGCCGCAGGCGCTCGCGGACGCGCGCGCCCAGCGCCAGGAGATCGTGCGCGTGCTGGCCCGCCTGGCCGACGCGCAGGTGCGGGACAAGCTCGACGCGCTCGGCCCGGTGGCGGCCCATCTGGCCCAGACCTGGGCCTCTCACGAGCCGCGCGCCCTGCAGCGGGAGCTCGACATGATGCGCGCGATGATGCAGATGCCCACCCTCTTCGTGGTCGCCCCCGATGGCCGCCCCCTGGCCTTCAGCCCGGCGACCGGGGCTGACGGCAGCTCGAACCTCGACCTCCGTTACGCCGATCGGCCGGTGTTCCAGGAGGCGGTCCGCACCCAGAGGCCGGCCGTCTCGGGCATCGTCTTCGGCCGGGCCACCCGGGACTTCATCGTGGGCGCGGCGGCGCCGATCCGGATCGACCAGCGGATCGCGGCCTACCTGCTCGGGAGCATCCGGCTCCAGGCCTCGATCGAGGCGATCGAGCAGGCCGCGGCCGGGCCGGGGGGCTGGCTCGTGCTGATCGACGGGGACAGGCAGGCGATCTTCCTCGACCCGCGGACGCACCAGGTCACCCAGCAGGACTGGAAGAGCCATCCGGTGGTCGAGGAGCTGGGCCGGCGCCGCTCCGACGGCCTCGTGGCCATCGACGGCGGCGACGAATGGCTCGTGACCCAGGCGTTGATGCCGACGCTGAAGGTCAACCTGGTCTTCGCAGCCTCGGTGCGCCAGATCCTGGAAGGGCAGCGGGCCGTGCTCCTGACCCTGGGGGCCACCCTGCTCGTCTCCCTGGGGACGAGCCTGGCGCTCAGCACGGTGGTGGCAATCCGGTTCCTGCGGGAGCAGCAGGGCGAGGCCCCCCTCGAGAGTGGCGCGGTGGCGCGGAGTTAGCCGGTGGAGACCGGACTCTTTTCACAGCCCGGGGGCACCGGGGTCTCAATGGGCAGGGTGATGGCAGAGGATGCCTTCGAGGCGGTGGTGGGAGCCCATCACGCGGAGATCAGGCGATACCTGTTGCGGGTCACGGCGCGCCCAAGCGATGCCGACGATCTGTCGCAGGAGACCTTCCTTCGCGCGTTCCGGGCGTACCGTGCCCTGCCGCCGGGGGCGAACGTGCGGGCGTGGCTGTTCACGATCGCGACCAACCTCGGCCGCAACCACTTCCGGGCGCAGTCGCGTCGGCGTCGGGCCTACGCGGCGGTGGCGCTGGAGGCGCCCACGGGTGCGCCGGATCGGACCGATGGACGGGTGCTGGCCGACGAGGCGCGGGTGAGGGTGGAGCAGGTGATCGGCGGGCTGCCCGAGAAGCAGCGACTGGCCTTCATCATGCGAAAGATGCACGAGCTGGACTACGCGGAGATCGGGACGAGCCTGTGCTGCTCGGAAGAGAGCGCCCGCGCCCACGTGTTCCAGGCGCTGCGGAAGATCCGCAAGGGCCTGGACGGCCAGCTCTCGGCGGGGACGGAGCCGCGATCATGAGCGCGATGCCTACGAGCTGCCGGGAGATCGAGCCGCACCTGCTGGCCTCGGCCATGGGCGAGGCGACGCCGGACGCGGTCGAGCGGGTGCGCACGCACGTGGCGGGGTGCCCCGAGTGCCGCGAGGAGCTCACGCGCTATCGCGCAGTGGACGGCATGGTCGATTCGCTCCGGCGCGCGCCGGGGCCGGACGACGATGCGACGCTCGCGCGGGCCCAGCTCACCTCGCGGCTGGCCGACCTGCGCTCGCGCATGGTGACCTTCGGCGTCTTCCCGTCGCCCCTCGGCCCGCTCCTCATCGGGCGCTCCGAGATGGGGGTGGCCCTCGTGCAGTACCTTCCCGCCTCCGGCTCGCTCACCGCGCGCGTGCGCCGGCTGCTCGGCGACGAGGCGGTGGAGGATCGCGCCGCGACCGAGGGGCTGCGGGCCGAGCTGATCGAGTACATCGAGGGCCGGCGCGCGCGGCTCGCGTGGCCGCTCGACCCGCGGCGGATGCGGAGTGATTTCCAGCGCCGCGTGCTCGAGGCGACCGCCGCGCTGCCCTACGGCGCGGTCACCTCCTACGCGGGCATCGCGGCCCGCATCGGCGCGCCGTCGTCGTTCCGGTCGGTCGCCCAGGCCCTGCGCTGGAACCCGCTGCCGATCGTGATCCCGTGCCACCGGGTGATCGGCGGCAGCGGGGATCTCGTCGGATACGCGGGCAAGCGCGTGGAGCTGAAGCAGCGGCTGCTCGCGGTCGAGGGGGTGCACGCGCGGCCGGCCGGCGACCGCGACTTCAAGGTGCACCGCGAGGCGATGTACACGCTGATGAACGGCGAGGTGGAGTACTGCCTGCCGACCTGTGGGTCGCTCGCGGAGCACCCGCTCTCCGATCTCACGCTGTTCGGCACGCGCGAGCGCGCCGAGGCCGCCGGCTTCGGCCCCTGCTCGAGCTGCCGGCCCGATCTGCATCCGCTCCCCGCCTAGCTCCACGCTTCCTCTCCGTCGTTTCACGCCGCGCCCGTCCCGGTGTCTCAACCGGTGAAGGAACGACGGGTTAGAGGAGGACGACAGATGAGCCTCGAAACGGAGACGACGATCATGATCGCGCTGATTCCCTTCTTGGCGATCTGGGGCCTGCTCAGATTCGCGCGCGCCGTCGAGCGGCGTCGAGACGCTCGCGTGGCCCGGCAGATCGCGCTGACCGACGCGATCCATCGCGAGCTCGGCGCCGTCGCGGCGCCGAACGTGCGACGGACCTGGTCCGGGGAGTGGGTGGTCTCGATGCGGCTCGCGCTCGCCCGCGAGGGCACCGTGGGCACCATTACCCGGATCACCAACGACCTCTTCCGGCGGCTCGACCGGCAGGATCCGCCCCGCCTGCGCGTGGTGCTGATCCCGCAGGAGCCCCGGCCGGCCGGGCGGATCCTGGCGACCGATTCGCCCCGGTCCGCCGGCCGTCTCAGCCGGGCCGCCTAGTGAAAGGAGAATGATCATGGACTTCGGCGACTACGTCACGGAGAAGGTGGCGGCGGCTCGCCTCGGCGAGCTCCGGGAGCAGTGTGCCCGCCTGACCCTTCTCGATCAGGCCCGGCGGGGTCGGCGGGGCCTGATCCCGCGCCTCGGAATCGGCCTGATCCGACTCGGCCGCTGGCTCGCCCGCGGCGGGGACCCGGTCGGGAATGGGCGGGTGCGCGCCGCCCGGGTGAGGTAGTATGCTTGCCGCAGGCCAGAGGAGGGGCCCGGGCCATGGCGGCGATGACCTACGATCGGCGGGAGCAAGACCTCGGTAACATCCTTCTGCTGGAGCACGTGAACGTGCGCGTGCCGGACCAGCAGGCGGCCACGCTCTTCTACATCGCGGGGCTCGGGTTGACGCGCGACCCGTACCTGATGGTGAGCGTGGAGAACATGTGGGCCAATGCGGGGCAGACCCAGTTCCACCTGCCCACCGGCAAGCCCAACGTGGTGCAGGGACACGTGGAGCTGATCGTCCCGGACCTGGACGCGCTCACGCGGCGGCTCGCCTCGGTGCGCCAGGCCCTCGCGGGTACCCAGTTCGCCTACGAGGTGCGGGACAAGCACGTGGCGGTGACGTGCCCGTGGGGGAACCAGTTCCGCTGTGTGGGACCCGGCCCCGAATGGGCGGACATCACGCTCGGCATCGGGCGCGTCGAGGTCCCGGTGGCGCGCGGCGCCGCCGCCGGCATCGCCCGCTTCTACCAGCAGGCGCTGCGCGCGACCGCGAGCGTGACCCAGGACGACCAGGGCGCGGCCGCGCGGGTGTCCGTCGGCTACCACCAGGAGCTGGTGTTCCGCGAGACCGACGCGAAATTCGCGCCCTTCGACGGCCACCACATCGCGATCTACATCGCCGACTTCTCCGGCCCTCACGACTGGCTGGTGCAGCGGAGCCTCGTCACCGAGGAGAGCAACCCGTACCAGTATCGCTTCCAGGTGATCGTCGACCCGGACGGCGGTCAGCAGCGGTCCGAGCTGGAGCACGAGGTGCGCTGCGCGACGCATCCGATGTACATGCGTCCGCTGGTGAACCGGAATGCGGCCCAGCGCCAGGCGACGTACGTGCGCGGACGCGACGCCTTCGTGCCCGGCCTGCTTTAACCCGGCCCAAGCCCGAGCTCAAGCCCAAGCTCACAAGGAGGTTGCGCATGCCCTCGGACCGCTACGTGAAAGGTGCGCTCACCGTCATCGCGCTGGCCCTCGTGGCCATCGCGGGCAACCTCTGGCTCACCGAGCTGCGTCCGCGGGCCGCGGTGGCCGAGACGCCGGCCAAGTACGAGATTGGGGTGCCGAAGGCGTGGGGCAAGCTCGTCGGCTTCTCCAACAACAACCTCCTGCTCGAGAGCAGCGACGGGCTCCTCCGCATCGTGGACGTGGAAGGTCGGGAGCCGGAGTATCCAAAGATCAAGGTGCAGATCAGCCGGCGATAGCCTGATCGCCCGCTTCGCGTCGCCCCTGGCGCGCGTCGCGCTCGGGATCCTGCTGGCCGCCGGCCCCGCGTGGGCCGGCTTCGAGGACGGGCGGCGCGCGTACGACCGGGCCGACTATCCCGCCGCCTACCGCGAGTGGCTCCCGCTCGCCGAGGGCGGTGACCCCTCCGCGCAGTTCATGGTGGGCTTCATGCACGAGCGCGGGCAGAACGTGCCCGCCGATCCCGCGGCCGCGGTGACGTGGTATCGCCGCGCGGCTCAGCAGGGCGACGTCCAGGCCCAGTTCCGCCTGGGATTCCTGTACGCGTACGGGCGCGGGGTCGACCGCGACGACGTGGAAGCCGCGGTGTGGTACAGCCGCGCCGCCGAGCAGGGCAACCAGGCGGCCCGCGCCGCGCTGGAGCAGCTCCGGTCCGAGGGCCGGCTGGCCGGGCCGGCCGGCTCGCGCGAGGTCCTGGTCCTGCGCGCGGCCGCCGAGCGGGGCGCCGCCGCCGCCCAGTATCAGCTCGCCCTCCGCTACGCCGCCGGCGAGGGCGTGCCCCGGGATCCCGCCGAGGCGGTGCGCTGGTATCATGAGGCCGCGCAGCAGGGCCTGGCCCCCGCGCAGTACCAGTTGGGTCTCCGCTACGCCAACGGGGACGGAGTGACGCGGGACTTCGAGGAGGCGGTGAAGTGGTACCAGCGCGCCGCCGCCCAGGGGGTGGCCTTCGCCCAGTTCAACCTCGGCGTGCGATACGCCAACGGTCAGGGCGTCGAGCGCGACCCGGTGAAGGCGTATCAGTGGTTCTCGCTCGCGGCCCAGGGCCTGCTCGGCCGGGAGGCCGACACCGCCCGCCAGGCCCGGGAATCGATCCGCGGCCAGATGAGCCCGGAGCAGGTGGCACAGGGCGACGCGATGGTGAAGGCGTGGCGAGCCAAGCCGGAGCGTCCGGGCGCGGCGGTGGCTACGCCTCGAAGCTGATGTCCTGCGCGCCCTCCCAGCCGAGCAGCCGACCCACCTCGCCGAGCCGCTCGCGCCCCTCCACGATCGTGAGGAAGTGGTTGCCGGCCAGCGGCCCCTTCACGCTGGCGAAGCGCGCGGTCCCGTAGGGGAAGAGGATCTCGGTCTCGCTGATCCCGCCCGGGTAGAAGAGCAGCGCGCCCGGGGCCGGCTCGCTCGTGGCGTTCTCGGGTCCCACTCCCAGGTCGAGGTCGCCGAGCGGGATCCAACCCGCCTCGCCGCTCCAGCGCGCCTGGATGATGCGCTGGCGATAAGGCAGGAGCCGCCGGAACGCGGCGCAGGTGCGGGGCGCGTTCGTCTCCTCCCAGCGCGCCGCGAAGGCGAGCGGCCCCACCCGGATCCCGACCGCGCCCATCAGAACTGCAGGCGCACGCCGCCGTGGGCCAGGAACGGGGCCCCGATGGAGACGACGCCGTCGCTGGTGCGTCCGGTGGTGTAGGTGGTGTCGAGCAGGTTCTGGACCGCGAAGAAGACCTCGGCCCACTTGGTCACCCGGCGCGAAACGAAGAGGTCGACCAGGACATAGCTGCCGAGCAGCAGGGTGTTGAGGTCGTCCTCGAACTGCTTCCCCACGTAGCGCGCGGTGACCGCGGCGGTGAACAGCGCTGGGTTGTCGTAGCGCACCGTGAGCGCGGCGCCGTGTCGCGCCACCTGGGCCAGGCGCTTACCCTCGAGGCTGCGCTGCTGCGGGGAGTCGATGACCTCGGTGTCGGTGTAGGTGTAGCTGCCGATGATCCGCCAGTCGCGCGCCGGTCGCAGCTCGAGCTCGGTCTCGATGCCGCGAATGCGGGCCAGGTCCACGTTCTGCCGCTGACGGCAGATGGTGCCGACCGGGCAGTCGGGCAGCGGGTTGACCTGGGTCACGTTGATGACCAAGTCTCGCACGTCGTTCCAGAACGCGGTGGCCCGCGCCTCGAACGGGCCGACCCGCTGCGCCACCCCGAGCTCGCCGCCGGTGAGCCGCTCGGGGCGGAGATGCTCGTTGGCGACGGTGACGTCGTTGCGCACGCGGAAGACCCGGTACAGCTCGTTGATGGTCGGGACCCGGAAGCCCTGGTAGACGGACGCGCGCAGGTCGGTGGAGGGCGTGGCGTGGTAGAGCAGCGCCAGTCGTGGGCTCGCGCCCATGCGGTCGATGTCGGAGAAGGTCTGACGCGCGGGAACGCCCGCGGGCGGCGGGGTATCGCGCCGGAACGCATCGTAGGCGCGCCAGCAGTCGCCGCGGATGCCGCCCACGATCTCGAGCTGCGGAATCGGGGTGTAGACGTCCTGGAGAAAGAGGCCGTAGAGCTGCTGCTGGCCGCCGGCCACCCGCGTGCGCGAGAAGGCTCCCGCGACGTAGACCCGCTCGTCGGTCTCTCCCTCGATCCAGCGGAAGTCGGTGCCGGCCAGGACGCGGTGGGCCCCGGAGACGTGACTCCAGGTGAGCGCGGCGCCCACCGCCGTCGTGGGCACCCGCTGGTCGAGTGCGAGGGTCTCCGAGTTGCGGTCGGCGGCCTGGGTCGAGAAGGTGCTGTGGAAGCTCTGGAAGTCGGTGAACACGGTGCCGGTCCACTCGCTGCCGTCGCCGGTCCTCGCCCGCGCGCCCGTCGCGAACGAGCCCGCGTCGGTGTTGTTGAACTGCAGCCGGGTCCCGTTGTCGCGGCTCTCCTCGTAGTAGTTGCCGCGCACGAACACCGAGAGATCGGGCGAGGCCTGCAGCTCGACGCGCCCGTTGAAGGTGGTGTGCGCCGAGCCCGCGTCCACGTCGATGGTCCCGCGGCGCGCGGAGCTCACCACCGGGTAGCCGTCGGTGGCGAAGTGGCTGCCCTCGAGGCTCAGGCGGAAGGGCCCGAGGGCGTCGGTCAGGAGCAGGTCCACGTTGTGGGTGTCGTTGGTGCCGTAGCTCCCCTCGAAGTAGGCGGCGCGCTCGGTGGGCCGTCGGGTGATGATGTTGATCACCCCGCTGAGGGCGTAGTTGCCCCAGAGGCTCGCGCCGCCGCCCCGCACGACCTCCACCTGCTCCACGCTCTGGAGCGGGATCCGGTCCCAGTACACCCAGCCGCCGAACGGGTCGTTGACCGGCACCCCGTCGAGGAGGACGAGGGCGCGACTCGCCCCGCTGGGCCCGATGCCGCGTAGCGACACACCCTGTGTGGTCGGGTGGGAGACGAGGCTGGAGGAGCGGCGGAAGAGACTGAAGCCCGGCACCTGGCGCAGAAGGTCGTCGAGGCTCTGTCCCGCCCCCTGGCGGATGTCCTCGCGGGAGAGCACGGTCACGCTGGCCGGCGCCTCGCCGATCGGCTGCTCGGCGCGGGTCGCGGTCACCACCACCGGCTCGAGGCGCTCCGCCTCCTGCGCGTGGGCGGGGAGTGGCGAGGCCGCGGGCAAGAGGAGCAGGAAGACGAGGCCCCGGCGCGTCATCGTGGGCCAGGATGCTACGCGCCGATTCATGGAGTGTCAACGCGGGCAGGTGTCGACGCGGTGTTAGTATCCGGCCCGTGGATCGGATCTGGCAGGCGCACTGGCCCCCCGGTGTCGACGAGGCGCGCATCCGGCTTCCCGACGACTCGCTGCCCGCGCGGCTCAAGGCCACCGCCGCGCGCCTTCCGCGCAAGACGGCGCTGGTCTTCTACGGGCGGGAGATCTCGTTCGCCGAGCTGGACGAGGCGAGCGACCGGTTCGCGGCCTGGCTCCGCGGCCGCGGCGTCGGGCCGGGCGACCGGGTGGCGCTCTACCTCGAGAACTGCCCCCAGTTCGCCATGGCCCACTTCGGCGCGCTCAAGGTGGGAGCCATCACCGTCGCGCTCAATCCGATGCACAAGGCCCACGAGCTGGGGCACGAGCTGGAGGATTCGGGCGCCCGCGTAGTCGTGGCGGCCGACGCGGGCCGCGAGGTCGTGGAGGGCGTGCGCGACCGGACCGCCCTCGACACGGCGGTGCTCGTCTCCTACCGCGACTACCTGCCGGAGGAGCCCACCCTGCCCCTGCCGCCGTCGCTGCTCGAGGACGCGCCCCGGCGGCCGCGCGGCTGGGAGGACTTCCGGGCCACCGTCGGGAGCGCCGCCACCCTCCGCGCGCTCGAGCCGCGGGCGCGTCACGACACCGCGCTGATCCAGTACACGTCCGGCACCACCGGCGCGCCCAAGGGGGCGGAGCTGACCCACGGCAACGTCACCGCCAACTGCGAGCTGATCCGCGCCTTCTTCGGTATCGGGGCGGCCGACGTGCTCCTGGGCGTCGTGCCGTGGTTCCACATCACCGGCATGGAGGTGCAGCTCAACCTGATGGCCTACACCGGGGCGACCCTGGTGGCTCTCCATCGCTTCGACGTGGAGACCGCGCTGCGCGCCATCCAGCGCTACCGGTGCACGGTCACCACCCTCATCGCGACGATCAACGTGGCCATCCTCAATCACGAGGCGACGCCGAGCTACGACCTCACCTCGCTCCGCCTGTGCACCTCGGGCGGCGCGCCGGTGCCCGCGGAGATCGCGCGGCGATGGGAAGCGACCACCGGCCATCCCCTGGTGGAAGGCTACGGGCTCACCGAGACCACCGCGCCCACCCATTCCAACCCGCCCCACCGTCCGCGCTACGGGACCGTCGGGGTGCCGCTGCCATACACGGGGGTGCGCATCGTGAGCCTCGAGGACGGCGTGACCGAGGTGGCGCCGGGCGAGTCGGGCGAGATCGCGGTTCGCGGACCGATGGTCACCAAGGGCTACTGGGGCCGACCGGAGGCGACCACGGAGACGATCCCGGACGGCTGGCTCCGGACCGGCGACATCGGCCGGGTGGACGAGGAGGGCTACTTCACGATCGAGGAGCGCAAGAAGGACCTGATCAAGGCCTCCGGCTACAGCGTCTTCCCGGCGGAGGTGGAGGCCATCATGTACCGCCACCCCGCGGTGGCCGAGGTCGGGGTGGTGGGCGTGCCCGATCCCTACCGCGGCGAGGACGTGCTGGCCTTCGTGGTGCGGCGGCCGGGCGCGACGGCGACCGAGCGCGAGCTGGTCGAGTGGTGCCGCGCCGAGATGGCGGTCTACAAGGCGCCGCGCGCGGTGCGCTTCGTGCCCGCCCTGCCCAAGACCGGCTCGGGCAAGATCGTCAAGCGCGCCCTGCGCGAGCAGGCCCGCGCCGGCTCGGGCTGAGGCGTGCGTACCGACGCTCCGGCCCGCTCCCTCGGCTCAGCGCCGCCGGCGCTTCCGGGGCGCGGCACGCCGCGCGGGCTTCCGCCGGCCGGGCTTCGCCGCGCTCCGTTCGGGGAGCACCGCCACCGCCTCGACCTCGATCAGCAGGTCCGGCCTCACGAACTGGGAGATCTCGATGAGGGTGCTGGCCGGGCGGCTCGCCCCGAAGTACTCCTTCCGCACCGAGTTGACCTTTTCCCGGTCGCCCACGTTCTTGAGGTACACCGTCACCTTGCAGACGTCGGCGAAGGTCGCCCCCGCCGCGGCCAGGCAGCGCTTGATGTTCTCGTGCACCTGCCGGGTCTGGGCCACGATGTCGCTGCCGCCCACCGTCTGCCCGTGGTCGTCGCTGGCCACGCAGCCGGACACGAACACGAGCCGGCCGGCCCGGACCACGTGGACGAAGTGGCTGATCGGCTCGGGCATGCCCGGCACCCAGATCTCTTCACGGTGAGCGCTCGTGGCCATCGGAATCTCCTCTGTCGGGTGAGGGTGAGGGGGGTCGCGTCGCGCGGCGATTATTCTCCGCCCGGCGCGGCCGGTCAAGCGGTGACCGCCGAGGGCCAATGGTCTGACACCGCGTGTCAGCCGACCGCCGGCGACCCCCGGCGACGGTGCGGATTTACGGTGGATTTCAAGCGGCCTGGCTGGTCCGACTCTTGCTGATCCTGGACGCCATGATCAGCCGACTCGCCACCGCCTTGCTCGCCGCGCTCCTCCTCCTGATCTGCTCCGCCACGCCGACGCACTCGCAGGCGCTCGACCCCGCCTCCGCCGATGCCCTGGCGACCACGCTCCGTATGCTGGCCGACCCGGCCGCGCGGGGCCGGATCATCGCCAGCGACCCGAGCGCGGCCGAGATTGACCGCCAGGTGCAGGGGATGGCGGGCTCCTCCGCTCTGGTCCAGGAGGTCTACGGGCTCGCGGCGGAGGTGTTCGCCGACCTGACCCGGAACTCCAACGGCGACCCCCGGGCCATGAGCGAGGCGCTCGATCGGGCCAAGTCCGACCCGGCCGGCTTCGCGGCCATGCTCCGCCCGGAGACACTCGAGCGGCTCCGCGCGCTGTCCATCAAGATCTCCGACGCCCAGCGATGACCCCAGCATGACCATCGATCCGATCAGCCTGCTGAAGGGGCGCATGGCCGAGGCGCTGGTCGAGGCGGTCTTCAAGCGGGCGAGGTACACGGTGGCCCGGGTCGGCCGTGAGACGCAGATGCCGGCGCTCGTGCGGAGTGGCCGCACCGAGTTCATGCCGGACTTCGTGGTGTGGCGGGCCCTCGACGAGCCGAGCCTCGGCCATCACTCCTACCGCCTGGTCGCCATCGAGGTGAAGTACCGCGCGGACCTGGCGGATTACCTGTGCCGCGACTCGCCCTCGCGCTCGGCGGAGGTGGCCCAGCAGTGGCCGGAGCTGTACGAGATTCTCGTGACCGATCGGCCCGAGGGCGGCCGCTCCTGCTTCCAGGCGATCCAGGTCTCCGCGCTGCAGGCGGGGACGATGCCGGTCACGCTCGACCTGCACCAGGTATCGGGCCTCGACATCTTCCGCCGGACGGTGGAGGAGTACGAGGGGCTCGTGCGGGAGATCTTTCCGATTCTTGGATCACATCAGGGCGCCCGCCAGGGCTCGGGCCACGCGCGCGTGGAGCCGGAGCGGAAGCCGGGGGCGCGGATGCCCGGCCGGAACGAGGGGCGCGGCCACCGGCTCAGCCGGCCGGCCCACGACCCGCACCGCTACCGTCCGTCGGTGGTCAGCGAGCACCGACCGGGCGCGAGCGAGTAGCGCAGCCCCGACGTCTCCACCACGCTCGTCACCTGCCAGCCGGCCAGCAGCGAGAAGCCGATCCGGAAGTAGTGGTCGGTCGCATCGAGCCCCACGCTCTGCCCGTTCACCACGTAGCGCGCGCGGCAGGTCATCCCTCCGAGCACGCTCGGTCCGCAGGTGAGCGCGGTGACGTGCACGTCGGTCCGCGAGGCCAGGACCTCGCGGTCGGTCGCCTTCAGCACCCGGGCCATCCGCCGCACGTGCTTGCCCTTGATGTGGGTCTCGATGGCGGCCCGCGCCCCGTCGAGGCTCATGCAGGAGCGCGCGAATCGGGCGGCGTGAAAGCCGACCAGACCGAGCGCGGCCGCCAGCAGGAGCAGCAGGATGCCGTGCGCCACGGACGTGGGACGGAGGACGCGGGGAACCGGGGCAGTGACCATCGCGATGACCTTAGCCAAGCAAGCCTCCCTGGAGCGCGAGGCCGGCGAAGGGATCCAGCAGGGACTGGCCCTCGCGGCGGAATGGAATCCAGGCGAGCCGCGCGCCCTGGAACGTGGGCTCGTCCTTGGCCGCGGCTCTCACCGCGTCCGGAGTGCGGCGCCGGCCCGCCGCCGTGAAGCGGGCCAGCAGCACCGCGTCCTCGACGTCGTAGAAGCAGCCGTGCACGGTGGGGCGCTCGCCCGTCCACGGCTCGTACGCGGGCGGCTTTGCCGTGAAGCGTGCGGCCAGGTCTTGAAGGGCCTTGAGCCGCCGGTAGCGAAACGCGGGCACCCACGCGGGTCCGCCCGCGCTCGGGGAGCCGGATTCGAGCCGCCAGAATGGCAGGTAGACGGGATCGGCCGGCCGGCCGGCGGGCGGGGATTTCGAGGTGACCTGGGCGATCTCGTGCGGGGTCTCGGTCAGATCCGTGCCGTGGATCTGCCAGGCCCGGCTGCACGTGATGCAGAAGAAGATGACGTCGTCGGGCTCGACCGGGAGATCACCGCCGCAGTTGGGGCACACGAGAGGCCGCAGGCCGACCGTGCGTGACTCCTCGGTGGCGGCGCGCGCGAGGACGTCGTAGAGGGCGAGCGGCGCGCGGGGCTGCACCACGCTCTCGGCTACCGCGTCGACCACGGTGAGCCACCGCTCCGACCCCTGCGTCAGCTCGACGACCCAGAGCGGGAAGTAGATCACCGAGAGGATGCGTCCGAGGACCTGGCGGTAGACCACGTGCTCGAAGCCGCTGGCCGAGAGGCCCTGCGCCATGGCGGCGGCCAGATCCACCTGCACCGGGACGACGGTGCCGAGGGCGGCCAGCGCTTCACGCTGGAAGAGCGCGACGTGCAGCGCCTGGGTGCGGATGCCGAGCGAGTAGATCCCGAGGCCCGGCAGGTCGGCGGCCGGGAAGCTCTTCTCCACGTAGCGATCCAGGAACTGCACGGTCGCCTCGCCGCTCGCGGTGATGAGCGGGCGCGCGGGCGCCATGAGGATCGCGGCCTCGGGCGAGCGGTCGGGCTTCGACGGAGCGCCCAGCAGGTCGCGCACCACGTCCCCGGCGTGCCGGCCGAGCAGCAGGTCGGCTCCCCAGCCGAGCACGGAGCCGATCGGGATCTCGAGCTCGGCCCGATCGACCGTGCGGTCGCTGCCCCCGACGACCATCGTGGGGAATGCGCCGTTCTCCGGCTCGGGCCTGGGCGGGACGTCCTGCCACTGGAAGTCGTGGCCGGTCAGCCGGTAGAAGGGCACGAAGAAGAGCTGGGTGCGCGCGACGCGCGCCTCGAGCCGCCCGGTGCGGGCGGCGGCGCCCGCCACCTCGGCCCGGACACGGGGCTTCACCCAGTAGCTCAGCACCTGCTTGCGTCCGGTGACCAGGAGGTGAGAGCCGCAGCTCGGGCAGCGGATCGCGTTGGACCCCTCCGAGAAGTCGAGGGGGCCACTGCAGGTGGGGCACTCCGTCGAGACGACGAGCTGGCTCATTGCCAGCCGGCCCGGCGTCAGCTACCGGGGACGGCCTGACCGCACGACGCGCAGAAGCGGGCGCCGCCCGGCAGCTCGGACTGGCAGCGCGAGCACCGCGCGGTCGCGGCCAGCTGGCGGCCGCAGCGCGGGCAGAAGTGGCTGTCGGAGGCCACCGCCGACTGGCAACCCGGGCAGGTGATGACCGCCCTTGCGGGCGCGGCGGCAGGCTCGGCGCCCAGGCTCTTGGCGAGCATGCCCGGCATCATCATGCCAAGCCCGGCCCCGACTCCCACCCCCACGCCGGCGGCCGCGCCGTTGCCGACTCCACCGCCGCCGCCCTGCGCGGCGTCGCCCATGGCCTTGGCCGCCTTGAACTTGAGGAAGCGATCCAGGTCGCCGACCGCGCCCATGCCGGAGCGCTCGTCGATCATCCGCTCCACTTCCTCGGGCGGCGTGATGCGGTTGATGTAGAAGTCGACCAGCTCGGCGCCGTACTTCCGGAACTCGTCCACGAGACGGGTCTTCAGCGCGACCGCCATCTCGTCGTAGTGCGGGGGCAGGTCGATCAGGCTCTGCACCTTCTCACCCAGGAAGTCGTTGAGGCGCGCGACGATGACGTCGCGCAGGTACTCCTCGATCTGGTCGGTGGTGTAGGAGCCCTGGGTACCCACCAGGCTGTTGACGAAGAGAAGCGGCTGGGTGACGCGCATCGTGAAGTTGCCGAAGGCGCGCAGGCGGATGAGACCGAGCTGGGTGTCCTTGAAGGCCACCGGATCGCGCGTGCCCCACCGCATGTTGGTGAAGACCTTCAGGTTGACGAAGTACACCTCGGCCCGGAAGGGGCTCGTGAAGCCCCACGGCAGGGAGAGCAGCCGGGTCAGGATCGGCAAGTTCTGGGTGGAGAGGGTATGGCGGCCCGGCCCGAAGACGTCGAGCCCCTGGCCGTCGCGGAAGAACACCGCGGCCTGGTTCTCGCGCACCACGAGCTGCGCCCCCATCTTGATGTCACCCGAGCCGCCCTCGGGATAGCGCTGGACGATCCCGGTGCCGGTCTGATCAAACCACTCGATGACTTCCATCATGATGGGGGCCATGGCGTCTCCTCCTTCAGTCCGCTTCCACGATGCGCTGCCGCTTGTCCCAGAGCTGCCCGAAGTCGTCGAGGGCCTCGGTCATGTGCTCGATCGCGGTGTCGAGCGCGGCCGCGTCGGCGCGCGCGGCCCGGACCGCCTCGGCCTTGGCGCGGACCACGCTCAGCGCATCGAAGAGTCCCAGGTCGAAGGCGTAGAGCTGATCGAGCGTCTCCTCGTCCACGTGGTGGAGATCGAAGAGCCCGGTGTACCCGCGGCTCGCGAACTCGACGATCCGGCCCTGGCGCTCGAGACGGCCGGCGAGCCGATCGAGACGGGGCAGGGTGGAGAGATCGGTCGATCGCGCGAGACGCTCCTTGTCGTCATCCAGGCCCTGGATCAGCCGGCGGATCTCCTGGACGAGCCGCATCCGCACCTGCTTGTCGGTGGCCCGGGAGTGCTCCCGATCCTGGTAACCGGCCACTCCGGGGACGAAGCGAACGAGCCGCTCCAGCCTGCTTGCGACGGTGACGCCCATGAAAGCCTCCTCTTGATGGGTCCGGACGTGCCCAGGCCAGGGCGAGCAGTGTGCAAGCCAATTGCCAGTGGATCTAGCGTATAACTACTTGAATAAAAAGGAGAGTAGACCCATCAGACCCCCCTCAGGGTGGCGACCAGTGTCAGTCTGCTGACACTTCTCGGCGAGGCTGCGGGGAAACGGAGAGGGCTCCCGCGGCGCTCATCCGACGGCGCCAGCCGCGGAACCGCCGCCGGGCGAGGGCGAGGCCGGTCCAGACGAGAACCGCGCCGCCGCCCGAGGCCACCAGCGCGATCGCCTGGCCCGCGGGCCCGCCAGCCTCGCCGGTGTGAAGCGGTCGCACCCAGCTCCGTAGTCGTCGCCCGAGGCTCTGGCCGGCGAACGGCTCCCAGCGCACGACCTCGGCCGTGACCGGGTCGAGGGTGAGCTGCGAGCGAGGCGTCGGATGCCACCCGGTCGGTTCCTGGATGACGAAGGTGGGGGCGCCGTCGGGCCGCGTCGGAACGCGCACGCTGATCAGCACCCAGCCGGGCACCTGGCGCTCGGCTCGCGCCCAGAGCGCGTCGGGGTCCGCGAGTGCGCGCCCCTCGGCCGGGCGGGGCGGAAGCTTCGGCAAACGCGTCATCAGTGCCATCACACACTACAGCGGGTTAAGGGTGCCGGTAGTTCCGTTGGTATGGCATCAGTCGGACAGTCCCTGAAATTGTACCTCCGTTCTTCACCTCAATTTCCTTGTACCCGTGCTGTGCCGATGAATCTTGCCGGCACAACCCAACGATGATTGCGAGCAGAGCGAACGTCCGTATGCCGGTTCTCATCGAAATCACCAAAACGCCAGCCGTAGGCTTGACCGTCCGGCTGGCAATACTTGCATGAATCCGCCTAGGAGTCTGTCCGAGTAACTCTGTAGCGAGGCCGACGAGACCGAGGCGAGGCGGGCAGCGCAGCCCGAGGGGCCCCGATTCGGGTTCTGTACCCGTCGAGGGGCTCCGAGGGCGAGCACGCCCGCCGCA
>Ga0137409_10002228_pt1 | contig 20906 bp, 13 predicted proteins | sample CZODoug1_16funga_FD_122059 | JGI IMG/M metagenome (GOLD analysis project Ga0137409, IMG submission 122059) | Vadose zone soil fungal communities from Angelo Coast Range Reserve, California, USA - CZODoug1_16fungal (Hybrid Assembly) | ecosystem: Environmental > Terrestrial > Soil > Vadose zone... | reverse complement strand
AGGTCCTCCCCCGGCTTCGCGAGCTCCTCCGCGAGATCTTCCGGACCATCCCGGCCGGCGTCGGCAGCGACGGCGCCATCAAGACCCCCCGCGGCGACGATGCGCGGCAGCTCGTCACCCAGGGCGCGAAGTGGGCCGTCTACCACGGCTACGGCACGCCCGACGACCTCGACCATATCGAGGACGCCGGGCTTTTCCCCGGCGCCGACCCGGACGCGCCCAGCGACCGCGCCTATTCCCGCGGCATGCCCCAGGTGGGCACGCTCGGCAGCGGCAACCATTTCCTCGAGATCCAGGTCGTCGACGAAATCTACCGCAAGGACGTGGCCGATCACTTCGCCCTCGAGCCGGGCACGGTCTGCTTCTCCATCCACTCGGGCTCGCGCGGCTTCGGGTACCAGGTCTGCGAGGATTCCCTGAAGGCGATGGTCCAGGCGAGCCGCGAGTACGGCATCGAGCTCCCGGACCGCCAGCTCTGCTGCGCCCCGTTCCGCTCGCCGGAGGCCCAGCGCTATCTCTCGGCGATGGCCTGCGCCGCCAACTTCGCCTGGGTGAACCGGCAGGTCATGACGGCGCTCACGCGCCGCGTCTTCGCGAAGCACTTCGGCATGAGCGAGGAGGGCCTCGGCGCGCGGCTGATCTACGACGTCTGCCACAACATCGCCAAGGTCGAGGAGCACGGCGGCCGCAAGGTCTGCGTCCACCGGAAGGGCGCCACCCGCGCCTTTGGCCCCGGCCATCCCCTGCTCCCGGCCGCGTACCGCGGGCTCGGCCAGCCGACATTCATCCCGGGCGACATGGGCCGCGCCAGCTTCCTCCTCGTCGGGAAGGACGGCTCGATGCGCGAGACCTTCGGCTCGACCTGTCACGGCGCCGGCCGCGCCCACTCGCGCGGCGAGATGAAGCGCCGCACCCAGGGCCGGGACCTGTTCAAGGAGCTCGAGGAGGGCATGGGCGTCATCGTCATGGCCCACGGGCGCGACTCCGTCGCCGAGGAGATGCCCGAGGCCTATAAGGACGCCTCGCTCGTCGTCGACGTGATGGAGCGCGCCGGCGTCACCGACAAGGTCGCGCGCCTGCGCCCGATCGGCTGCATCAAGGGCTGAGCGCCGGGGATATTCGTCGGTTCCGCTTCTTCCGCTTTATTCTTCATTCTTTATTCTCTATTCTCTCTTCAGCATGAAGCGCTTCTTCCTCAAAGGCCTCTTCGCGCTGCTCCCCATCATCCTCACGGGCGCGGTCCTCTACTTCTTCATCGGGTTCCTCTACAACAACGTGGGCATGCCCATCGGCGAGGCGCTGAAGTGGGGCGTGGTCCGCTTCACCGGGGAGGATCCCCGCGCGCCCACCCAGACCTGGGCCTGGCTCTTCCACTGGGGCGCTCCCGTGCTCGGGTTCTGCGTCGGCATCGTCCTCACGCTCATCGCCGGGTTCCTGCTCGCCACCTACTTCGGCCGCAAGCTCTACCGCTGGTACGAGAGCATCCTGAAGCGCGTGCCGCTCATCGGCGCGATCTATCCCTACGCCCGGCAGTTCACCGACTTCTTCTTCGGCGACGAGAAGAAGCAGGACTTCAAGACGGCGGTGGCCTTCCCCTTCCCGGCCCGCGGGACCTATTCGATCGGCTTTGTGACGTCGCAGGGAATGAAGGCGCTCAATGAAGCGACGGGAAAGCAGATGGTCTGCGTGTTCGTGCCGGCAGCGCCCACGCCCGTCAGCGGCTACGTGGTCTATGTCCCGCGCGAAGACCTGATCCCGCTGCCCATCTCGGTGGACGAGGCGATGCGGATCATCATCTCCGCGGGCGTGATTCATCCGGACCATCAGGCGATCGGGCCCGTCGCGCCCAGGACGGAGACCGGCATCCGCCGCGCCGAGCAGGCGAAGGACTAGCCCGGCTTCGCGAGCGCGGCCTTCTTCTGCTCCAGCGTCTTGATGTACTCCTCGAGCTCCGGCTCCAGGCGGCGCGGGAACGGCGTGCGGGAGTGCCAGGGATACGGCGTCTTGTCCTTCCTCCACTTCTCGTGCAGCTCGCGCCAGCTGTCCTGGTGCTCCAGCAGCGCCTTGAACGTCGCGGGCAGCTCCGGTCCGTCGACTAGGTCCCGCTTTTCGCGGATCAGGGCGCACATGCGCTCGTTCCGGGGCATGAGCTCGCCCTCCGCCTTCTCCAGCCACAGCGTCACTTCGTCGCCTTTGAGCGGGAAGATCCAGTCCCGCATCAGCTTCGTCTTCATGAAGTCCTCGACGGAGACGCGCGACTCCGCGACCAGCGCCAGCAGCGGCCGGTACAGCTCGTTCAGCTGGCGGTCGACGCGGACGCGCTCGGCGTCCTGCGACGGCGTCGCGCAGCCGGCGGCCAGCGACAGGAGGATCAGGCGGGCTTTTCGCATCGTGTCCGCCTTATTTCCGGCTTCGGGTTCTGACCCGGGTCTCCCGCTCCGCCCCCTCCGCCTTCTGTTCGCGGTGCATGAGGTCCTTCAGGGCGGCCCGGGCCGATTTACCCTCGTAGAGGATACGGTGCAGTTCCTCGGTGATCGGCATGTCGACCCCATGGCGCTTCGCCAGGGCAAGCGCCGCCTTGGTCGTCCACACCCCTTCGGCCACGGCGTTCATGCTGCCGAGCACGTCGTCGAGTTTCTTCCCCTCCCCGAGCGCGCGGCCGACGGACAGGTTCCGGCCCGACGGGAACGTCGTCGTCGTGATCAGGTCGCCCACGCCGGAGAGTCCGAAGAAGGTGTCGCGTCGCGCGCCCAGCGCGCAGCCCAGCCGCGCCATCTCGACGATCCCGCGGGTCAGCAGCGCGGCCTTCGCGTTGTGGCCGAGGCCCAGGCCGTCGGAGATGCCCGCCGCGAGGGCGATGACGTTCTTGAGAGCCGCGCCGAGCTCGACGCCGAGCCGGTCGCCGCTCGTGTACACGCGGATGGAGCTGTCGCGGAACAGGGCCTGCACGGCCTTCGCCGCCGCCGGCTCGCCCGCGGCCGAGAGCGACGCGGGAAGCCCCTTCGCCACCTCGGGCGCGTGGCTGGGTCCGCAGAGCGCCACGATCCGGGCCGGCCCGAGGGCCTCCCGGAGGATCTCCGAGGGACGCTTGCCGGTGGATTGTTCCAGACCCTTGGCCACGCAGGCGATCAGCGGACGCGGGGGGAGCGCCCCCCTCAGATCGGTGAAGGTGGGACGGATGAACTGCGTCGGCACGGCGGCGATATAGACGTCCGCCGGCGGCGGAGTTCCCGACACGACCCGGACCCCGTCCGGCAGCCGGGAGCCGGGCAGGAATTTCACGTTCTCCCGCTTCGCCCTCATCTCCGCCGCGTACGCGGGAAATCGCGTCCACAGAAAAACCTCGTGGCCCCCCCGCTCCAGGACCAGCGCCAGCGCCGTGCCCCAGGCCCCGTCTCCGATGATGACGATGCGCGTCATGCCGTCTTCTTCTTCCCGAATTTCTGCTCGGTGCCCGCCAGCAGGCGCCCGATGTTCGCCTTGTGTCGGACGATCACGAGGACCGCCGCGATCCCGAGGAAGATCGTGATGACCCACGGCGTCTCCCCCGCCCACTGCTTCATCGCCTGCCGCGCCGTCAGCTGATTCGCCACCGGCAGCGACAGCGCCGCGACCACCGAGCCCAGCGACACGTAGCGGAACGGGATGAAGACGAGGATCCAGACGCCGATCGCGATCAGGGCCGCCATCCAGTTCATCGCGAAGAGGATGCCGCCCACCGTCGCCACCCCCTTCCCGCCCCGGAAGCCGAGATAGATCGGCCACATGTGGCCGACGAGCGACGCGAGCGCGCAGAACACCGCCAGCGTCACCAGGGGCGCGGGGCAGGAGACGCATCTCCACCGGTCCGCCACCCAGGGCGCCAGCCAGAACACGGGCGCGAAGCCCTTCATGAAATCGAAGATGAAGACCGGGACGAACCACGCCGTGCCCAGCACGCGCGCGACGTTCGTCGCCCCGATATTGCCCGACCCCATCGTCCGAACGTCCTTCCCCGTTTTCAGCCGGACCAGGACATAGCCCGAAGGGATCGCGCCGACGAAATAGGAGGCCAGGCAGGCCAGGGCGTAGGCGACCTCGTTCGGCATCAGGCCTGTCCCGTGGCGAAGCGGGCCCTCAGCTGGCCGCACGCGGCCGACACCTCGTCCCCCTTGCGCTTCCGCACCATGACAGGAACCCCGCAGTTCCCCAGCGCCGTGACGAAGCGGTCGATGACCGCCTGCGGCGGCGCCTTGTATCCGAGCTCGTCCACCCGGTTGAAGGGGATCACGTTCACTTTCATCTTGGTGCCCGCGATCTTCTTGCCGAGCTCCAGCGCGTGCTTCTTGTCGTCGTTGACGCCCTCGAGCAGGACGTATTCGAAGGTGACGTTCTTCCCCGTCGCCTGCCTGTACTCGTAGCCGGCCTTGATGAGGTCCATGAGCTTCACGTTCTTCATCGTGGGCACGACCTCCTCCCGGATCCGGTCGTTCGGGGCGTGCAGCGACAGCGCGAGGTTCGGCGTCACGTTCTGCTTCACCAGCTCGGACAGCGGACCCAGCACGCCGACGGTCGACAGCGTGATGCGGTTGTAGCCGATCCCCATCCCCCATGACGCCTTCATCGTCCGCAGCGCCTTGATCAGGTTCGGGGCGTTCAGCAGCGGCTCCCCGATCCCCATGATCACGACGTTGCTCAGCCTCTCCTCGGGCCCCATCGCCCGCTTCGCATGCAGCACCTGCTCCGCGATCTCGCCCGACGTCAGGTTCCGCTTCAGCCCGTTGAGCCCGCTCGCGCAAAACACGCACTTCACCGGGCAGCCGACCTGGGTCGAGACGCAGACCGTCCGCCGGTCTTCTTCGGGGATGAGCACGGTCTCGATGACGTCGCCGTCCGCCAGCCCGACCAGGTGCTTCGTGGTTCCGTCCGGGCTCGCGTGGCTGTTCTTCACCTGGGTCCGATAGACCCCGAAGTGCTTCTTCAGCTCCTCGCGCAGCTCGATCGAGAGGTCCGTCATCTCGTCGAACGTGGTCGCATTGCGGCGGTGCACCCAGAGCAGGATGGGCCGCGCGCGCCACCGCTCGACCTTCAGCTCGACGAGCCGGGCCTCGAGCTCCTGGACGGTGAAGTCGGTGAGGAATTCCATGGATGGAGGGGATTATATCAAGCTCAGGCGGCGGCGGCGAGCCCACCCTCTCCGCTGCGAGTCCTCGAGCCCTCCCTGTTGCAGGGCGGGACCCTCTCAGGCCTTCTGCGTGATGCCTGATGCCCCAAGCCTCACTACAAACACTGCATGCAAGGCACCTTGCCCTTCCGCGCCACTTCCTTCTTCGAGTGGAATTTCAGCTTCCGCTCCTCGGGGATCAGCTGCGCGAAGGGGCAGGACGGCGCGTGGAAGTGCGCGGCCTGGTCGGCGGTGATGTAGGCCGCCTCCTTGTTGGTGACGCGGTTGACGAGCTCCTGGGTCTCCTCGAGCCCGAGCTTTTCGTTGTAGACCATCTCGATCGTCTCGAGCTGCGCGTCGGGGTCGGAGATCGCGCTGATCGTCCGCGCATGGCCCTCGCTGATCATGTTCGCGCGCAGCGCCTCGAGCACCGGGATCGGCAGGTCCAGCAGGGTCCGCGCGTGGCGCAGCTCGTCTACCTTCAGGCCCATCGCCTCGGCGATCTCGTTCTCCTCGATGCGGGGATACTTCCGATGGATCCGGTCGAACATCATCACCACGTCGATCTGGGACAGATCCTCGCGGTGCAGGTTCTCGAGGTAGCTGATCTCCATCATCTGGCGCGGGTTGAGCGTGCGGACGATGGCGGGGATGAACTTGAAGCCCAGCTCGCGCGCCGCCTGGAGCCGGCGCTGACCCGCGACCAGCGTGAAGCGGACGCCGTGGCGGTTCACGATGATCGGCACGATGACGCCGTACTGCTCGATCGACTTGCGGAGGTTCTCGAGGGGCTCCTCGATCACGTACTCCCGCGGCTGATAGGGGTTCTGGTTGACCTTCTCGATGGGGATGTACATGAGCCGGTCTTCCTGGCGGCTGATCCGGAAGACGCGCTTCAGGCCGTCGACAAACGCGCGCCAGATGCTGTTGCCGCCGCAGTGGTTGCAGACGTGCTTGGTCTCGCCCATGTTCTTCCCCCTCTGTCCTCTGCCCTCTATATCGGCCGCCCTCCCCTCTTTCTGCACTCTTTGTTCGATTTCCGAACGGTCAGCCCATGGCGGATTTCGGATTGCGGATGAGGGATCGGTGCGATGACCCTCTTGGTTGAAGGGCGGGACCCTCCGCGTCGCAGGGAGGGACCCTCTTTCCGGTCTGCTGTCTACTTTATCTCCGGCTTGTCGAACGTCCCCTTCACCTTCACGCTCACGACGCTGTCCAGAAGGAAGCTCACCAGGTCGCCCGCCCAGCGCAGCACGAAGAAATCCAGGCCCAGCAGCGGACCCGAGCGCGGATTCAGCGTCAGGTTCAGGTCGCCGTCGAAGCCGATGACCCCCCGGCCCACCACGCTCACGCTCTCGCTCGTGAACGCCATCCGCTCGATCGCGATCTTCCGGTTGCGGATGTCGTACTCCACCACGCCGGCGTCGAACTGGTTCCGCGACTTGAACAGCTCCCCCGGATTCAGCGTGAACATCTTGAGGAAGATCGGGATGTCCCAGAGCAGCGCGTCCCGGATCACCATGCGCCCCTTCGCCGTGATCGTCGACGAGTCCAGCGAGTTCCCCTTCAGGTCCCGCAGCTCCAGCGAGATCTTGCCCGTCATGTTCTTGTCGGAATAGGATTTCGTGTCCCGCACGAACTCCTGCAGATCGACGCGGTCCACCGTGAACGCCTCGCCGAGGAACTCCTTCGTCTTCGTGTCGAGCGAGAAGGTCCGGCCCGCCAGGACGCCGCCGTAGACGCCCGCCTTCAGGTTCAGGAAGTTCAGCTTCGCCCCCCGGATGTTGAAGCTCGCGCCCACGTCCGAGATCCGTTTTCCATAGACCGTCGCCCGGGAGAAGTTGACGAAGCCGATCATCTCCGGATCTTTCTCGAAATAGCCGGTAAGCGTGACGGTGCCGTCCAGGTCCTCGAAGCGCGGCTCGGTGTCGATGTAGCCCTTCAGCAGCTTGCAGACGAGGTCCACCTGGCGCTGGCCGTTCTTGCGGAACCTCAGGTTCGAGTTGAAGCTGACGGTCCCGCCCAGCTTGATCAGCTTGATGAAGTCGGCCACCCCCGGGGGCAGCGCGTTCTTCACCTCGTCGTCGAGCGGGAGTCCGGTCGCGTCCACGTGCAGCGACGTCAGCGCGTCGGTGATGGTGCCGTGGACTTCGATCTCCGCGCCCTTGATGCGGCCGACCAGGTGCTCCAGGGAATAGCGTCCCGGCGCGAGCTCGATGTCCCCTTTCAGGTCGGTGATCGGAAGGGGCAGGTCCTTGTAGAGGGCCGTGTTCCCCAGGCAGCGCCCCCGCGCACTGTGCTCCGGCGGCTTCCCCGTTTCCTTGTGCACGCGCCAGTGCACCTCCATGTCGCCCCCCGGCGAGAAGAGGTCCCACACGTCGCGGGCCTGGTCGCCGATCGCCGCGCGCAGTCGCTGGTCCAGCGGGATCCGGCTCGCATCGATGAACAGCTCCACCGAGGCGTCCTTCGCGATGTTCTCGATCGTGCCGCGCACCTCCGCCTCCAGCCCCTCGTCCCGGATCGTCGCCCGCTTGACCACGATCCGCGCGCCGTCCACCGAGATCTCCCCCGAAACGTTCTTCAGCTCGTAGGGGAAGTCCCGGTAGTTGAGCGAGACGCCGGAGAAGGAGAGGTCCAGCGGGATTTTCTCCCGGATCCCCGTCCCCCGCGGACGCACCGCCCGGCCCCGAGCGCTCACCCGCCCCCGCGGCGAGAACGAGTCGAGCACCTTCCGGTTCACCGGGTCGAGGGCCTGGCGCAGCGCGTCGTCGAGCGGCATGTCGTCGACCTCGACGCGGAATTCGAACTCGGACTCCTCCGTATAACCTCCCGCGGTGCCGTCGAAGCGGACCGTGGCCGGACCGTGGCGGCCCTGCATGTTCTTGATGACGAGGTGGTCGGTGAAGAACTCGATCTCGCCGGTGATGTGGTCGGCGAGATACGGGAAGTTTCCGTAGGTGAACGTCATGTTCCGCGCGACCAGGACCACGCGGATGTCCGGTTCCTGCTTCGCTTCCTTCTCGATCCGGATGTGCAGATCGGCCAGGCCGCCCGGCAGGTACTTGTCGTAGATGCCCCGGAAGCGATCGATCAGGGGACCGCGCATCCGCGGCGTGATCTGAAGGCCGATGCAGTCCAGGGCGAGCCGCTGCGCCCCCGTGTCCAGGTCGATCTCGCCGCGCTCCGTCCAGCGTCCGTAGAGGGGATGCGTGAACTCCGCCTCCAGGTGGTACTTGTAGCCGCCGATGGGCACCATCGACATGCCGCCCACCGCCACCGTCTGCGGCTTTCCGTCCTCGAAGATCCCCGAGAGCCGGAACTCGAACTGCCCGCCCTTGACCACGACGGTGGGCAGCTTCGACGGGTCCGGCATCACGTCGCGGATCGATTTCCCGGTCTCCTTGCCCGTCAGCTCATCGAAGAGCTCGTCGGAGATCACGCCGTGGACGCCCTCCAGCACCAGGCGCTCCACGGTGCCGTTCCGCAGGTGGATCCGCACGCTCTTCGCCTCCACCGGCGGCAGGCGCCGCGCCAGCGGGAAGCCCCGCACCCCCTCCAGCGTCACCGTCCCCTGCAGCGCCACCGCGTTGTCGATGTCCGCGTGGATGCGGTCCCAGAGCAGGACTTCGCCCGCCACCCGCCGGAGCTCCGCTTCCGCCAGCATCGACAGGGATTCGGCCCGCGTGAGGACGTAGACATCCAGCCCCGCCAGGCCGGCGAGGATCAGGAACATCCCGAACACGGCCCACAGTTTGGCGACCATGAGGAAGGCTATTATACGCCCCTTTCCCGCTCTTTAGTAGAATCACCCCGTGATCCTCGAATCCGTCCCCAATTTCAGCGAAGGACGCCGCCCCGAGGTCGCCCGCGCCATCGCCGACGAGGCCCGCCGCGCCGGCGCCACCGTCCTCGACCTCACCTGGGACGCCGACCACCACCGCGGCGTCCTGACCTTCGCGGGCGAGCCCGCCCGCGTCGAGGCCGCCGCGTTCGCCGTCGCGAAGAAGTCGCTGGAGCTCATCGACCTGAACCGGCACCAGGGGAAGCATCCCCGCATGGGTGCCCTCGACGTCCTGCCCTTCGTCCCCTTGGGCGGCGCCGACCTGGCCGACGCGGTCGCGATGGCCCGCCGCGTCGGCGAACGCATCGGCAGCGCGCTCCAGTGTCCGGTCTTCCTCTATGAGGCGGCCGCCTCCCGCCCGGAGCGTCGGAATCTGGCGACCCTTCGCGCCCCGCGCTTCGAGGGCCTCCGCGACCTCGTCGGCCGCGACCCGGCCTGGGCGCCCGACTTCGGCCCGGCGCGGATCCATCCCACCGGAGGCGCCGTCGCCGTCGGCGCCCGCCCGCCGCTCGTCGCCTTCAACATCGACCTCGAGACGGCCGACGTCGCCGTCGCCCGCAGCATCGCCCGCTCGATCCGCGAGCGCGACGGGGGGCTCCCCGGCGTCAAGGCGCTCGGCCTCTACCTCGATCAGCGCGCCTGCGCCCAGGTCTCGATGAATCTGGTCGACATCGCCAGGACCCGGGTCGTGGACGTCTATAAGGCGGTGGAGCGGCTGGCCGGGCAGGCGGGGACCTCGATCCGCGCCGGCGAGCTCATCGGGCTCGTGCCCCGCGCGGCGCTGTCCGAGGAGGAGGCCCGCGGTCTCCGGCTCTACGAATTCAGCCCCGCCCGCATCCTGGAGAACCGGCTCCCGTGAGCGTCGAGGCCGCGCGGACGCTGGTGGCCGCAGCGCGATCGATCGTCGTCCTTACCGGCGCGGGCATCTCCGCGGAATCGGGCGTCCCGACGTTCCGCGGCGCCGGCGGCCTCTGGCGGCAATTCCGCCCGGAGGACCTCGCCACGCCCGAGGCCTTCGAGAACGATCCGCGGCTGGTGTGGGAATGGTACGACTGGCGGCGCGGGCTGATCGCGGAAGCGAAGCCCAACCCGGGACACCAGGCGCTGGTCGAACTGGAGCGGCGGGCGGCGGACTTCGCGCTGGTGACGCAGAACGTCGACGGCCTGCACGCGCTCGCCGGGTCGCAGGCCGTGCTCGAAATCCACGGGAGCCTCTGGCGCACCCGCTGCGGCGCGTGCGGCGAGCGGCGGGAGTGCCGGGAAGCGAAGCTCGCGGCGCTCCCGCCCTTATGCTCCTGCGGAGGGCTATTGCGCCCGGACGTCGTCTGGTTCGGCGAATCCCTGTCGCACGAATTGCTGCTCCGCTCGATGGAGGCCGTCGGCGCCTGCGACCTCATGCTCGTCGTCGGGACCTCGGGCCTCGTCCAGCCGGCCTCGTCGTTCGCCGACGCCGTGCTCGCCGCGGGCAAGCCCGTGGTCGAGGTCAACCTGGATCCCACGCCGCTGAGCGGCCGCGCGACGATGTCGCTCCGGGGTCCCTCCGGCGAGCTGCTGCCCCGGCTGATCGCGTGAGAAGCGCGGGCCGGAAATCGCTAGAATAATCCGGGCTACGGGGCAATAGAAGGACGGCCATGGGACGCGAGCACGACAACCTCTTCGCGAAGCAATCCATCGCGCTCAAGCTGCTCACACCGGCTCAGGTGATGGAGTGTCGCGAGGTGCAGGCGGAGCTGGAGAGCGCCGGCATCGAGAAGCTGCTGGTCGTCGTCGCCGTGGATCAGGGCGTGCTCTCCCGTTCGGACGCCGCCCGGCTCGTCGCCGCGATCAACCAGAAGGCTCCGGGGATGCATCCCGCCCTGCCCGGCGCTCCGGAGGCCGCTCCCGCCGCGGCCCCGGCCAAACCGGTCCGGCGCGCTGCGGCCCCGCCGCCCCCTCCGTCCCCGTCGGCGGCGCCGCGCGAGGCCAGGATCCCCCGGAAGCGTCCTTCGAAGCCCGCTCCCGCCGCGGATCCCGCGGGAGGATCCCGGAAAGTCCTCATCGCCGGTGCCGTGGGCGCCGTGGTGGCCATCGGCCTGACGGCCGTCCTGCTGATGAGCGGCGGCCGGTCCGAAGCTCCTCCGAAGAAGAGGGAGGACACGGCCCAGGTCAAACCGGATCCCCCGCCAGCGCCTCCTCCTCCACCTTCCGCGAAGGTGGAATCCGCGCCGGCGCCTCCTCGTCCCCCTCCTCCGCCCAAACCCGAGCCGGAAAAAGAGAGTCCGCCGCAGAACGACGGCCGCAAGGCGTTCGAAGAGCGCCTCGCGGAGAAGAAGAAGGAGGCCCGGGCCCGCTACGAAGAGGCCCTGAAGGAGGTCGTCGCCGATCGGAAAGCCGCCGACGAGGCCGCGCAGGCCGCGAAGCAGCGCCTCGCGGGAAAAACCGTGACTCTGACGCTTGCGTCCGGCGCGGTGCACAGGGACGCGGCCGTCAAATCCTGGAACTACTACGACGCGGATCTTGAGGTCGGCGGGAAAGCGGTGCACGTCAAGTGGGAGGAGGTCCAGCCCTCGTCGCTGCTGGCCACGGCGGATCTGCTCTTCGATCCCCGGCGTCCGCAGGACCAGTTTGACCGGGGTCAATACTTCATCGCGCGTCGAATGTGGAAGGAGGCCCAGTCGGCCTTCTCGGCGGCGGCGAAGTTCGGTCAGGGCTTTGAATCCAGGGTTCTGGAATTCACCGAGGTCCTCGATCGACTGGTGAGCGGCCAGGGTGGCTTTCGCGGCAGGTCCCGCCGCATCGGACGCGACGTGGTGCGCCTTTCCTGGGATTTCCGCGAAGACCGGCAGCTCGAGGACTTCAGCCCCGGCATGGCGCTCTCGAACCGGGGGGTGGTCCTGGACTCCGCGAAGAAAGCCGTGATCTTCCTGACCGGCGGCGCCTCAGGCGGCGGCAATGCCGACGCGCTGACCTTCCTGGGACAACTCTCCGCGGACCTGAAGATCACCTGCGACGAGGGGGTCACGTTCCACCTGTTCGCCGGCGAAGCCGGCGCTTACGAACTGGACCTCGGTCCCGCAGGGGCCGCCCTGTTCAAGACCGACCCCACGGCACCGGAGAAGAATCGACGCCGGCTGGTCGGCAGGTCGGACAAGGTCCGGCTTCCGGCCGGGAAATCCGCCGACGTGCGTCTGTTCGTCCGGCACCCCCGATTCCGCGTCCTGGTGGATGGCGCGGAGGCGCTCGCCGTGGAGGACGGACCCGTCTCGCTCACGGCCGAGCCTCCCCGCGGGGCTTTCGGCTGGAGCATCGAGAAAGGGCGGCTGCGCATCGAGGCGCCGCTCGCCGTTCAGGGCCGGGCCGACGCAGCCGAACTCGACCGGCGCATGAACGACACCGAGGTGATGGTCCGCCGCGCCCTGGATCCCGACCTGGAGCAGATCGAGCGGGCTCGCGAGCTTCGCAAAGCGATGAAGGCGCTCGGCGAGACCAAGGAGCTCGTGCTCAGTTCGGACGACCCCTACTTCGTGTTCCGGATCGGGAAGTTCGAGGACATCACGAAGTACGAAGAGCTGAAGAAGACCCTCGGAGACGAGGTCGACCTCAAATCGGCCGACCGCTGGAAGACGGAGGTCACCGCTCTGATCGCAAAGTATCGCGACGTGCCATCGCTCTACTATCTTCGGGCCCTCTTCAGCCACGATCATCAGGATTCCTTCGGGGCTCTCGCCGATCTCCGGAAATCGATCGAGCTGTTCCCCGACTTTTACGAAGCGCTGGCGCTGCAGAGCCGGACGCTCCTCCGAAAACAGGAGCCCAAACTGGCGGCCGAGGCCATCCGCCGCGCGCTCGAGGTCAAACCCGACTACATCGAAGGTCTCGTGATCCTTGCCCAATGCCTCCGCGCCACGACGTCCGACGCCGAAGGCCTCATGGAAACGCTCGATGTCGTCCGCCACCTCGACTCGCGGAACGGCGAGGCGGCCGTGCTCCAGCGGGTCTTGAAGTACCAGCGGCTGGGACCGCGCGAGCTGGGTTGCCGCTTCGACGTCGAAACGGAGCACTACCGCATCACGACCGACATCAGCGCGGCGGCCGCGAAACAGTACGGGGAGAATCTCGAGGCCGCCTTCCGTCACTACTCCGCCTCGTTCGCGGGAGACCCGGCCCGGCCCGTCCGCGCCAAGCCCCGGGTCGCCATCTTCAACACCGCGGAGAATTACTACACCTACTTCGAGCTGCTGTCCGAAGAGCGTGGAGAGAACACGCTCGGCGTCTTCCGGCCCTCCCTGAACGAATTCGTGCTCTTCGAAAGCACGGAAATCGAGGAGACCTACCAGACGCTCTATCACGAAGCGGTCCATCACTTCGCGACGTTGTTGACGCCCTACCCGCTGCCCTACTGGTTCAGCGAGGGGACCGCCGACTACATGGGCGGGATCGAGGTGAAGGACGGCAAGGTCGTCGCCAAGGCGCGGATCCAGAAGACGGCCCTTCCCTACGCGAAACTCGCGATCGGCGTCAATGCCGATCTGCCGTTCGAAAGGATCATGAACGAGACGCCCCGCGAGTTTTACAGCGGCAACATGAGCCTCAAGTACTCCCAGGCCTGGTCCATGATCTACTTCTTCTACGAGTATGAAAAGGGCCGGTATCGGGGCCTGATCGAGGAGTACTTCGAGCTGATCCGCCAGGGCCGCTCCCCCCGGGAGTGCTTCGATGCGGTCTTCAAGGCGAAGACGGCGACGCTGGAGCGGGAATGGCGGGAATTCACGAAGGGCCTGCAGCCCCGGCCCTGACCCGGCAAAGGCGACCGGCGGGATCGCGCCGCGCCTCACTCCCCCTGCTTCAGCACCCGCAGCTCCGACCGGGCGCTCCGCCACTCCGGGTGGACCCGTTGAGCCGTCTCCACGCAGGCCTTCAGGAGTTCCGTCGCCTGCGCTTTTTCACCCGCGATGAGCCGCCGCTCTCCGGCGTAGTACAGGCTCTCGCACTTCGGGCCGGGTCCCCTGGCGCCACCCGCGGCCAGGAAGTCCTTCTCATTCACGTCCCCGTCGAGGAAGGCCAGCAGCTGGTCCCCCCAGTCGCCGGCTCCTCCGGGATGGCGCGACTTTCGGTACCCGGCCAGAGATTCCTTCGCCGGCGCCGATTCCCCCTGCCGGCTCCGGATCAGGAAGATTCTGCACTGGGCCCGGTCCACCAGGGAAGCCGGGGCCTTCACGACCTTCCGGAAATCGGCCAGGGCCTCTTCCCACGCCTGATTCTGCTGACGTAAGCATCCCCGGTCGTAATAGGAGTCGGAGCTGCGGGGATCGAGGTCGATGGCCTTCGTATAGTCCGCCAGCGCGCCGTCGAGATCCCCCTTTTCCTGTTTCGCGTCGCCTCGCCGGCTGTAGCCCCGGATCCACTTGGGGTCCAGCTCGATGGCCCGCGTGCAATCCAGAATCGCGCCGTCGGGGTCGCCCTTGCATGTCTTGGCCCAGCCCCGGGTCACCACCGCGGCAAGGATCCGGGGATTGGTCGCGAACACCGCACTGCAGTCCCCGATGGCGCCGTCCCAGTCCCCTTTGTCGATCTTCGCGGTGGCGCGGATGACGTAGGCCGCGACGTGTCCGGGATCCAGCCGCAGCGCCTGCTCGGAGTCCGCGATCGCTCCGTCATAATCGCCCGTCAGAATCCTGGCGCAGGCGCGGTTTCCGAAAAGATGCGGAAGCCGGGCGTTCAGCTCGATGGCCCGATCGAGATCCGCAATGCCCCCGGCGGTATCGCCGAGCTCGACGCGGGCCACTCCCCGGAAGCTGTAGGCGAGGAAGATCGTGGGGTCGAGCTTCAACGCCTGGCTGCAGTCCTCCAGGGCGCCCTCGAAGTCTTCCTTGCTGATTTTGGCCCAGCCGCGATTGCAGTACGCCAGCGCGACCTTGGAATCGAGCTGGAGGGCCTGGGAGTAATCCTCGATCGCCGCATCGAACTCCCCTTTGAAGAGCCTGGCATTGCCGCGATTGTGGAACGCGGCGAGGCACTTCGGGTCCAGCACGAGAGCCCGGTTGCAGTCTTCGATGGCGCCGTCCAGGTCGCTCTTGCTGACCTTGGCGTACCCCCGATTGGCGTAGGCGAAGCTCAGCCGGGGTTGGAGTTCGATGGCCCGGCTGTCATCGGCGATGGCGCCATCCCAGTCCTTCATGCAGGATCGGGTCCACCCGCGGTTGCCGTAGGCATACGCGTTCTTGGGATCCATCTCGAGGGCCCGGGTATAGTCCACGAAGGCTCCGTTGAAATCCCCCTTATTGCTCTTTGCATACCCGCGGTTGCTGTAGGCCATGGAGAGCAGGGGATCCAGCTCCAGCGCCACGTCGCAGTCCTCGATGGCGCCTTCAAACTCCTTCTTGTTGACCCTGGCCCAGCCGCGGGTGCTGTAGGCGGAGGCGAGCTTGGGATTCAGGGCGATCGCGCGCGTGCAGTCTTCAATCGCCCCGTCAAGGTCGTTCCGGTGGAAGTGCGCCAATCCACGATTGCTGTAGGCCTCGGCGTACTTGGGCTGGATCTCCAGGCCCCGAGTATAGACCTCGATCACCTGGTCCCAGTCCCACCGGGATTGGTACACCAGCGCCAGGTCCCAGTAGACCTTGGCGAGCTTGGGGTCGATTTCGAGGGCCCGGGTATACGCGTTGATTGTCCCCTGGGAATCTCCGAGTTCCTTGCAGGCGACGCCAAGGGCCAGGTGGGCCTCGATGTATCCCGGGTCCAATTTGATCGCCTTGGAGAACTCGCTCCGCGCCTCCTCGTATTCCTTCTTTTCGAGCTTTTCCCTGCCGGCCTCCACCGCCGCCCGCGCGGCTTCGGCGGAAAGGATTTCGTTGAAAATCATCCGGCTGAGGGCCGAGTAGTCGGGATCGGGATCCGTGGAGGCCCGTCGGAGCGCGTCGGCCGCCGGCTTCCCCAGTTTCCGGAGCTTCTGGACGGCCTTGTTCCGCACCTCGATGTCCTCCGACCGCAGATCCTCCATCAGACGCTCGACAGACCCGTCCTGGAGAAGGAGGAGCGCAGTCAGCAGGAAGATCATGGGAGGAACCTCACGACTTACTTCCCCTTTTTCAGCCCGTCGAGTGACCGCTTCGCGCTCGTGAATTCGGAATAGCCGATCTGTCCCGTCTCGACGCACTTCTGCAGGAGTTCGGTCGCCCGGGCCTGGTCGCCCGCGATCAGGCGCAGCTCGCCGGCATAGAACAGCGCCTCGCACTTGTTGCCCGGATCCTTGGCCAGCGCGGAGTCCAGGAACTCCTGCTCCTTCAAATCCCCCAGCAGGAAGCGAAGGATCACTTCCCCCCAGTCGCCGTCCTTGGTCCAGGGTCTCGACTTGGCCCCGGGTCTCGACTTGCGGAACTCCACCAGACCCGATCTGGCGGCGGCCCCATCCCCGAGGTGGCATTGGACCAGGTAGATCCGGAACCGGGTGTAGTCCAGAAGGTACAAATCCCTTCCCACGGCCTGACGGAAATCCGCGAGGGCTTCCGGCCAGGCCTGGGTGTCGTAGCGCACGAGGGCGCGGGAGAAGTAAGGCCGATCGGCCCGGGGACTGAGCTCGATGGCTTTGGTGGTGTCTGCCAGGGCGCCCTCGAAGTCTCCCTTGTCTTTCCTGGCATTGCCCCGGCTGTCATAGGCCGCGGCATACTTGGGGTTCAGCTCGAGGGCCAGGGTGAAATCCTCGATGGCGCCGTCCAAATTCCCCTTGCCGTACTTCGCCAGGGCGCGATTCCCGTAGGCCATGAGATACTTGGGGTCCAGCTCGAGGGCCCGGGTGTAGTCCTCGATCGCCCCGTCGAAGTCCTTCTTGCCGGCCCGGGCCCAGCCGCGGTTGCTGTAGCCGGCCGGAAGCGTGGGAACGAGTTCAATGGCCCGGGTGAAGTCCTCGATGGCGGCATCCATCTCCCCTCTCTGCAGCCGGGCGTTCCCGCGGTTCTGGAAGGCAAAGTAGTTGTGAGGATCCCGGGTGACGGCCTGGGTGCTGTCCGCGATGCCTCCGTCCACGTCCCCCTGGTTGATCTTGGCGAAGCCGCGATACGCGTAGAATCCCGCCAGCATGTTGGCATTGAGCGGATCCGTGTTGAGGTCGATGGCCTTGGTGAGGTCGGCGACGGCGGCCTCGTGATCCCCCAGCATGCTCCGGGCCCAGCCGCGGTTGGCGTAAGGGAAGAAGTTGCCGGGCTCCAGCTCAATCCCCTTGGTGCTGTCCGCAAACGCGCCTGCAAAGTCGTTCTTCAGGACCCTGCAATACCCCCGCTGGGTGTAGGCCAGGCCGATCGTGGAATCCAGTTCGATCGCCCGGCTGCAGTCCTCGATCGCCCCATCGATATCGCTCTTGTTGGCCCTGGCCCATCCGCGGGTGGCATAGGCGCCGGCGTAATTCGGACTGAGCTCGATCGCTCGGGTGCAATCCTCGATGCCTCCGTCGAAATTGGCCAAGTGGACCTTGGACAGGCCGCGATTGGCGATCGCGATCGCATAGTTGGGGATGATCTCGAGCCCGCGGCTGTAGTCGTCGATCGCCCCCATGAAATCTCGTTGCTTGTTCTTGGCCAGAGCCCGGCCCCACAAAGCGGCAGGGAACCGGGGCAGGATCTCGAGCGCCTGCGTGAAATCCTCGATGGCGCCTTTCTGGTCGCCCTTCAGGGACCTCACGTCGCCGCGGGCGAAGTACCCGTCGATGGCCTTGGGAGCGAGCTCGATCGTTTTGGCGAGGTCGGCCAGCGCCCCGTCCAGATCGCCTTTGTGCTTGCGGGCCACGGCCCGGCCGAAGTAGCCTTCGACCGCCTTGGGATCGAGGGCGATCGCCTTGGCATACTCGGCCACGGCGCCTTCGAAATCCTGCCGCTCCCACTTGTCCTGCCCGGCCTTCAGGGCCTCCTTGAAGGGACTCGGAGGCAGCGCGTCCAGGATCGCCTTGTGGATCTCCTTGCACACCGGAGCCAGACGGGAATCGGCGGCGGCGGTCCTCTCAAGCGCGGGGATCGCCGCTTTCCCCAGTTTCTGGAGTTCCTTCCTTGCCCCGTCCCGGCTGCGGACATCGTCGGAACGGAGCTCTTCGATCAGCTGCTCGGCGCTGCGGTCCTGAAACAGGAGAAGGACTGCCAGGAAGAGGGTCATGGGGGGATCCTCACACCCGCTAATTCTACCGCCGGGGTGAAGCCGGGATCCCGAAAACTTCGCGGCCGGGGGACTACTTCGACGTGCGACCCTGCAGGAAGCGCTCGCGCGCGTCGCGGTCCATCCAGAACTTCCGCGCGCCCGTCGAGCTCGAGAACTCGATGCCGACGAGCTGCTTGAGCAGCGTCCGGATCGACTCCATCACGGACTGGGCGTCCGTGGGGCGCATGCTCTTGACGACCGGATCGAGCACGGTGGTGTCGCCCTTCGAGACGCCTTCGCTCGATTCGAAGAGTCCGATCAGGCGGCCCGTCGCGCGCTCCAGCACCTGGCGGGTCTTCACCTGCAGCAGGAGGTCGTTGAGCGCCTGCACCGTCACCCGGGCCAGGTCCGCGTCCCCCGAATCCAGCTGGCGGAGCAGCGCGTCGACCGACCGGTCGTGGCCCAGGCGGGCCAGCGCGCGCACGGTCTCCGCATACACCGAGGGATCCTTCCCCTGGATGGTCTGCAGCAGCGTGAGCAGGTTGTCCGTCGCCTGAGGATCGCCGGTCTGACCGAGCTCCTGGATGGCCGCGCGGCGGACCGTCGTGTCCTGCTCCGTCAGGTGGCGCGCCAGCGCCAGCGTGATGTCCGGAGCGTTGATCGAGCCCATCTCGTGGATCACGGCGGACTTCCGCGCCGGCCCGAGCGTCTTCAGGCGCGCCTCGTACTCGTCCAGCGCCTTCTTGATCTTGTCCTTCGGCACCGTGTAGGACGCCTTCCGCTCCGCCTCCGGCGCGCCCGACGCGAACAGCACCGCGTGCTGCAGCGTCCCGTTGTCGAGGCGGACGCGGCCGACCACGGCCTCGTCGCGCCGCACCGCGAAGCCGTCCTCGCGCGTGTCGTAGGTGCAGAGGAAGGCGCTCTCGAGGAGCTGCTTCACGCCCTTCATCGTGTTCGGGAACGGCGACGCGGCCCGCGACGGGCCGTCGCCCTTCTCGAGCAGGTCGAGCGCCGCGCCGGCCAGGAGGCGCTCGAAGTAGGCGCTGAACAGCGCGTGGTCGGGGAAGATCTCGACGAACTCCAGGGAGTCGTTCTCGGCGACCGCGAGGCCCACCGCGGTCATCTCGCGGTCCGGGAGCGCGCTGAAGTAGGCGCGCACTTCGGCGATCGCGTCCTGCTGCTTGCGGTACAGGTCCACGAGCCCGCCGGGCCTGCCGCCGAGCTTCTTCGCCAGGATGGACCACGCGGCGCCCTGCCCCTGCTCCCAGATCAGCGAGCGGCGCAGCAGCGGCGGCGCGACGAAATGACCCGACTCCTTGGCGAAGCGGTCCGACGTCGTCCGCCACGCGCCGGGCTCCACGCAGAGGACGGGCACCTTCCCGGTCTGGCCTTTCGGCACGAGCGTATGCTCCGCCACCATGCGCGAGCAGCGTCCGCCGGTGAGCACGTCGCCGGCCAGGAGCAGGACGTCCTGGTCGAGCAGGTTCTTGACCGACACCTGGAAGAGTCCCGCCGAGTCGGTGATCTCGAGCTTGTCGGTCCCGAGCGCGGCATGGATCGTCGTGAACGACGCCTCGGGCGGCGCCGCGGCCGCGAGCAGCGGGTAGACGGTGATCCCGTGGAAATTCATGGGCGGGCCGATCTGCAGGCCGTCGAGGGCCTTGGTGAAGTCGTTCGACGCCGCCGCGTTCGCCGGCGGTTTCACGAACTGCTCCGCCTGGATCGCCTCCGCCTGCTCCCGCGTCATCAGCTTGCCGCGGATCTCGACGAGATTATGCTCCTTGATCAGCTCCTCTTTGAAGTCCGTGGCCTTGCGCCATTCGCCCACGCCGATCTGGACGAAGCCCTCGGCCCACTTCTCCACCCACGCCTTGGGCACCGCGACGTCGTTGACCTTCGTGTAGCCGGCCTTGTCCAGGATCTCCTCGCTCGACGGGACGGGCTGCGACACCAACGACGGCGGCGGCTGCACCGGTTCCGCGACCGCCACGGGGAACTCCTTCGCGAGGACCTTCGCCGCCTGGTCGCGGGTCATCATCTGGCCGCCCAGGGCGACCATGTTCTTCGCGAAGTCGTCGCGCCACTTGCGCGGGATCCACTGGCCGTCGACCTCGACCAGGCCGTTGGACTCGAGAATGCGCTGCTCGTTGACCGGGGCCGCCGCGGGGGCGGGCCGCTTCTTCGTTTCCTTCAGCTCCGCGAGCGCGGCCACCAGCTCCTGCTCGAGGTCGGGGTCGCCGCGGCGGCCGGAGACGACGAAGCCCATCGCGAAGGCCGCCAGCGTGGTCGCCGCGAGCGCCCAGGGCACCCACCAGGTGGCGGGCAGCTTCGCGATCGGCGAGGACTTGGTCACGGGCCTCGAATCGGTCTTGGCCACCGGACGCGAGTCGGCCTTCGGCGTGACGATCGTCATCGCCTCGCTCTTGGTCTTCGGGTAGTTCTGGCGGCGGTCGATCGCCTGGGAGGCCGAGGCCTTCAGGTTCACCATGAAGGCGGCGGTGGTCTCCATCGGCCGCGTCTCGTGCAGCGCCTCGAGGGAGGCCTGTTCGCCGAGGAAATTGCGCGGGAAATTCTCGCGCATGGCGGGTTTGCCGAGCAGCGGCAGCTTTTGGAGGCATTCCGGGCCGGCCTCGCGGCAGCCGGCTTGCGCCAGCGCCTCGCGATACAGCGGCGCCGCGCGCCAGCGCGGCAGCAGGGCGGTCAGCTGCGCGCGTTGGCCCGCTTCACGGATGATTTCCGGTGTGGCCAGCATTTGCGGCAATATACACTCGATTTTAAAAATGCAAACCGCGCCCGCCCGGGCGCGTCACTTTTTCACGTTCC
>Ga0137409_10002227_pt1 | contig 20914 bp, 22 predicted proteins | sample CZODoug1_16funga_FD_122059 | JGI IMG/M metagenome (GOLD analysis project Ga0137409, IMG submission 122059) | Vadose zone soil fungal communities from Angelo Coast Range Reserve, California, USA - CZODoug1_16fungal (Hybrid Assembly) | ecosystem: Environmental > Terrestrial > Soil > Vadose zone... | reverse complement strand
GCGTGGGCGGTGAAAGCGATAGCGACTGTCTAATTGTTGCGGGCAACTCTCTTGGCGAGCGGTCAGTTCGATTAGGATAGGTACAACCTTGCGCAATGAGATGTGCTTCGACCGCCGCGCTCGGAGATTAAATGGCAACCATCAATTTATCAGAATTGCAGGTGACTCTGTAGGCCTATTGATTGTAGACACCTGCAGCGGAACGAGAAGAAACAGGGGGAACAGGTTATGCCGCCAGTTGAACAGATCAAGGCAAAGCGCGCCGGCGTCGGTCTGCTGGAAGCGAAGCGCACCTACCTCGATAGCGGCCGCTATGAGGCGATCGAATGGTCCCAGCTCGAGACGATCCTCAAGACAACTCAGCGACGAGCGCTGCTCGACCGTCGCGATCGACCAGCGCCGCCACCACTTGCACGCGGTCGTCGGCGAGACACCGCGGCGTCTCGCCGCCTCACGACACGAACAACCAGCCTCGACATCCGCGACCAGCGCTCGCCGCCCAGCCAGTCCGAGACGAGCGTTACGGTGAAGCCCCATCCGGGTCCCTCCTTCGACTGTGAGCCTTCGCAGACCCACAGCCTCGAAGGAGGCCCGGATGACCTACTCAGCCGTCCACAACCTGGTGAGGCACGTCACCTAGACAGTCGTAGTTGTCTGAACCGTCGTCCGCGTGCCCCAGCGATTGTCGGTCAGCGTGAAGAGCGCCAGGTCCGGTCGCTGCTGACCAACTACATCCGCTTCGTCACCGGCATGCAGCAGATCCGCCGCCTGGGCACCGTCGACACGGAGATCCGGTTCAGCCTGCAGCTCGACGGTTCGGAGATCGTCGGCAAGATCGACCGCGTCAACGACGTCGGCGACGGCGAGGTGGAGGTCGTCGATTACAAGACCGGCTCGGGCAAGCCGATGAAGTACGCCTACGAGGCGTATTTCGGGCCTGAGCTGTATGACGTCCAGCTCGCCCTGTATTACATCGCCTGCAGGGAGGGCTTCGACGAGGAGGGAAAGCCGCTCGGCTTCACGCCGAGATTCCTCTCTCTTTATTACCCGAAGGATTGGGTGTGGGGCGGCATGCGGCAGGACATCTTCAGCGTCGGTCGAGCTGCGGGCCTCAAGGAATACCGCGAGAAGCTGCTCACCGAAGAGGACCTGGAGCGCAGCCGCGCGATCGTCGTGCAGGCGATCGAGCGCATCAAGGCAGGTCACTTCGAGCCTGCCCCGCGTGAGCTCGCGGGCACCTGCGTGACCCGCTTCGGCGGCTGCCCACACGCTGCGGTTTGCCCTTTCGGTGGGGCTCCACCCGAATGAGCGCCACGCGACTCCCGACCACTGTCTCGCTCAGCCCCGAGCAGGCGGCCGCCGCGCATGCCGGGCCTGCCGGCGCGTTTCTCATCGCCGCGGGACCGGGCACCGGCAAGACGTACACCACGACAGAACGGTTCTGCTGGCTGGTCGAACAGGGCACCGCCCCGGATCGAATCCTCACGGTCACGTTCAACGAGCGGGCCGCGGAGGAGCTCCGGCAGCGGATCTCCAGGGAGATGCACGCGCGGCGCCCTGAGCTCGGTCCCGAAGTCCTGGACGGCGCGTGGATCGGCACGTTCCACGGCACTTGTGCGCGCTTGCTGGACGAGTTCGCCTACCTGGTCGGCGCGCCGCGCGAGCAGCGCGTGCTCGACGAAACAGGCCAGCGCCTTTTCGAGCAGCAGCTCATCGCGCGGCTTCGCAGCGGCGCCGCAGCGCCGTTCGACCCCGACTCGTTCGCCTCGTTGACCGTTGAGGACCTCGACGATCTTTTGCGCTCGGGCCTACGGTTTCTCCTCAAGCTCAAGGGCCGCGGCATCACTCCGGACCGTTTTCATGAGCGCGCGTTCGAGCTCCAGATTCCCTCTCCCCGTCCGCCCAGGGAGAGATTCGAGGGAAATGGGGGTCCCGACCCGGATCTCGCGGAGCGCGAGGCGATCGAGGTCTTGTTCACCATCTACAAGACGTATGAGGAGTCGCTGCGCGCCGCCGGGTTGCGCGACTTTGACGACCTCATCCTCGAGGTGATCGACTCGCTCGAGCGCGTGAATGAGTTTCACGACCGCTGCCGTGAGCGATTCCAGTACCTGCTGGTCGACGAGTTCCAGGACACCAACCGCATCCAGCTAGAGCTCATCCGACTCCTCGCGGCGGACAACTTCGGCAACGTCTCGGTTGTCGGCGACGCCAAGCAGTCCATCTACGGCTGGCGCGATGCCGAGATCGAAAACATCCGCACGCGGTTCCCGGGCAAGCGGCTCCCGCTCACCCACAACCGGCGGTCGTACCAGGGCATACTCGACTGCGCCACCGACTTCATCCGGCGCGACCCGGATTTCGTCACCGAGCCCGACCTGGTCGCAACGCGGGGTGCGAGCCCCGAGCCGGTGACCGTGATCATGGCGCCGGATTCGCGAACCGAGGCCAGGTCGATGGCGCAGACGATCCGCCGCCTGCACGTCGGCGGTCGCGCATTCGCAGATATCGCGATTCTCGCCCATTCGATCCGCATGCTCCCCCGCGAGTTCGAGGACGAGCTCCGGCGTCAGGGAATTCCGTACATCACGAGTGGTGGCTCGGGCTTCTTCGACCGCCAGGAGATCAAGGACGTGCTGGCGCTGCTGCGCCTGACCGAGAACCCGATGGATGACGGCGCGTTCGTCCGGATCATGCAGGGACCCATCGTCCGGCTGCCCGACAGCGGAATGTACCGCCTCGCCGCTCGGCGCACAGATCGTTCCGGGATGCGGCTCCGCGATTGCTTCGATGAATCCGCGCGCGAGGGCTTCCCGGAGATGGACCCAAAGGTTGCGCGCGAAGCCCTTCGGCTGATTGAGCTTACCGATCGCATGGGCCGCCTTCGGGATGCCCTCACAGTGGCCGACATCCTCAACCGCCTCCTCGAGGAGAGCGGCTACCTGCGTTGGGCCGAGCTGCGCGCGCATCGCGACGGCAGCCCCCGCGCGCTTCTCAACCTGCGGAAGGTCTTCCAGCTTGCCGGCCGTTTTGAGCGGGACCTGTCGCTGGCAGGCATCGGCGATTTCGTGCGCCACCTCGACCAGGTGATCGACGCCGAGCTGCCCGTCGGCGAAGCCGCCGAAGAGGCAGCGACCGCAGAGGCCGTCTCGCTGCTGACCATCCATTCGGCCAAAGGGCTCGAGTTCCCGATCGTGTTCCTCGTCAACTTGCGGCCGCCGAGGCCGAGGGACACGGAACGCCTCTTCTTCGACCCCGACTCGGGAGGCTTCGTGATGAAGAACTGGCGCGGTGAGAAGCACCCTCGCTACCAGGAGACCTCGCCCGGGGCGCCTGCGGTGAAACTCGCGATCGGCGAGCGCCGGCGGATCGTGTACGTGGGCCTGACCCGCGCAAAGGACGCGCTTTATGTGACCGCGACGCGCGAGGAAGCCACGGCCCGCGACATCGGGGCCAACGGCGTGGAAGACCACGACCACTTCGCCGAGATCCTGGGCTGGGCGCTCGCCAATCCACAGTCCGCGTCGGTGGTCGAAGCGGAGCAGCTTGAGCTGCCCGCGATGCGGACGGCCAACGGCCAGGTGGACGGCGGGCCTGCGGTCGTTTCGGCGGTGCTAGACCGGCTCGAAAGACTGCGTCCAAAGGAAGCAGGGGCCGCGCCCGTCCCATTGCGCGAGGTCGAGCTCAGCTTCTCGCAGCTGCACGACTTCGAGGTCTGCCCGGTTCGCTATCGATTCAGCCAGGTCTGGCAGGTGCCCGCTCCGCCCGACGAGCTCCAGCCCCGGCATGTGCAGGCGATGGGCTCGACGGAGCTTGGCTCCGCGGTTCACGCCGCGCTTGCCTCGTGGCACGTGTCCGGTGGCGAGCTGCTCGAGCTCTACGCGGGGCCTGAGGCGGGGCGAGAGATGCTCGCCCGCTACCTCACGCATCCGCTCGCGGTCGCGAAGACGCTGGCGGTCGAGGTCGGATTCAACATGAGGATCGGCGCGACCAGGGTGCGCGGCATGATCGACCGCATCTGCGAGCTGGACGGTCAGACCGTGCTCGTCGACTACAAGACCAACGCCTCGCTCGACGCGACTCTCATCGAGGCCTACTCGGTGCAGCTGAGGCTCTACGGCCTCGCGGCCCGGCGGGGGCTGGTGCCGGGCGGAGCGGAGCCGCGGCTGGTGCTGTTCGACATTCGCCGCGGTGAGATGAGGGATGTGGCGCCGGACGACGCGGGGGTCGAAGCGCGAGTCCGCGCCGCCTCCGCCCGCATCGCGGCCGGAGACTTCAGCCTGGGCCCAGAGCACGCGGAGCGCCCGTGCCACCTCTGCGCGTTCCGCCCAATCTGCCCCGACGCTCGCCCGAGTTGATCAAGTCCCGACAACTGGTCACCGATGGTCGTATCCCGGGCCACGGATAGCGCAATTCGGGCACAGTTGGTCGTGTGGAGGAGCGATATTTCGAGCGGCGCCAGATCAAGGAGGCCATCGCCTTTGCGGAGGCAGGCGGCATTGCGATCCACCGCAACTTCGACTACTACCACGGGTCGACGATCCGAGGGATGACCCGTGAGAAGCCTTTCCTGCATGTGATCGGCCTTCGGCCGGCACTCGCAGAGTGGGGGCGCCGGCACGGACTTCGCCCTGAGTGGATCCAGCCCGAGAAGCGACGCAAGGTTGCCCATTACGACGTCTTCGGTCCCTCCGCCGAGCTGTTGATCGCGCGTGTTAGAGGGACGAACCCCGACAAGGCTCCTTGACATGTTTTGACGCGGTGCGTTATGATGCGCTGCGTCACAACATCTAGTTAGCTGCACCAGGAGGGTGAGCCATGAACGCTGAGATCAAATTCGGAGACACCGCAAGCACCGTCGAGGACATCGCCATCGGAGCCGCCAAGGCCGCAGCCGAGGTTGCCTCTGACCCGATCGGGTCGGCGCGCAAGTCGGTCCGTGGATTCGAGAAGAAGGGCGCCCCCACCGCTCGGAAGGTCAACCGTCGATTGAACGCCCGCCTGAACGCCATCCTTCCGGAGAAGGTGACGCTGTGGGGCATGGAGCTCAACGGGAAGCTCCCCGAGAAAGTCGCCATCAAGGGACTTCAGCTCGTCAAGCTCCAGGCGCGCCGCCAGGACATGGTCGGCGACGTAGCCATGCGGACGCTCCGCATCTTCAACGGTTCGTTCAAGACGATCGCACGCACGGCAAGCCGCTTCGAGCAGGCCACTGAGCTCGCGCCGCGCCGCGAGGCCGCGGCCAAGAAGCCTGCGGTCAGCACGCGCCGAGCTACCCGCCGCCGCGTCGTCCGCCGCCGCGCCGCTTAGCGAAGACTCCCTCTCCCCCTCGGGGAGAGGGTCAGGGTGAGGGGCTTAAGCAAGCAATCACCATCAAGGGCGCCCAACCGCTGGGCGCCCTTTTTCTTTAGCCTTGTTGCCCGGTGCGTGACCGATGACCGTCGTTTGCTCAGGCTCGATCGCGTACGACTACATCCTCACCTTCAAGGGCCGCTTCAAAGACCACATCCTTCTCGACAAGACGCACATCCTCAACCTCAGCTTCCTGGTCGACGACCTCAAGAAGCGCCGCGGCGGGGTGGCCGGAAATTACGCCTACAACCTCGCCCTGCTCGGATACCCCTCTGCAGTCCTGGCCACCGCCGGCACTGACGCCACCGAGTACCGCGACTGGCTCGCCGCGCGGGGCGTCGACTGCCGCGGACTGCGGTTGCTCGAGGGTGAGATCAGCGCGACCGGGTTCACCACCACCGACATGGACGACAACCAGCTCACCGGCTACTACGGCGGGGCGATGTGGAAAGCCGGAATGCTCGGACTCGACGACGCACCGCTCGAACACGAGGCCGTGATCATCGGCCCCAACGACCCCGGCGCGATGAAGCGGCTGGTCCACGAGTGCCGTGAACGCGGCATTCGCTTCGTTTTCGACCCTGCTCACCAGCTGCCGATGATGTCGGCCGACGACGTGATCGACAGCACGCGCGGAGCGTGGATCGTGATCGGCAACGACTACGAGCTCGAGCTCATCCAGCAGCGCACCACTCGCGACGTGGCGGGCCTGCTCGAGCTGGCCGAGATCGTGGTCACCACGCTCGGCCGCGAAGGCTCTCGCATCGCGACGCGCCGCGAGACGGTCGAGATACCGGCCGCTCCTTCGGTTCGGGAGTCGGACCCGACGGGCTGCGGCGACGCGTACCGCGCCGGATTGGTCGCGGGCCTGCTGCGGGGGTTGGACCTCGAGGCGGCCGGGCGCGTGGCCTCGCTGGCAGCGACGTACGTGATCGAGCAGGTGGGCACCATCGAGCACGAATACACGCCGGCGGCGTTTTCCCGGCGCTACGAAGAAGCGTTCGGAGCCCAGCTGCCCGACAAGTTCTGGGTTAGCTGAATTTCCGGCTCTCTTCGCGGCGGTAAGCCCAGATCGCTATCGCGAAAAAAGCGATTCCGTAGCCGGCCAGATACAGCCAGTCCGTGGTGACGGATTCGCTCGTCGGTGCTCCAACCGCATCCCACCCGAGCTGCCCGAACCGGTAGAGCGGGAGATATGGCGAGATGTTCTGGATGATCTCGGGCAGCAGCTGCTTCGGAAAGAAAAGGCCCGAGGCGAATGCCGTTGGCAGATAGATCAGGTTGATCACAGCCACCGCCGAGTTGGGACCGGACAGGTAACCGATCGCGAACCCGAGCGCGATGAACGGAACAGACCCGAGAAGCACTCGATACGCCAGGGTGAACCACTGCTCGGCTTCGAGCCTCACCCCGCCGGCGATGTAGGCGAACGGGAACAGCACTGCTAGGGTCAGCGCCGCAAAAACGATGGCCGTGATGCACCTCGACAGCAGGTAGACCAGCGGCGGTAGCGGGGTGGCGCGCATGAGGAGGTCGGTCTTCATGCCGCGCTCCGTTGCCACGGAGATCCCGAAGCTGAAGATCATCACGTTGGCCACCGAGTAGACCGCCATCGAGGCCAGGAAGTAGGCGCCGAACTTGACATGAGTTCCAGGCAGCGTTTCGTTCGCCTGTCCGATTCCGATGAATGCATAGAAGACGATGGGAAGCAGAAGGCTCGTCGCGCTGAAGGCTGGTACCCGCCAGAGTTTCAGGAACTCCGCCGACGTCTGGCGGACGAGCATCGGCCCCATGGGCGCGCGGACAGGCGCGGTCACCGCGCTCATTGAGTCGCCTTTGCTGGATGAGTGGTCAGGGCGATGAAGGCGTCCTCGAGGTCTGCCCCAGATACCTCTAACTCCGATATGTCGACTCCGCGCCGGAACAGCTCCCTCAAAACCGCCTCGGGCTGGTTGGTGAGCAGCTGCACGCCGTGGTCCCTGCTCGTGACGGCGCTCACGGGAAGCCCCTCGAGATCTTTCTGGTCGAGGGTGGGAGCGTTGAAGCGGACGCGCTTGCCCGCGACTTTGGACTTGATCTCTGCCGGAGGAGCGTCGGCGATGACCAGGCCGCGATCGATGACGATGACGCGCTTGGCAAGCTGATCGGCCTCCTCCAGGTAATGGGTCGTGAGCACCACCGTCCTCCCCAACTTGGCGAACTCGGCGATTCGTTCGATGAACGAGCGCCTGCCCTCGACGTCCATCCCCACGGTCGGCTCGTCGAGGAAAAGGACGTCGGGGTTGCCGCACACGGCGAGCGCGAAATAGAGGCGCTGCCGCTGCCCGCCCGACAGCTCTTTGACCAGGGAGCCGGCCTTCTCTTCCAGCCCGGCCATCGCGATCGCCCGGTCACGAGGGAGGGGGACTGGATAGTACGAACGGAACAGGTCCACGATCTCGGAGACCTTGAGCATGCCGGGGACGCCAGACTCCTGCAGCATGACGCCCACCCGGCTGCGCGCCAGCAGGTTGGTCGGTTCCAACCCAAACAACAGAGCCTTGCCTGAGGTCGGCTTGCGCAAGCCGAGAAGGAGGCTGATCGCGGTGGTCTTGCCCGCGCCGTTCGGTCCGAGCATCGCGACCACGTCGCCGAGCTCAATCTCAAAACTGACGCCCTTCAACGCCTCCACGCTGCCGTACTTCTTGGTCGCGTCGACCAGCTGGGCCGCGGGAGCCATGCAGCGACTTTAGGCTTATCTGATGCCGAGTGTTTTCAGCAGGATCATCGCCGGAGAGCTGCCTGCGCGATTCGTGTGGAAGGACGAGTCATGCGTCGTGTTTCTGTCCAACCGGCCGCTGCGTCCGGGGCACGCTCTGGTCGTCCCTCGGGCCGAAATCGACCACTGGCTGGACGTTGACACGACCTTGCTCGACCACCTTTTCGAAACGGCGCAGGCGATCGGCAAAGCCCAGATGGCGGGCTTCAAGCCGGCGCGGATTGGCGTGATGCTGGCCGGTCTCGAGGTGCCGCATTGCCATATCCACGTGGTCCCGATCCGCGGCGTTCACGATCTTGATTTCGGAAATCAGGACCCCAACCCGGATCCCGCGGTGATGGACGGCGCCGCGCACACCATCCGCCGCGAGCTGCGAAAGCTGGGCCACCCCGAGGTGAGCGACTAGGGCTTCAGCGCGCGCTCCAGCTGGTCGACGTGCATCTCGAGGTGGTTGACGAGCGGAAGGCGGGCCACATCGATTGCGGTCATCAGCTCTCCGTTCTCCTGCTTTGCCTGTCGCCGCAGTGACGCCGGCTCGGCGCTGCGGAGCAGCTTGAGGGTGCGCGCCTGGTCGCTGAGCGCCATCTGCAGGAGCTCAGCCGGCTCGATCTCTGCCATCTGCTCGCCGACGACGTCGCGCAGGTTCACGTTTTCGAGGAGGTCGATCTCGGTGAGCTGGCCGCTCGAGATCTTGTGCACCAACACGCCGTAAAACTTGGACAGGACCGCGATGTGAGCGAGCAGCTCGTGTTGAGACCACTCGCCATCACCGTGACCCGCTGAAACCCGCGGGCCAACCTCGGCCAGACGTGCTGACGCGCGTTCGAGGCGATCCGCCAGCAGCCGGCGGTCGTGGTCGAGCATCTGGTCCAGGAACTGCTCGACGTCGGCGCGAGTGAAGCTCGTGCTCTCGATCTTCATGGCGACTCCATTCTGGTGGAGAATCGACTCATGTGCTACTCAGACGACGCTCGCGTGCCCCTACCTCCGATCAGCGGCGCCGCCGCCGACCAGGGGGACATGGTCCTGACCTCATCCGACGGCACCAGGTTCGGCGCCTACTTCGCCCGGGCCGGGAAGCCGACTGGCGCCGGCATGGTGGTCATGCCCGACGTACGCGGCCTGCACAGTTTCTACAAGGAGCTCGCCCAGCGATTCGCGGAGGCCGGCATCGATGCCGTGGCGATCGACTACTTCGGCCGCACCGCCGGCATCGCCGACCGCGACGAGGGATTCGAGTTCATGCCTCATGTCGAGAAGACGACACAGGAAGGCATTGCTGCCGACGTGGCGGCCGCGATGGCTTACCTCAGAACGAAAGAGGGCGGCGCGGTCAGGTCGGTGTTCACTGTGGGCTTCTGCTTCGGCGGATCCAGCTCGTGGAACCAGTCCGCATTCCAGCCCGACCTGAATGGCGCCGTCGGCTTCTACGGCCGTCCCGAACGCTCCCTTCCTCACCTCGAAAAGATGAAGGCGCCACTGCTGATGCTGATCGCCGGCGCGGATTTCACCCCGCAGGAAGCGTTTCACGACTTCGACAGGAAGCTCACCGAAGCCGGCGTGCCGCACGAGATGCACATCTACGAGGGGGCGCCCCACAGCTTCTTCGACCGGACCTTCGACCAGTGGCGGGAAGCCTGCGATGACGCGTGGCGCCGAATCCTGGCCTTCGTCAAGAAGCAGAGCTAGACCCGGAGTCCTAATCCCGGACCGAACCGTATAGTCAGGACCGTGGCGCAGATGGCCATCAAGTCCAAAGGCGCGAAGCCGGCCAGGTCAGCTCCCCGACTCCCGGCGGCGCTGATCGCCGAGCTGGAGCGGCGCCGCTCCGGCATGGCGCGCCACATGGCCCGGGCCGTGGTCAGCCTCGTCCGCTGGGACGACTCCACCGGCGTGCCGCCCCAGCGCACAGCCATCGCCCGGGCCTGCGAGGCCGGCCTCGACCTCTTTCTGGCCGCAGCTCGGGAAGCACGACCGGCGACCAACGAAGAGCTGCGCCGCGTCGCCCAGCTCGGCATCCTCCAGGCGCGAAGCAGCCAGTCGGTCGAACCGATCCTCGCCGCATATCGCATCGCGGCACGCGTCGCTTGGGACGCGATCCTGGCTGCGTGGCGCGGCCATCCTGAGGCGACGCCCGAGGCGATCATGCTCACCGCGAATTACGTGTTCACGGCTCTCGACCAGGTCGCAGCGGAGGTCACCAAGACCTACCTCCACGCGCGCGAGCAGCACCTCCAGCGCGGCACCCGCGCGCAGGCGCGCCTCTTCCATGCCCTGATCAGCGACAACTTCGACTCCGAGCTCGAGCTCCAGAAGCAGGCGCTCGCGCTCAACATGCCGATCGTCCCGACCGGCTACGTGGTGGCGGTCTGCAACCTCATCGTCGGCAACCGCGACGGCGAGCGAGGCGGGAAGGCCCTGGCCGATGTGGCGAGCTCGCTGGAGACGCCTCGCGGCGAGATCCACCACGCGACCGATCCCAGCACCCTGGTCGTGCTCTGGCCCGCGGAGTCGGTCGCGAATGTCGATTCGGCGCGTCAGTTCGTGGCCCAGCTCCAGGACGAGGCGGTGCGGCGGTCGGGCACCGCGCGCGCCCGAGTTCGCGCGGGCATCGGCGGATACCACCCAGGCTTGCGAGGCATCTCGCGTTCTTACCTCGAGGCCCAGCAGGCGATCGAGGCGGGTCGCAAGCTCCGCCCCGAAGGCGTGGTGCACCGCCACGACGAATTGATCCCTCATCTCGTGATGGCTCAGAATCCTCGCCTCGCCGAACGGTTCGTCCTCCACAGCCTCGGACGGCTGATGGATCGAAAGCTCCGGAACCGCGAACAGCTGCTGGAGACCCTCGATGCCTACCTGGTGCGAGGCTCGGTGAAAGAAGCCGCGGCCGCGCTCGGCCTGCATCGCCACACCGTCCTCTATCGCCTCGACAAGCTGCGCGAGATCCTCGGCGGAGACCTGGATGAACCGTCGGCTCGCCAGCGGCTGCATTTCGCCCTGGAGCTGCGCAAACTGCTCTGAATTCCGGAGTTTGACGCGTATTTGGACATGATGTCCAAGGAAAGGCGCCTGTTTTCCCACCAACGTCCGATGTAGCTTGGCCCTGGCGTCCGTATGCTTGAGGCATGACATCCAACTCAAACGGTCGACGCGTGGCCGTGACCGGCATGGGCTTCATCACCCCGATCGGCAATGACGTCGAGACCGTGTGGTCGAACCTGGTCGAGGGCGTCTCGGGCATCGGCCCGATCACCCACTTCGACACCACCGGCTTCGACACCAAGATCGCGGGTGAGGTCAAGGGCTTCAACCCCGAGGAATACATGGACAGGAAGACGGCCCGCCACATCGGCCGTTACTGCCAGTTCGCGTTGGCGGCCTCGAAGCAGGCGCTGGCCCAGTCGGGCCTGGTGCCTTCGGACATGGACCCCGATGACGTTGGCGTGATCGTCAGCTCCGGCATCGGCGGCATGGAAGAGATCGAAAAGAGCCACACGCAGCTGATGGAGCGCGGACCGAAGCGCATCAGCCCCTTCACGGTTCCGATGATGATCGCCGACATGGCGGCCGGCATCGTCGCGATCCACCTGCACGCCGGCGGCCCGAACTACGCGATCGTGAGCGCCTGCGCGTCAGGCTCGCACGGCATCGGGGAAGCGTCGGAGATCATCAAACGCGGCGACGCGGTCGCGATGCTGGCCGGGGGCTCGGAAGCCACCATCACGCCGCTCACGATGGGCGCTTTCTGCCAGATCAAGGCGACGAGCGAACGCAATGACGAGCCCGAGAAGGCTTGCCGGCCGTTCGACCTCGGGCGGGACGGGTTCGTCATGAGCGAAGGCTCCGTGATGCTCGTGCTCGAGGACATGGAGCACGCGAAGAAGCGGGGAGCACGGATCCTTGCCGAGATTGCTGGCTACGGCGCCACCGCCGACATGTATCACTTCACCGCGCCGCAGCCTGAAGGCAAGGGAGCGATGCGCGCGATGCGCCGCGCCCTGGAAAAGAGCGGCGTCGAGCTGACGGACGTCGGCTACATCAACGCGCACGGAACGTCGACCAAGCTGGGCGACGTGGCCGAGACCAAGGCGATCAAGGCGGTCTTCGGCGATCACGCCCACAAGCTCGCCGTCAGCTCCACCAAGTCCGTGCACGGACACCTGCTCGGCGCGGCCGGAGCGATCGAGGCAGCGGCTTGCATCCTCGCCCTCGACCGGGGCCTCCTACCGCCAACCATCAACCTGGACAACCAGGACCCGGAGTGCGACCTGGACTACGTCCCGAACAAGGCCCGCAAGGCCGACGTCAAGGTCGCCGTCTCGAACTCATTCGGGTTCGGTGGCCACAACGCGACCCTCGTCATCAAAGGCCCCGAGGGCCACTAAGGAGAAAGTCGATGGCAGCCCAGCTGGATTTCAAAGAACTGCAGGACCTCGCCGCCGAGATCCTGGGCATCGAGCCCGAACAGGTGCAGCTCGACAAGAGCTTCGCCAAGGACCTTGCCGCGGACTCGCTCGACCTGGTCGAGCTGATCGCCGCCGTGGAGGACAAGTACGACGTCGAGCTGCCGGAAGCGGAGCTCGAGCAGATGAAAGTGATCGGCGACCTCTGGAAGTTCCTGGAGCAGAAGACCGCCGAGCGGCTGGAGGCATAGAAGTCGTGGCCATCACGAGCGCCTACCGAACCCGATCTGACGCGCTTCCCCTGCGCTCCTTCAAAGCGAAGGGACGCCCGAGCGCGATCGCAAGCGTCGGCGTCTACGCGCCCGACAAGATCATCACTAACTTCGATCTCGAAAAGATGATGGACACCTCGGACAAGTGGATCACCGAGCGCACCGGGATCCACAGGCGCCACATCGCCGCGCCGGGGACGACCACCCTGGAGCTGGCGACGAAAGCGGCGCGCGGCGCGCTGGACGCGGCCGGCATCACGGCGAAAGACCTCGACATGATCCTGGTCGGCACGTCATCGCCCGACGGTCCGTTCCCGTCGATCGCCGCCCGCATCCAGGACGAGCTCGACGCTCCCGGTGCGGTTGCCTGGGACATGCTCGCCGCGTGCACCAGCTTCATGTACGGACTTGCAACCGCAGACTCGTTCATCGCCACGGAGCGGGCAGACACTGTGCTGGTCATCGGCGCCGAGGTGCTTTCACGGATGCTCGACTACACCAACCGCGGGACCGCCGTCATCTTCGGCGACGGCGCCGGGGCGGCTGTCGTGCGCACGGCGCCGGAAGGCTCCGGGTTCCTCAGCTGGTGCCTCGGATCCGACGGCCGCGGCTACGCGCAGGTGACCTGCGGAAACATCGAGAAGGGCGCCTACGCGGCGAAGGACCCGAACCCTCACATCGAGATGGTCGGCCCGGACGTCTTCAAGTTCGCCGTCGACATCTTCATCCGGCAGGCCAACGAGGTCTGCGAGAAGGCCGGCGTCGCGCTCGAAGACATCGACCTGTGGGTTCCCCACCAGGCGAACTTCCGGATCATCGACGCCGCCGCGCGGCGGATCGGTCTCCCCCTGGAGCGGGTCGCGATCAACATCGACGAATACGGCAACACGTCGAGCGCATCGATTCCGTTGGCTCTCGAACAGGCGATGCGCGAAGGTCGCGTAAAGACCGGCGACCACGTCTTGCTGGCCGGCTTCGGTTCCGGCCTGACGTGGGGAGCCTGTCTGCTGAAGTGGGTCTAACGGCATGACGTGGGTGTAAAGCTCACAGGTCCTATCGCGCTGCTGTTCCCGGGGCAGGGCACGCAGAAGCCCGGCATGGGAAAGAACCTTCACGACCGCTACCCGGCGGCGCGCAAGGTGTTCGAGCGCGCCGAAGAGGTCCTGGAGATGCCCGTCCGCCGGCTGTGCTTTGAAGGCCCGGTCGAGGAGCTGAACCGCACCGACGTCATCCAGCCATGCGTGATGACCGTGTGCTGGGCCGCATACGAGGTGTGGCGCGAGAGCTACGGGTTCGAGAACGTCAGCGTCACGGCGGGCCACAGCCTCGGCGAGATCGCCTCGCTGGCAGCCGCAGGCTCGATCCCGTGGGAGACTGCGCTGCTGCTCGTCAAAGAGCGCGGCCGGATCATGGCCCAGGCATCGCACGAGCAGGCGGGCGGCATGATCGCCATCGTCGGGCTCGAAGAGGCGGCCGTCGAGAAGATCCGCGAGCAGGCCTCTGCGCACGGCAAGCTGTGGGTGGCCAATCGCAACGCTGACGTGCAGTTCGTGCTGTCGGGTGAGGTCGCCGCGGTGCAGGAGGCGGAGACGCTTGCCCTGGCCGCCGGCGCGCGCCGCGCGCTCATCCTGACCATCCCCCTTGCTGCCCACACTCCGTTGATGGAGGCCGCCGCTGCGGCTTTCCGCAAAGTGGTCGACAAGCTGCCGATCAAAGCGCCGTCGATCCCGATCCTGGCCAACGCGTCCGGCGAAGCGCTGAGGACGGTGGCCGCTCTGCAAGAGGAGCTGCGGCTGCAGATGCTGCGCCAGGTCGACTGGGCGCGCACGATGGTGTCGATGCGAGCGATGAAGGTGAAGACGGTCGTCGAGCTGGGTCCCGGTCGCGTGCTGGCGAGCCTTGCCGCCAAGCACATCCCCGGCGTCGACACCTGGAACGCCGAAGAGCTCTTCATCGATTTCGCTTGACGTGAGCGAGCTCGACGGCAAGATCGCGCTCGTCACGGGCGGGGGCAAGGGCATCGGTAAAGCGATCAGCCAGGCGCTGGCGGCCATGGGTGCGCGCGTAGCCATCAACTACCGTTCGGACAAAGCCGCCGCGGAAGAGACTGCCGCTTCGCTGCCTGGCGCGAGCGCGCACAAGGCCGACGTTGGCGATCCCGCGCAGGTCGAGGCGATGGTCAAGGCGATCGGTCGCGTCGACATCCTCGTGAACAACGCCGGCGCTGTGCGCGACAAGCTCTTGATCCAGATGGCTCCGGCCGACTGGGAGGAGCTGATCCGGACCGACCTCATGTCAGCCTTCGCCACCACGCGAGCCGCCATCATGTCGGGCATGATGCGGGCGCGCTGGGGCCGGATCGTCAACATCTCGTCGATCGTCGGTTTGACCGGCAACGCAGGGCAGTCGAACTACGCGGCGGCTAAGGCGGGCCTGATCGGGTTCACCAAGTCAGTCGCGAGAGAGTACGGATCGCGCAACATCACATGCAACGCGGTGGCGCCGGGCTACGTGCGGACGGAGCTGACCAAAGGCTCGCTGACGGACGAGATGGTCGGCGAGCTGGTCAAGATGACGCCAATCAAGCGCGAGGGCACCGCCGAGGACGTGGCCGCCGCCGTGGCGTTTCTCTGTTCCGAACGCGCGGGATTCATCACCGGCCAGGTCGTCGCGGTCGACGGGGGCCTGTCCCTGTGAGCGCGCTGGCCAAGCAACACTCGGACGTGCGGATTGCCGGGAGCAAGCTGCCCGCGATCCCTCTGCCCACCAACTGCCCGGGGTGCGGCATCGCGCTCGACCTCGAGACGATGCGAAAGCGCAACTACGTGTGCGAGTGCGGGCACCACTTCCGCCTCGGGGCCGACGCCTGGATCGCCCTGATCGCCGATCGGGGCACGTGGCAGGAGCGTTGGGGCGACGTCCGATCGCATGACCTGCTGAACTGGAAGGTGCCCAAGCCGTACCAGGAGGTGGTCGAGCAGCTCCTCGAGGACGGGCTGAACGAGGCCGTCCGGACCGGCACCTGCACGCTGGCGGGACGCGCCATCTGGCTGGCCGCCTTCGATTTTCGCTTTGTCGGCGGAACGCTTTCGATCGTCGCGGGCGAGCGCCTCGCACGCGGCATGGAGCAGGCCGCCTCGTCTGGCATCCCGTACGTGCTGATCTCCGCCTCGGGCGGCGCCCGAATGCAGGAGGGCGTGCTCGCCCTGATGCAGCTCGCCAAGGTGAATGCCGCGCTCGGCCGCCTGCATGCCGCCGGTGTTCCGTACTTCTCCGTGCTCACCGATCCCACGTTTGGCGGCACCGCCGCCTCGCTCGCGCTGCTGGGCGACATCAACATCGCCGAGCCTGGCGCCGCGATCGGTTTCACGGGGCCGCGCGTGATCAAGCAGGCGACCTACGCCGACCTGCCACCCGGATTTCAGAGCGCAGAATTTCAGCTTTCGCACGGCCAGGTCGACCTGGTGCATCCGCGCACCGAAGTGAGGCGGCTGCTCGCGCACCTGCTCGAGATGTACCCATGACGCGCCACGGGCGCAAGCCTGACGAGACCACGCTGACCGTATGGCAGGTCATCGAGCTGGCCCGCCATTCAGACCGTCCCTACTCGCTCGATTACATCCGCCGGCTGGCGCCGGACTTTATCGAGCTGCACGGCGACCGCCTCTCGGGCGACGACCCGGCCCTGGTCGGCGGCGTCGGCACGTGGCACGGGCGCACGACGATGTTCCTCGGGCATCAAAAGGGCCGAAGCCTCAAGGAAAGGGTGTCCCGGAACTGGGGCATGATGCATCCCGAGGGCTACCGCAAGGCGATCCGCCTCGCGCACCAGGCGGCGAAGTTCGGGTTCCCGATCGTTTCGCTGATCGACACTCCGGGCGCCTATCCGGGGGCCGGCGCCGAGGAGCGGGGCATCGCCGCTGCGATCGCGGAGGCGATCATGGAGTGGTTTCGCATCCCGGTCCCCATCGTCGCGGCCGTGATCGGAGAGGGGGGCAGCGGTGGCGCGCTCGGCATGGGCGTCGCCGACCGCGTGATCATGCTTGAGAACTCGATCTATTCAGTCGCTTCTCCCGAGGCCGCCGCCTCGATCGTCTGGCGCGACAACGCGCGCAAGGTGGAGGCGGCGGAGCAGCTCCAGCTCACGTCGCGCGACCTGCTGGCGATGGGCGTCGTGGAAGAGGTGGTCACGGAGCCGGAGGGAAGCGCGAGCGCCGACTATGACGCCGCCGCGATCGCCCTGGACGAAGCTCTCCACCGCCACCTGCAGCCGCTCCTGGCCCAGCCCGCGGAGCAGCTCCTCCAGCACCGCTACGAGCGATTTCGCTACATCGACTCGCTCGTGCACGCGGAACCGCATTTCGGTCCGAAAGTCTGAGAATCGTCGCCCAGCGCGTCAGCTCCGGCTCGGTGACCTGGCAAGAGGATGAATCAGATGCTGGTTCTCAGCGCCATGCAACCATCGGGCCCGGCCTTGTGTTGTTGGTGGGTGCAGCTTCTGATGACGAAGAGTCGAACGTACGGCGCCTGGCGGACAAGGTCATCGACCTGCGCGTGTTCGCGGACGGTGACGGTCGGATGAACCTGAGCCTGGCCGACGTGGTTGGATCTGCCTTGATCGTGTCTCAGTTCACGCTGTTCGCGGACATGAGCCGCGGTCGGCGCCCCAGCCTGCTCAAGGCGGGCGACCCGAAGCGTGCGGAGCAGTTATACGAAGTATTCGTTCATCAGTTTCGGGCGCGGGGAATCAAAACCCAGACCGGCAGTTTTGGAGCTGTCATGCGGGTGAGCATCGAAAACGACGGGCCGGTGACGCTGGTGCTCTCGACAGACGAGTGGCCGACGCGTGTCTGACCGGAGGAGCGCGCTGAGACCCTACCTCGCGATGGCCGCGCTCGCCCTCATCTGGGGCGTGTCTTTTCTGTTGATCAAGGTCGCCGTGCACGACATGAGCCCGACCGTGCTCCTGCTCCTTCGGTCCGCTTCGGGTTTGGTGGGGCTGGCTGTGATCGTGAAGGCGATGGGGCGGCCGCTGATCGGCCCTGGCTGGAGAACCCGCCTCGGCTCATTTGCGTTCATGGCAATCACCAACGCGATCGTGCCCTGGGTCGCGATTGCCTGGGGAGAGGAACGGATCTCCAGCGGGCTGGCCAGCATCCTGAACTCGACCACCACCCTGTGGACCGCTGTCCTCATTTATTGGGCCATGCCTTCGGAGCGGCCGAGCATCGTCAACTACGTCGGCGTCCTTATCGGCCTTGCCGGCGTCGTGATCCTCGTCATTCCCGACCTGTCGAGCCACGGGGTGTCCGCCAACTTCTTCGGCACGCTGGCGGTCCTGGTGGCGTCGCTTTCCTATGCGCTCAATGCGATCTATCAGCGCACGAGGATGCGAAACGTCAGCGTGTTCGACATCAGCATCGGCCAGATCGCAGCGGCCACTGTCTTCGCCGTGCCGCTTGCGATCCCAACCCTGCCCAGCGTTCACGTCGATCCCGTTTCATTGGGTGCGGTGCTCGCGTTGGGCGCCGGCGGAACGGGTATCGCTTACCTGCTCTACTACTACGTGATGAACAGTCTGGGCGCGGTGCGTGCCTCGGGCGTCACGCTCCTGGTCCCCGTCACCGCGGTGTTCTGGGGTGTCGTCCTCCTGGGCGAGACGGTGAGTCTCCCGATGGTGATCGGGATGGTCGTCATCCTGGCCGGCATCGTGCTCACGAACCTCCGTCGGGCTGGTGAGCGCCGCCAGCCGGAACTCGACCGCGACACCGCCGCCGCGTGAGCGACTATCTCGACGAACACTCTGCGCTGGTCCGCGAGGCGGCCGGCAGGATCCGGCCGCATATCCGGCGCACTCCGTGCCTGACCACAGACCTGGATCCTCAGCTGCGGCTGAAGCCGGAGTGCTTTCAGGTCACCGGCTCGTTCAAGGTCCGCGGCGCCTTCAACGCCATCCTCACACTGGCCGGCCGGCAGCCCAGGCCTGCGGGTGTGATCGCGATCAGCTCCGGCAACCATGCGCAGGCTGTCGCGCTTGCCGCATCGACGGTCGGGCTGCCGGCGCTCGTGCTCATTCCCGAAGACGCCAACCCGGCCAAGGTGGCCGCGACGCGCGCGCTCGGCGCCGAGGTCATCCAGGACGGCATCACGTTCGCCAACCGCGAGCAGCGGCTGCGTGAGGAGATGGCGGCCCGCGGGCTGACGCTGGTCCATCCATTCGACGACTGGGACGTGATCCACGGCCAGGGGACCGCGGCGATGGAGTTGCTCGAGGACGAGCCGGACCTCCGCGTGATCGCAGCGCCGCTGGGTGGAGGCGGCTTGCTCTCGGGTACGGCGATCTCGGCCAAGAGCCACAACGAAGCCCTGCGAGTGATCGGCGTCGAACCCGCGGCTGCCGATGACGCCTATCGGAGCTGGAAGTCGGGAAGCATCCAGTCGCTCGCCGCAGCGCCGACGACCCTGGCCGACGGCGTCCGGACGACCTCGATCGGAACGCGTACGTTTGAGGTCATGTTCGCGAAGGGGCTGGTGGACGAGGTCGTGACTGTGACCGAAGAGGAGATCGCCGAGGCGGTGCGGGTCGCGTGGTCGCGCCTGCACCTGGCGCTCGAGCCGACCGGCGCGCTGCCTCTGGCCGCCCACCTGTCTGGAAAGCTCCCGGCAGGCCGTGCGGGATTGATCCTCACCGGCGGCAACGCCAACCTCGAAACGGTGGCTACACTGCTCCGAACCCGATGATCCCGGTCAAGGAAGTGATGACGCGGAACGTGATCACGTTCCGCGAAGACACGTCGCTGGATGAGGTCGCTGCGACGCTGCTGGCCAAGCGAATCACGGGTGCGCCCGTCGTGTCGGGCGAGGGCCACGTGGTCGGCATCATCTCCGAGACCGATGTCTTCTCGAAGAAGGGAAAGGTGGCGCGCGACATCATGAGCCAGCGCGTCATCTCCGTCACCGAGGAGACGGGGATCGACGAGGCGGCGCGCCTCCTCATCGGTGAGCGGATCAGGCGCGTCCCGGTGATCAGGGGCGGCAAGATGGTGGGCCTGCTCAGCCGCTCCGACGTGCTCGAGTTCTTTGCCAAGACTCGATGGACGTGCAAGGTGTGCGGGTGGTGGGAGCGCAGCCTGGAGAGGCCCGCTCGCTGCTACTCATGCTCGAGCGCCGACCTTCAGCTGGAGCGAGCTGACCCTGGTCACTAAGGCCACCCGGCTCTCGCTGAAGGCCCAGAGCTTCACCGAGTCGGTCATCCGCGAGATGACCCGGCTGAACCTGCAGCTGAACGGCCCGGACAAAGCCGTGAACTTCGCCCAGGGTTTTCCCGATTTCAACACCGACGGCCGCATCCTCGAAGCAGCGGCGAACGCGCTGCGGGACGGCTATAACCAGTACGCCACGACGTGGGGCGCTCCTCAGCTCCGCGGGGCGGTGGCGAAAAAGCAGTCCGCGGCGTGGCGGCGCAACGTGAACCCGGACACGGAGGTGACGGTGTCCTGCGGTGCGACCGAAGCGATGATCGCCGCCATGCTCGCCGCAGTCGATCCCGGCGACGAGGTCGTCATCTTCGAGCCGTTCTACGAGAACTACGGACCCGACTGCATCATCAGCGGCGCAGTCCCTCGCTACGTGACGCTGCACGCGCCCGATTGGTCATTCGATGCGGACGAGCTGCGCCGGGCTTTCAACCGCAAGACGCGGGCCATCGTCGTCAACACCCCGCACAACCCGACGGGCAAGGTGTACTCCCAGGCGGAGCTCGAGCTCATTGCGCAGCTGTGCATCGAGCACGACGCGATCGCGATCACCGACGAGATCTACGAGCATCTCGTCTATCGCGGCCGCCACATCAGCCTCGCGACGCTGCCGGGCATGAGGGAGCGGACGATCACCATCAGCGGCGCGAGCAAGACGTACTCGGTGACGGGCTGGCGCATCGGCTGGCTCATCGCGCCGCCCGCGCTGACCGCGGGAATTCGCAAAGTGCACGACTTCCTGACCGTCGGAGCGGCTCACCCGCTGCAGATCGCGATCGCGTCGGCCCTCGAGCTCCCCTCTTCCTTTTATGTGGAGATGCTGGGCGACTACCAGGAGCGGCGTGACGCGATCGTCACGGGGTTGCGCGAATG